>Ga0182010_10001571_pt1 | contig 11975 bp, 7 predicted proteins | sample 611E1MmetaG_FD_120488 | JGI IMG/M metagenome (GOLD analysis project Ga0182010, IMG submission 120488) | Permafrost microbial communities from Stordalen Mire, Sweden - 611E1M metaG | ecosystem: Environmental > Terrestrial > Soil > Wetlands > Permafrost | place: Sweden: Stordalen | collected...
GCGAACGCGGCAGCGAGCTGCACGAGACGATTGGCACCGGCTACGTTGGACAGGCTCTGCGGTTTTGATCGGCGCATGGCTTGAGGCTCCCCGGGTCGTGATTGACCTGGGCTCCATCAATACCCTGTGCCGCGGGGATGGCGCTGCACCCGTCAATGAACTGGTTACGAAAGAACGACTTCAGAAGCGTCTCGCCGAGCTCCGCGCCGAACAGGAAAATGGGAGGCGCCTTCTTGGTGATCTCGAGGCTAAAGCGACCGAGCTGCGAGCGACGATTCTACGGATCACCGGCGCTATCCAGGTGATCGAGGAGATGCTCGCGCAGGGAGATGGTGCAGGCGAAACGGGAGAAGAGCGCGCTCCGGGGTGAATCAGATCTGGCGCAACGGAAGGGCAGATCAGGCCGGATGATCTCACCATTCAACCGAGAGCGGGGCCTCCATCCACGGCAAATTGATCCAGCCGATTCCCCATGGAAAGCGGTCCAGCACCACGTCGTACGAGGCTCGTTCCACGCGCAAGAGCCATGTTCCGTCGCGCGCTCTGAGCACACCTTTTCGCACCAGGAAGGACCCGCGGAAGCCAGCAACGGACATGTCCCGCAAGATTGGGGCACTGGCGATCACGGCCTGCAGCACGTTCGTGCACTCCTCCGCTTCTGCTTCCGTAATCGGAGGCCCAAGCTCGAAGACATCGTCTAGCTTCATGCCACAGAGCACTTTGGCTAGGACAAGCTGGTACTCGGGTGGGTCGAGATCCTGGGTGGCGAGGTGCTGCAGCAATCCGACCGCGCGATGGAGGGCGTCGCGGTCCTTGAACTGTTTCTTTGGTGTGGTCAGCTCTAGGCGCTCGAAGAAATGGCCGATAAACGGCCAAAGAATCACCAGCCCTGCATTCTCGACATGGACCTCGTTTGGGTCAAGCTGGGGCAAGCTACGCGGCCACGACGGATTCCGCGTCTCGGAGAACAACCTGGTGCTCTCGCGTCTGAGCAGCTCCCGTGCATCGTGTAGAAGCTTCGTGTGCATGTTTGCTGCGGCTTCCTGAAGTTCCTCAAGAGAATGCTTGAGGGCTTGCGTGGAAAGCGGGCTGCTTGCGAGTGCTCCGCGAAGCCATCGCAAGATAGTGCTCACGGCGTCGGGGTCGCCTGGCCAGCTATCCAACGATCCCGGATCGAAGCCGTGGAACGCTCGGGTCGCAGCATCTGTTCCCAACGACTGAGATCGTCGCACGAGGGAACGAAGCTCGGCCATCAGGGTTTTGGGCAAGATGCGCAAGCGCGCGATTCGGTCCAGGACGGATTCGTCTTCTTCAGTGCCCTGGGCGGCCGCCTCTATGGCGCGGTCCTGGTCCAAATCCTGCGAACTTGTTCGGCCGCTGTATTCAGCAGATCGCGAAAGAGTCTCCGTCCGGTCAAACGATTCGAGATTGGGCGTCCTGGTTGCCGCTGGCACCGCCTCCTGCATTCCGGCGGCCCCCTCGGAATGCGGCAATTCCCGCAGGCCTTTGAGTAACTCGGCGCGCAAGCCAGCCGCGGCTGCTCGCCGATCGAGTGACCGCAATCCATCAAGTGGCAGCCCTCGGCGGATTCGAGAGAGCCGATGAGCCATCAAGCGGAACTCGGCCAAAAGCGCCGGGGGTAGCAATCCTGTGGCTTCCAGTCGAGAGAGAATCGTGTCGGCCTCTTCCAGGTCCGCATCCGCCCCATCGAGAGCGCGGCCGCTCTCCTGGCCACTATCGTTGCCGGCAAACCGATTGCTGTCCAGCCCATCATTCGGCGGCGGTGGCACGAGGCCGGAAATCTCTGTCGATCCGGTCGCGAAAGTTTGCACTATTTCGCCACCCATGCCAAGCCGCGCGGCGGGCTTCGCCAGCGCACCTTCAACCGCATCTTCGAATGGCCCTGCGGCGCGAATTGCCGCCTGGCTTTCCGGGGCGGCTTCCTGAACCTCCCGCAAAAGGACTGCTGCTACCGCGGCTAGCGGTTCGGAATCCAAGGTCGCACCGACTGCGATGACCAAGGCGCCGAAGGTGATGCCCAGATCTAACGCCGCACGCGTCAGCGTGTCTCGCCAGAAAGGCAGCGGCTCTCTCCCGCCGTCGGCGCACGCCGTGGACAGTACGCCCAGCCACAGGGCCGATCGAAGACGAGCCTTGCTGGCCAGCCCGATGAACTCAGGCGCGCCGAGCAGCGCCTTCAACTCGAGCTCTCGACCTGCCAAATCCGCGCGCGCGCACGCCCGCAAGGCCGCGAAGGCCGCAATCAAGCTAGCATCGGTTGCGTTCAGAATCATGCGCTGGAGGTGGCGTCGATTGCCCACCAGAGTCTGCAACAGGGCGGCTAGCTGGCCTGGGGCGCTCTGGTACATGCGCTCAATCACGTCGTCTACTACCCGCGGCAGTGCGGTGTCGGCCCACCAAGGGAGGGTTCCCGTGCGCGCAAACAGTGTCAGCAACTCGAGGTCGGAGCTTGTGTCAGGAGCTCTGCCACCATCCACGAGCGTTCCTTCATCGACTCGCAACCGGTCCGTCAGAGCCTTCCGCAACGCCAACTCCACTCGTTCTGCCAGAGTGCTTTCGAGGTGAGCGGGATCGATTCGGCCGAGGTCGAGCGTAAGGGATTCAATGCGATGGATACGATCAGGAGCGGCGATTTCGGTGCAACAGCGATCGATAATCGCCTCCAGCCTGCTGCGCTGGACTCTGCTCAGCTCGGTCTGTAGCCCCCAAGCCATGCTTTGTTCCGGGACAGTCACTTCCAGGACCTGCCGAAGGATCTTGTGGTGGGCGGGGGTCCTCACGGCTTCTCGATTGAAACCGTGATGGTGCGAGGCGCGGCCCAATCCACGCCGGTGCGCGCCCACACTGCGTTCACACTCAACCTGCCGTTTGGCGGAAGAGGCGCGATATCGACGATGGGTGAATCGGGTGGCGGGAGTCGCGCTATCACGAAATCCATTCCGATGCGCAGCTGACCGACACCTCGGTAGCCCGTCTGACCCTGCTCATCGAGTCGGTGAAAATAGGCAGGCAGCCCGATCGGGTCAGCCCCATCGACTTGACGAAAATAGTAGAAGACTCCACGCTGGCCGTTCGAAACCAGCATGGCGCCGCTAGCACCGTCGGTGTCCGGCGAAACATCGAGGGCAAGTCCGGGCACAGCATCCGGCCTCGCAAGGATCACGATTGCTTGCTTAAGCGGTACTGCGGACTCGCCAGGCATGACCGCCGGATGGCTCTTCCAAGCCTGAATCACCACGATGCTGTCTTCATGCAGAGGTCCAAGCGTGATGGTCAGGTTGCCCCCAGTGCCCGGGACAGGTTCTCCCTGTGGCCCGAAGCCTTGCAAGTCCTGCCACTGCGGGAACCAGGGAGGGTTGTGTACGAAAACATCGTGGGCCGCAACATCTAGCGAAGCAGGGACCGAAACGGTGAGCAAGTCCGCGCCTGGGGATGCATCGATCTCGAAACTTGCGTCGACCAAGGTCCGAACGTACGCACGGTACGTCGCGCTCGGCTGGCTGGCCGCGATGGTGACCGCGGCCGGCGCCGTGGGGTCGACCAACGGGGTTCCATCCACGGACACATTGAGTGAAGGGTTGGCGCGCACGGCAAGGGTCAGAACGACACCGAGAAACTCACGCAGATCGGGCCGCCCCTCGCTCGGATCGAAAGTCCTGCTGGCGACTACGCGGATCTGCGCGTCCTCCTCCATGGGATCCGTGAAGAGCGACAGGTCAGAGCCGGTTCCATCGGCCGGGCGGGTCAAGATCTCAACTCCGTCGCGGCCTACGTAGGAGAGTTGGTAGCGAGCGCCTAGCTGGCTGCTGGCCACCCGGACTTCAACGCTGCTGCCGTAATCAGCGATGCATGGATCACTATCCGACGGGTTAGTGATGTCCGGGTGCAGGCGAGGTAGATTAGGAAACCAGGTGCGTAGCGCGGTGTTGAGACCAACCTTCACGGCTGCCGTCTCGAAAAGGAACGCGTTGCGAGCCAGTCGATCGATTTTGGAGGCTAGAATCCTGAACACCTTGTCCTTGGTGATGATCGGACCGCTGATCGCTGTCTCTTCCCCCGTTCCAACGGCGCTGCACGGAGGCTGCACCGGATTGTCGCCTTCGTACAGTTGATAGCAAACATCCTTCTGACCGGGTTCGACCTCGAATGAAGAAGGCTGGTCGAAGCTGACCGTGAGTTGCTCGCCCTCGACCGCAAGGTCCTGCACTGGATAGGTCTGGCCCATCCCGAGTAGGTCGATAATGTGGTCCCGCGTTTCGCGGACGTATACACCTTTTCCAGTGGGCATGGCTTAGGAAACGGCCTCCTTCAGTTGAACGCCCAGCTTTTCGGCCAAGTACGCGCGCAGCCTGTCCAGCCATTCCCCGTAGGCGGCCTGGAATGTCCGAAAGGTCGCCGTGGGCAGCCAGCGCGCAAAGGATGTTAAGTGGGCCGGTGTTTCGTCGCGAATGGTCGTTTCGACGAGCTGCTGGAAACTTGCATCGGCAAATCGCCCCGGCCCCTCGGGCAGGACGAAAGTCAATTGCAGCGAGTAGGGGTCGCGGGAAACGGGATTCGCGAGCAACGGAACCTCCTGGCGCTCGTCGCCCGGAATTGGGCGGAGCAGAATGTGCTCGACCAGGATGAAGGTCTCACCATCTTCCTCGACGAGGCCGAGCTTGAGCCGAAGCCGATCCTCTAGTGCCGATCGATTGCTCACGCCCCCTGGAGCAAGGACGTTGAATCCTGTCCCGCGTGCACTGCTCAGCCAGGGAAACTGCCGCAAGAACGTCTGCTTGCGCTCGATGAGAGCGCCAGAAGTCGTGTCGTGGCTTTCGATCGCATCGGCGAATCGGGCGAGCAGATGATTCAGGAAACGGTTTTTACGTGCGCCATCCACCGGAGGCGTGTCACCGTCCGTCGGCATGGCGCCCAGACTGCTCCAAAGCAGCTGCTGTTCGTTATGGGAGGCCACAATCTCGTCCGCCTCGCTGCCTGGCTCGTGAACGGCCTGCGCGAAGTAGGTGCGTATTTCGGAGCTGTCATACGAAAGCAGATGCTTCACATTGGCCAATTGAGCCAGATAGTTGGCCATCAGCTGATCGAAGAACATCAAATAGGCTTGCAGCTGTTTGGCCTGTGCCTTCCGCTCTGGCGAGGCTGATCCCGGCAGGCCGGTGTCTCCAACCCCGTACAGCGCGGGAAGGTGATGCTGCACGGAAAGATAGGTCCCGACGTTGCGATTTTGTCCCGGCGGAGGGGAGAGGTCGTCGACGGCATTGCGCGCTGGAACCGGCGTGGCCGCCCGAGGGCTGGCGAGATTTGGAATGAGCACGCTCTTGCCATCTCGCCGAAAAGTGATGTTCAGGCGATTGCGGTCGAGCATCGGCACGTGCTCGGGTTCCACGGCGAGAGACCACGCGTCGGACTTGTCTCCGCTCGAGATGACAAGCCGTCCTACGGCGCGAACCCCTGTCACATCCATGAGCGCGTGGACGATATCCGAGGCATGAATCGCGGTCGGTTTGGTCGCGCTCGCCAAAGCGTCATCGGAGATGAACCCGTGCTGGAGTCGCGGCCCTTGGAGGATGGCTTCGACAGGAAACCCGGCCCGCAACATTTCCGACAGGGTGGAGAATCGGACCGACGGAGAAATGACATCGGCGATTGCCTGGATGACTTCGCCTGCGAACTGGTCGGGATCCTCGACATGCCCGATCTCCAGTATCGCGTCGATGGCGACGAGCTGGGGCTCCAGCACCGTGATCTCCGCGAAGTCTTCACACAGGCTGCGGTTCTCGTGCAATCGCCGAGCGACGTTCGCCCTCAAATCAGGGCCGGATTGGTCCGAAGCCTCGATGAGGACACGATACAGGCCTAAAAGCGGCACCGACTCGGACACTGGGCCGGGGCTAAGGCTGAGAGTGCTTTTTTGCGAATCGTAGTACAGAGCCAGGGCGTCCTGTTCCAGCGGCTCGACCCAGGCATTGCGCACGCCCGCGACGTCGAGAACGAGCCGTCGAAGATCGGCAAGTGTCACCGGACGGCAGGTGAGGATCTCATCCGGCGGGTGCAAGCTGTGGTAAGCGTCACCGCCTCCATCGGCGAGCAGGTCTGGGATTTCAAAGTCGGCGCGGTATGCGAGGTCGCTGAGCGCATAGCAGAGCTGCTCGAGGATGGTGATCCCAGGGTCATGGACATTGAAATCCGTCCATCTTCCGCCTGCCATCCGTTCAAGCAGGCGCAGTCCCTCGCGGCGCAGATCGGCGTAGTCCATCGGACGCGCGCTCACATGTCAGGCAGATGCTGGCAATCGATAGGCTGGGCGCCACGCAGCAGCTCGACCACCTGCTCTTTGGTTGCACCCTGTTCGACCCAGGCCGATAGATCTTTCTGACCGGGCGGCAGTTTCGCCCAGCATAGCGTGGCCACCTTGCCTTCCAGATCGCGGACGATCTGCCGCAGATAGAGCTGGCCGCGCCTGTCGGTATCGGGACAGATCACAACGTGCTTGCCGCGCAGGCTCTCGGCGTAGATCGAGAGCCATTCAGCGGGACCAAGGCTGGTGGTTGCGGTCCAGGATGGACCTGGCAGCCCGACTCGAAGGGCGGTTTCGACATCTTTCTCGCCTTCGACGATCAGCACGGTCTCCGCGGCCTTGACCTCGGGCAGGCGGCCATCAAACTTTGCGCTCATGCTCACCACTCCCAGTCAGTCCGTCGCGGTCAACGGCCAATCCACGGGAACATCAACCAAGTAGAACCCCGACCGAACAGTCTGGACGGTCTCAATCACTGGTTCTTGGTCGTCCTCAGGCTTTCCACCTCTTGCGACAGGGGGCTCAGGACCGCTTGGGGAATGGCTGAGATTGGGCGGCTTGCGATACTTTCGGCTAAGCTTGGGCTGTTGATAGGTGCTGATCAACGCTTGCGCCTGCTTGATGGAGAGCTCGCGACATTCGTCCGCGTCTGCCAGCCGTGAGAGCACCTGCTTCGCCGCTTCCACGCGAACAATTGCCTCCTTTGCTCCGGCGTTCACAACGATGTACCTGTACTTCAGGTTCGCCAGTGCTCCAGGTGGAACGACCTCCGCGGCCCCATTGAGCCCCGGTTTCAACGACAGACTGACGACAAAGTACTTCTTGTCCATGAGTAGCCCCTCCTACTGAATGTTCACGAACACCGCAATGTAGTCGATTCCACTGGCAAGAGGCTCCAAGGCTTTCCCAATAATGGTGCCAAGCTGTGGTTTGGTTGCCTTCTCGGCGCAACCCTCAGTTGCAGACGAGGTGAGCAAGTCGCCGACGGAGATAGGCGCTCTGGTCGCGTCGACGCGGCAGTGTGCGTATGCTCCCAACGTCACAACGGTGAGCTCGCCGCCGGGGTCGATTGTGGTCGGATCCTCCGGGTTCTTTCGCTCGTCAGGTCCCGCGTGAGTCGGTAGCGCTTCCCGGTCGACAATCCCAATCACCAGGCCATCGCTCCCCCGATTCGCCCGAACAACCTCCGTCACTGGGATCTTGTTTGCTTCTCCGTGGTAGCGTGCAACAGGAGTCCCTTTTAGCCTCACGACATCGCCGGTGTGGAGCTGGGTCGTGTCTCCGTTGATGAACAAGTCAACAACGTAGCCTGTTTTCGCCCCGCTAAAGTACGAGGTCCCTTCAACGCGCAGGGCATACGTCTTGCTCGCGCTTGCGTAGACGCCTGCCGTGGAGTCCGCGTCTGAGACCCCGGCAACCGCAGCCCACCAGATGCCAGGTCCACCACCCGCCGACACGATTCCCTGGATCGCACACGCCGAAGCCGCCGCCGTCTGCGAGACTCTCAGGCAAGTCGACATCGTTCCCGTGGAGCCAACCCCGCCACCCGATGTCGACAACGCGCCCACGTCGGCTGCCGTTAGCTTTCTGCTGTTAGCGCCGTCGTGGTTATGCCCCGTTGTCACGTGGAACCGTGCCGCAACCTCTGAGTCACGAGTGATCGTTGAGTCAATTCGTGCCTCCGCCAGCGTTCCGCTCGTGATTTGCGTGGCGTTGAGGCTCGTAAGACTAGCGCCGCTCAGATCGCTGAAGTACGCGCTCGAGATTGCCGGTATCCTCTTGCTGTCAATGCCATCGTGGTCGTGCCCACTCGATACATCGAACCTCGCTGCGACCTCCGCATCCCTAGCGATAGTGGCATCAATCCGTCCCTCGGCAATCGTTCCCGAACCCGCGTTGATTTGGGTAACGATTCTATTCGCCCCGCCCTCCGAGTCTATCTGCGCAGCCGTCGTAGTATGTGGATTCGTCGCGTCGGAAATGTGCGCATCCAACTTCGAACCATCCGACGACACGTCTCGCCCATCGACGTTGCCAGACACGATGACGTCTCCGTCTACCTTCAAGTTCCCATCAAAATCCACGCGCTTGATGCCACCCAGGGTCGCGCTGACCCACTTGTGCGGGTCAATGGTGTCCGACTTCAGCGTCAACTTCGAGGTCTCAACGGCCAGTCCGGTCAGCGAGCCGTTCACGGTGAGGTTCTTGCCAGGCGCGACAGTAAGTCCGCCCCCAGCATTGATAGCGCCCGCGGCGTTGATCGCCCCGACGCTCAGCGCACCGGTCGTCTCGTCGATGGACAGCTTGGGATTGCCGGTTCCATCGCTGAGAACGAGGCTCTTGTTGTTCGCCGCCGGATCCCCGGCCATTAGGCTCAGCATCCAGGCCGGGCTTGGGTCCGAGAATGAATGATAGAGGCGGATCGCGGTCTGGTTGCCGATCGGCGATGCCTCGATGCTAAGTGGCTCACCGCTCGGCTTGGCAAGGCCATCGTCTCGTTGGTTGATGGCCGCGTCGATGAGGTCGGCGAAGTTGCTCTCCGTCGGGATGGCGTTCTTGATGAAGTATCTCTTCAGGTCGGCGCGATTCTTTTTGTTGTTATCCATGTTGTCCCACTTCCTTGTCCAACTTCCGCGAGAGCGTCGAAATCAAGCCACGATGAAATCGAATCCAATCTTCATGAAATTGACGCCGGTCAGCAATCGCTCGTCAAATTGTGCGTCGTGAACCACCAGAATAGCGTGGGTGCGCGCGGCGGCCAGGACCGCATAGGGGCTGCCGGCCTCGACGAGCTCGCCCTCTCCCGTCGGCGGCGGAGGCACGGGCAGGAAGCTTCCGCCCTCGCTGCTGCTCCACAACTTGACCCCGGCCACGAAATCGACATAGTCGCGACGATCGACGAAGTTCACGATGCTGTTTGCGTAGATCCTTCCGCCGAGCGCAATGTCTGCGGCGTCGTCGTAAGCCCAAGGGGAGAGGAACCGATTCAGCTGGTCGTTGAGCAAATTGGCGTGGTAGGCCTCGTCTGCGCCGGTGACGAAGCGCACGTAGAGGCGCACTTGAACCGAGACATATTCGGCGTTCCGGACGCGTACGGATGCGAATGCCGGGGCCAAGGTGGCAAGATACTCCTGCACCTGCCGCAACAGCCTGGCTGGTGCCTTGGGGGCGAACGGATCGGATGGGAGCAGCTTGCGAACATCTGGGATGACGACCATCTCGACCATGCCCGGTCGATCTGGGCTGGCGGGGATGCACCTGGCCTTGTAGACCTCTGGAAAGCACTCCAACACGAGCCTTTCGTAATCCCACGTCGATAGCGCGCGTTGCTTGTGGCGAATCCGCTCACTCACGCGCGTGGCCCACATGGCGCTGTCCTCGGCCATCCGGCCCCCGTACGAGGTAGAGGGCTGGCGCACGCCTGCAATTCCTGGGATCGCGGAGGCGAGTTTGCTGACGGTTCCGACGGGAAGCGGTTCGCGGAAATGGTCCTTGGCGTTGCCCTGGTTGCGGAAGGTCGCAGCGACCGCTTGGGTGCACGGCAGCCCGATGGCATCGCAGACCACACCGGTATTGTGCGCCACAGTGGCACGAAGCCAATAAAGCCCATCGGGTAGTCGTGTGCTGGGCTTGACCTGCCCGAGGGCAATCTCGATGATTCCCGAGCTGGTGAGCCCTTCCGTACTGTCGAACACGATACTGTCGTCGAGGGGTACCCAGCAGTTGCCATCAAGGCAGCTCCACTTGACGGGCTCTGGATCGAGGCTCGGGTTGGCTGTGCCTTCGGCCAACTGAAAGAGAATCGAGACGTTTTGCGGGGGGAATACGTCGCGCAATCCCAGGTAGAGCTCGCCAGCGTCGTCGTAGCTGGGCAGAAGTGGCAGGCCGTCGGGCTTCCGATCCGCTTCGATCTCGCAGGCACCGAACGGGTGAACGTGAAAGATCCGCGCGGTGCTAGGGGCGATCGCCTCGGCACCAAGACTGGCCTCTACGGAGGACTCATAATCGATGGTCAGATACTTCAGCTTCGGTGTGTATGGAGGGTTGACTTTGTAGTCGCCAGCCGCCAGGGTCGTGGCTTTGGTGGCTATCGCACACGCCAGCTCGACCGCTTTGCCAGCCGCGAGGGCCGGGTACGCTGAGTGTTGGAAGTCGGGAGAAAGCAACTCCCATTGGAAATAGCGCCTCCAAGTGGCTGCACTCTTTGAATCCGCAACCGGAGTGGCTCTATCCGAATCCGCGCCGACAGCCTCAACCGGAGCAGGGACGGGCGCGACCGATATCACCTTCTCGTCGCTGGTCGGACTCGTGGCGAGGCCGAAGAGTGCGGCATTTTCAATGAGCATCTTACGCTCAGAGCGGTCGATGAGTGCAACTGCCGCTGCGAACGCCCCGTTGTTTTGCAGCCCATAGTTCGCATAGTGCGCGCCGAGGTTGCTGGGCGTATTCATCCACTGAAACTTGAAAGTCAGACTGTCGAGCTTCTTATTGACGATCTCGGGGTGTTTGATAAAGAGATGCGACCCCACGGCCGGCGCGAGGCCGAATGGCTCGAATGGCTTCTTTGCGTCCAGCGCTTTCTCGTCGTTGAAGAACTCAAGTGAGTTGAGCCCAGTCACTTTCACCTGGAGATGAACCGCAACCAGGCGCAGATCACGAAGCTCGCGGTAGCGAAGCACGTACTCGCCTTCAGAGTCGGACGTGCCTTTGGGCTTGCTCCAGATTGGTGGCAGCATCGCGCGCAGGGCGGGCCACGGGCTGTCCATACCCGAAAGCGCCACCGGCAGCGGAACGACAGGATCTACACTCGCCGGCAGGTTGAGTTCGAAGGCAAGGCCCACTGGTTTGGACGGATAGGTCGTGCCACGAAGATCGTTGTACGACGGCGCTGTCGAAACCTTGGCGGTATGGCACTCGACCCAGCCGTTCGCGGTGCTCACCTGGAAAACCAGTGGGGGGGGATTAGATGTTAACAGGGTATCGAACTCTTGTAGCTTCTCGGCATCGAGACCGTCCGCGCACACGCCGAGGGTGAGAGCGATCGTGCGGTCACCTTCGGCCAGAGAAAGCGTCGGGGAGCTGACCGCCCATCCGATGACTGGCGCGGGGGGACTGTTCTCGTCGCTCGCCTGCGGCAGACCGAACATCGCCCACCGCGGAGTCTCCTTGTCGTCGGCCGTCGCGCGAGCGCCAGCCACAGCGGAGTCGGCTGCTGGATAAATGTTCAGCCATTCTTCGTGCTGTGCTGGCGGCTCTCCGAGGCGGTTACGCAGGACCACCTCCAGGATGCTGCAGACCCGCTCCCAATCGCCCTTGTCGGCACTCTGCTCCAGCATCTCACGCTCTGGCTGCGCAAGGACAGTCGCCAGATCCTCGTTGGTTGCGTTGTAGTTGTCCAGCGCGGCCTGTATGAGAGGGAGCAGTCCCCCGGCCGGAGCCGAGGCATGAATCTGGCGCAGTTCCGCGATCCTCTGTTCGCGAATCTTCTGCTTGTGCGCTGCGTCCAGGATCCCATCGACGCGGAGCCAGTTTTCGTCGTCCAGGTTCAAGACCTGCTGCTGGAATTGCTGCATGACCTGGTGGAAGTTCTCGGCGGTCATGAAGAAGTAATTCTCGAGGGTTTGGATCTCGCCCCAATACGCGCCCAGCGCGGCCA
>Ga0182010_10001573_pt1 | contig 11969 bp, 8 predicted proteins | sample 611E1MmetaG_FD_120488 | JGI IMG/M metagenome (GOLD analysis project Ga0182010, IMG submission 120488) | Permafrost microbial communities from Stordalen Mire, Sweden - 611E1M metaG | ecosystem: Environmental > Terrestrial > Soil > Wetlands > Permafrost | place: Sweden: Stordalen | collected...
CATTTTCACAACACATACGGTCTGGGTCTCGCCAACGCGTATGCGGCGCTGAAGGCCGGCGTCGGCTCCTTCGAATCATCGGTTGCGGGACTGGGAGGGTGCCCGTTCACGAAGATTGCGGGGGGGAACGTGTGCACGGAGGACCTCGTCCACATGTTCCGGACCATGGGCTTCCGGCGGGATGTGCATCTGGACAGGCTTATCGCGGTTGCGAAGGAGATGGCGGCGTACTTCGGGAGGGAGTTGCCCGGAACGGTCTACAGAACAGGGACGATAATGGAGGCAGGGGTATAACATGCGCAAGCCCCGTGGCGCGATCGCTCTCCTGAGTCTCCTGCTCCTCTCCGCCCCTCCGGTTCTCCGTGCGCAGTATGCCGTCCGCTCCCCGTACCTGCAGCATCCGGAGATCGCCATCGCCTATGTCGACAGCTGCGCCAGGTTCTGGCTGGGGGCGTACGACTCGGCCTCGAACGGCGGATTCTGCATCGGCATGAACCAGTTCGGGAAAGTGATAACGGGTTGGGGGCAGTACAAGAACGTCGTCATACAGTCGCGCGACGCCTACGGATTTACGCGCGCGTTCATGCTGACTGGGAACGAAGCGTACCTGACGTATGCCCGGCGTGCCCTCGATTTCATGTACGCGCACGACTGGGACAAGTCCAACGGAGGCTGGTATGCCCAGAACGATCGCGCCGGCAATCCGGCAAGCGGGACCGATGCCAAGGCCGCGTTCGACCAGCACTACGCGCTGGTGGGAATAACGGCATATTACGAGGCGACGCGCGACACGCTGGACTGGCGGTGGCTGATGAAGGGTTACGGCAACAGCGAGCGGAACGTGTGGGACGCGAGCGCGTCATCGCCCGGATACTATGACTCCGCATCGTACGACTGGTCTCAGCGATGGGGGAAGAGCTTCAACGCAACCGTCGATGCGATCACAACGCACGTGCTGCATCTCTACCTTCTGACCGGCGATGATGCGTACAGGACCCGGCTCATGCAGCTGAAGGGGAACATACTCAATACGCTTGTCCCGACAATGGCGCCGCAGAAGATCGGGTTCGTCGAATCCTTTTACACCGACTGGTCATGGGACAATCTCCCCAGAGGGAACAACACGCGCACGATCATGGGGCATGTCCTGAAAACCGCATGGGTCCTGGGACGCATCCACCAGCTCTTCCCCGACGTCTCCTGCGTGCAGGCTGCAGAGTCGCTTGCACAGAACGTCCTCCAGAGAGGATACGATCACCAGCTCGGCGGACCGTACAAGGACTACGACAGGCTGAGCGGCGCGATGATGATGTACGGCCAGGACACGGCGAAAGCCTGGTGGCAGATGGAGCAGGCGTTTACCGCCGGCATGCTGCTCTATGAGATCACAGGGAAGGATCAGTATCTCCAGATGGCCGATGAGACCGTCGATTTCTTCATGAAGTACTTCGTGGACCACACATACGGCGAAGTCTTTTCGGACAGGACGCGCAAGGGAGCGGGAATCCCTGCCTGGGGAAACGACAAAGGGAACGGCGGGAAGGGGGGATACCACTCGACGGAGTTCGGTTATTACGTTTATCTCTACGGAAAGCTCTTTGTGACGCACGAGCCTGTGACGCTGCACTACATGTTCATCGCCGACACGACCGACAGGACATTCAGGATGAACCCGCTCGCACTGGGAGCGGGAAGATACCGTATCGGTCAGGTCCTGTTGAACGGCGTGCCGTTTGCCGATTATGACGCTGCTGCGAGGACTGTTCATCTTTCCCCCGGACTGGGCGGGCATTTCACCGTCAGGTACGAAGGGGTGACGACCGGTCTCTCCGCATCCCTCATGCGGCCGCCGCCGGAGTTCGGCCTGGAACAGAACTACCCCAACCCGTTCAATCCGGCGACCACGATCAGCTACCGGGTGCCGTCGGCCGGACGCGTGACGCTCGCCGTGTTTAATATGCTCGGGGAGCGCGTTGCGACGCTCGTCGATGGAACGATGGAGCCGGGGACGTACGCTGCGACGTGGAACGCTGCAGGCGCCTCGAGCGGCGTGTATTTCTACCGGTTGAGCGCCGCAGGGCATGTACTGACGAAGAAAGCGATCCTGTTGAGATAGGGACACAGCCATGAACGGTGAAAGTCTTCTTGCGGGCATACGCGTTCTCGATCTGACGAATGTCCTCTCCGGTCCCTTCGCCACGGTGCACCTGGCGCTCCTGGGCGCGGAGGTGATCAAGATCGAGAACCCGGCCGGCGGCGATCTGGCGCGGAAGCTGGGATGCGTCCCCGGGTTCAACCGGAAGCTGATGGGGACCAGTTATCTGGCGCAGAACGCCAATAAGAAATCGATGACGCTCAACCTCAAAACGCCGGAAGGGAAGGAGATCTTCCGCACACTGGTGAAAGGGGCCGACGTCCTTGTGGAGAATTTCCGTCCCGACGTGATGAAACGGCTCGGGCTTGCGTACGACGTCCTGGCCGGGATCAACCCGCGGCTCATTTACTGCGCGATCTCGGGTTTCGGCCAGACCGGTCCTGACGCGCTGAAGCCCGCGTATGACCAGATCATACAGGGCCTCAGCGGCGAAATGGCGATCAACGGGGACGAGCGGCTTCACCCGCTCCGGTCCGGTTTCCCGGTATGCGATACGGTGGGAGGACTCAATGCAGCCTTCGCGGTCATGGCGGCCCTGTACGGCCGCGAGAGGACGGGGGAGGGACAGTTCATCGACGTCGCGCTCCTTGATTCGATCATGCCCCTGATGGGGTGGGTCGTGGCAAACCTCATGATCGGGGGACAGCAGCCGGTGCTGATGGGGAACGAAAACTTTACGGCGGCTCCCTCCGGGGTGTTCCGCACCCGGGACGGCTACATCAATATCGCGGCGAACAAGCAGGAGCAGTGGGAATCGGTCGCCGACGTCCTCGGCCTCCCGGAGTTGAAGGCCGATGCGCGGTTCAGGGAACGGGATGACCGGAAAAAAAACCGGAAAGAGCTCACGCCGCTCCTTGAGGAGAAGCTCATGCAGGGGGAAACGGCGGCGTGGGTGGAGAAACTGAATGACAGCGACGTCCCCGCCGGCGCGATACTCACGCTGGAGGGAGCGGTACATCAGCCGCAGGTCGCACACAGGGATGCATTCGCCACTGTCGCTGTTCCGGGCATAGGCGATCTCCGGGTGTTCAACCTGACTGCAAAGTTCTCGAAGACGCCCGCCCGGGTCACAGCTCCTCCTCCCGCTCTCGGAGAGCACACGCGCGATCTGCTCGGGGAGATCGGGTACACGGAGGAGGATGTCTCGAGGCTGAAAGAGGCGGGGGTCGTGTAAGGAATTTCAAAGGAGAGAAGCATGGGAATGACAGTTGTCGAAAAAATACTTGCACGCGCCTCCGGGCGGGCCGGGGTCAGGGCGGGGGATGTCGTCGAGCCCGCCGTTGATCTCGCGATGTCGCATGAAAACGCGGCGCTCGTCATCAACCAGTTCCTCGAGATATACGGGGGGACGGCCCTGGAGCCGCTGGTCTGGGATCCGTCCAGGGTTGCAATCATTTTCGACCACAGGGTCCCCGCGGAATCGGCCAAGACGGCAAGCAACCATAAGAGGGTCCGGGAATTTGTCGCGAAGCACGCGATAAGCAAGTTTCACGATATCCGCGGCGACACGGGGGGGATCTGCCATCAGGTCCTTCCGGAGAGCGGCTATGTCCGTCCCGGCTCCGTGGTTGTCGGCACCGATTCCCACACGACAAGCCACGGCGCCCTGGGTGCGTTTGCCTTCGGCATCGGTGCGACGGAAATGGCGAGCGTCTGGGCGCTGGGGGCAGCGTTGAACGTCGAAGTCCCCGGGACAATCAGGGTCGAAGTGACCGGCGATTTTCCCCCGTTCGTCGGCCCGAAGGACCTCATACTCCACCTGATCGGCCGGATAAGCGCCCAGGGGGCCAACTTCAAGGTGATTGAGTTTCACGGAAAGACCATCGACACGATGTCCACCTCCGGAAGGCTTGTCCTGTGCAACATGGCGGTGGAGGCGGGCGCCACGTCCGGCATCGTCCCCGCCGACGGAGAAACCGCCCGCTATCTCAGAGAGGAGGCGGGAGTGGAAGGCCCGCAGCCGGCGACAGCCGCCGATCCCGACGCATCCTATGAACAGATTGTCTCCATCGACGTCTCGTCCCTCGTTCCCCAGGTCGCCTGCCCCCACACGGTGGACAACGTCAAACCTGTCACCGAAGTCGCGGGGACGAAGGTGGACCAGGTCGTCATCGGATCGTGCACGAACGGGCGGCTCGACGATCTTGAAGTCGCCGCCGGGATACTCCGGGGGAGGAAGGTCGCCCGCGGGACCCGCATGCTGATATTCCCCGCCTCGGGGAAGATCTACGCACAGGCGCTCCGGAAGGGGCTGATCGCCGATTTCATGGCCGCCGGGGCGGTCGTCATGAACCCCGGATGCGGTCCATGCCTGGGCGTGCATGAAGGGGCGCTGGGAGACAATGAGACCGCCCTCTCAACGACGAACAGGAACTTCAAAGGACGGATGGGTAACTCCTCCGCGTCCGTCTATCTCTGTTCGCCGGCCGTCGCGGCTGCCTCCGCACTTGAAGGGGTCATCACCGATCCGCGGAAAGGAAGGGACTGATCATGGGAAAAGTCGTGCTGAAACTCGAGGACGACATCTCGACGGATGTGATTTATCCGGGACGCTACATGGCCACGGTCCTCCCCTCCGAGACCCCCCGGTTTGCGTTCGCGGACATGACGGATTTCAACGGGGCGCTCACGGCCGGGCGTGTGCCGCCCGGGAGCATGATCGTAGCGGGGAAGAACTTCGGATGCGGCTCGTCGCGTGAGCAGGCGGTCTCCGCGCTCAAAGGCCACGAGCTGACGATTGTGGCGCACAGCTTCGCCCGGATATTCCTGCAGAATGCGATCAACCTCGGGCTCCGCATCGTGACGGCGCCCGGGATCGAGGCGGCCGGGGGGGACGAGATAAGCGTCCGCGGAGAGACGGTCGTGAACGAGACTTCCGGGGCATCGTACCCGGTCGTGAAACTGCCGCAGGCGAGACAGGCGATCATCGATGCCGGGGGGTTGATTCCCTTCACACGGAAGCGGCTCCTTCAGAAGAAGTCGGGCGATTCGCACAACTGATACGCGAAAACGGGGCGAGCGACTATGGGTGCGGCAGAACTGACAAAAACGAAACACAAAGTCTATACGTACAAGACGAACACATCGTGGACGGAAGGGAAGTCGGGGACTCTTTCAGCCGAAGGGAAACCGATGCTGAAGATCACAAGCCCCCCTGAGTTCCGGGGGGAACCCGGCATGTGGACTCCCGAGGATATGTTCGTCGGCGCCGTGGAGGTGTGCCACATGGCGACATTCCTCGCATTCGCCGCCAGGAAGCAGATCCCGATCACCTCCTACAGAAGCCATGCAAACGGCGTTCTCGAGTTCGTGGACGGCGATTACCGGTTCACGCGGATCGTCATATTCCCGACGATCGTCGTGGCGAGCTCGACGTCCGAAACCGACGTCCATGCCACACTGCGTGAAGCTCAGCGGCATTGCCTCGTTACCAATTCCATTGCCTCGATCGTCGAGGTCAATCCGACCCTGATTATGGAGTAAAGCGCCCCAAACGTCCAAAAACCTTATATTTTGCCCGTTTTCATCCTCTCTATCCTTGAATTTGGGGCTGGATCTCAGTACACTGTGATAGGCGCACCATGCGCCGTTCATCGGACAAAGGCAGGAATTGTGCATGGCCTCCCCTTTTTCAAACGTCGATTTACAGCTTCTCAGGAAGTATGACAGGCCGGGGCCCCGCTATACCAGCTACCCCACCGCCCCGCTCTTCAGTGCGGCATTCACCCCCGATGATTATCGCCGCGAGATTGTCGCGACGAATCACGCGGGGGCGTCGGGGGAGGTGTCGCTCTATTTTCATTTTCCGTTTTGCGACACGCTCTGCTATTTCTGCGGCTGCACGATGCTCATCACCCGCGACCGGGACCGGATCGAAGAATACAACCGCTATCTCAGGAAAGAGATTGACGCGATCGCTCCGATGATTGCGCCGGACCGGCGCGTCGTCCAGGTCCACTGGGGAGGAGGGACCCCCACCCATCTGTTCCCGGATCAGATCCGGGACATGGGAGATTACATCAGGAGCTCTTTCCGCATCGACCCGTCGGCGGAGATGAGCGTCGAGATCGATCCGCGCGAGCTTACGCGTGAGCACCTTGTCGCGCTCCGCGACGCGGGTTTCAACAGGATGAGCATGGGGGTGCAGGATTTTGACGCGGAGGTGCAGGAAGCGGTGAACCGCGTACAGCCCGAGTCGATGTCGCGCCGGGTGTATGACTGGGCGCGCGAGCTCGGGTTCACGAGCATCAATCTCGATCTCATCTACGGACTTCCGTTCCAGACGCCCGGCTCGTTCGAGACCACGGTGAAAAAAGTGATCGGGTTCGGTCCCGACCGTATCGCCGCGTTCAACTATGCCCATGTCCCCTGGTTGAAACCGCATCAGAAACTGATCCGTCCGGACGATCTTCCTTCACCGGAAGTGAAGCTGGAGATACTCAAGATGACGATCGAGATGCTCTGTTCCGGCGGGTACGAATATATCGGCATGGACCACTTTGCGCAGCCGGCCGATGAGCTCGCCCGGGCGCAAAAGTCAAAGACGCTCTATCGCAATTTCCAGGGTTACTCGACAAAATCCGGCGCCGACCTCTACGGGTTCGGCATGTCCGCGATAAGCCACTTCAGGGAAAGCTACGCACAGAACACGAAGAACCTCCCCGAGTACTACCGGGCGCTGGATGAGGGAAAGTTCGCCACGCGGGTCGGCTACCGGATGACGGACGACGATCAGATCCGGAAATTTGTCATCATGCGGCTGATGTGCGATCTGGAGCTTGACACGAACCAGGTGGAGCGGAAATTCGGGATCGTGTTCGATACCTACTTTGAATCGTCGCTGCATGACCTCGCGCAGTTTGTCGACGAGGGACTCGTGAAGTTGGAGGGAACGACGATCTCCATCGTCGGCGCCGGGAGGCTCCTTCTGAGGAACATCGCGATGTGTTTTGACGCCTACCTGAATACGATGTCTGCTCATAAGCCGGTATTCTCACGGACTGTGTAGACGGGGAGCACTGAATAATCCCGCAAAACGGGCCGTTTTTCAAGTTCCCCCCCCCTCCTTAATTCGCAAAATTCCAGAGATTCTCCTTGACAAATTCTCTGTTCTTCGTTATACTCCGGATGTAAGCGCTTACATGTTCCGTTCTCTTTTTTTTCCGCACCCATGTAAACGTTTACATCCTCCTTGCACTCTTCGCCTTCTCCTCTATAGAGGCGGTTCATGAGCGTCACAATTCGGGAAGTTGCTTCACGTGCCGGCGTCTCCATCGCGACCGTGTCGCGCGTCTTCAACAACTCGGATCCCGTCGATGAGGGGACCCGTGAGCGGGTGAAGAAGGCGGCCACGGAGCTCCGCTATATCCCCAATGTCCTCGGGCGGAGTCTCAGCATGCGGAGGACCGATTCGATCGGCCTCCTCCTCCCGGATCTTTTCGGCGAGTTCTTTTCCGAGGTCATACGCGGATGCGATCAGACGGCGCAGAGGAATCACTACCAGCTCCTGGTCTCCAGTTCCCATAACAACCGGAAACAGATCGAGACGGCGCTCCGTATGATGCGCGGCCGGGTCGATGCGCTCGTGATCATGTCTCCTCACATCGATGCTGAAACCCTCAACGAGAACCTTCCCCACACGCTCCCTGTCCTTCTACTCGACTGCCGGGTGGAATCCAACGGGTTTGACTCGCTGAACATCGACAACGAAGAGGGGGCGGCGGCGATGACGAAGCACCTCCTCTCCCACGGCCACACGCGCATTGCGATAATCAAGGGGACCGAAGGGAACGTGGACGCTGCGGAGCGGCTGCGGGGGTACTGCAATGCCATGCAGGGGGCGGGTGTCCCGCCGGACGGGCGGCTCCAGGTTGCCGGAGATTTCACCGAAGCCTCCGGCTACGAGGCCGTCGGGGCTCTCCTGGCTGTGTCACCGCCGCCGACGGCGATATTCGCCTCGAACGACTCCATGGCGATCGGCGCCCTGAGCGCGCTGCGCGACAGGGGGATCCAGATACCGGAGCAGATGGCTCTCGCGGGATTCGACGACGTGCCGGTAGGGTCGTATCTCTCGCCGGCGTTGACATCGGTCCATGTCGGGATCAACAACCTGGGGATCAAGGCGATCGAGACAGTCCTCCATGCGGTACGGAACAAGAACGCGCATCATAAACAGCAGATTATTCTCTCCACGTCGCTCAAGATCCGTGAATCATGCGGTTGTACCGGCGAACACTAATCCATCATTCGACGACAATCCTTCAAAGGAGGTGGTAGGGGGCGAACCGTCACACTTACTGGGCTGCGGGTTCCAGATGTCGACAAAGGGTGATGTCGTTCTGTATTCACCCATGGGAAGAGAGCTTCTCTTCTCAATTCACAAATCACAGGAGGCAAGCGTCATGAAGACAAGACTTTTCATGATGGTATTGTTCGTCACGGTCGTCTCGTCCCTGACGGGGTTCGGCCAGGTAAAGAGGACCGACGCGATATGGGGCCGCTCGACGACGAATACCATGGTTCTGGATGGAAAGCTGAACGAAGCGGACTGGGCGGTTGCCGAGTCCATCAAGATCGTCTACGGGCAGGATGCGGGGATGCCGGCAAGCGGATGGCACGATGAGAACGGCATTAACCCCCCGGCAGATCCGACGAATGCCACGGTCAAGTTCCTTCTGAAAGCCGACACGCTCTGGGTCGGGATCGTTGCAAAGGACAAATCGATCGGTGCCGGACTGTTCAACTGGTTCGACGGCATACTGGCGAACATACGGTACCGCCAGGCGCAGGGATACCTGCCCAACCCGATCAACCCGGGGTGGAACCTGAACCAGGAGAACGAGATCTTCTATGCCTGGTGCAATGAGACCTGGGCGGACACGCAGACGTCATTCAAAGGCGCCCTCCCGGCATTCCTCGGACAGCTCGGGAGCCCCCAGTACGTCCACCCGCGTCCGGATTCCCTCAAAGCGTTCTGGGACGCCGCCACCACGGTGCAGGGGAAGGTCAACAACGACTCGACCGCCGATACGTCATGGACGACGGAGATGCGTTTCAGTCTGAAGAAATTCGGATACGACGTCACGCAGTCCGGCGGGGACGTGGTGATGTTCAGCCTGTCGATCTATGACGGCGATTACGAGTGGCCGATCGACACCACCAAATTCTCCGGAAACCGGACCTGGGCGCAGTGTGCCTGGGGGAACACGTCGACCGGCGATCATATCAGGATATTCGGACGTTCCGATGTGACAGCCAGCTCCGGACCGGTTCCGGTTATCCCCCCTGACTACGTCGTCAAGGGGGCGGGAACGGCGCCGGGGATTGTCTTTGACGGGAAGCTGAACGATGCGGCGTGGGGACTCGCGCCGAGCATCCAGATGCAGTACGGTAACAACACGATCCGGAATGCCTATCCCAATACACTCAAGTACAGAAGCGGGCAGCAGCAGCCGACCGTGAACGGCGGGACCGCCTCGGTCCTCGATCCGAACCTCGTGACCGTGAAATACTTCTACAAAGCGGACACGCTGTTTCTCGGGTTCGATGTCAAGGACCAGGTCGTCCAGTATTCCACGAACTCCGACCGCTGGGACGGCTTCCGCGTGACGATCAACGACCGCACACTCCGCGATCCGGGAGATCACAACCTGGTCATCCGGAGCCTGACGTTCATCGTCGACTCCCTCGGTCATGCGAAGAGGATGGATGACCTCTCCACGTGGGACACTGCGGGGACTGCGGCACAGGTCGTTCTCGCGCTCAAGGGGGGAACCACGGTCGATACGCTCGGTACGAGCGCCGACTCCGGGTACACCGCCGAGATGAAGATCGTCCTCCCCAAGTTCGGGTATACGGCCGGCAGGGGTGACGGCGTTCTCTTCCTCGGCATCACCGCGTTCGACGGAGATTCGTTCACCCCGGCTGCCAACAGCTACGGGACGCGCACGTGGTTCGGCCGCGGCGACAACGGCAACTACTCCGACGGTCCGGCATGGTTCTACATGGACCCCAATGCCACGATCACGTCGGTCGCCTCGAACGGAAACTCTCTCCCCGCAACCTTTGCATTGCTGGGGAACTACCCGAATCCGTTCAACCCGACGACGAACATCAAGTTCCAGATCGCTCGCTCGAGCGAAGTCGCGCTCGAAGTGTTCGACGTTCTCGGCCGCCTGGTCTCCTCCCGGAGCCTTGGCGTGACCGCCCCGGGTGAACACGCGGTTGATTTCAACGCGTCCAACCTCGCGTCGGGCACGTACTACTACAGGCTCAAGATGGTCTCCACGGGCGCGACGCTCGTCGGAAAGATGCTGTTGCTGAAGTAACTCTTTGTTGCTCCGGCACGCCTTCGGCGTGCCGGAGCAATCTGTTTCTCCCGTCAATCTTCTCTTCGCCGCACAGACCGGCCACTTTGCAACGGGAAGCACGCATATGAACGCAGACCTCAGACGTTTCTGCAGAACCCTCCCCGCACTACTCGCGGCTCTTGCCGTCATCGGATCGGGCACGTCGTTCGGCGGGACGACCGGGAAACTCTCGGGGCGCGTCCTGGACGACAAAAAAGAGCCCCTCCCGAACGCGGCGGTCGTCATCGTTGGCACGACGCTCGGGGCAGTGACCGATCTCGACGGCTACTATGCGGTACTGAATATTCCTCCCGGCACGTACACGGTCCAGGTACGCATGGTCGGCCGCCGGGCCTATTCGGTAAAAGGGGTCGAGATTACCGTCAACAACACCACGAAGCTGGACGCCGTCCTTGAAGACGAGTCGATAACGACGGAAGCTGTTGTTGTGACCGCGCAACGGCCGGTTGTGGATGTGGGACTGACGAGCACGGTCGCGACTGTCACAGACAAAGACATCAAGGCCCTTCCGGTTCAGGAGCTTGCCGATATCGTCAACCTGCAGGCAGGTGTCGTCGGCGGCCACTTCCGCGGCGGCCGCGCGGGCGAGGTGCAGTATCAGGTCAACGGCGTTTCCGTCAACAACGTGTTTGACAATACCTCCACCGTGAAGATCGACCGTTCGCTGATCCAGGAGGTTCAGGTGATCACCGGGACGTTCGACGCCGAGTACGGACAGGCGATGTCGGGCATCGTGAACATCGCGACCAAAGAAGGCGGTTCCAAATATACGGGCGGTCTCGGCGTCTACATCGGCCAGTACGCGACCACCAACACCGATACGCTCTTTCCGGGTCTGAACAAAGTCAATCCGACGGCGATCAGAAACTTCGAAGCCGACGTCAGCGGTCCCATCCTGGGAGACGATCTGACCTTTTTTGCGAACGGACGGTACATTTACTTCGACGGCTGGTTGAAAGGTTACAACCGGTACAATCCTTGGAATATTTCCTACACCGACCCGCTTACCCGGCAGTTCGTGATGAATCGTGATGCGTCAGGCATCGGCGACAGTTCGGTCGTCCCGATGAACTGGAGTAAACGCTACTATGGGCAGGGAAAGTTAACCTGGCGGATCTCTCCGGTGATGAAACTGAACGCCAACTTTATCTACGACCAGAAAGAATACAAATCGTACGATCAGGGCACCGATCGACACGCGTACTTCTACGATCCCAACGGATTCGGCACCAACAAGGAAAAAAGCAAAACCCTTATCGTGCAGTTCAGCCACACGCTGAGTCCGTCAACGTTCTACACTCTTGGACTCTCTTGGTTTGACCACGACGCAAGCTACCGGCTGTATGATCTGACGTATGAACCCGCCACCGATGGATCGGGGGATCTGGTGGAAAAATGGGATCCGGCCGGACCGCACTATGTGAATTCCCAGCTGTTCCTGACCA
>Ga0182010_10001574_pt1 | contig 11964 bp, 9 predicted proteins | sample 611E1MmetaG_FD_120488 | JGI IMG/M metagenome (GOLD analysis project Ga0182010, IMG submission 120488) | Permafrost microbial communities from Stordalen Mire, Sweden - 611E1M metaG | ecosystem: Environmental > Terrestrial > Soil > Wetlands > Permafrost | place: Sweden: Stordalen | collected...
AGACCAACTGCTCACGGTCCTTCATGACGATCTTCGCGATCGCCCTCAGGCCTCGTTCCGCCAGGACCTGCTTGAGCAGAAAGAACGCCCTGCGCGCCACCGGCTCGGGCTCGAGGTAATAGGCCTGCTTGATGAAGCGGGTCGTCTGGCCATCATCTGCAACCGGCACGAACTGCTCGATCTGGATCGAGCGGACCGTCTTGAGAGGTACGGCCGCGAGGTCATCGTCGGTCACGACGACGTACTGCCCGGGCGCCAGCTCGAAGCCGCGGACGGTGTCGCCTCGCTCGATGAAGACGTCGTCGGTGGGACAGTACGTCTTCATCTGGATCCGGCCGTGGCACTCGTCGTGGAGCATGTGAAAGCTCACGCCCTTGGACTCGGTCGCCAGATAGAGCTTGACCGGGATCGTGACCAGGCCGAACTCGATAGCCCCCTTCCACATCGCTCGAGCCATCGCGCAGTACCTCGCTTCCTCGCGTCCGATTCGCGGACCCGCGAAGGCCGAGCATAGCCCGGCGGCTGAATGACCGGCACGAACGTGCCGCCGGGCGGGGGAGTGTGCCGCGTGGCGAGTCTCGAGGGCCTGGGGCGCAGCCACGCTCGGTGCCGTGTCCGCCGGAGCTAGCTGCGGCGAAGTTCCGCCTCCGCTTCCACGAGGCGGACGAGGATGCCGTCGCGCAGCTTGTCGAGGCCGAGGTGTACGTCGCGGGCGCTCGTGCCGATCGACGTGAGAGTCTGCTTGAGGGCGCGGATCATCTCGAGCTGTTCGCGCACGCCGTTCAGAGCGGCTGTCACGGCCGCGGCGTCCAGTTCCACATCGTGATCACGCAGCGTCTGCATGGCGAGCAGCCGAGACAGCCGGACCGAAGCCTCGAGCGTTGCCGCGTCCGGCGCAGCGGGATCGATCACGCAATAGACGTCGCCGGCCCGAACGTCGAACGGGGCAATCCCCGCCGGGGCGTGGGCGGTGGTGAAGACGACCAGCGCGACGGCGGCGTCGCGATTAGCTTTCGCCTCGCGCAGCTCGTCCCGCATGCCTCGGCCCGAGACGTAGCGGTCCTTGCACTCGACCACGACGCGCAGCTCCGCGCCGGCGGTCGCGTCTGAGTTGAGCGTGAGCACGAAGTCGCCCTTCTTGGAGCCCATCGAGGCGCCGGTTTCCGTGCCGGTTCGTTCGAGTAAGTCGCCCGATCCACGCGCGATCGTGCCGAGCATCTCGTCCACGATCTCCTCGAAGTCGGCGCCCTTGGCCGTCGACCTGGCACGCTCCTGGGCGCGCGCGGCCCCGGAAGCTTCGAGCGCGGCGAGCCGCTCCCCGATGCGGTTGAAGCCCTCCGCCATTTCCACCCGGAACTGATGGAGCGGCGATCCCAACCGCGTCGGATCGAGCAGTTGTGCCAGGCGCGAGTTGTCGCCTTCGAAGTAGTTGCCGAGAAGCAGCTTCATTCGTCCGATGGCGCTGTCCCGCCGGCCCTCGTCGAAGAGATCCTCGACGAAACCCCGCAGCTGGCCCTTGTCGCCGAGGAACCGCTCCAGCGTTCGGGGCAGCCGGCCTTCGCCATCGGCGAAGTTCTGCCGGAGGATCTGGTCAAGAGCCGCGGCGGCTCGTTCGTTCGCGGCGTTCGTTTGGGCCAGCAGCCCCTGGAACTCGGCCCGCACGGCGTCCACGTTCACCGTGACTCCCACGCTCTGGATGGCCGTCAGACCGACCCGCAGCGCCCGCTCGAGCAAGGCGGCGCGTTCGTCCGCCGGCCGATCGGCCACGAAGGCTGCCAGGGCGTGGTCGTCGAGGATCAGGTGCTCGACGATCAAGCGATCCGCCTCGACCCGCACCGACGGCTGTCGACTCGACTGCGAGGGTAGCGGGACCAGCCGGACGGTTTCCATGGTCGAATTCTGGCAGGTCCGAGTGACAGCTAGCGTGTCACGACGCGGCAACGCCCCCAATTCACCCGCTGCCCCGTGTGCCGCCGCCGTCTCCTGTCCCGGCGCCGCCCCCAATTCCCGCGCCGCCCCCGCCTCTCCCTCGGCGGTTGAGATAGTCGTGCCAGAAGAGGCGTGCCGCAACGGATCGCCACGGCCGCCAGGGCGCTCCGATGGCCTGCATCTGATCGAGACCCGGACGGCGATCGAGCCCCTTCACCTCGGCCACCGCTGCCGCCAGCGCCATGTCCGTGGCCGGCCACACGTCCGGCCGCCGCAAGGCCATGAGCAAATAGATCGAGGCCGTCCACGGTCCGATGCCCGTCAGCGCTACGAGGGCGTCGTGCACTTCTTCGTCGGGGAGGGTCGCCAGGCCTTCGAGATCGAGCCTCCCTGCCGCGATCGACTCCGCGAGGTTGCGAACGTAGCGGGTCTTCTGACGACTGAAACCGATCGCGAGCAAGGTCGGGTCGCCGAGATCGAGGAATCGATCGGGTGTCAGCGAACCCACCGCGGCGCCGAGCCGATCGAATGCCGCCTGCGCCGAAGCCAGCGAGACCTGCTGCTCGAGCACGATGTGGGCAAGCGTCGCGAACCCGGGCGGCCGATCCCACATCGGTGGCGGACCGAAGCGAGCGACGATGCCGCTCAGGTCGGGGTCACGGGTGGCGAGCTCATCCACGGCCAGGACGAGCGTTTCCTCGGTCAGAGGGGTCGGCGTGGTTGCCACGCGCGGACGATAGCGCCTCGGCCGTGATGCCGGCAGGCTCGACGCACAGTGGTCGGTTACGGAGGCGTAGCTCGCCGCCCAAAGGAAGCTTCGTATTCGGCTGTCCTATCGGTTGCCAGAATCGAGCACGACGAAACGCCATATCGTCCCTAACTTTCACGTAAACGGCAAGGTTGCGGTAAGATTCGCGCATGACAGATACGAAGGCGCCCGACGAGGCGCCCAGCGAGAAGCCCGCGAGGTTGTTGCGAATCCAGGAAGCGGCTGCGGACGTGGGTCTGACCCCGCGTTCGGTGCGCTACTACGAGGAGATGGGGCTGCTTCGACCGGCCGCGCGATCGGAGGGCGACTACCGGCTCTACGATCCGACGGATCTGGAACGGCTGCGCTTCATCAAGGGCCTCCGCGACGATGCCGGTTTCTCGCTGGCCGAGATCGCCCAGATGCTCGAGGACGAAGCGGCCCGCGAGCGCGGCCACGCCGCTCTGCACGCTTCGACCGATCCGGCTGAACGCAAGCGGCTCCTGTGCGAGCGAGTGGCCAGCTTCGAGCGCCAGATCGAGACCCTGGAGCGCAAGATCGGCCGACTCCAGGCGATGGTCGACGAAACCGAAAGCCGGCGCGCCCGGACCGCCGCCAAGATCGCCGAGATCGGATCGAGCGAACCTTGCTGAACCCGGTCCGCCGACTCGTGAATCCAGACCACGAGAGCTATCGCTGGTGGGTGCTGCTGGTGACGAGCATCGGCGCGCTCATGGCGTCGCTGACCTCCGGCACGCTCATCATCGCCCTGCCCGACATCCTGCGCGATCTCCACACCGATATCTTCAGCCTGCTCTGGATCGTCGTCGGCTACACGCTCGTAGCGACGGTCCTGGTCCTCAACGCCGGCCGCGTCGCCGATATGGTCGGCCGGTCGCGTTCATACACCCTTGGCTTCGTCATCTTCACCTTGGCCTCGATTCTGTGCGCCCTCGCCCCCGACGCCAACCAGCTGATACTTTGGCGATTGGTCCAGGGCGTCGGCGGAGCGCTGCTGATGGCCAATGCCACCGCCCTCGTAACCGATGCGTTCCCACGCTCCGAGCTCGGCAGAGCTCTGGGTATCAATGCCATGGTCATCGGGGCCGGAGCCATCCTGGGCCCGATCGTCGGCGGCTGGCTGACTCAGTTCGGCTGGCGGACCATCTTCTGGTTCAACGTCCCGATCGGCGTGGCCGGCATCCTGGCCGCCGGACTCATCCTGGTCGAGCAGGTGCAGCACGATCGGCGGGTTGAAATTGACTGGATCGGCTCGATCCTGTATTTCGTCGGCCTGATGGGGCTGATGATGGCCCTGGCATTCGGGGGCGTGTATGGCTGGACGACCTGGTGGGTCGTCGGCGGGTTCCTTGCCTTCGTTCTGGCTGCTCCGGTCTTCCTTTGGGTCGAGGCGCACCACCACGCCCCGCTGCTCGACCTGTCGCTATTCCGCAGCCGGCTTTTCGCCATGGGCAACCTGACCGGCTTCCTGAACGCCATAGCCCGCAACGGCGTGCTCTTCCTCCTGGTGTTCTACCTGCAGGGCGCTCGAGGCGAGGACCCGGTCACGGCCGGCATCATGCTGGCGCCGCTCGCGATCGGGCTGATCGTGCTCTCGCCGATCAGTGGCGTGCTCGCCGACCGATACGGCTCAAGGGCGCTGGCTACGGCCGGGATGGTGATCACAGGCCTCGGCCTGGCGGGCCTGATGACTCTCGAGCCAACAACTCCCTACTGGCAGCTGGCGTTCTGGCAGCTCGTCGTTGGAGCGGGCTCCGGCATCTTCAACTCGCCCAACACGAGCGCCGTAATGGGTGTGGTCCCGCCGAGCAAGCGGGGCGTGGGCGCGGGCACCCGCATGATGCTGATGCAGTCTGGGTTCGTGGTCTCGATCGCTCTCGCCATCGGCCTCGTCACCAGCTCGATGGACCCCAAGGTGCTCGTAGCGATCTTCTCGGGCACACAGATCGGCGGCCGTGGCATCAGCCTGGTGCCGTTCATGAACGCTCTGCACCTCGCCTTTGGCGCGGGAGTCGTGGCGAGCGCCCTCGGCGCAGTCGCGTCACTGATGCGCGGCGAGCATCGCTCCTTCGAGGCTGCGGATGAGCGGCCGGCTATAGGGCGCGAGGGCGCCACGTGATCCTGGGCGGGAGGGTCCGCCTCACTGCGACGGGCCGGGCCCTCAAGCACCGCAACTTCCGGTTGTTCTTCTTCGGCCAGCTGGTCTCCGTCACCGGTACATGGATGCAGTCCCTGGCCCTCGGCTGGCTGATCATCACCCTCGTCGGATCCAACCAGGCCGTCGTGTATCTCGGCCTCTTGGGCGCGGTCCAGTTTCTGCCGGTCCTCGTGCTGGGCCTCTTCGGCGGGATCATCGCGGACGTCTGGCCCAAGAGAAAGACGGTCATCGCAACCCAGACGGCGGCCGGCCTGCTCGCACTCGTCCTGGCCGCGTTGGTCTACTTCGGGCTCGTGCAGGTTTGGCATGTGTTCGCCCTGGCGTTCCTCCTCGGTCTGGTCAACTCGGTCGATATGCCGGCGCGCCAGTCCTTTGTGATCGAAATGGTGGGCAGCGACGACATCGCCAACGCGGTGGCTCTGAACTCCGCCGTCTTCAACGGCGCCCGGATCGTGGGGCCCGCCATCGGCGGTATCCTCATCGGCCTGCTCGGAACGGCGCTCTGCTTCTTCTTCAACGGGCTCAGCTATGCGGCCGTCATCGTCGGGTTGCTGGCCATGCGCGACAGTGAGTTGAGACCGTCGGATCGGCTCGCCATGCCTCGCAGCCTGGCCGCGGTCCGCGAAAACCTTGGCGAGGGCCTTCGTTATGTCTGGCAGACGCCGATCGTCCTGCTGGCCATCAGTGTGATCGGATTCGTTGCCACCTTCGGCATGAACTTCAACGTCGTCCTTCCTGTGATGGCCGCTGGAGTCCTGAACGTGGGTCCGAGCGGGTTTGGGGTCCTGTACGCATCGTTGGGAGCCGGGGCGCTCATCGCTGCCCTTGCGGCTGCGACACTGCAAAGGCCGCGGCTCCGGGTTCTCATCGGCGGCGGCATGGTGCTCGGCGCGGCGGAGATCGCGCTTGCGAGCACGAGCTCGTACCCCGTCGCGCTGACGGCGGTCTTCTTTTGCGGCTTTGGGGCGATCGCAACGGCGGCCAGCGCGAACTCGCTGATCCAGATCACGGTCCCGGGCCCGCTTCGGGGCCGGGTCATGAGCGTGTATACGACCGTCTTCGCGGGTTCGACCCCGATCGGCAACGGGCTCACCGGCACATTCGGCGGTCTGTGGGGGACCCCGGTGGCCCTCGTCATGAACGGCGCGGTGGCATTCGGCGCCGAAGCCATCGCCGCGATCGCCGTGTTGCGTGGCTTCGTGCCGCGTACCGGCGGGGGTCGAGGGGCCCGATCGGTCGACGCGACGCCGGTCCAGGTCGGCGCGAACGCGAACCCGAGCCTGCCCTCGATCGACTAGCGGTTCGAGCAGCGCGCCCGACGGCGGCCGCCGGACGGCATGCTCCGCGCTTGACCTACCATCGCGGCGATGTCGCCCAACTCGAACCGCCTGGCCAACGAAACCAGCCCATACCTGCTCCAGCACGCCCACAACCCGGTGGACTGGTACCCGTGGGGCGCTGAGGCGCTGTCGCGCGCGGCCGCGGAAGACCGGCCGATCTTCCTGTCAGTGGGTTACGCCGCCTGCCACTGGTGCCATGTAATGGAGCGCGAGTCGTTCGAGGACGAGAAGACGGCTGCCATGCTGAACACGGGCTTTGTCTCGATCAAAGTCGATCGCGAGGAACGGCCGGATCTCGACGCGGTCTACATGGCTGCCGTGCAGGTCATGAACGGCGCCGGCGGCTGGCCTATGAGCCTCTTCCTGACTCCCGACGGGCGACCGTTCTTCGGCGGCTCGTACTTCCCGAGCGAGCCTCGCTACGGAATGGCTTCGTTCCGCCAGATTCTGACGGCGGTCGCGGAAGCCTGGCGCGATCGACGGCAAGGGGTCGAGGAATCGGCCAGCAGGCTCGCGGAAGAGTTGAGACGGCGCGCCCCGGCAACGTCTGGGCCCGCGTCGAGCGACGCGGCGAGCGATCTCGAGGCGGCCGTCGCTCGGTTGGTCGGGGACTTCGACTTCGAGCACGGCGGATGGGCCGGTCCGCCCCGGTTCCCGCAGCCGGCCTTGATCGACCTGCTGCTGAGACGCGCGTCCGACGGATCGGACGATCGAGCCTCACAAGTCGCCGAGCGGCCCGGACGGGTCGCTTTACGCGCCCTCGACGTCATGGCCGACGGCGGCATCCGCGACCACCTCGGCGGCGGTTTCCATCGCTACGCCACCGACACGGACTGGCTGGTGCCCCATTTCGAGAAGATGCTCTACGACAGTGCCCAGCTGGCGCGGGTCTACCTCCACGCCTATCAGCTGACCGGCGAACCGCGGTTCCGGGACGTAGCCGAGAGCACCCTCGACTACATCGCCCGCGAAATGGTCACGCCCGATGGACTCTTCGCGGCCAGCCAGGACGCCGACACGGACGGCGTGGAGGGCGCGACCTACGTCTGGACGAGCGACGAGATAGAGGCGGTGTTGCCGGCCGAAATGGCGCCGAGGACGGCGGACGCGCTCGGAGCCGAAGACGCGCCCGAGGCCGAAGACCCGCCACCCGCCGGGCTCGCCGCCCTGTTCGCCTCCGCCTACGGAGTTGCCCGGGGCGGAAACTGGGAGGGGCGGACGATCCTTTCGCGGGTCATGACGGACGCGGCGCTCGCGGCGATGTACGGCCTGACCGAGGTCGATGTGAGGCTGCGATTGGCACAGGCACGGCGGCTCCTCTTCGAGCGTCGCCGGCGGAGACCGCAACCCGGGCTGGACGACAAGGCGATCGCAGCCTGGAACGGGCTGGCCCTCGCCGCTTTTGCCGAGGCGATACCCGTGTTGGACCGGCCCTCTGACCGGGAGGTCGCCCGGCGCGCTGCGGAGGCCGCGCTGAGGTTGCTCCGCGGCCCCGACGGCCGAGTGTCCCGATCGTTTCGGGCAGGCCGCACGACCGGGCGGGGCGTGCTCGAGGACTACGCCGATCTCGCCGACGGGCTCGTGGCTCTGTACGAGGCCACCTTCGAGGAACGATGGCTGATGGCGGCGCGCGAGCTCACGGCGACCGTCGAGAGCCGCTTCGCCGACCCGGCCGGCGGCTGGTTCGACACGGCCGACGACGCGGAGTCGCTGGTGGTTCGGCCGAAGGAGGTGCAGGACGGAGCCACTCCCTCCGGGGGAGCTGCGGCGGCGGCGGTCATGCTGCGGCTCGCCGAGTTGACCGGCGAGGGAGAGTTGCGCACCGCTGCCGAGCGCGCGATCCGGCAGGTCGCGCCTCTGGGCGCCCGTTACTCGCTGGCCTTCGGCGCCTGGCTCGCGGCGCAGGACTTCGCCGAGTCATCGGTCTCGCAGATAGCGATCGTCGGCGATCCTGACGGCGGAGATACGCGAGCTCTCCTGGCGGTCGCGCGTCGCGGCTTCCAGCCGCATCGGGTCATGGCCGCAGGCGAGCCGCAATCGAGTGCCGTTGAGCTGCTGAAGGGCCGGTTCGCGCTGGACGGTCGGGCGACTGCCTTCGTCTGCCGCGACTTCGCCTGCCGGCAACCGGTCGCGGAACCCGAGGCGCTGGCCGCCGCACTGGCTTGAGAGTTTGATCGTGGGCCTGAGTTGGCCCGGTTCGCTATCGCTCTTCTTCGGCGAGTTCGATGGCGTAGCCGAGCAGATCGATCCCCGGCGCCGGCGAGAAGTCGATGGCGGGCTCGCGCCCGAAGCCGAGCGACTCGTAGAGGTGTTTCGCTGAAGCCATCCAGTCGCCCGTGTGCAAGACCATGCGACGTCGTCCGTCGGAGCGGGCACGCTCGAGGCAGGCCTGCGTCAGCGCCCGCCCGACGCCGCGGCCATGCCGGCCCGGATCCACTGCCAGCATCCGCATCCCCGCCTCGCCCACGACGAGCCCCTCCGAGTAGGGATCGTCGGGTCCGCTTACGTAGGTCACGCCGCCGAGCAACTCCCCGTCGAGGCCCACGGCAACGAGGACGCACGAAGTCGTGGCGCGGGTGGCCACGTCCCGGAGCCGCTCGTCGTAGACCGCCTGATGGGGCATCTCGGTCGGGAGCGAGCGGTACGCGGCTACGGTGAGCCGGCCGAGCGGCGTGTACTCCTCGGGTCTGGCGGGGCGGATTCGGAACGTGGTCTGGCTCGTGTTCACGGTTGCAGCGTAACCGAGCCGCTCCCGGTCGCGCCCGACGAGCCTACAGCGGACGCCACCCGCTCTGTGGGCCATCATTCGTGCATGCGCTCGATGGCAGAAGGACCTCTCCTTGTGTACGGGCCGCGATCGCTCGAGTACGACTTCGGGCGGAGCCACCCGCTCAGCCCCAGGCGCTTCGGGCCCGGGATCGATTTGCTTCGTGCCGTGGGCGCAGAACCTGGGCTGGCGCCCGAACCGGCCGCGGATGACGAGCTCGAATGGCTCCACGCGCCTGGTTACGTGGCTGCTGTACGCCGCTTTTCGGGCGATCCCGATGCGGAGTCCGAGGTCGGCATCGGGCCGGGCGACGATCCCGCGTTTGCCGGAATGCACGAGGCCGCAGCTTCGGTCGCCGGCGGCTCGATCCGGGCAATCGAAGCGATCCTGCGCGGCGACGTCGAACACGCCTACCATCCCGGCGGCGGGCTCCACCACGCCATGCGGGGGTGGGCGAGTGGCTTCTGCATATACAACGACGTGGCTCTTGCCATCGCCCGGGCCAGGGCGGCGGGCCTTCGTGTCCTGTACGTAGACCTCGACGTCCATCACGGCGACGGCGTCCAGGCGCTCCACGTGAGTGACCCGGGCGTGCTGACGGTCTCCTTCCACGAGACTGGTCGCGCGCTCTTCCCCGGAACCGGGTTCGTCGGCGAGCTGGGGGAGGGGACTGCCGCCGGGACGTCGGTCAACGTGCCACTCGAACCACTGACAGGGCCGGATGCGTGGCTCGCCGCGGTCAGGGCGATCGTGCCGCCACTCGCGGCCGCGTTCGGGCCCGATATCGTCGTCAGCCAGCACGGCGCCGACGGGCACGTCTGGGATCCACTCGCGCATCTCGCGCTGACGACCACGGCGATGGGCGAGGCGGCGCGGCTCGTCGACCGGATGGCGCACCGGTATGCCGGCGGGCGGTGGTTTGCCACCGGAGGCGGTGGATACTCGGTGTATCGGGTAGTGCCAAGGGTTTGGGCGCTGACGTGGCTGGCCGGCGCGCACCGGGAGGCGCCGCGGAAGCTCCCCGAGGGCTGGCGGGCGCGGTGGGAAGGCGATGCCGCCCGCTGGGAGAGCGGCCCGTTGCCGGAAGCCTTCGACGACGAGGCGGGCGTCATTTCGCCCCGATCGACCAGCCAGACGGCGGCCGCCGTAGACGCTCGAACGGTCGAACTCGTTCGGACACTGACGGTGCCGACATTCCTCCGCGTCGCGGAGGAGCGGGGCTGGTGGCGACCGGATGGAGAGAGGAGCTACCGACCCGGCCTCGGGCTCGACGGGTCCGGAGTCGCGGCCGGAGGCCGGTCCGGGGATCCGGGCAGCTTGGCGCGCGACGGGTCAAACGCCGTGGCTGAAGCCATGCTGGTCGCGCCGCTGACGGGCGCCATGATGGAGCGGCTCAAGCTCGCCCCAAGGGTCGTGGCGCCGGCCGACACGCTCGAGGCCCACGCGCTGCTGACCGCGGCGCTGCGTGACGGGGCGGTGGTCACGGGAGCGGTCTCCGGGGAGTGGCTTGTCGGAGTCGCGCTCGCGGCGCCCACGTCTCTCGATGCCGTGTACCAGCTGGCGGCGCTGGGCGTGGCTCCGGAATGGCGGAGACGAGACCTGGCTGCGGCGATGATGGCTGCGCTCATGGCAACGCCCGCGCTCCGAGGCTGCACCTTGGTCGCTCTCCTGACTGCCGCCGAACGCGATCCCGTGGACCCGCTGCCAGGAATCCTGCGTCGCGAGGTAGCCGAACGGCTATTCCACAGTGCCGGCATGGAGGCGATCGCCGTCCCACCCGGCATCGCAGCCGCCTTCCGGGATGCCCGCGCTGCGGCACACCTGCCGCCGGACGCGTGGCCCGGTCTGCGCGACCGTATCGAGACCTGGCTCGCCGGCGGCTGAGCCCTTCGCCCCTGGCTTGACGCCGGTCGCATGCGTCCAGCGCTCCGGATGAAGCGGTGCGACTCGCGTGTGGCGCGCCCAAGACCGGCTCGAACTCGCGCCGAGCGTCCGGCCGCCAGCCGCGCACGTTGATGACCGGCGATCGCCCCTACTCAACACTGAGCGAAGCAGTATTCGAATAGTCCGTCCGGACCGGGCCTTTGGGACGTATGGCACACGGGAGAAACAGTAAGTCGCTCTACATTCGTGTCATCGAAAGAAATGGTCCGGCGCCCCAAGTCAAATGGGTCGCGGACCGATCCAGAGAAAGGTGCAGGTATCAACTAATGGCAACCAAGGATCGTGGGATCTTCCTCCTGCGGGCAGTGGTCGGGCTCGGCATGCTCTTTGCCGGCCTGGACAAGTTCTTCATGTGGGCCAGCGGGACGCCGTTCACCGCGGCGGGCTACCTGGTTCATGCGACCGGCGGAGCCTGGCTCGGCAGTGCCGCGACGACGGTCGTCAACCCGACCCACCCCTTCTGGGTCAGCCTCGGCCAGAACGCGACCCTCGTTCCCATCGTCGACACTCTCGTTGTGTTCGGTGAGTGCGCAGTCGGCGCCGCCCTCATCCTTGGCCTCGCGACCCGCTTCTCTGCTGTGATGGGCACGATCCTGATGGCGACCCTGTTCATCTCCAACTGGAGCTTCGCCAACGGTCCCTTCAACGAGCAGTTCATGTACCTCGCGATCATGGCTACGATCGCCTACGTCGGCGCCGGAGCCTACGCTCTCGACACCGCGATCGAGAAGCTTGCCATCGCGCAGCGAGTCCCGGCCCTGAAGTACGTCCTCGGCTAGGTCGCTCAACAAGAACTCAACTGCAGGGAAACGCCCCCGTCATATTCCTTCCCTGCACCTAGAAACGGCGGGCCCGGCCGGGCTCGCCGTTTCTCTTTGTCCCAGACGTGAGCGTCAGGTCGGAGGTTCGAATCCTCTCGCATCGACTGGACTGTTCCGAACGCATGGTCTAATCTGACGGCGCCGCATATACTGGGCGCCTCGTGGCTGCCTCGACCGAGCCGCGCCCAGGGCGCGACGATCCGCTCGACCTCTTCGGCCCCGCCGTCGGGGATTGG
>Ga0182010_10001576_pt1 | contig 11959 bp, 6 predicted proteins | sample 611E1MmetaG_FD_120488 | JGI IMG/M metagenome (GOLD analysis project Ga0182010, IMG submission 120488) | Permafrost microbial communities from Stordalen Mire, Sweden - 611E1M metaG | ecosystem: Environmental > Terrestrial > Soil > Wetlands > Permafrost | place: Sweden: Stordalen | collected...
CGCCGAGAAGGTACAGGACCGCCATGCGGATGGCCACGCCCCGGCTGACCTGCTCAAGGATGACGGAACGCGGACCGTCGGCCACGCCCGGATCGATCTCCACTCCGCGGTTCATGGGTCCGGGGTGCATGACGATAGCGTCGGGCTTGGCCAGGGCCAAACGGCGCGGGTTGAGGCCAAAGTAGCGCGCGTATTCGCGCGTGTTGGGGAAGCGGCTGCCCGCCTTCCGTTCCATCTGAATCCGCAACATCATGACCACGTCGGCGCCTTCCAGGGCCGGCTCGATCCGGTCGTACGCCTCGCACCCCAGGTTTTCCACCCCGATGGGCAGAAGCGACCGCGGCCCGGCCACGCGCACGCGCGCGCCCAGGGTGCGCAAGGCGAAGATGTTGGACCGGGCCACGCGGCTGTGGTCGATGTCGCCGCAGATCACCACGGTCAGCCCCTCGATCTTCTTCTTGTGCGCGCGGATGGTCGAAGCATCGAGCAGCGCCTGGGTCGGGTGCTCGTGCGCACCGTCGCCCGCGTTGACGATCGCGGCGCGAATGCGTTGACTGAGCAGCAACGCCGAGCCGGCCTGGGCGTGACGTATGACCACGATGTCCGGATTCATCGCGTCCAAGTTCATCGCCGTGTCGATCAGCGTCTCGCCCTTGACCGTCGACGAAGACGATGCGGTGAAGTTGATCCCGTCGGCTGACAAGCGCTTGGCCGCAATCTCGAAGGATGTGCGGGTGCGCGTCGACGGTTCCAGAAACAGGTTGATGACCGTCTTGCCGCGCAGGGTGGGCACCTTCTTGATAGGCCGATCCGCGATGTCGAGGAAGCGTTCACCCAAGTCGAGGATGGTGGTGATCTGTTCTCGGGTCAGCTTCTCCATCCCCAGCAAGTGCCGCTCGGTGAATCCCTTGGTCATTTGACGATCCTCTCTCGCAGGACGACCCGGTCGGTCTCCCCGCGATCGGCCAGCATCACGCGCACCGACTGGTCGGCGGTGGTCTGCAGGCGCAGGCCCACGTAGTCGGGCTGAATGGGTAGCTCGCGCCGACCGCGGTCGACCAGCACAGCAAGCTGCACGGCGCGAGGTCGTCCATAGTCGGCCAGCACGTCCATGGCGGCGCGCACCGTGCGGCCGGTGAAAAGGACGTCGTCGACCAACACCACGGTGCGCCCTTCAATGCTCTCGGGCAGTTCGGTGGCTCCGATCTCGGGCTTGGGCAAGCCGAGAAACACATCGTCACGATAAAGCGTGATGTCGATGGCGCCCAGAACCGGCCGGCTTTCGCCACTTGCGGCCAGCATCTCGACCATGCGCTCGGCCAGCACCGCGCCGCCGGTGCGGATGCCAACTAGATAGGGCGCGGGGCCGTTGCGCTCGACAATCTCGAAGGCGATGCGGCGCAACACCCGCGAGATCCCGACCGCATCGAGAATGTCCCCTCGTTCGACCAGGTTTGTGTCCGGAGGTGCTGGGCGAAGCTTCATGTTCCAATTCCCCTGCTTGGGTGGCAGGCCATGCGCGGCCTTGACCGCCGATAACGCCCGACCCGCGCCCAACTGTCAAGCAGACAATGCGTCTGATGCAGGGCCTCATGCCTTCCGCTGCCGCTACTGTCCCTGCCGCAATTCCACCAGGCCAGCACGCACGGCCTCGGCCACGCGCGGCTCCTTCTCATGGCTGGCCGACCACTTGAGCGCCATGACGGCTCGCGCGCCACCCATGCGGGCCAAGGCGCGGGCCGCAGCCACCCGCACCGGCACATATTCGTCGGTCTTCAGGCGCTCCACCAGGGCAGGCTCAGCCGAAGCGTCGCCGATCTCGCCCAATACCTGCACGATTTGCGCCCGGTTCAGCACATCAGGCAGGTGCGCGACCAGGGCCGGCACAGCGCGTGTGTCGCGCAGAGTACCCAGAGTCGCGATGATCGACCTGCACAATGCCTCATTGGCCGAACACCCATCCAGCGCCTCGCCCAAGATCGGCAATCCCGTGCCATCACTGGCTTGCGCCAGTGACAACGCCGCGTGGAGTCTCAGTGATTGGCTGAACGCGCCGCCAGGTCGCGCGACAATCGCCAGCAAGCGCGACCGACCAGCGGTCTCGCCCAGCCGCAGCGCAGCCACGGCTGCCCAGTCGCGAATCTCATCGTCGCCCGCCGCGTTCATGGCGGCCACGACCAGCGGCCGCGTGTCGGACCGGGCTGGCAGGGCCTGAACCAGCAGGCGGGCCGCCTCGCGCCGCAATTCCAGCGACGCCGGCGATTGCAGCAGGGCGGCCAGCCCAGGCGCTGCGTCCGGATTGCCTGCGCGGCCACGTTCGATGACCTGAAGCACGGCCGAGCTATCTGTTCCGGTCAAGCCTTCGGACTCGAAGCGGGCTTGCTCATCAATCCACGTGTCGAGCAACTGGTGCAACGCCGCGACCCGCTCCGGCCGCGCCTCGGCCAGGTCGCGCTCTTCGCGTGGATCGGCGCCCAAGTCGTGAAAGGCGCAGTAATCCTTGGCCAGGTCGCAGATGAGCTTCTCCTGGCCCCTTAGCACCATGCGCTTGTCCTCGACCTCGGCGAACACCGGCGGCAAGCGGTCGTCAGGGGCGGGCGGCACAGCCAGCCACGGCCCCAGGTCGGTCCCGCGCATGCGCGCCGGCGCGACCAAGTCGAGCAGCCCCAAGATGGTGGGCGCGATGTCGATCAACTGAACCGGCCCTGCCACCACATGCGGAGGCACGCCGGGGACGTAGATGACAAGCGGCACCCGTACCTGTTCGTCATAGAGCGTCGTGCCGTGGTAGCGCCCGCCGTGCTCGTCGAATTCCTCGCCATGATCCGCGGCCACCACGATGATGGCTTGGGGCCGCTTCTCCTGCACATACGCGATCACCCGGCCCACCACAGCGTCGCAATACGCGATCTCACTGTCATAGCGGTCAATGTCGCGGCTGCCAAAGTCGTAGCCCTTGTGTGCCTCATAGGGCTCGTGCGGCTCGAACAGGTGCAGCCAGAGGAAGACCCGGCGTGGATTCTCCTTGCGGAAGAAGTCATCGATCTGCTCGACCCGCTGGTTGGCGTCCAAATACTCGTATTTCACGTATTCAAAGTCGAAGTTGTTGGCCTCGAACGGCTTCATCTTCTGCGCATCGATGAAGAAGACCGCCGGCGGGAAAAAGGCGGCGGTCTTCCAGCCGTAGCGACGCATTGTCAGGGGCAAGGTTTCGTGCTGGCTGTGCGGCGCCAGCCGCGCCAGCGTCGGGTAGTACTTACCGGTCAGCAGCGAGGCGATGGAAAACGAGGTGTGCGGGGCCTGTGCGTACGCGCGATCAAAGCGCACCCCGCGCCGGGCCAGCGCATCGATGTGGGGCGTGGTTGGGCGGCCATAGCCATAGGCACCCACGTGATCAGCGCGCGTGGCATCGACCGTGATCAGCACCACGTCGGAAAGAGGCCGGCGGGGTCCTTCGGGTAAGGGGCTGGCCGCGGGCAGCGGGATGGTCCCCAGGCGGACAGTGCCAGGACGTCGTCGGGACGGCAGCAAGCGCAGCCCCAGGCTGGCCACCCGGGCCTTTTCGTAGGCGAAGAATCGCAGGTTCTGGCTCGCGCCCAGGGCAGAAAACCCATGCGCCCCCAGTCCGGCCAGGACCAGCACGCTGGCCGCTAAGGCAGTTGCTCCTTTGCGCCGCCAGACCTGGCCGCGCAGCACGGCCCGCGCCGCCAGCACGCAGGCCGCGACGGAAACCAACCCCAACGACAGGTGAAACCAGGGATAGAGCCGCGGCAGCACCACGCGATTGGTTTGCTCGGCCCCAGCCGCAACCACCAGAAGGCCGAGCCCCGCGGTCACCGCCACGCCGCTGCGTCCCGACGGACTTTCCAGATAGACGAGCAGTCGCTGCCACAGGCCGCCCGCCAGTGCCACCAGGACGAGCGCCAACAACACAAGCGCCACAGAGATCGCCTGATGCCCCACCACCCGTGAGGCCTTGGCTCCGGAAAACAGAGAGAAAGCGTCATAGACCAGAAGCGGCGCTGCCATGGCCGTGGCGACCAGGGCCGTCGCAGAGATCCGCTGCACGCGCGCCGCCACCGGAGCGACAACCGTGCCCAGGAGAGCGGCAAACAAAGCCAGCCCGATGCCCAGCATGGCTCCTGCGGTGCTGCCGAGTGCGATCGCATCCAGGGCTGAAGGACGGGTCAGTGCGGCCGCCAGCGTAACCAGCGCATCACCGCCGCCGGCCAGCACGCCGCCGAGCAGCCCCGCCCACAGAAGACGGGCAAGCCGGTCCCTCATCCGGCCTCCTCGGCTATGGGTCGCCGGCGCAGCCAGCGGGCCTCGACCGCTTGGCGCAACGCCGCGTGATCAGGCGAGGCCAGCGCTGGATCCTCAGCCAGCAGGGCTTCGGCTTCCTGGCGCGCTTGTTCGACCAGGCCCGCGACGCCGGCCGGATCGCGCTGCCACAGACCCACCACGCCGGTCTGGCGCTCGCCGTAGATCTCGCCCGGTCCGCGCCGTCGCAGATCCTCCTCGGCGATGCGAAACCCGTCGCTGGTTGCCGCCACAAACGCCAATCGGTCCAATATCTCAGGATCCTGCGCGTCAGTCAGCAGGAAGCAACTCGACGCTTGCCCCGCCCGTCCCACTCGACCGCGCAACTGGTGCAACTGCGCCAGGCCGAAGCGCTCGGCATCCTCGATGACGATGATCGAGGCGCGTGGCACGTCCACGCCCACCTCCAGCACGGTCGTGGCGACCAAGACATCGAGCTTGCCGGCACGAAAGGCCGCCACGACCTCTTGCTGCTCATCGCTTGGCATCTGTCCGTGCAGCAGGCCCACCCGCGCCGGCGCCAGAAGCGGCCGCAGCTCGCGGAAACGCGATAGCACTGAGGCGCGCCGGCCCTGTTCGGCAATCGCCGGACAGACGACGAATCCCTGTCCGCCGGCTGCGACGGCCGCCTTGACCGCGGCCAAGGCTTGCAGGCGCGCGGTCTCGCCCACACCCAGATGTGTCGCCGCGATTCGTCGGCCCGGCGGAGATTCGTCGAGGGTGACAAGGTCCAGATCGCCGTAAGCGGTCAAGGCCAAAGAGCGTGGGATCGGGGTGGCGGACAGCACGAGAAGGTGGGGAACCATGCCGGTTTTCTCGTCGGGAATCCAGCCCCCAGCCCGGCGCAGGGCGGCCCGCTGGCGCACCCCGAACCGATGCTGCTCGTCCACGATGGCCAGGGCCAGGCGTGGCACAAGTAGGCCCTGTTCCAAGAGCGCATGCGTGCCCACCAGTAGATCGGTGGCGCCAGCCGCGACCGCGGCGAGCACCCGGCGACGCTCGGGTACGGCCAGCCCCGCGTGCAGCAGTTCCACCCGCAAACCCGCCTTGCCGCCCCAGACGGCCAAGGTACGTCCGTGCTGCTCGGCCAACACCTCGGTGGGCGCCATCAGCAGGCTCTGTCCGCCGGCGCGCCCGACCAGCAACGCCGCGGCAAAAGCCACCGCGGTCTTGCCGCTGCCCACGTCTCCCTGAAGCAGCCGCTGCATGGGTGTCGCAGAAGTCAGGTCGGCAAACAGGGTCCGAATCGCTCGTTCCTGGCCGGAGGTGAGCACAAAAGGCAACGCGGCCCGCGCCGATGCCAGGACCGCTTCGCCATCGATTTCACAGTGCCAGCCCGCGGCGCAGCGGGCGCGGTCTCTCTCCAAGGCCAGTCCGACCTGCACGACGAAAAGGTCTTCAAAGGCAAGGCGCCGCTGCGCCGGTGCGCGCCCGGCCGAAAGCTCGGCCAGCTTCTCGTCGGAAAGCGAAGCCGCGGGCTGATGAACCTGGCGAAGCGAATCAGCCAGCGAGGGAAAGCCGAGGCGTTGGGCCACTCCCTCGGGCAGCACGTCGGGCAGCAACCCGGCGGCCTGCTCGACCGCCGCAGCGACGAGTCTTTCGATGACCCGGCCGGGAACCTCATGCACCGCTGGGTAGCGCGGTTGCAGACCCAAGCCCGACGTTCCCGGCCCGGCCAAGAGAGCCGTGACGTTGCGGGGATGGACTAGTTCAACCGCGCCGTCCTTCGCCCGCCGCAACGATCCGGCCAGCCCCACCAGGCTCCCCTTGGCGTAGGTCTTGACCATGGCCGCGTTGGGCCGAAACCAGCGCGCCCGCACCTGCACCCCATCCTGCTCCAGGTACACGTCGAGCAAGCGCCGGAAAAAGGGGCGAACCCGCCGGACGCGAGCCTGCACCACCACCGCCTGGCCGGACGGCACGCGGGCCAGCGCCGACAGCGGGTAGAGCGTGCGAAAGTCATCGTACCCGAGCGGCAGGAAGGCCAGCAGGTCGCGGACGCTTTCCAGCCCCCGCTCGGCCAAGCGCGCTGCCGTTACCGGCCCGGCCCCCGGCAAAGCGGTCACGGGCTGGTCGCAAAGCGACGGTGTGGGCGCGCCGGCCATGTTCCGCGCAGGCGTCGACCCCTACTTGTACGTGAACTTCAACTGATAGTCGCAAATCGAGAAGGTGTCTCCTTCCTCGATCTTCTTGCCCTCGATACGCTCGCCCTTGTATTCGACGCCGTTGGTCGAGCCCAGATCCTTGATGAAGTACTCGCCGTTACGCCGGACCACAACCGCATGCTTACGCGAGATATTGCCGTCGCGGATGGGCAGATCGGACGACTTGGTTCCCCGGCCGATGATGAACTGATCCTTGTCAATGACGTATCTTTGGTTTCCGAAAACCAGGAACAAGGGCATCGCCGCTGTGGCTTCCGTCTGCGCCGGAAGAGAAAAGCCGGATGGCAGGGGCGGAGGCTGCGGACGGGCAGTTGGATGCTCCGCCGTGGTGCGAATCGGCGGCAACGGCGGGGGCGCGGATCGGCGCAGGCCGGTGCGCGAGACGTCACTGCCAGCCTGCGCATCAGGTGACGATGTCCCACTCCCACTGCGCGCATCAGGGCGTGGCAGCCCAGGCTGCTCGGGATGCGCGAGTCCGTCGCCGGCAGACATGGCGAAATCCGAGGGGAGAAAACCCTGCTGCTGAGCAAGCGCCCGCATCGCCTCGTTCACCAACTCGTCGACGCCCCGGTCGAGAGCCTCGGACATGCGCTCGAAGCTCTGCCAAAGCACGTCGCGGCAGTAAAAGTGCCGCAAAGTCTTCCTGGTGGAATCGTTGGCCATGGCTGCTTTCTACCTCGTCTGGCTGCTAGCCACCCCTTTTCTGCAACACCGCCGCTACGCGCTTGGCCTCCGCGCCGACGGTCGTGCCGGCCGGAAACCCCTTGGGACTGGCCTTGTCGTCGGCCAGCTTCAACAACACGGCGACATCGCTAGCCGCGCCCAGCGACTGCCTGGGGTTGGCCAGCGGTGCCTCCAGCGCCCAGACCGCCACGATGCGCGCCAGGGCCGACGGGGACGACAGGACGTCGAGTACCTCGGGCTTGGCCGAAAAGCCGAGCTTGGTGATGTCCTTGACTAGGAAATCCAGCACATCTTCCTTCTTGAAACTGAGCTTGTCGGAGAATGCTTCCAGCGCAGGCCGGATCGCCTCGACCTTGCCTGCCTCCAAGGCAGACTCATACGCCCGATAGCGCACGAGATCTTTCTTGTCCTTGGCTATGATTTCCACAAGGCCTTTCTGCGCCGCCGCACCGCCTATTTTCTCTACCACGCCGAAAACTTCATCTCGCACCAAGTTGTTGGCTTTCGGGTCGGCCGCGATCTTGAGCGCCAATGGGAGCACGCTGGGGTAGCGAGCTTGCTGCAGGGCCTTGGCCGCCAAGGCTGCCTCAGCCGGCGGACTCTTGAGCAGTTTCTGGGTCAGAAACTCAGTCACGCTCTGCCCGCCCAATGTGCCGAGGGCAATCCACATCTCGTTGGGGATCTCGTTCTCCGCCGCCGCCCGCCGCACCAAGACCGCGCCGCCCTTGTCGCGCGCCGACTCGTCGCCCACCTTGACCAAGAGCTCGGCCAGCCCCTGGTAGGGCGCCTTGGGGTCAGAGAGCAGCCTGCCCAACATGGGCCCCGACGCGGTACCGATGGCGGTCAACATCTTCTCGAGCGAGTGCCTTGCTCCCGAAAAGCGGCCCTCTTTCAGGTCCCTCTCTAGCGAGTTCAGAATTGCTACGTCGATCTGCTTCTGTTCCTCGGGCTGAGCGTACTGGCGCGCGCTGAACAGCCCGTCGCGGGCGTCGCGCACCTTGGGTAGCGGCGCGCTCTCCATGGTCTTGACGTCGATGGGTACCAACGACTTGAGGATCTCCCAGCGCTCATTCGCCGGCAGAGCCGCCATCACCTCGTCGACCTTCTCGGGCATGCCCAAGTCGGTGAGGGCCGCCGCCGCCTCGGCGCGCAGCCGGGGGCCCACCGCGGAGTTGCGCAGGGCCTCCTCGATCTTTGCAGGCCCTTTCTGGGTGCCCTTCCACTGCTCGATCTTCTCCGAGCTGACGCTGTCGCAAGCGGCCAGGCCAAGCAACCCAAGCGCGAGCAGAGTTCGCATACCCAAGCATGTTATCCACCCGCCGATCTTCGGGTCAAGCGGCCTTCGCACCCTATCGTTTGTGGCCGAGGGCCACCGCCCCGGGCTAAACTGACAGCATGAACAAAATCTGGTGGGCAAGGCCCGCGTGTGCCGCCTTGGTGTTTGCGGCGGTGGCCTCCGGCTGCGCCTATTGGGGCGGGTCCCGGGCCGGCAAGCCGAGCGAAGCAGCGGCGCGCCTATCCGACGAAGCCGCCACCCTGGCTCCGATCGCAAACGAAGAGGACTTCCTTGAGGCGAAGTTCCTCTATCAAGCGCTGGACGAGGGCTCCGAGGAACAGGCACGGCTTCGCCGCAAAATGGTCGAATACCTGCTTGGCCCGCTGGCGACCCTCGACGCGCAGCGTCTGCGACGCGACCCAAGCCTGCTCGGCAGCGACGATGACTTCGACCGGCTCCATGATTCCCTGCGCGACGCCCTGGATCTCTTCCCGGCGTCTCTGCTCTGGCGTCCCGAAGGCCTGGCCGTGTCCGATCGCGAGCGGAGCTTGTTGGGATCGGCGGCCCATTTGATCGTGGGCGCCTACTCGCCGCGCGGCAACGAGCTTCCCGTGACCACCGGCCTCTTCGTGCTGCAAACCCTGGAGCCGCAGAACCCGGAATGGGCGGCGCGGGTCGAGCAGATCCTCGCCTGGCTGGACACCGAGACGCAGCTTTCCGTGGGTACCCCCGGACCTCGTACCCAGCCGACCACAGCCGACATCCTGGACGGTGTCGCGGCGATCTGGCCCAGCCCCGCCGTGGTCGAGCGCGTGGCTCGACTCGCCTCGGAGCGCCAGGAGCGGCTCACCCGGATGTTGCGCCGGCCACTCGGCACCGGGGTCGGCGGGCGTGGCGTGCTGAGCGAGTTGCTGCTCGACACCGAGTCCCTTTCGGCCATGGCGATCAACGCCGCAGTGCTTTACCTTCGCTGCGGCCAGATGGGCCGCGCTGCCGAGGCTGCCGCGCGCTTTGCCGACAAGCCGGGCGACGATCCCGAATTCCGTCAACTCCTCGCTGCGGCCAACCGTTCTGCGGCCCAGCCTGCCGACTACTTGGCCCTCGCCCGTCGCTTTCTGCCCCGCGGTGAGCTGCTGCTCGGCACTTCCGCGGATCGCGTCGATCCCGAGGCCGCGGCCGAGATTTTGCGCCGTGGGCTCATCCTCTTCCCCGGCGACGTCGAAATGTTGGTCCTCGGCTCACGGGTGGCGCGCTTTGTCCCGGCTCCCTTTTTGGCCCTGCGCCGCCTTGACGAGGCCCTGGCCGTCCTGGAGCGACAGAATGCCGGCGCGGACAAGATCGCCGAGCTGGTGTCTGAGCGGATGGAGTTGGCCTTCTTGCGCCTCAAGTCGCGTATCGATCCCGACCGCATGCAGCCGGTCTTGCGTGAGGCCGAAACCCTGCGCCTCCAACTCGCACAGAGCCAGCAGCGATTCGGCAGCAAGCAGATCAGGTTGGGCGAGGCCGATGTGGACCTCGCGGTGGGGCGCGGTCTGGTCGACGCCGGAAGGCTAGACGAGGGCGAGCCCCTGCTTCTACGCGCGCAACGCGAGAGCACCGGTGACTACGAGGTGACCTTGCAGATCGCCAACCTCGCGCTGAAGCGAGGCCGTGCCGAGCAGGCCGCGCTCGTACTGCAAGAAACCCTCGACCGCCGACAGCGCGAAGCGCCCGCCGAAGAAACCGTGTCATTCGTGGAGGGGCAAGCACGCCTGGCCCACGCCCTGGGCGTCGCCTACGAAGCGACCGGCAATATGGACGATGCACGCAAGGCCTGGCGGTTTGCGGTGCGCGGCTGGGAGCGGTTGATGCTCGAGCAGTTGCGCCGCAAGAGCCTGGGCTCGTCAGCAGGGGCCACCTTCGAGGTAGGCCGGCTCTACTATCTGCTCGGCCGGCGCGACGATGGCTTGCGCAAGTTAGACGAAGCCATCGAGCAGGACGAATCCCGCGACCAAAGCTACATCGACGCCATCGCCTTTCTGGTGCAGCGGGGCGATGTTGAACCTGCACTCGACATCTACCGGCGTGCGATCTCCAAGTCGAACCGCGTGGTCTCGGAATACGTCAAGGTCTACGCCTCGCTGTGGATCCTGGACATCACCCGTCGTCGCGCCAATGCCCCTGACGCCGCCGCTCTCGGCTACCTGCGCACGCTGGATGCCCGCCAGGTCGAGCTGCGCCCGCCGCGCGCATCAGCCTGGTATCGACAACTGGTTCGCTTCGCCCTTGGTCGCATCAGCTACGACCGCTTGCTGGCCATGGCGGATGCGCCTGGCAAGCGGGCCGAGACCTTCTTCTACCAGGCCATGCACCTACTCGCCGAGGGCAAAGGCGACGATGCGCACGCCCTGTGGTCCAAGGTCATCGATACCAAGATGGCCTCGTTTTTCGAGTACGAGATGGCGTCGCGCTACCTGCGCACCGGCGCACCCACCCAGCCTGCGGCGGCGCAGAGCGGGGAAACGATATAGGGCTTCCTACGGACTACTCTTCATCTTCCTCTGGCATTCGCTCCATCGGCGGGGCGTCTCCCGGTTGAGCTGGTCGCTTTCCGCCGATCGCGAACTGCAGCGAAGCGTACAACTCGCCGAGCAGCCCGAGGTGCGGGCCAGCCGCAAGAAAACGCGCCTCGATGTTGCCTGCGATGTGGCTGTTCAAGTGATAGATGAACCCGACCCCGGCGCCGTAGACGAGCGGTCCGCTGCGCACGGTGTCCGTAAGCAGCGTAGGCTTCAGGACATTTGTCTTGGTGCCATCCGCATTTGTCTTCTGTTCAGTCGCGCCCGTGGTATTGGTCGGCGGGAAGGCGAAGCGGTATCCGTCGCCGCCGCCGAAATCGGCCGAGAACTGGATCTGCATGTTGCCAGGGCCCAAGTCCAGGTAGTAGATACCTCGCGCGAGCACCGCACTCGCCCACGAAGCCGGTGAGCCAGCCGTGTTGTCGCCGGATCCCTGCGTCGGAAGCCACTCAAACCGACCCTGGACAGCAATCCCGATGTGATCGGCGATGAGATACCCAATCTCGGGATAGATGGTGAGCGTGCCCGCGTTCCGCACGCCGGCTTTGACAGCTGGGGCGTCGCCCCTCCATTCCAGCACCGAGGCCCTGTGATAGCCAAAGCCGCCTCCCAACCCTCCGCCAACCCAGAAAGCGCCCTTGCGGCGGCGATGGGTGTAGATTTCCAGAGCCTCGCGGTCCTGCTCTTCTTTGATCCGCTTCAGGGGATCTTCCCCGTCGCCCTTGCCGCCGGTCCTCACCTGCTGCCCCACCGTGGTCTCACCGGTCAAGGCGGCCTTGAGCATGATGGAGTTGGGAGTCTCTTCCTGCCCACTGGTGGCCACCATGTCGTCCGCGCTGTTCCTGGCCTCGCAGTAGTATTGCAGACCTTCTCCAGTGACGGCCTCGGCTGGGATGCTGGCCTCCAGCCAGCCCTTGGGGGAATTCTGCATGGCTGCGGCGGCGTACGCCGGCGCG
>Ga0182010_10001577_pt1 | contig 11958 bp, 6 predicted proteins | sample 611E1MmetaG_FD_120488 | JGI IMG/M metagenome (GOLD analysis project Ga0182010, IMG submission 120488) | Permafrost microbial communities from Stordalen Mire, Sweden - 611E1M metaG | ecosystem: Environmental > Terrestrial > Soil > Wetlands > Permafrost | place: Sweden: Stordalen | collected...
TACCGGGTGAATTCGGTTTCGGTGGTGCCGTTCGGGGCGCATCCGAATTATTTGCCGCCGTGGCGCGACCTGCCAGAGTTTTCCGGTTATTTTGAGGATGAAGAAATGGTCGAAGAACACCGCAAGGCGCTTTATGACCCGGAAGCGCTGGAGGCCTGGATAAAAAAATGGATACTGGACTGTCTGACCCATGAAGAATATTTACGGCAGCTCGGTCCGAACAGAATCCAAAAGATACAAGACGAGGCACGGGTAGACCTGGAAGCGGTAAAACTGCCGTCCATCCTGGAAAAAATTTCCCTGAGTACCGCATGCAATGACAAAGAAATGATGATTGCAGCCGGAGCCAGGAAAATTCAGGAAGCGGTGCTGAACCGGGGCCGTAAAGTAGTGCTGTGCGGCGTGGGGCCGGGAGCGCTGGTAGCATTTCTAGCTTATTATCAGCTTAAGCGCCAGGGCATCCACATCTCGTTGATGGTGGGCAACGGTGTTTTTGACTTCTCCCCGCGGCCGGGCGAACCGAATTTAACCAGTTTCCCGAACTGGGATACGATGCTGATGCGGCAGAATTATTTCGGGGCGTACAGCCTGATAATAAATGGGGAAAACCAGCAGAGCATCAGTATTATCGGCGCCGGCCAGATTGATCAATTCGGTAACCTGAACTCCGGAATCGAAGGGGGTAAAATTGTCGTGGCGGCACCCGGGGGAGCGGCGGATGCTTTCCAAGCCTGTGAAACGCTGGCGGTGATGAACCAGTCGAAAACACGTTTTCTGGATAAAGTGCCTTATATTACCAGCGATGGGGCGAAGATTAAAACGCTGGTATCTTCACTCGGGGTTTTCGAGAAATTGGGCGGGGATAAAGAGTTTTCGCTGACCGGATGTCTAGCGAACCCGAAGTTTCCTTCCCTGGAGGATAAAATCCGGAACATCCGGGAGAATTGCGGCTGGGATTTGAAGGTTTCGTCGACGGTAACGGAGATTGCGTCGCCGACTTACGAAGAGCTAATGACGCTGAGAATCATCGACCCGGATGGGATATACAGGGGAGAATAATTTATATATTGATTCCCAAATGATATTATAATTCTATCGGATTTATTACCCAATCAGATTCACAAACACTTCCATGATTTTAGAGCGTTAATAAGGACACAACACCCCATCTACATTGGCTTTGTTCAGTACTTCCAGCCTGCAGCCTACAGCCTCCAATCCCTTTCCCTGTACATTTTGCCTTAAAGGCATTCATCAGCCTTCAGCTGAGTACCTTCGGAAAGTATTTCGGCTTGCTAACCTCAAAGGAAGAGAAATTCTTTTTTGGGGCTGCGCGAGGGCAAACGCCCTTGCTTGCCCATTTTAAGCCCCTTATCCCCGCCACCCCGCAGAATTTCATTCCAACACGCTTCTTGTTGCGTTACTCTTACGCCATGCAGATTAATCAATTAGCGTGTTTAAAAAATCAGGCTATGTCTCTGTTGCCTGTCAGAGGTGGACTCAAGAATGCCAATGGAGATGGCCCCTTGTATAGAGTGACGCCTGTACAACGAAGTTAACAGACGGATACCCTTTCAAAAGGATAGACCGATGATGCGGTGGGCGATGCCCATCCAACACGGCTACGCTCAGGTTGGCGAAACGAGGCGGTCGAGTTCGAAACTCGACCCTACAATTGGATTGGCTACATATCAATAAATTGTATTTCGCGGTGCCATATAAGGACGGATTTGTTCGACGAATTCCCGATCAGGTCGGTACGTTACGACTGCGGTCATAAGTATTTCGCTTTAAGGCTCAAGAATGACAATAGGGAACAGAGAGGCCTTTGCCGTAAACGGCAAAGGCCTCTCTTCGATTAATGACGCAGGATACCAAAGGGTTATTTCGAGCAGTGCTTGCAGGATTTATCCGTGCAGGGTTTCTCCGGTTTAGTTTGAGAATCCGCTAATTTCCATTCGCGTACGCCTAATTGTCCGCTGGGTTTTTTGGAGTAAACTGGGCCGCCCATTTTTTTACCTTCGGCGGAGCCGCTCATTCTGAGTACTTTGGCGACGGTCTTACCCACATTTTTAATGGAATGCCGGACATTTGACGGGCAATAGATTAAGCTATCAGCGCCGACCACCCTTTCGTCAGAACCGATTTTGGCCAGAATTTTACCGGAAATGACATAATAAACATGGTCGAAAACCGGCATATCGGCAGTATATTCATGATAGTGTTCTTCGACGCCGCCGCCCGGGTTGATCTTGTCCAGAGTCAGCATAAAGTGTTTTGAGGGCATTTTCCCGACTCTATCTTTTTCACTGGAAGGACGGATGAAACGAAAATCATCCTGGTCGGGGTGGCCTTCTCTTTTCAGCGAATGTACGGCTTCTTTGATGGGCATAATATATCCGGTTGCTGTTTCTTCCATAGGTTTTGTCTCCTTTTATATATTAGCTTTTATTTTATCATACCGGTTCCATGTCAGGTAGTTTACGACCAATATTTGATATGAAATATTATGCAAAAAAGTTGAAAAAGATATCGTTAAAATGTTAAAATACCGGCATAAAATATATCCGTTAACGCTGGAAAAACCGCCCAAAATCCGCCATAATATTCAAAACCGAAACCCCGGATTCGGCGGACTGTTCAAGATGTAATGATACGCGACAAAGTTTTGTTAGTTTGTAATACCGATGGTTTCAGATAGTTTGAAGCGAACTCTTACAAATAAGGATGGAAAAACAGGAATGGACGTAAAATGTACCCTCCCCGATAAGTGGGATTTTGAAGCAGACGTAGTAGTGGTTGGCTACGGCGGAGCCGGCGCGGTGGCCGCGATCACCGCCCACGATGCCGGCGCAAAAGTACTGATTCTGGAAAAAGCGCCCCCCGGACAGGAAGGCGGCAATACCCGGGTCGCCGGTCAAGGCTGGCTCAATCCGTATCCGATCGAAAAATCGATAATTTATTTCAACGCGATGTGCGGTGAATATACTGTTCCCCAGGATATGGTTCAGGCCTGGGCGGAAGAGATGAACAGGAATAATGCCTTCATCGAGAGCCTGGGAGCTGTTATTATGGAGACGGTATATAAAAACCGGGAGCCGGCGGAATTCCCGGAATTGCCCGGGGCCGATTGCATCCATGATTATCACATCAGGACGGATGACGGCGGTAACGGTTATTCCCGCCTGTGGGTGACTTTAAAAGGCGCGGTGGATAAAAGAGGAATTAAAGTGCTTTGTGCCACGCCGGTGAAAGAACTGATTCAGAATCCCGCGACAAAAGAGATTCTGGGCGTCAAGGCGGAACACAGCGGCAGGAATCTTAACATCAAGGCGAATAGAGCGGTTGTTTTGACCTGCGGCGGGTTTGAGAACAACCAGGAGATGGTGAGAGACTATTGTACCAACTTACCGCACTGTTACCCCCTGGGCACCCCGTATAACACCGGAGACGGCATTAAGATGGGGATGGCAGCGGGCGCAGACCTCTGGCACATGAGCTGTATCGCCGGCCCGGTTTACTGTTCACTGAAAGTACCGGAATTTCCCGCGATCCTGGAGATACCGGCGCTGGAACCGCAATCCCGGGCAGTGTTTCCCGGAGGTGTAATTGTTGTCGGGGCTGACGCGAAGCGGTTTGCCGATGAAAAATACAGGGTCACTCACGGCAAGTCATTGATTAACGGCCGGTGGGCGCAAACGCCGACACCCGTGCCGCTGCACATGATATTCGACCAGACGATATTCGATGTCGGGTTATACGACGGACACCGCTATCACGGCTGGAATCCATTGCTGAATGTCTACAGTTGGAGCAAAGACAACAGCGTTGAGCTGGCGAAAGGCTGGATTAAAAAGGCCAATTCCATCGCCGAGCTGGCGAAGATAATAAACCTTAACCTGAACGTACTGCAAGAGACCGTTTACCGTTGGAACATGAATGCGGCGACGGGGAAAGACCCGGATTTCGGCCGGACGAGGATGGTGGCGCCGATCGAGGGGCCGCCGTACTACGCAATGGAAGTTACCCCGCATTTTGTGAACACGCAAGGCGGGCCGCGGCGCAACGCGAAGGCCCAGATAATGCAGGTAAACGGTGAGGTCATGCCGCGGTTATACAGCGCCGGAGAACTCGGTTCAATTCACAGCTATCTTTACAATTCCGGCGGTAATATCGGAGAATGTCTGGCTTTCGGCCGGATTGCGGGGAGAAATGCTGCCGCCGAGACGGCCTGGAAACAGAATTAAACAAGGTTACGGTTTTATTGCTGCAGAAAAAGCAGATGGCTTTATAGATGCCATCTGCTTTTTTGTTTTCCCCAAATACGCTATTGACAAACCCGGGCGGTTATGATAGCATTTCAAACAACTAGTGGATATCCTTAAGAACATCCATGAGAATCGAGATAAAATTGACCGGCATGGATCAATCGTTATTAGAGAAACTAAAACATGGGTGCAGGTTGTCCCCGGTGAATATTCAGGATAAGGCAGTCTTGCCAGGGGAGTATAGGGTCCTGCGAGTTTTGTGGTTGGACGCGCAGCTAAGTTTTGTGGTTGTCCCCTCCCGTGAATGGAGCCCTAGGAGTAATCGGGGTTAGTGGCAAGACTGACCTTATAGAAATAATTTGTACATTCTATGACTATTTAAAAGGACTTTAAAATAATATATCATAGTATCTTGATATTGACTTATAAAGGTAATATAAATTCGAGCCGGTAGGGGAAAATACCCAAATTTATGAATTGGATGTCAGGTAAGATAACAGGAGGTGTGATAGAAAGTAATCTAGAATATTAGTTTTCGTTTCTTGGTTAGCATAATCAAGTTAAAACTTATTCTTTGGATTCACCAGCTAACAAACTTTCAATCACCAATCATGTCATTATAACGGTAAAGGAAAAAGGAGGAATGAATTGAAAAACAAGGTTATTATTTTGGCGTTGGGCTCCTTGATTGCGGTTTCAATGGTACTGGCATCTTGCACCGCTAAATCTACCTCAATAACAACCCAGACGTCGACCACAGAAACAACTCCAATAATATCGACGACGTCAACAACCACGTCTGCCCAAACCACAACCACAACTACAAGCACTGCGGTTAGTGTCACCACAACTTCAACAGGAAATTGGTGGGATACCCTGGGTACGCCGCAGTACGGCGGGACACTGACGATTGCAGAACCGGGTAACTTTACTAACTGGGACCCATATAATTCCAGTCCGTTACCGACCTGCATGTCAGCATATTTACAAACAATGTACACGGATGTTTGGACCATGAATCCCTCGGATTATAACTATGTCGTCCGTCCATCAGTTGTCGATGATATGCAAGGCGAATTGTGCCAAAGCTGGGAGTGGTCGGACCCCCAAACCATGGTTTTCCATTTGCGCCACAATATATATTGGGATAATTTACCACCGGCCAATGGACGTCAGTTTGTTGCCGCCGATGTGGCATACCATCTAAACCGTCTGTACGGTTTAGGCGGTGGTTTTACCACACCCAGCCCGTATCAAAGTAAGAAGAATCTATTATCGGTGACGGTCATTGACAGTTTCAACGTAGCTTTGAATTGGAGCGCGGCTGCTTCTCCTGAGTATGAAGTAGAAAATATGACAAGTTTTGCTACCGGGCAGTGTTATGAGTGCCCGGATGTAGTACAGGCGGCCGGAAATGCCAATAACTGGCACACCGCGATCGGTACCGGACCCTATATCGTAACAGATTGGGTTGACAGCGCGCAGGCGACGCTGGTCGCGAATCCCAACTTCTGGGGGGTTGACGAACGGTATCCCCAAAACAAACTTCCTTACATCAAACAGCTCGATATTCTAATTATCGCGAACAGTAATTTATCACTGGCAGCGTTACGCACCGGCAAAATCGGCGCGCTGGAAGCGCTGACCTATGAAACGGCAAAAGGCCTAAAACAAACGAACCCGGAATTAACACAGGTAGTTTTACCGGGAACATCTAATGACAGTTTGGCGATGGATACCGCCGTGGCACCTTTTAATAATATCAGTGTCCGAATAGCATTGCAGAAGACAATAGATTTGACAACCCTCGCCGCAACCTATTATAACGGCACATCTCCGTACCCTGCCTCGCAGAACGGAAACCAGGTAGTAGGCGGGTGGGCGTACACGTATCCTGACTGGACGCAGACCTTAAAGGACACATATTCCTACGATGCAGCAGCCGCTAAGACGCTTCTTGCCGGTGCCGGTTATCCTAATGGATTTACAACCAACATTATCGCGCAAACCGGCGGTATCAGTCCGGATTTGTTGAACATCGTCCAGTCATACTTCGCCGCGGTCAATGTAACGATGAACATACAAATGATGGATTCAGCTACCTGGACTAACTATGTATGGACGCAACACAAAGCGACCCAAATGTCCTCACGCGGCGGTGGAGAATTAGGTCAGATATCCGAACCGTTAAGCGACTTCGCATTTTTAGCAGCTAATACCGGCGGCAATGCCGAAATGATCAACGACCCTACTTATGAAAACTTATATAAGCAAGCGGTCAGTGCGCCCACCACAGCTTTGGCAAAGCAATATGTTTATCAAACGAATGTATACGTAGCGGCCCAGCACTGGGCACTATGTCTGCTCGTGCCGAACTTGAACGCTGCCTATGAGCCGTGGTTCCATGGATACGCCGGTCAATTTGATGCGATTGCCTGCGGAAACGTCGGTCCTCATAAATTAGGCTTCTTCTGTTCACGATTCTGGCTAACCCCACATTAATGTAGAGCATGCGGACTGGAATTCCGGCCCGATGCGCCGGTCCAGTTTACCGCGGATAAAACCGAAAAGGGTTAAATGTTAAAACCGGGTTGAACTGTGAATTCACATTCACAGTTCAACCTGAGTGCAGCTATTGAATTCGATATAAATAAAATAGTCAATAAAAATTGGAGTACAACATGGCAAAGATCGTGTTAATCGGTGCAGGAAGTCATGTCTTCTCTAAGGCAACCATCACTGATATCTTATGGTATCCGGAGTTAAGGGACAGCACAATCACCCTGATGGATATTGCGCCAGAGCCGTTAGACTTGATTACACAATTCGCAAAAACAATAGTCAGACAAAATGGATTTAATACAAAGATAGAATCAACGACAGACCGCCGTAAAGCTTTGGAAGGCGCCGACTATGTATTCATCACAATTTCGGTTGGTGACCGGGAAAAGGGACGGTTTGGGAGAGCGATACCTTTAAAGTATGGAGTTGAGGGTTCACCGGATACGATTGGTGCGGGCGGAGTCTTTGGTGCGAACCGCTGCGTACCGGTGATATTAGATATTTGTCATGACATGGAAGAACTCTGTCCGAACGCCTGGCTCCTGAACTATGTTAACCCGATGGCGATCAATACCTGGGCAATGAATGATTACACGAAAATTAAGAACGTAGGTTTATGCCACAGCGTACAGCATACGGCCGCTGATCTTTTGGATTACGGCATCGGTCCATTAAAACCGGTAGAAGTACCGAAAGAAGCCGGCCCCTACTACCGGCTTTTCCACAATCAGATCCATGAGGAGTTGAACGAGGCATCCTACTGGGTAGCCGGGATCAACCACATGGCCTGGTTCCTGGAGCTAAAGTATCGCGGGAAAGACGTTTATCCCCTGCTGAGAGAGAGATTTAAAGACCCGGCCATTTATTCCGGTGAAGATGCGCACGGACCCGGGCCTGATATTGTGAGAGTGGAGGTCTTCAAGGCTTTCGGATACTTTGTCACAGAATCCAGCGGGCACATGGCAAGTTATCTGCCTTACTTCAAGAAAACGCGCGCGCTCATTGATAAATACAAGTTAGACGAGCAAAAATTTGCCAACATGTGGAAGGTGAGGCTGGGATGGGATGACGAGTTACGGGAACAGATCCGCGCCGACCATAAATTCCCGGTACTCCACGGTGCTGAGTACAGTGCGCAGATAATCCACTCGATCGAGACCGGAACTCCTTCCCGGATTAATGCCAACGTTAAAAATCGCGGTTATATCACCAACCTGCCGGATGGATGCTGTGTCGAAGTTCCCTGTCTGGTGGACAAAACGGGTATCCACCCCTGTTACGTCGGCGATTTACCGCCGCAACTTGCAGGTTTAAATCGGACAAGTATTAATGTGCAAGAACTCGCGGTCAGGGGAATTGTTGAGAAAGACAAGACTAAAATCTTTCAAGCGATTCTACTAGACCCGTTAACCAGTGCAATACTTACCATCGATGAAATACGAAATATGGTTGACGAAATGTTTCAAGCGGAACAAAAGCAATATCTCAAAGGCTATAAATAAAGGGTATAAAGATTGAAGACAGGATTACCGTAATTTTCGGAAGAAAAAAGGAGAGGGAACATATAGGCAACAACCAAGAGCAGAACAAAATAATGACCACATGAACAACTACACCAGATTTTCGATTTATATTGCGTTTATTGATTCATAGCTAAAATATCAGGAGGTTATATATGCCAAAAATTGTAATAATCGGCGCCGGAAGCCGAAATTTTGCGAAAAATATCATTACCGATGTTATATTGTATCCCGAGCTGAGAGATAGTACCATCGCATTGGTCGACATCGATCAAGCCCGGTTGGATCTCACGGCAGATTTTGCCAAAGCAATCGTGAAGCAGCACGGCTTCAATACAAAAGTCGAATCAACAATGAATCGTCGTGAAGCGCTGAAAGGCGCGGACTATGTAATAACTACCATCGCAATCGGGAAAGGACGGTTGGACGGCGAAAAAATTACCGGAAATTACGGATTGCCCTGGGATGACACAGTAGGACCCTGCGGAGTATTCGAAGCGAACCGGCTGATCCCGGTAATACTGGATATTGCCCATGATATGGAAAAAATCTGTCCGGATGCCTGGCTTTTAAACTATTCGAATCCGATGGCTATGATTTGTTGGGCTATTAATAAATATTCCCATATCAAGAGCGTTGGTCTTTGTCCCAACCAGCGTAATCAGGCTTTCCATTACTCTACCTGGCTCAATATACCGTTTGAGGAAGTTTATTATTGGTCCGCGGGCATCAACCATTTCTCATTTTACCTGGAATTAAAATGGCGCGGAAAAGATATGTATCAAATGCTGAGAGAAAAGTTCAAAGGCCCCGGTGATTATGCCGGCCCTGATCTCGGTGTCAAGCATGATGATGAAAAGAACTATTTAGTCGGCGTGGACCTGGTTGAGGTCGAGATGTTAAAAAGGTTCGGTTACATGACGACCGGGAGCGGCGGCCATATTCCGGAGTATCTTCCCTACTTCGTGAGGACACCGGAACTGTTCAAGAGGTTCAGACTCGATGATTTCGTTGAGTTAGCCAAGCATATGGGCGCCAGACGAATGGCTGAGGAAGCGCGGTACATAGAACAGCTTGCCAGCGGCTATAAATTTCCGCTGGTCGATGAATACAGATGGACAATTTGGGCGGTAAACGTAATCCACTCCTTCGAGACCGGAACGGTGAGGAAGATGAATTTAAACGTTAAAAATACCGGTCTGATCACGAATTTGACCCCGGGATGCACGGTCGAAGTGCCGTGTCTGGTGGACAAGGGAGGCGTTCATCCGTGTTACGTCGGAGATCTGCCGCCCCAGTGTGCGGCCTTAATTCAGGCGAATGTCGATGTTCAGCGGCTTGCAGTTAACGGAATTTATGAGAAAGACAAGAATCAAATGTTCCAGGCAATTCTGGTCGATCCGTTAACCAGGACCATGCTGTCCATCGATCAAATGAGTAAAATGACCGGTGAACTGTTTGACTGGGAAAAAGATTATGTGAAGGGCTATAAATAGGCTGTAACTGATAAAAAATCACGATTTGATAAAAAATAAAAAAAGGAGATTTCAAAATGGCAAAGATTGTATTGATTGGAGCTGGAAGCCGTAACTTCTCAAAGGGAATTGTTACGGATGTTCTGCTGTATCCCGAACTCAGAGACTGTACTATCTCGCTGATGGACATCGACAAAGAACGATTGGACCTGACCGCTAATTTTACCAGAGAACTGGTCAAGCAAAACGGTTTTAAAACAAAGGTCGAAGCAACTACGGACCGCCGCAAAGCGCTGCAAGGCGCCGATTATGTTATCGTTGCGATCGCGGTTGGAAAATCGCGTCTTGACGGTCAAAAGATTACAGAAAAATACGGACTTCCGTGGGATGATACGGTTGGCCCGAACGGTATTATGTACGGCAACCGCCACGCACAGGCCATTGTGGATATCGCCCATGATATGGAAGAAATCTGTCCCAACGCCTGGCTGTTAAACTATTCGAACCCGCAGGCTATCATCTGCTGGTCGCTGAATGATTATACCAAGATCAAGAATGTAGGCATTTGCCCCAACGCAAGGGGCGGCGCTTTCCATCTGGCCACCAGGCTGAATATCCCGTTTGAAGAATGTTCCTATTGGTGCGCGGGCATCAACCATTTCTCATGGTATTTGCAATTCAAGTGGAATGGCAAAGATGCTTACCCGCTGCTAAAAGAAAAATTCGGGGGCGAAGGCTTTTATAACGGGCCTGATGTCGGTATCAAGATGGACGACGAAAAAGGCTATCTGGTTGGCGTAGATGTTGTCGAGATCGAGATGTTCAAGCGGTTTGGATATTTCACCAACGGCAGCGGCGGGCATATCCCGGAATATCTGCCCTATTTTTCCAGGACACCGGAACTCTTTAAGCATTACCGGCTGGATGATTTCGTAGAGCTTGCGAAGCACATGAGTGCTAAAAGAATGGCGACCGAAGCCAAGATCAAGCAAGAACTCAGCAGCCACCATCAATTCGAACTTACCCGTGAATTCAGATGGACGATCTTTGCAGTTAATGTCATTCATTCCCTGGAAACGGGGGTTGAACGGCGGATCAACCTGAATGTGAAGAACACCGGTATTATTACCAACCTGACCAACGGCTGCTGCGTGGAAGTACCCTGTCTGGTAGACAGAGAAGGCGTTCATCCCTGCTACATCGGCGACTTACCGCCGCAGTGTGCCGCCTTGACGCAGACCAGCGTCAACCAGCAATTGCTGGCGGTCAAAGCCATAGCCGAGAAGAGTAAGAGTAAACTCCTGCAGGCGATGCTGCTCGACCCGTTAACCAGTTCAATCCTGAGCATCGATCAAACCGAAGCGATGTTTAATGAGCTGTTCGCATGGGAAAAAGACTATGTGAAAGGCTTCAAATAAACCCACTATAGTTAGCCAAATCTAAACAGAGACTTCAGCGGAAGTCGAATAAAAACATCGGGAGACTGCTTCTTATGATAGAAGCAGTCTCCCCTAAATATGAACGAATTACGTAATTTTTGAAAAAATAATTTGTCAGAGGATTACGTTCAATATAACTCAATCCGGGATAAAAAGAGTTGAAAGTAAAGTTGTATCATTATATACAACAAAAAATGGAACCGAATATTTAAAGTCATTTTCCGGGTATTCAACCATTAAAAACTTCAATTGATATTGTGAGTACAGATGTGTAAGATTTTATCCGGAATAATTATTGATAGTACTATAACGGAAGAAATGTCATCGCAGGTGTAAAAATGTCTGGCGGTTATGTTGGGAAAATAGCATTTGTGGATCTTGATTCGGGCGCCATTCGAGAGGAACCTCTCGACGAAAAAATGTGCCGCGAATATATCGGTGGCTATGGTATCGGAGCAAGGATCCTGTACAGCCGGCAAAAAGCACATGTTGACCCACTGGGGCCGGAAAATATGCTTGGATTTATAACGGGGCCGCTCACCGCAACCCAGGTTCCGACAGGAGCCCGTTATACTGTGGTTGCTAAATCGCCGCTAACGGGCGGGTGGGGGGATGCCAACTCGGGGGGAGACTTCGGCCCCTATCTAAAGTTTGCGGGATTTGATGCGGTATTTTTTACAGGAATTTCGCCGAA
>Ga0182010_10001579_pt1 | contig 11947 bp, 8 predicted proteins | sample 611E1MmetaG_FD_120488 | JGI IMG/M metagenome (GOLD analysis project Ga0182010, IMG submission 120488) | Permafrost microbial communities from Stordalen Mire, Sweden - 611E1M metaG | ecosystem: Environmental > Terrestrial > Soil > Wetlands > Permafrost | place: Sweden: Stordalen | collected...
AGAAATGTTTTCGGAAAACAGAATCAAATTCTATAGACCGATTTACCCTCTGTACCCCTACACTATAGTGTATGACTTTGAAATAGACTTGAAAAACATCATCAGTTTTGTCTGTTGGCGGCCATTCAATACCTATCGTGTTTCAACCCAGCATGCAAAACTGTCATTCATATATCCGGAAAATGTTAAAATAAATAAGAAAGAAATAAACATACATGCTAAAACATCCGAGCATCATAAAGACAATATTATTGAGACATGGGAATTGAATAATATAAAAGCTTTTGAAGAAGAGCCATTTGATGTCAGTCTTCAGGAACAGATGCCATGCGTATATTTAATGCCATCCCGTCTGGTTTACGATAAATATGAAGGTCTGGCTGATAACTGGTCTGAATACGGAGCATGGGTTTATTCTTTATACGAGGGCCGCGGGATTATATCTGATTCTGAAAAATCAAAGGTTTCAGCATTCTTAAACGGGATAACCGATACTGTTGAACGTATCAGGACTTTGTATAAATATCTTCAAGCCAATACAAGGTATGTGAATATCAGTCTCGGCATCGGCGGATACCAGCCCTTTGATGCAAAGAAAGTTTACGAAACCGGTTATGGAGATTGTAAAGCGCTTACCAATTACATGTATTCCCTCCTTAAGTTAGTTGGTGTCAAATCATACCCTGCCATAGTTTCAAGCGGAAGATATAAGGAGCCAATTTTTACTGATTTTCCTAATTTTCAGCAATTTGACCATGTTATTTTATGTATTCCTTTCTCTGCTGACACAATCTGGCTGGAGTGCACAGATCAGAAAATACCATTCGGGTTCCTTGGCGATTTTACAGATGATAGGGATGTTTTGTTAATAACTGATCAAGGCGGAAAATTTGCACATACCAGGAAATATGGAGCCGGTGATAATATCAGGAACTGCAGATCAGAATATAATATTGATTCAACCGGGACTGCTATTTGTTCTATCAGAACATTTTATTATGGACTTCAATACGATAATATTTCAGAATTACTGAACTCAAACTATGACGATCAAAAAAAATGGTTGTACAAAAATTCGACTTTGCCATCCCTCCAGATAAAAAGTTTTTCAGTAAATGAGTTAAAAAGGATACTCCCGGTTGCCATAACAACTGAATCTGAGGTATCAAAAAATTATTGCTCATTTTCGGGAAAATACATGTTGCTTTCAATCAACATCCTTAATGCACAAAAGTCAATTCAGAAAATGCTTAAACCGAGGCATTCTGATATAATAATAAACAGATCATCAATCGATTATGACACAATGGTATATACTATTCCAAAGAACTTCAGTTACGAATCACTTCCCACAGGAAATATTATAAACTCAAGTTTCGGGAGCTATTCATATTCGATTTCAGGTAATGATAAAGAAATAATCTATATCAGGAAGTTTACATTTCTTGAAGGTCGATACAAACCATCCTCTTATAAAGAACTTTATGAATTTATACTCTCTGTATCGAAAGCTGACAACACAAAAATTATCCTGACCAGGAAGACATAACACTATTCCTCTCCTGATTTTGTTCCTTATACAAATTGTTTCGGTTTTCTCAACCTGGCTTACTTTTGGTTGCTAGTATAATTTAAAGCCATAATCTCTGAGCGCGCCTGGTAACGCTAACAACTTATCTCAATATTTGATCAATACAGGAGCATTATTAATCTCGATTATCATAATTTGTATCCTTATATTCGTATTCTTTGTAAATGCAAATCGTTTTATAAAATACGTAGGCTCCCATAATGAAAAAATTATTAACCGTTTAATGGCATTTCTGATTTTTTGTGTCGGACTGCAAATTGCAGCCGAAGGAATTACTCTGTTAATTAAAGGCTAAACTATCCTCTGAGGGTTCTGCATGTAATGGTTCTGTTTAAAAATAAATTCTATGACTCCTCTCTACGTTAAATTGATATTGTTGCTGATTGTCCTTACAGCATTCGGAGCCATGATATATTTTGTTTTCCTGAAAAAAAATACAAAAGAAAAGCGCATATTAACTCAGGCATTCCCGGAAAGCTGGCGTAGTATTTTAAATGAACATGTACTGTTTTACTGCGATTTGGATGAGACTCAAAAAGCCGGATTTGAAAAGCGGGTACAGCTGTTTCTTGCAACAAAAAAAATTGAACCTATTGATACTGAAATTGACGACAGTATTAAAATTATGGTTGCAGCCAGTGCCATTGTCCCTATGTTTGCATTTCCTGAATTCAATTACCCAGGGTTAAGGGAAGTATTGATTTACCCTAATAGTTTTGATGAAAAATTCCAGACACAGCGTTTTGAAGGACATGGAGAAGACATAATTGGCATGGTCGGAAACAGGTTTATGAACGGGACTATGATTATTTCAAAACCTGATCTGATAAATGCCTACGATAAGACCAGTCATAAAAACAATGTCGGTATTCACGAATTTATTCATCTTATTGACAACGCTGACGGAATGACTGATGGTATTCCGGAAATATTGATAAAAAATGTTTACGTTGCTCCCTGGATGGAATTAATTAAAAAGGAAATGACCAGAATTGAACAGGGCAGGTCCGATATCAGTCCTTACGCGCTTACATCTGATGCTGAATTTCTGGCTGTGGTAAGTGAATATTTTTTTGATAGTCCTGAGAAATTCAAAAGAAAGCACCCTGATTTGTATCATTATCTGACGACCATTTTTCACCAAAATCCCTGAAAGTGGTACAAATAAACCTTATTCATCTAATCCTGCAAAGAATCCCTGATTAAGTCTGTGGAATTGTTGAGGCATGAATGAAATTAATGTCTGAAAAGAGTACGATTCAGATTAAAAGCTGGTTTTGACCGGCATAGTCAGGAAGGAAGGCCGGTTAACATATTCTCAAATGCGAAATTTTAGTATTTATTTATTGATTTACTTCCTTGTCAAACGTGCTTTACCACGGGACCCAAAGGAATTCATAAACAATGTTTTAGAAAACCAAACTCAGATCAATTTTATACAGAATTAGAAATCGTTGTAAGTCAGGATAATATCTTATAAAATACTTACCCTGACTGGTAGGGTAACTTAAATTAAAACGGTCATTATTAAATATGATGCTTTATTTAACCTGATTCCTTGATTAATTGTACTTTTACTATTTCCCGACAACACTGTTTTAAGAAAACCTTTAGCCTGAATGATTATTAAGTATTTGAACCAATGAAATGAATCTTAAATTAAGACTAAATTCCGTTGCGGCAGGAATCCATTCTGGTGTTTTAAAAGAATGAGCAGAAATGAAAACCCTCGCTTTAATTATTCTTTACTGTTTTTTCATTTCAGCTTTTTGTTTTTCCCAGACTAAAGAAGATCACAAAATTAAAATCGCTGAAAATCCTCAGTATTATACTATTTCGGGCAGGATAACTGATAAATCATCAGGGAGCCCGGTGCCTTTCGTCAATGTTTATATATCAAATCTCGGGAAGGGCGCTGTTTCAGATACAAATGGTATCTATAAGATCACCACATCAAAACCCGGCAATTATGAAATAAAATTCAGTTTTATCGGATATAAAGATGTTCTGAAATATATTCAATTATCTTCAGAAACCGAATTGAATGTGACTATGGAATTATCTTTTACCGAGCTCGAATCGGTCACTGTTACTCCGGGTATTTATAATATTGCGGCTACAGAACCGACTATGAATACATTAAGTTCCAGAGAGATACTTCAGTCTCCAAATTTTGCAAAAGACATTAACCGCACTCTTCGGGTAATACCCGGTTTCGCCAATAATGATATCTCGGCAAAACCAAGAATCCGCGGCGGTCAGTGGGATGAGACAGCCACGTATATTGATAATTTTGAAATCTACGAACCTTATCACTTTGAAGAAGCAGATGGTCTTGCGAGTATTTTTAATACCGACAATGCCAAAGATATAATAATATCGACCGGAGGCTTCTCCGCCAAATACACCGACAAAATGTCGGGTATTATTGAAGTGAAAGCGCCCGATTATGTTTCTAAGAATCAAGTCAGCGCTTCAGTTGATTTTCTTAATGCTTCTGTTTGTGGTAAGATGAGAATAAATGATAAAACCAGTATACTTTATGGTTTCAGGAGAGGATATCTCGATTTACTTATGAAAGTTACTGATACCAATTGGAAAATTTCTCCGGTCTATTATGATGCCTGGTGCAAAGTTAATTATCAAATTAGCCCAACTAATATATTATCGATAAACTTTTTAAAAGCAAAAAATGATTTTAATCTGACAGTAACGCCAGGTCTTAATGAGAATACTTATTTCCATAATATCAAAAATAACAATTACTATTGGATTAACTGGAAATGGCTTCCTGCTAAAAACTATTATGCTCTTACTACTCTGGGATTTCAGGATCTGTATGCCAACTCCGATAATCACTTCATTCAAAGTATTACCCCTGATAATATAGATAAAAGATTAGGCCATATTCTCGTACTGACCCAGAATCATTTATGGAATATCGGTTCAAAGAATAGCCTTGAGTTTGGATTTGAATTGAAAAAATTTCAAACATATTACAGATTTAATGAAACCAGGTATGATCTCTATAATTCAACGCCAAACGATATCCTTATTGACACTATAGATGTTAATTCACATATTGATGGCTTCACTTTTTCCTCATTTATCCAGGATACATGGTCTATAACCAAAAGAATAAGCATTTTGCCCGGGATTCGTGCTTCCAGGCAAAGCTATTCCAATAGGTGGTACGTGGCGCCCAGGCTGGCAGTTAAAGCAGAATTAATCAATAACCTGAACCTAAGGATTGCTTATGGCATCTATTATCAACCCGACAATTTTGAAAAGCTTAAAAGCTTTGAAGGACAGTCAACTCCTCTTTCTGCGAATAGTGAATGTATTCAATATACGTCAAGTTTAGATTACAAACTCGATAATACAAATTTCAAAATAGAAATCTACTATAAGGATTATCTCCATTTAACAGATGATTTTCGCTATGATGTTTATAATAGAATCCCATTTATAATTGATCAGGGTTTTGGAACCCGGAGCGGAAAATCCAGAGGTATGGAATTTACCTTTAGGCAAAAATACGGGAAGAATAATATTGTAACTCTGAGTTATGTCTATGCTAAAAATACAATCCGTAATGCACTGGGACAGGAAACCTACAGGGATTTTGACCGAAGACATACTATTACCATAAATGACATACAAAATTTACCCGGAAACTGGAGTTTCAGCTTTTTATGGATGTTTCACACCGGAGAACCATACACACCTTATAATATTTCATTTATCGGGAAAAATGATATGGATCAGGAAATGTTCTTCTATCAGCTAAAAACGGAAAATAGTGGCCGGCTGTCAAATTATAGTACTATCGATTTCAGAGTCGAAAAGACCTGGAATTTTAAGAAGTTTCAGATGAACATTTATCTGAATATCGTTAATTTATTTAACAGCAGAAATATTACGGGCTATGGATGGGGTGCATGGCAGGATTCAACCGGGAAATGGTTTGTTTCAGAATATCAAAATTCACTTAACATTCCAAGGTTTATTTCGCCCGGACTATCGCTGACTTTTTAATTTTACTTATGAAGTTAATTCTTAACTGGAAATTAAAATGACCGGAATAATCAAGCAAGTGATAAAAAATATCCGGGGAAATGCCATTCCTGGTCTTTTACTATTTCTCCTGGTTTACTCATGTGATGACAGTCAATTTATAAGCATTACCAACGAGGTACCATTAATAAGTTTACAGGACCCTTACCGCACCCTGCCTGCTTACAAGTTTACGGTGAGTACCAATACATTAAAGTTGATTTATGAAAAAAATGGTGTACAGGATCCGGATTCTTTTATTAAATATCCTGTCTCGTTCCATCGTCTGGTTTACACAACAACTTATAAAGGGGAACAAATAAATGCTTCCGGGGCTATCGTTATTCCTATTTGTCCACATATTGCTCCCGGTATTGTAAGCTTTCAGCATGGAACAATGTTTGCAGATATAGATGCTCCGTCTAATGCCGTTTCTGATGAATTACCTTTCTTTAACGAGTACGTATTATTCATTCCGGATTATATCGGATATGGCGTATCAAAGGATATTGTTCATCCATACTATATTTATCAAACTTCTGCAACCGCGGTAATTGATTTCATTAAAGCGGGGAAAAAATACCTGGATGATAATCATGTGCTGTATAATCCAGATAAATTGTTCCTGTCGGGCCATTCGGAGGGCGGCTATGTCACTGTTGCAGTTCAGAAGGAACTGGAAACAAATCCAGTGGACGGTCTGAAAGTTACTGCTTCGGCCCCAAGTGCAGGACCTTATGATGTGGAATTCGTTGGAAAGCTGATATTTCAGAATAATACCTATCCCTCTCCATCCTATCTTCTGCTTATTCTAACTGCATATAACGATTATTACAATTGGCAAAGACCCGTCACCGACTTTTTTCAAAAACCTTATTCGCTTTTTGCAAAGTCATTGTTGAACGGCAACCTTAATGAAGATGAGATAAACCAGGAATTAACAACAAATTTAACCTTACTTATTGATTCGACTTTTTTAAATAATTACAGAGACGACGGTGAAACAGAATTTAAACAAATGCTCGTATTGAATAGTGTTTATAACTGGGCAACCAAAACACCTACACGATTTTATCATGGAACAAGCGACAATCTGGTCCCGTTTGAGGTTTCGCAAAAAACCTACGAATCATTTATCTCCAACGGTTCTGATACTGCCATAGTAAAACTTGTCCCTATGCCCGGAATCGGTCACGATTATATACCCGCTTACAAACAGATTCTTGAATGGTTTAAAACATTCAATTAAGAAAAATAAGTCTATTAATTAGTAAAGATGAATAGAGATATCCGATAAACTTCTGAGAAAATTTTCTACTTTTAGTAATCTTAAGGAATATTGCCATGAAAAGAATAAACAATTATGATACGTCCGGCCTGTAGCTTCATTGAAGTTAAAGGTTTTATAATTGACAGAATGAAATAATAAATTCTCATATGCGAAGTATTTTCCTTTTTCTTTTAATTCTCTGCAGTGTTAAACCAGCCTCATCTCCGGATGCAAAAGAGCTCACGAATACAACATTTCTGAAAAAGTTGAATAATGACAAATCGTATACGGAATTAAAGTCAGAAATTGTTCATGAATTTGCCCACCGTCCGGCAGGTCGTTGGGGAGAATTTGTTACCGGGGTGAATGAAAAAATAGTTACTCAAAGAAAAATCATAGCATTTACATTTGATGCCTGTGGCGGTAAAAATGGGAACAGATATGATAAAGAACTAATAGACTACCTGCATAATGAAAAGATTCCTGCAACATTGTTTGTCACCGGAAAGTGGATCGATTCACAATTTTCTGTTTTTCTTGATCTTTCAAGAGATACGTTGTTTGAAATTGAGAACCACGGTCTTAACCACAGACCTTGTTCAACAGATGGCAAAAGTGTGTATGGCATTCAGGGTACTTCAGACATAGGAGAAGCATTTGATGAAATTGAAGCAAATACCCGCAAAATAGAAGCTCTTACTAATCATAGACCCCGCTTTTACAGATCAGCGACAGCATTTATTGATGAAGCCTGTGTAAGCATGGCTGCCAGGTTGGGTATCTCAGTAGTAAGCTATCAGGTCCTTTCGGGTGATGCTGTTCCATTTACACCTGAACCCGTGATTGAAAAAAATGTACTTAAAAACATCATACCAGGAGCAATTGTCATTATGCATTTTAATCACCCTGAATGGAATACAAAAGAAGCGATGCAGAAGATTGTCCCGAAACTCAGGGAACTTGGTTATACTTTTGTTCTTTTAAAAGATTTTACACTTACTTCGGGCAGGAAACATTAGCTATAAAGTTCGCAAACAGACAGATAAGTTCAATTTACATAATGTTTATAAGATGAATATTTTATCTTTAAAGAAAAAATTTATATGATAAAACAAGTTGAAGAAAAAGCTATCGGGTCATTCAAATCCGGGCTGAACTGTGCACAGGCTGTCTTGACTTCTTATTCAGATGAACTGAAATTTGATAATAACATGGCATTAAGTGTTGCGTGCGGATTTGGAGGAGGGATGGGAAGACTGCAGGAAACTTGTGGAGCTGTTACCGGATCTTTCATGGTTTTAGGCATACATAACTGTAAAAGATTCACAGATAACAACGACAGAAAAGAAGCAACCTATGCGATGATACAAAAATTCAATGAGAAATTTATACAGATCAATGGCACTACGAATTGTAAATCTTTGTTGAAATGTGATTTAAAGACAGAAGATGGACATCGTTATGCAACTGAAAACAATCTGTTTGAAATAGTTTGTGAGAAATGCATATTAGATTCAATCAGGATCGTTAATCAATTAATGGAGAATAAGTAGCCTATTAATCCTAAATGAGCAATGAGAGATGAGCAAAGATTAACCAGCATCTTAGAACAAGTAACTTGCAATGAATCCTATTCAATCTTACTTACCTGACTCCTTCTGTAGAATAGATCATGAATTATAAATAATATTCCTATGAGTAAAAAGGGAGAAATAACTATTAGTGAACCCGGGTTTCCTGAGAAGGAATGAAAAAAAACAGTACCTGATATTGAAGCCAATATAAAAAGAGCGCCGCCTGCCGTCTCCCATTTCCATGCAATAATTAAAATAACTATTAATATCAAGACCGGAATATTATGAATCAGGAATCCCAGCATCTTCAATCCAAAAGACTCTTCCCCACCAAATACATCGAATGAAAAGACAGTCATAAAAAGAAGTGAAATTATAGCTAAAAACCTGGGGAGCCAATATAAAATCTTTGATATCATTTTAAGATGCGTTAGTGTTTCTAAAATTGAAAATTATATTGGGCTTTATCCTATAACAGATTTAATATAACATATAATTCTCAGTTAAAATTACATTTTTTTCGCTGAAAAACAAGTATAATTATTTTGTAACTTAGCTTATTAGAAATATGCAGACATAAAACCTTCTGTTGATTTTTTTTAAATTTCAGTTTTGATCCATACAGACTTCCAGTATAAACAAATAAATAAAACAAAATATAAATGCAATTAAAACTCAAAGAATTCATTGACAGATATTGGATTCTGTTACTTCTTATTATAATAAAGCTCATTCTGCAGGTTGTAGTTGTTAATCCTGTTTATGAGCTTCACAGGGACGAGTTTCTATATCTGAACCAGGCAGATCATCTTGCTTTCGGCTATATTTGTGTCCCTCCTTTTACTGCATTTATTTCGAAAATCATATATCTGCTTGGAGGAAGCATCTTCTGGATTCGCTTTTTCCCTGCTCTCTTTGGCGCCCTGACAATTATATTTACATGGCTAATAGTTGAATCAGCTGGCGGAAGTTTATTTTCGAGGATCGTTGCCGGATCAGCTTTGGTATTCTCAATTTTGGCCAGGATGAATATACTTTACCAGCCTAACTCCTTCGATATTTTAACCTGGACAATTATTTTCTATTTTCTGATTAAATTCATTCAGTCTGATAAAACCAAATGGTTGTGGTACTTATCATTAATTATTGCAGTTGGTTTTTACAATAAATATAACCTCATTTTCCTGATCGCAGGACTAGCTATAGGATTATTACTTACCTATCAAAGAAAGATAATCATTAATCCTACTTTCTGGAAAGCTTTAATAGTAGCATTAATATTACTTTCTCCAAACATTATCTGGCAGATCCAAAATCATTTCCCGGTTTTTCAGCATATGAAAGTCTTAAAACACAATCAGCTTGACAATAATACTTCTATCGGTTTTCTCAGAAGCCAGCTTATGTTTTTTATTGGCTCATTACCCCTCACTGCGGGAGCGTTAATTGCCCTTTTTACCTACAAATCCTTCAGAAATTACAGGTTTATAGGAATTACATTTGTGGCAGTAATTGCTCTTTTCGCATATATGAAGGCGAAAGACTATTATGCCATAGGAATTTATCCGGTTATGATAGCTTTTGGAAGCGTTTATATAGATAGTATTTTAACAAAAAAATGGAAACCTGTAGTTTTGTCTTTACTCATCTTATTCAATCTTACCATATTCCTTCTGACTCTGAAAGTTGTATACCCAATATATACCCCCTCTGAGATCAGACAGAATGCAAAAGCTTTTGAAAGGTTTGGATTGCTTCGCTGGGAGGATGGGAAAAACCATAATCTGCCACAGGATTTTGCAGATATGATCGGATGGCGTGAGATGGCTGATAAATCTCTTGCAGCCTATAAAATGATCCCGTCTGATGAGCGTGAAAATACGCTGATAATCTGTTATAATTATGGTCAGGCAGGCGCACTGAATTACTTCAACAGAAAAAAAATGCCCGAGGCTTACGCTTATAACACAGATTATATTTACTGGCTGCCCCGCTTAAAGAAGATTCAGAATATACTTTTAGTAGGAAAAAATCCTGGCCAGCGAATCACTGGTCAATTTAAAGACTGTAAACTGATGGGCATAGTTGAAAACCCCTATGCACGTGAGTCAGGTACAGAAATTTATCTGCTTACAGGCGCAAGTGATTTATTTACTTTAGTTTTTTACAACAATGTGGAAGAACGCAAAAAGAAGCTTGATATTTTCTAAACAGTTTCCTGAAAACACCACCCAGCTAGATTTCTCTTATCGAGTCCCTGAAAATACCCAGTTGCTCTGAGGCTTTTCTCACAAGCCTCTGGAGAGCCAGTCCATGTTCCATATCAGGCACAAAATCATATTGTCCGTTACCTGTAAGAAAAACATAATGAGCATGGATCATGGACCGCAGCCATCCAGGAGGGACATGTGCTGAAGGGAAACTGCTGAAAGGTTTGAAATCACTTCCAACCATCAGTTTGCTCCAGATCCCCGACTCTTCCGTGTAAAACTCGAAATTATCGGGAGACGCTGAGGAGTAGTGTAACGATCCTTCCTAGGCATATAACTCAAATGAGAAATAATCACCTGTACCGGAACTGATGCGACTGGCTGAAAGTGTCCCGGCCGCTCCTGAAGAAGCATCATAAAGAGAGATCTGGCTGAAGAGATCCGAATCTTCTCTGACATCACTAAAGTGGCCCGCTTGCAGTGCGCTTGTAACCATTACCCGATTCCCCAGAATTGCAATCAACAGGCTTAAGGAATGAGAACCAAGATCAGCCATAACACCACCGTCAGGAGCGGGTGTCAAACGGGATTGGCGCTTATCGCGGTACTCTTTCCTTAGATAATCGCCATGCCAGTATTTCAGATCGAAATGGAGAGGTTTACCAAGTTTCCCTTTTTTCCAGAAACCGATAATGGATTTTTCCTTGTTCATCGTACAACTAATTCGATTCTATATAACATATGAATTTATGATCTGTAAAAAATTAGAAAATCGAGAAAAAAAGATGATGTTTATTTCATAAGAAAGCCAACAATTTTGGTTTTGAATTTTGAATATGGAGGATATCTTAACCAGATATCCAGAAGATTCGATTTAACCAGGATCGACCGAAGATTTGAAAATGTTTCAAACGATGTTTTCCCATGATATCTTCCAATACCACTTCTTCCTAAACCTCCATAGGGAAGATAAGGAGAAGCGATTTGCATAACAGTCTCATTAACAGCCGCATTTCCCGACTGTGTTTTCCTTAAAAATTCATGAATAAGCTTCTTGTTCCGTGAAAAAATATAGGTAGAAAGAGGTTTTTGATTTTGTTCTATAATGCCATAGACCTCTTCAAAATTTTCAAAGTCAATAACCGGAAGAACCGGGCCGAAGATCTCCTCCTGCATTATCGCGTCCCCTGGTTTTACATTATTTATTATTGTTGGAGCCACATACCTTATACCTGCATCAGTAATC
>Ga0182010_10001581_pt1 | contig 11943 bp, 11 predicted proteins | sample 611E1MmetaG_FD_120488 | JGI IMG/M metagenome (GOLD analysis project Ga0182010, IMG submission 120488) | Permafrost microbial communities from Stordalen Mire, Sweden - 611E1M metaG | ecosystem: Environmental > Terrestrial > Soil > Wetlands > Permafrost | place: Sweden: Stordalen | collected...
CGATGCTTGCCGTGCACCGCGATTGGGTGCAGTCCTTGCTTGGCCCCGACGCAGTCGCAGCGATGAAACAGGCGCCACGACAGACCGTAGAGCGTCTTCATTAGCGGCGGGTGCTCGTGGTTGTCGCCCCAGTAGCTGTCGACCACCGCGCGCGAGAAAGCCTGCCTGGGCTTGCCCGAGCGCACAGCATCTGCGAGCGCTTCGAACCAGCCCCAGTAGCGCTCGCTGGCGCGGAAGTATTGCGCCTCGTCCCGGGCCAAGCCTTGACTGCCCTCGACGGCCAGCAGCCAGCCGCTGGTTGCCAGCGCAAGCGCAAGTGGCACGATCCACGGGCGTCGCCAACCTCGGCGTTGTCCGACCTCGTCCATCAACTGCGCGCCTCCGCGGCAAAGCCGAAATAGCGAGCGGTCGGGTCATCCACGGTAATCTCGAAACGCACGCTCTCCGATTGTCCGGCCAGCGCAGACGTGTCGAACTTGCGCAGGGTCCAACCGGTCAGGCTGCCAGCCGGGATGCGCCCCAACTCGCGTCCCTGAACCAGCACACGCAGGCTGACGGTTCCCTTGCCTGACTTGCGCTGCCACACATTGTGCAGCCCGGCCCCCACCGCCAGTTCGCGCCCAAGCGGAACATGGTCGAATTCGATGACCGTGGTTGCGTGGCCAGTCAGCGACGTGGCCAGGGCCAAATGCGGGCTAGTGTCGATCTCGAGCAACTCGGCTTTCACCGACTGGGCCGGGGGATTGGCACAGTCGAAGCGGTCGGGCACGCGATAGCACCAGCCCACCTGAGCCCCGGGCGCGACGCGCGAGACAATGGCGTGGTTCCATTCTGCGACAAAATCGAACGACACTTGGCTGGCTGGACGTTCATAGCGCCGCAGGGTGAGCGCACCGTGGCGGCTCGACTGCACGACGCGGCTGCCTTGGCTTTCCGGTGCCTGCGCTCCCCGCTGCGAGATCTCCCAGATGCGGCCGAAGCGGGCGGCGTCGAGCCGTCCGGCCACGGCAACCGGGATCAGATCGCCGAGCTGCATGCGCAACAGCGGGTCGGCCCAGGCCGGCGCAGCGACGATAAGATCGCCCGGCCGAAACCCGGCCCGGAGTGCGGTGGCAGCCGAGCGCCAGTCTTGGTCGGTAGGCGTGCGCAGCGGCGCAAGCAGCGCATTGGCCGTCTCGAGCAAGGCCAGCGCAATGATCCCCGCGGCGCAGGCATAGCCCAGGCGATGGCGCCGAAAAGAATCTGCGTCGAAGAGACTGCTCAATCTCACCGGCCGGCAGCGTACCGCAGTCGCGCCAGTAGGGCGAGCGCATCCGACACGCGCTAGACTGGCGCCCGGAGGCACCATGGAATTTCGCGAAGTCGTGGAGCAACGTAGGTCGCTGCGCTCGTTTGCGCCGATGGAGGTAAGCGAGGCCATAATCAGAGACCTCGCCGCGGTAGCGGGGCTGGCCCCGTCCTGTTCGAACAAGCAGCCCTGGCGCTTTGTGTTCGTGCACAGTCCGGGCATGCTGGAGCGCATGGTCGCGACCCTCAAGCCAGGGAATGCGGCCTGGGCCAAGCAGGCTTGCATGATGGTCGCGGTGTGGTCACAGGCTGATCTCGACTGCCGCACGCCGGACGGCCGCGACTATTACCAGTTCGACACCGGCATGGCGTCGGCCTTGTTGATGCTGGCCGCGGCCGAGAAGAACCTGACCAGCCACCCAGTTGCCGGCTTCGATCCCCAGGCGGCTCGGCAGGTTCTCGCGTTACCCGAGGGCGCCCAGGTGATCACCCTGATCATCATGGGCGGCCACGCTCAGGAGATCTCGCCAGCGCTGGCGGACTGGCAGGTTCAGGCAGAAAAGCAGCGTCCCGCCCGGATGCCCTTTGAGGCATTCGCCAGCATCATGTAGCCCTCGATCACTTACCTGACCGTGCTGCCTCTGTCTCGCGCTCGGCCGCGGGTGGCGAAGGCGTCGGCGTGACAGGGGTTGCCTTGGCTAGGGCCAGTATTGGTTTCATCTTGCGAACTGTCGGGCCGCCAGTTCCTCCATCCGTTGGGCCAGCTGCACATCGAGCGTTGTCACCCCACCAGCGTCATGAGTCCAAAGGTCGATACGGACTGCATTCCACACATTGAACCATTCGGGGTGGTGGTCCATGCGCTCGGCCACCAGCGCCGCGCCAGCCATGAAAGCAAAGGCGGAAACGAAGTCGTTGAACCTGTACCCGCGGTGGAGCTTGCCACCTTCGAATCTCCAACCGGGTAAGGTCGACAACGCCGTCGCAATCTCGGCTTCCGTGAGCTTGGCTGCTCTGAGGGTCGCCATCGTCTCGTCTCCCCACACCAAGGATACCTCGTCGTGGCCCAATGACCTTTCGCCGCGCGCGATCGCAAACGCGCAAAGCGTGCGCGGCGGCGCAAGTGCAGGTTGAGATCAAGTCAGCGGCGTAGCAGATTCCCAGCCGATTCGCGCCACCACCTCAAACCGGAGGAGCCAACCAATGTGCAGCATGATGAAACCGGTTCTGCTTGTCGTAGCCCTGGCCACGATTTTCAGCCTGCCAGCAACCCAGGCGACCGCCGCTGACAAGCAGGACAAGAACCCCGCGAAGAATGAACTTTCCATTGACCGAGGGCGGACGGCGGTTCTGATTATGGACTACGAGAACCAGATCGTGGGCATGCTGCCCGACAAGACACAGGCCGCGGTTCTCGACAACGCGAGCGCGATCCTCAAGGAGGCGCGGCAGGCCCATTTGCCGGTCATCTACGTGGTCGTGCGTTTTCGCGACGGCTACCCAGAGGTCAGTCGCCAGAACAAGCGCTTTGCCGGCCTGAAAGAGTCGGGCCGTTTGCGCGAGGGCACGCCAGGGGCCGAGATCCATGCACGCGTAGCTCCCCAGCCGGGCGATATCGTGGTCACCAAACGACGTGTGGGCGCATTCTCCACCACCGATTTGGAATCGATCCTGCGCGCCAACAACATAAACACGCTGGCGATGTTCGGCATTTCCACCAGCGGCGTGGTTCTGTCAACCGTGCGCTGGGCTGCCGACATGGACTACCAGCTTGTCGTCATTTCCGATGCCTGCGCCGACATGGACGATGAGGTCCACCGGGTGCTGGCGGAGAAGGTGTTGGCGGCGCAGGCCACGGTTGTCTCCACCCACGAATTCGTCAAAGCTCTTGCGGCCAAGCCGGAACGGGGTGGGAACAAGTGAGCGGTTGACGTCGGCGCGCCGTGCGAATCTTTAAGGTCGCAATTTGGGACCCTGCGCGAGTCGCTCCGCGAAGACGATCTGATGCGGTGAGATGGCCATCCGAAACAACTGCGAGCCGCTCCTGGACTCACCCCGCACGCGGCAGCGGTGACAGGGGAAAGCCCATGCGGGCCGCGGCTTCGCGCATGCGGGAGTCGTTGGTACACAAAGGCCACGAAACGCATTGTGCGGCGGCGGCCAGGTGGATGGCATCCAGGGAGCGCAGAGCCACATTCGGGTGACACGCGGCCATGATGGCATTGGCGCTCTCAAGAACTGAACGGGTTGTCCCCACCAGATTCAGGCGCCCACCCTTGACGTCATCTTCCAGTTGCTGCCAGGCCGCCTTGCGATGTCGGCTGGTGACGGTGCCTTCACGTTCCTTGCGCAGCAGCGCGGAGAAGCACTCGCACAGGGCCAACTCAGCCGACCAAGCGATCTGACCGTCGACCATGTTCGCGTAGAACAAGCTGTCGTGCTCACGCACGAGCAACTTCACTAGGATCGCGCTGTCGAGGTACACGCTAGCCGCGGCCGTCGCGCTCTTGGCGGATGAGCTTCTCGGCGGCTGTGCCGGACTTTCGGCTGGCCACGGCCAAGAGGCGCCGGTTGACGCGGTAGTGTGCGCGAACTGGTTGGATGCCCACCAGCTTGGCCTTCGGCCGGCCGTCCGAGGTGATGACGATCTCTTCACCGGCCGCGGCTCGCTCAAGCAATTCGGACAGTCTCGCCTTGGCGGCGCGCACGTTCGCCAACATCGGTTCAGTGTAGCCACATGTGACCACATAGGCAAGGCGCGAAGCATCGACCAAGCCATGTGAGCCCGAGCGAGAGACCTGACCCTGCGCCACTTCGTGCCGCCGGACTCAGCGCTGCTCGGCGGGCCGCAGGGTGACCAGGGTGGCGCCCCATCCGCCCGCGCTCTCGTCCGCCAGGCGGAACAAATTCACTTCAGGCAGGTGGCCGACGATGGCGTGAACCTGGCGGCGCAGAGCGCCGATGCCCTTGCCATGGATGATGCGCACTTCGAGAATTCCGCGCCGGCGGCACTCGGCCAGGTACTCGGGTATGAGAGCCTTCACCTCCCTGGGTGAGAAGGTGTGCAGGTCCAAAATCCCGTCGATCGGTACTTCGGTGGTTGGTTGGCTCACTGCCGATGTCCCCTGCAGGTCCAAGGCGCGATCCACTGTCTGTTCGTCGCTGTAAGGTGGCGAGGGCCAAGGCTGCGCGATGAAGCTGTCTCCAACACAGGGTACAGCCTATCCCGGCGAGCCTCGCCACCGGCGATCGACGCACGCTAATGCGTGGCGGCGGCGTTGGCATTTCATGCCGAAAGAATCGAATTGAATCAGGGCCGCACTCGTCGATACAGTATACGCCTAAGGAGAACGCCATGAGAATTTGGGTCACAGCCACTGCCGTCTTGTTCGGACTTGGAATTGCGCTGCCCGCGTTGGCGGAGCGCGAGGAGGAGTCGCACGAGAAACAGCAGGACCAGCGGCGCAAGCTGAAAGACAATGAGCGCCGCGAGGTTGAGCAGGTCCAGCGGCGTCAGCAGGAAGATCGTGCGCGCCAGGACCGCGAGCGTGCGGAGCGCGATCGTGTGGAGCGCGATCGTATGGATCGCGAGCGCGCTGATCGTGGCCGCATGGATCGCGAGCGCGCGGAACGCGAGCGTATGGATCGCGAGCGCATGGATCGCGATCGCCTGGACCGCGAGCGTGTGGATCGCGAACGCATGGATCGCGATCGTGCGGCCCGGGATCGGGAAGCCGCCGAGCGCGGGCGAGAAATACGTGCGCAAGAAGTTCACCGGGAAGCGCGCGAAGAGGCGTGGCGGCTGCGTATGGCACCTCCGGCGCCCAGGACGGAGATGCGGCCAGTTGCCCCTTCGCCACGTCACGTTTGGATCCGGGGCTACTGGGGATGGCAGGACGGCCGCCACGTGTGGATGGGTGGCCGTTGGGAGGAGCCGCCCGCGCCAGGCCGAGTCTGGGTCGATGCGCGCTGGGTGAACGAAAATGGCGAGTGGGTTTTCCATCAGGGATATTGGGAGCCAGTCGCTGCCCCGCCCCCGCCTGCTCCGGTTGCCGTCTACCCCGATCCAGTAGTGTCAGAGGTCAACATCGCGCTTGGGCCGCCGCCGCCCCGCCGGGTTGAGGTAGTGCCACGCCGTCCCGGGAATGGGTACCTCTGGATCGAGGGTGACTGGATTTGGGATGGACGCGAATACCGATGGGCGCCAGGCCGTTGGGAAGCCCCTCGGGCGGGTTGGGTGTGGGTGCCGCCGCACTGGCAGGCCGTCGGCAATCATATGCAGTGGCGGCCTGGCCACTGGGCGCGACGCTAGAGTCTGGGGCGAAATTCTGGGCTCACGCCACCGGCGTGCACCAGGGCCGGTATTTGGGCGAGCGGCCGCGCACGACATCGAAAAACAGCGAGCGCAGCCGCGTGGTCACGCTGCCCAAAAAGACCGGAGGGGAGGGGCAGCAGCCCTCAGAGTGAGACCATCGACGGGCAGCTAGGTCCAGAAGCCAGCCAGGTCGGCGTGCTGGGCTATCGTTTTCCTCCCCTCGAAAGCGGCCGAACGAGAAGGGGCCACAGTGATTCAAGCTCCGGAGGTCCAAGGTCGCTCTGAAGGACAGACACCCAATCAGCTCGCTTTTCTGCGAGCCGGATCGGATCTTTCGCTGACGTTCCGTTGAAGAACAGAAAGGCAAGATCTGCGTGCCGCCAGAACCAGGGCACCCTCTTCAGCGAGCGCGGCCAACGTTTCCTGATTTTGTCCTCGGGAACATCGTGGCCACCGTCCGCGACCCTCATGGCAACGCGCTGGACGGCTTCTTCCACCGAAGCGAGCACCACATAGACGAATAGAAAACGAAGGCCCTTTTCCTGCGCCCGTTCCACGATCGACTTGTATTTGTCGGTGCTGAGGACGGTTTCGATCACGAATGAGCGGCTGCCGCCTTCAACCAAACGTCGCACACGTTGTTCACAAGCATCGGCGGCGCGCTTGTTGGCATTGTCCAGGGACACGCTGGAGTTCGTTCGTACGATCTCCTTCGTGATGAGATCGGGATTGATGATCTCGATCTCATCGGCCACCCCACTCAATCCGCAAAGAGTCTTGATGCTGTGCGGATTCTGCGCGAACGTGGACTTCCCGGCGCCGTTGACTCCGGCAACCAGCACGAACCAAGGCCCGCCCGCCGTCATGCTCTCTTGGCCGCGTTGCGCTTGACGGTTCGCACGGCCTGAACGAATGCCTTTTCGAGGCGACGTCCCACATTTGAAACGGTCACCTTCCTCCCCGTTCGACTTACTCGGGCACCGCGAGACGTGGCAGCGACCCTAGACAGAGGCACGCGCCGAGGGGTTGCGTATCTCCCCGACGCGACGAACGTCCATGGCACCCCATGGCTCTGCTTCGCTCCACGCGCTCGGTTCATGAGCTTGATGCTAGCACACTGGGACTCGCGCCGCTGAACCTGGCGGGAGGGGATCGAAATCGTGGCACCCACTGGGGACGGAACCCGTGTTCGCGCCCGAGCATATCGCAAAGTCAATCGCCCTCCTGGCGGTTTGCGTGATACACGTTTGTGTGTGCGCGAACATCACCTTCCGCTGTTTCATCCTCGGCTGGTGCGCGCCCGGATGGCCACCCTTGACCAATCTCTGTATGGGCGACATCAGAAGACCATCGCGGTCTGGCTCGAACAACTGCGCAGCGGAGCCCTCGACGAGGCGAAGGAGACATCGCTGCACGGGGAATTCCTGCACGATGTGTTCGGAGACATTTTCGGCTACGCCACCTTCGGCCGCGCGCGGGACGGACAGTGGGAGCTGGGCGCCGAAAAGTCCGTGGTCTCTGGTGGGTCGGCAGACGGCGCGATCGGGTTCTTCTCCAAGGGCCACAGCCGGGTTGTCGCGCCCATCGAGCTGAAAGGTGCGACGCAGTTTCTGGAGCACGCCAAGGGTCGCTCGCTAACGCCCATCCAGCAGGGGTGGGACTACGCGAACAAGACCGCGGAGTCGAGCTGGATCATCGTCTCCAACTACCGCGAGACGCGCCTCTACTCCAAGAGCAGCGGGCAGGCGGCCTACGAGCTGTTCCGGCTGGAAGATCTCGAAGACGAGAGCGGGTTCCTGCGTTTTGTGGCCTTGCTCGGCCGCGACGCCATCCTGGGTGGTCCGCCGGCGGGACCATCGCCGCTCGCCGAGATCCTGCTCGCCTCGGAGCGTACCGAGCGCGAGGTCACGACCAAGCTCTACGCCGAGTACAGGGGAATTCGTTCGCGCCTGTTCGATGAGCTTCAGCGGCGGCACTCGAACATCCCGTCAAGCGATCTCCTCGCCTACGCGCAAACTATCCTCGATCGCGTGCTCTTCCTCGCCTTCGCCGAGGACCGCCAGCTCCTGCCGGCCGGCACGATTGCACACGCCTATGAGCACCGCGATCCCTACAATCCGCGCCCTATCTGGCAGAATTTTGTCGCCGTGTTCAAGGCCGTCGACAAGGGCAGCGCCCAGCTCGGCATCCCGGCCTACAACGGCGGGCTGTTTCGCGAAGTCGCGGAGCTGGAGGGCCTGGAGATCTCCGACGAGCTGTGCGGCGCATTCAACGAACTGGGCGCCTACGACTTCGGCGAGGACGTCTCGGTCGACGTGCTGGGGCACATCTTCGAGCAGTCGATCACCGATCTCGAGGAACTCCGGCGCGAGGCTGACCAGCAGAGTGGACCGGTGCCGGCGAGCACATCGGTGGGCACCCAGAAGGCGCCGTCGAAGCGTCAGGTCGAAGGCATCTTCTACACACCGCCATTCGTGACCGGGTTCCTGGTGCGCGAGACGCTTGGCTTCGTCATCACCGATGCGTGGGAGCGAGCGCAGGCGGGCCGCGGTGCCACGAAGAAGGATCGCATCGCCGCCTGGGAGGCGTATCAGAACGAGCTGCGCAAGATTCGGGTGCTCGACCCAGCGTGCGGCAGCGGGGCTTTCTTGATCGCGGCGTTCGACGCCCTGGCGCAGGAATTCGACCGCGCCAACCGCGCACTGGCCGAGCTGCGCGGCCAGCAGGCCAGCCTGTTCGACCTCACCCGGACGGTGCTCAACGAGAACCTCTTCGGCGTGGACAAGAGCGGCGAGTCTGTCGAGATCACCAAGCTTTCGCTCTGGCTCAAGACCGCCCAGAGCAAAAAGAAGCTGACCTACCTCGACCGCAACGTGCGGCAGGGCAACAGCGTGGTCAGCGACCGCCGCGTCGATCCCCTGGCCTTTGACTGGGGAGTCGAGCCGGACCCGTTCGTCCTGTCGGAACTCGACCCGGCGGATCGTGCCGACGCGGTCGCCGTGGATGCTCGCTGGCGCGAGGGCTTCGACGTGGTGCTTGCCAATCCGCCCTACGTGCGGCAGGAGCTGCTCACGGCCTACAAGGAGCATTGGCAGGCCTCGTTTCGCGCCTACGACGGCACCGCCGATCTTTTCGTCTACTTCTTCGAGCGCAGCCTGCAACAGTTGAAGCCCGGCGGCAGGCTGGGCTTCATCGTCTCGAACAAGTGGCTGCGCGGCGGCTACGCCGAAAAGCTGCGCGCGATGTTCGCCAAGCAATGCACCATCGACACCATGGTCGACTTTGGCCACGCGCCGATCTTTCCGGGCACGGACGCCTTCCCGTGCATCATTACCCTACGCAAATCACCACCGCCGCCGGAGCACGCCGTGCGCGTGACGCTCTATCCCCGCGAAGAGCTGGGCAAGGAGCTGCTCGCCAGCTACGTGGAGGAACACCGATTCCCCATGCCCCAGGCGAAGCTCGACAGCGCGGGCTGGACCCTGGAGCCACCGGGCGTGCAGGCGCTGCTTGAGAAACTGCGGCGCAATGGCGTGCAGCTGGGTGAGTACGCGCCGATCAAGCCGTATTACGGCATCAAGACAGGTTGCAACGAGGCATTTCTCGTCGACCAAGCCACTAAGGAACGCCTTTGCCGAGAAGACCCACGTTCAGCCCATGTCCTGAAGAAGTACCTTCGCGGACAGGACATCGCGCGATGGGCGGCCGAATGGGCGGGCCTCTGGATGATCTATGCCCCTTGGAATTTCTCGCTGGGATCCTATCCCGCCATCCAGGCACATTTGGAGTCTCAAAGGGATCTGCTTGAGGCTCGCGCTGAAGTTCGACAGGAACGCTTCCCCTGGTACGCGCTGAGCCGGTATGCATCAGACTACGTCGACCTATTCCAGCGACCCAAGATTGTCTACCAAGAGATTCAATTTCATCCGGCATATGGATTGGATCGAACTGGGTACTTCTTGAACAACAAGGGATTTCTCCTTGAGAGCGAAGACCCTTGGCTTGTCGCCGCCCTCAATAGTCCAGCGATGTGGTGGCACAACTGGCGCTATCTGGTGCATCTGAAGGACGAAGCCCTCAGTCCGGCAGGCGACAAGATTGTGCACGTCCCCATTCCGTGCGCCAAGGCTCAGCAACTGGACGCGACGACGCCTGCGGTGGAGAGCATCGTCGACCTGACTCGGACCTCCGCGGAGGCAACCGCCGCGGTCCTCGACGTGCTCCGAATCGAGTACCACGTCGAGACCCCGGGTCAGGTGCTCGGCGACTTCTCAAACCTTGGCAGCGACGCCTTCGTCCACGAAGTGAAGAAACGCCGGCCCAAGAAAGGCGCGGCGCTTTCGCCCGCCGGGCTCAAGGCGCTGCGCGCGCTCTTCGAGGCGGAGGCGCCGAAGATCGTCGACAAACGGGCGCGCATTCTCGATCTTGAGCGGACAATCGCCGCCGCGGTTCACGAGGCGTACGGCCTCACCGTCGAGGATCTGGAGCTGCTCCGGTCCACCCAGCCGCCGCGCATGCCGCCGGGATGGTGACCGGCGGGCGGAGTGTCACGTCACCGGCGTGCACCACGCCCGGTATTTGGGCGAGCGGCCGCGCACGACGTCGAAGAACAGCGAGCGCAGGCGCGTGGTCACGCTGCCCATCTGGCCGGTGCCGATGGGCCGGTGGTCGATGCGCGTGACCGCGGTGATCTGCGCGGCCGTCCCGGTCAGGAAGATCTCGTCGGCCAGGAACAGCTCACCCCGCTCCACCGGACGCTCCTCGACGGCCATTCCCAGCTCGTCGCGCAGCAGGGTGATGAGCGACCGGCGCGTGATGCCTTCCAGAACGCTCTGATCGAGTGAAGGCGTGACCGCGATCCCGCGGCGGATGAGAAAGATGTTTTCGCCCGAGCCCTCGCTGACATGTCCATCGCGGTTGAGCAGGATGGCCTCGTCGAAACCGGCCAGTTCGGCGTCGCTCTTGGCAAAGGCACTGTTGATGTAGCTGCCCGTGATCTTCCCGCGCGGCGGGATCACGTTGTCGTCAGGCCGGCGCCAGGACGAGACCGTGCAGTGCGCACCCTCGGCCCTGTCGATGTACAGGCCGAAGGGCAGGGCCACCGCGGCCACAACTGGCTGCAGGCCGTGCAGCCGGACGCCGATCACCTCGTCTGCATAGAACGCCAGCGCGCGGATGTAGCAGTCTTCGCGCAGTCCTTCGGCGCGTAGCAGATTCAGGATGGCCGCCGCGGTGGCTTCTTCCGAGACAGCCAGGTTCATGCGCAGCAGGCGCGCCGACTCGTGAAAGCGCCGCATGTGGTCGGCCAGACGAAACACGAAGAGCTTGCCCTCGTCCTGATTGAAGTAGCCGCGAATGCCCGCGAACACCCCGGTGCCGTAGTTGAGCGCGTGGGTCAACAGGCCCAGCTTGGCATCGGCGTAGGGTAGGACGCGGTCGTGAAAGAAAGCCATACGGGGAAGAGCCATGGTTGTCTCCTTGGGGCCACTTTGCAGTCCAATGGCGAATTGGTATCTGATATGCTTCAACTGTGCCTCCGGTAATCGCTTCATTCAATAGCCACTTCCAAGCAATTGGACTCTATTTGGACTGACCTTGGCAAAGGTACTTTCCCTGCTTGAAACCTTGGCCGATTGGTCCTCGGGGCCGGGCCCACTCTATGCGCGACTGTATGTCGCGATTGACTCGGCCATCACGCGCGGCGAGCTTCTGCCCGGGGCGCCGCTCCCGCCCGAACGGACGCTGGCCCGGGCGCTCAAGCTAAGTCGCACCACCGTGGTGCAGACTTACCAGAACTTGCGCCAATCCGGTCGCATCGACAGCCGTCAGGGCAGCGGCACTTGGGTGCGCGGTTCAGCGCAGGACCCGCGGCCCAGTCCGCAAGAGCACGAGGTGACCTCGGCCTTCCGCCGCAACGTCGTGTTTCGCAGCATGCTCGAACATGCCCACGACACCATCGGTATGGTGGCCGCGTATCTGCCGCCCTTGCCCGCGGTGGCTGAGGCGGCGCGCCTGGTGTCCCGGCAACCACTGAGTGCGCTGGCGGCCGAGCCCGGCTACTCACCCATGGGCATGCTGGCGTTGCGCAAGGCAGTGGCGGATTCGCTGTCGCGCGCTCAGCTGCCCACTGTCGCGGAGCAGGTGCTGATCACCAGCGGGGCACAGCAGGCCATCAGCCTAGTAGCGGGACTATTGGTGCCGCGGGGTGAAACGGTGGCCGTCGAAGATCCCACCTATATCGGTGCGATCGACGTCTTTTCCGCCGCGGGCGCGCGCCTTTTGCCCTTGCCTTCGGGGCCCGATGGTGTCGATGTGGATCGACTGCGGCCCATGTTGGAAAC
>Ga0182010_10001583_pt1 | contig 11931 bp, 10 predicted proteins | sample 611E1MmetaG_FD_120488 | JGI IMG/M metagenome (GOLD analysis project Ga0182010, IMG submission 120488) | Permafrost microbial communities from Stordalen Mire, Sweden - 611E1M metaG | ecosystem: Environmental > Terrestrial > Soil > Wetlands > Permafrost | place: Sweden: Stordalen | collected...
AGTTTCATCTCGTCGTTGATCGCCGTCGCCATGCAATCGAGAGCGCCGCGGAAGATGAACGGAAACCCGAGCACGTTGTTGATCTGGTTCGGGTAGTCCGATCTTCCGGTGGCCATGATCACATCCTTTCGCGCATCGAACGCATCCTCGAACGTGATCTCCGGATCAGGGTTTGCCATCGCAAAAACAATGGGGTCCTTCGCCATCGACTTCACCATTTCCTTCGTCACCACGCCCTTGACGGATACGCCGGCAAAGACATCGGCGCCCTTCATCGCGTCGGCAAGCGTCCGCGCGGACGTTTCGTGGGCGAAAAACTCCTTGTAGGGGTTCATCCCCTCTTTCCGCCCCTTGTAGACCACGCCCTTCGTGTCGCACAGGGTCAGATTCTCCCTTTTGACGCCGAGGGTGACGTAGAACTTCGCGCAGGCAATCCCCGCCGCACCGGCGCCGCTGAAGACGACCTTGATATCGGAGATTTTCTTTCCGACGATTTCCAGCGCGTTCAGAAGACCGGCGCCGGAGATGATCGCCGTCCCGTGCTGGTCATCGTGGAACACGGGGATGTTCATCGTCTTCTTCAGCTCTTCCTCAATAATGAAGCACTCCGGGGCTTTGATGTCCTCCAGGTTGATCCCGCCGAACGTCGGCTCGAGTGCCTGGACGATACGGATGATCTCTGCGGGATCTTTGCAGTCGAGCTCGATGTCGAAAACATCGACATCGGCAAATCTCTTGAAGAGGACGCCTTTCCCTTCCATCACGGGTTTTCCTGCCAGCGGACCGATGTCGCCGAGACCAAGGACGGCGGTGCCGTTGCTGACGACGGCGACGAGGTTTCCCTTCGCCGTGTACTTGTATCCATCCGCCGGATTCGCTGCGATCTCGAGACACGGGATAGCGACACCGGGTGTGTATGCGAGAGAAAGATCTCGTTGCGTCGCACATGGTTTCGTCGAAACCACTTCGATCTTTCCCCGACGCCCCTGGCTGTGGTAGTCAAGGGCATCTTGCTTGCGGATCATGGCCATGACCGGAATTCCTTTCGTGGGACCTTGGACGGTGCCCAATATGCACCATGAGCAGAATCTGTGAAGTGCCGCAGAAGAGGGCAAAGCGTGTGCCACGCATGAAGGTGCGGCAATTCCCCATCTCCTTCAATTCCCCTCTTCCCCGGCGGTGCCGCCCTTGTTGTGTGGACGGGTCCTTCCCACTTTTGGCAAGCTGTTCATCGGTCTTTTCTCAAATTCACGAATTATTGATTTTCTGTACAGTTATGGTTATTTTTGACAAACCACTGCGTACCAACCATCAGACGATATGCGGTGCCATGGCTTCTGCTGGGCTGCTCCACGCGCCACATTCCCCTCAGCGCATCCGTCACGCACCGTGCGCCATCGGCATAGCATCATCAGTCCTTTCTCACGTGCTGTTCGTGGTTTTCTTCGTCACCGATTTTGTCCAGCATGCCGCGGCCGGATTGCAGAATTCTTCGCACGCCGCAGGGCAGTGTGCGGTCTTTTTGTTCTGACAATGGAAGAAGACAGGGATCATGGGTCCGCTCCGGTTCTTTGTGGCTGTCGTTGTCTCCATTCTGTTTGCGGCTCTGGAGTTGCTGTTCATTCTGTGCGACCGAAGGTCTGGACGATTGTTTCACGCGCTCGCGCGCAGTTGGGCGCGATCCGTTCTTCATATCTGCGGAGTAACCGTCAGGGTGCGCGGACTGGAGAAGGTGAGATTCGATCGGAACTATGTCTACGTTTCCAATCATGCGAGCATGCTTGACATCCCGGTGATCGTCGCCGGCATTCCGGACCAGATCAGAATCGTGTACAAGAAGGAACTGCACGTGATCCCCGTGTTCGGGTGGGGGTTGAAGTTAGGCGCCTACATCGCGATCGACAGGGGCCGCGGAACGAAGGCGATGAACAGCCTGGAGCAAGCAATCGGGAAGATCCGGAACGGCGCATCCGTCCTGCTGTATGCCGAGGGAACGCGGACAACGGATGGGAAGCTGCAGCAGTTCAAACGCGGGGCCTTCACTATTGCGGCGAGGGCGGGTGTCCCGGTCGTTCCGCTGACCGTGAACGGGAGCTATTCGCTCCTCCGCAAAAGATCGTTCAGCATTCATCCCGGCGTCGTGGAGATCGTCCTTGATGCACCGATCCCGGTCCCCGGCGGCGATGAACGTCAGGCGGAACTTGCGCTCATGAAACAGGTCCACAGCGTCATTTCACGACACTATATCACGCAGGAATAGGGTATGGCAATTACGATCAAGGATGTTGAGCATGTTGCGTCGCTCGCGCGTCTTTCCTTTAACGACGGGGAAAAGAAGAAGCTGGCAACGGAGTTGAACGACATCCTGAAGTATGTGGAGCATATCAATTCGCTCGACACGAGCGCCGTTGAACCGCTTTCCCATGTCATCGAGCTGAGCAATGTCTTCCGTGCCGACGGCCTTCGGCCGAGCATCAGCCGCGAAGAGGCGTTGAAAAACGCTCCTGCGGCAACGGAGAAGTTTTTCAAGGTGCCCAAGGTCATCAACGAACGATGACATCGGCAGGGCGGACACCGCGGGCAGTCGCGATCATTCCTGCGCGCTACGCGTCGCATCGCCTTCCCGGCAAGCCTCTTGCAGACATTGCGGGGCTCCCGATGATCGTGCACGTCATGCGCCGAACGGCGGCCGCGTCTCTTATTAACGACGTGATCGTCGCCACGGATGACGACCGTATTGCCGACGCTGTACGAAAGCATGGCGGGACGGCGGTCATGACGTCGGCGGACATCCGGAGCGGAACTGACAGGGTCGCACGGGTCGCTGCAACGCTCGACGGATACGACATCATCGTCAACGTGCAGGGGGACGAGCCGTTGATTCCTCCCGCCATGATCGATCAAGCCGTGCGGCCGCTCATTGACGACCGCACGATCGAGGCCGGCACTCTGGTACGGCGGATTGCCAGGCCAGCCGACCTCGAAAGCCCCAATGTGGTAAAAGTGGTTCTTGATACCACGGGACGTTGCCTCTATTTTTCCCGGTCGCCGATACCGTACGGAAGGGATCTGCCGGTTGCCGAGCTTCTTTCGCGATACCCCGTGTATGCCCACATCGGGCTTTATGTTTTCCGCCGGGAGTTTCTCTTGCAGTACGCGGAACTCCCGCCAACGCCGCTTGAGCGGGCGGAAAACCTGGAACAGCTTCGCATTCTGGAGCACGGACATGCTCTCCACGCCACCGTCACCGGGCATGAGAGCATCGCTGTCGATACGGCGGAGGATCTTGAACGTGTGCGGAGCATGATGGGATGAATTTCTTTTTCTCAACGGCGGCAGGGCAGGACAACCATGAATGACTTCCGCGAGACATTCTTCGGTCAGATCCGGACGACGTTTCTCCGCGGCATCGGCGTGATCATCCCCCTCGGCCTCACGTACTGGTTTTTCCAGGCACTGCTGAATGCCGTCGACGGCATCTTTTCTCCTGTGTTGACACGGTGGATAGGACATCAGATCCCCGGTTTGGGTTTCCTGACGATGTTTGTGCTTATCATGCTTGTTGGCCTCCTGACCCGCAATCTTGTCGGACGGGTGCTCTTTGCAGGATTCGAGAACCTTCTGTTGACCATTCCCGTGGTGCGGTCGGTCTACGGGGCCATCAAGGATCTGGTGACCGCTTTCAATGTCGGAGGAAAAAGCAAGACGTTCCGGCTTGTCCTGATGATCGAGTTTCCGCGCAAAGGAGTGTACTGCATCGGGTTTGTCACAAACGAATCGCACTTCGCCGGCCCGCCGCAAGCGGACTTCTACCATGTCTATATTCCGAACCCGCCGAATCCGACATCGGGATTCCTGGCGCTTATTCCCAAGAACGAGGCAATCCCGCTCGCATTGAGCGTGGAAGAAGGACTGAAGCTGGTTCTTTCCGGCGGCATCATCACACCTCCCGTCCTGAACCGGCTTCAGACTCCCACTGCATAAGGAGCTTCCGTGGCACGTCGACATCAAGTCAAGTATATCTTCGTTACGGGCGGCGTTGTGTCGTCGCTCGGCAAAGGAATCGCATCGTCATCCATCGGCCTTCTGCTGAAATCACGCGGGCTGCGCGTGACGGTCCAGAAGTTCGACCCATACCTCAATGTCGATCCCGGCACGATGAACCCGTTCCAGCACGGGGAAGTGTACGTGACCGATGACGGGGCAGAGACCGATCTCGACCTTGGACACTACGAAAGGTTTCTGGACATCACCACGACACGACGGAACAATTCCACCACAGGACAAATTTATCTCGAGGTGATCACCAAGGAACGGCGCGGCGATTATCTCGGCGCCACGGTGCAAGTGATCCCCCACATTACGGACGAAATCAAGCGGCGGTTCGAAGCCCTCGGACAGACGGGAAATTACGATGTCGTCATCACGGAGGTTGGGGGGACTGTCGGCGACATCGAGAGCCTTCCCTTCCTGGAGGCCATGCGGCAATTCATGTACCGGCTTGGTCCAACGAACGCAATGGCCATCCACGTCACGCTGGTTCCCTACATTACATCCGCCGGTGAGATTAAGACGAAGCCGACGCAGCACAGTGTCAAGGCACTCCTGGAGCTCGGCATTCAACCGGACATGCTCATCTGCCGTTCTGATCGTCCCCTTTCACACGATGTCCGGGAGAAGATCGCGCTCTTTACCAATGTGGAACCGGAGTGTGTTGTGGACGGCCGCGACGTGCAGACCATTTACGAAGTCCCGCTCGTTTACGCCGAGCAGGAAGTGGATGAGATCATCCTGGAGAAATTGGACCTGACATGCCCCCGGCCCAACCTTCGCGACTGGAAGCGCCTCGTCGAACGGATCAAAAATCCCGCCGGCAGGGTCGCCATCGCCGTCTGCGGAAAGTATACGGAACACAAGGATGCGTATAAGAGTATTGCGGAGGCGTTCATCCATGCCGGCGCCGCCAATAACGTTGAGGTGGACCTCCGGTGGATCCGTGCAGAGGACATTGAGAAGCATGGAGCGGAGCAATACCTCCAGGGAATAAGCGGCTTGCTGGTCGCTCCCGGGTTCGGCGAGAGAGGAATTGAAGGGAAGATCCAGGCCGTTCACTACGTTCGCACGCAGGGGATTCCATTCCTCGGAATCTGTCTCGGCCTGCAGTGCGCTGTCATCGAATTTGCCCGCAACGTTTGCGGCATCGACCATGCAAACAGCACGGAGTTCAAGCAAACCGACCAGAACGTGATCGACATGATGCTCGAGCAGAAAAATGTGAAAGAATACGGCGGCACGATGCGGCTCGGTTCGTTCCCCTGCAAGCTCCTCCGTGGCACAAAAGCGTACAAGGCATACCGGTCGGACCTCATCCATGAACGGCATCGTCATCGCTATGAAGTGAACGATGCGTTCAAGGAAACCCTCGCTTCGCATGGGATGATCGTGAGCGGCATATGCCCTGACAACGGCCTCGTCGAGATGATCGAACTTCCGGACCACCCCTGGTTCGTTGCCGGTCAATTCCATCCGGAGCTGAAATCCCGCGCCACGAACGCGCATCCACTCTTCAGGGATTTCGTCAAGGCGGCAGTTGACTACGCAGCCTCGGTGCAGGCACGAAAGTAATCGGAGGGAAGGTGTGATCGGCGCGTCGGGTCAGGAGGAAGCTCTCAAGAGAACGAGCGGGCAGGAACATGCGGCAGCACCAGGACACGAGGAAAGCGCGCAGACGGAGAACCGTCTTCCACGTGTGTTGCGGGCCCTCCGGCACAGAAATTACCGGCTGTTTATCGGTGGACAGCTCATCTCCCTCGTCGGGACCTGGATGCAGACGGTTGCCCAGTCATGGCTCGTCTATCGTCTCACCGGGTCGGCCGTTCTTCTTGGCGTCGTGGGTTTTTCCAGCCAGATCCCTGTTTTCCTTCTCTCCTCCGTCGGTGGAACGGTAGCCGACCGGTACAACCGCCGGCGCATCGTGATTGCCACGCAGACCTCTTCGATGATCCTCGCGCTCATTCTGGCAGGACTTACCCTTGCCCAGGTTATCCAGGTCTGGCACATCTTCATCCTCGCGTCTTTGCTGGGGATCGTGAACGCATTCGACATGCCGTCGCGGCAGTCGTTTATTGTGGAGATGGTCGGGAGGGAAGATCTTGGCAATGCCATTGCGCTGAATTCTTCGATGGTGAACAGCGCGCGTATGCTCGGACCCGCGGTCGCAGGCATCCTCGTCTCGCTCGTCGGCGAGGGATGGTGCTTTTTTCTGAACGGGGTGAGCTATATTGCCGTGATTGCGGGTCTCTTGATGATGAACCTCTTGCCTCGACGACCGGCACGGAAGGAGACGTCGGCCTTCACAAGCATTCTCGAGGGATTCCGCTACGTCTGGACAACCGCACCCATAAGGACCCTTCTCCTCCTGCTCGGCCTTGTCAGTCTTATGGGGATGCCGTATGCCGTACTGATGCCGCTCTTCGCAGACAAGATACTTCACGGGGGACCGCGCGGCCTTGGCCTCTTGATGGCTGCAACCGGAATCGGGGCTCTCGTCGGCGCACTGCGGCTTGCCTCGAAGAGCGACACGCGCGGATTAGCTCGCTGGGTTATGTTTGCCTCGGGGGGATTCGGTGTCTGCCTGATTCTTTTTTCTCTGTCGCAGACATTCTGGCTTTCCTTTGCCCTGCTCCTGCCAACCGGGTTCTGCATGATGACGGAAATGGCGTCATCCAACACCCTCATTCAATCAATGGTCCCCGACCATCTTCGCGGCCGCGTGATGGCGGTCTATGCCATGATGTTCATGGGTATGGCTCCGTTCGGATCGCTCCTCTCGGGAGCCGTGGCAGAACGCTTTGGTGCGCCTGCGGCTGTTGCCTTCGGGGGCACGGCATGTATTCTCGGTTCCCTGGCGTATGCGCGGCGGATGCCATCCCTCAGACCGGAAATGCGGCAAATGATTGTCACCATGCTGGCGGCAAGTCCGGACAAGCCTGTCGGGGATAATCTTGCCGCAGAGGAGAACGGCAACACGGATGAGAAGACCCCTGGCAAGACGACGTAACCCGTCACCACTCGACGACGATGCTCCGCCGGGGCAAGGTTTACGCCGCAGAGGCGATTGGAATCCCCGATTTCGTTGATTTTCACCCCTCAAATCGCTACACTGGGTGACCTGAGGCGCTGTTCTTCCAGACATAGATATTTCCATGCACCTTCAATTTTATGGAGCCGCCAGGACGGTCACCGGTTCGATGCACATCGTGTTCGTTGGCGGCCGGACCATCCTTCTCGATTGCGGCATCTATCACGGCAGGCGCGACGAGTCTCGCGAGGCCAACGGCCATTTCCCTTTCGATCCCTCCGCTATCGACGCGGTGGTCCTCTCTCATGCACACATTGATCACAGCGGCAATTTGCCAACGCTGGTCAACCGTGGGTTCCGCGGACCGATTTACTGCACGGCCGCAACGAAGAATCTTTGCGAGGTGATGCTTCGCGATAGCGCATTCATTCAGGAGAAGGATGCGGAGTTCATCAATAGGAAACACCGAAAAAAGGGGGAACCTCCGGTCATTCCTCTTTACACAGAAGAGGATGTAAACGCCACCCTGCCGCTCTTGCGTGATGAACAGTACGGCGCGACATTCGAAGTGACAGACGGCATCCGGTGCCGGTTTGAAGACGCGGGACACATTCTCGGCTCCGCTTCACTTGCGTTGACATTGACAGAAGGATCGACCACCGTCCGTCTGGCCTTCACGGGAGATCTTGGACGCCCGAATCTTCCGATTTTGCGTGATCCCGTTTTCATCGGCGGAGAGGGGACAGACTATCTTATCAGCGAGTGCACCTACGGCGGGAGGTCTCACGCGCCCGTCGAGGACATGAAGGAACAACTTCTCGATCCCATCCTGCGGGCATGCGACCGGAAGGGGAAGATTATCATTCCCGCATTCAGCGTTGGCCGGACACAGGAAATTGTGTTCATGCTCCACACGCTGAGCGCCGAAGGGAAGATCGATCATCTCCCGGTGTACGTCGACAGTCCTTTGTCGGTCAATGTGACGGATGTGTTCCGCAAACACCCGGAATGTTTCGATGAGGAAACACTTGCCGTCCTCAACGCCCCTGTCAACAACGATCCGTTCGGATTCGAGCGGCTCACCTACATCAAAAATGTGGAAGAGTCCAAGCGGCTGAACGACACTCCCGGGCCGTGCATCATTCTCGCCGCGTCCGGGATGTGCGAGGCGGGACGGATCGTCCACCATTTGGCGAATAGTGTCGGCGACTCGCGCAACATGGTGCTCATCGTCGGATACCAGGCGGAGAACACCTTAGGGAAGAAGATCGTGATGAAGGAGCCGGTCATTAATATTTTTGGCGAACCCCACGAATTGAAGGCGGAGGTCGTGGTGCTCAACTCGTTCAGTGCACATGCCGATCAGAATGAGCTTCTCGGTTATATTCGGAAGTTCACCCCTTCAATGATGAAAGGGATCTTCCTCGTCCACGGCGACCCCGACCAGGCGGAAAAGCTGAGAACCGGCATCCAGGCGATCGGTTTCCCAAGTATCGGCATCCCCGAGCGCGGCGAGCAGGCCGTGCTCCAATAACCCGGGAATCTCATGTACCGCCGGCAGTACAGTCTTCTTGCGCTTCTGCTGGCTGCTGCCTGTGCGCCGTTCCGTGCCTCCGGCCAGGATGTTCTCCATGTGGGGGAGCAGGTTTCCCCGGATACCGCTCTCCGGATGAATACGGCGTCGATCGTCTTCGACCACGCGTTGGACACCTACAACTGGATCGGCCGCGCTGTTCTGGATACGAGTGCAGGCGGCATTCGTATCGGACTGCAGGAACAATACGCAGCGAACGTCATCCGGCTGGAGGCCGCGCCTCCCGGAACGCTCTCGAAGCTCCAGAGCAATCAGGAGAATATTGCACTTACCGTTCGAGCACCGCTGTCGGAAGTGTTCTCCCCACAGGCTCAATGGACATCGCTTGTCTATTCTGACAACAAGGGAACGGAGCTCAACAGCGCCTCCTCCCATGCGCTCCTCGGCGGATTCGACTATGCGCCCCTGCCGTGGCTCTTTGTGACCCCCATGGCCGGTTATCGATGGGATACGCAGGCGGGCATTGCCGACCGGGGAGGGGCGTACGCCTTGGGAGTCAGACTCCTTGGTATCGAGTCCGATGGCTACAGAGTGGCAGGAAGCGCACAGTACCGCGAAGACGTTCTTGATCCCCGCCGGTTGGAGGGACATTTTGCACGGATCGGCGTTCAGAAATCGTTTTCTTCCTACACGCGCGACAGCTTGGAGGCGGGCTTTTCCAGAAACCGCATGGATTTCTATTCGCCGGCCGACAGCAACATCGAAAGCAGGATCGAGCAGGTACTGACATTCTCGAATGTTTTGAACTACGATCTTGATCCTTCGATCACGACGACGCTGTCGGTCGGCATCTATGATCGCGGATTGGATAAAGACATCGGGAATTGGAATGCCGTCGGGCCGAAGGATGTGCAATTCAATACGCACATCGATGAATTCCGGCTCGATACGTATGTGCAGGCCGGCTATCGATCGTCTGATCTGCGCACCGGAGCGAGGCTTCGATTCGCGCACAGCGAAAGGACGGAAAATCATTCGGCCATAAGGCCGACCGACGCATCACCTGTTGTTGCACTCCAGTATTCGGAAAGGAACAAGCAGGAACAGGTAAGCAACAATGCCGCACGCCGGACTGTTCTGAGCGGTGACCTCTTGATCCCGCTTTCTCTCTCCGACGATATCTCCCTTTCCGGATCAGCGGGAATCCTTCACTACGATACTCCCAGCGAGCTGAACGTTGAGGACCGGGATGAGCTTCTCTATGTGCTGACTCTTGCCACATCGCACAGAATCAGCAGGATGCTGGAAATCGGCATCGAACTGAATGGAACACTGAGCCACACGGTCTATCTTCTCAAAGAGCGGAGTGCCAACAATGCAATCAATCGCGTTCTCCGGCTTGCGCCCCGCTCCGTGTACCGCCCCGTTCGCGCTGTCACAAGTATCAATACGCTGGAAGTCCTTGCCAACTACACCGTGTATGATTTCGAGCAACTCCTGACATCGGTCAAGAGTTACTCCTATCGGCAGTTTGGGTGGTTGGATTCGACATCCTTTGATCTGACGCACTCTCTGGGAATTGATTTTTACTCATATTGGAGGGTGTACCAGCGCGGGCAGTTGAATTGGAGCGAGTTTCGCGAGAGGTTGGAAAACTCGGCAACGGAACAGACGTATGCCCTGCAGTTTCGCACCGTTCCGCTGCCCGGAGTACAATGCGCGGTCGGGTTCCGATACTTTGGGCAATCACGATACAAATATACTGCGGGAGAAAAGGAGCTGGATACGTTTCTGAGCAGTTCCGGTCCCACATGCACCCTCGGATGGAATCCAGGACCGCACAGTCGACTCCAGTTCCAGGGATGGATCGAACGCCGTCATCAGCCGGACGGGAGCGTTCGATCATACTCCGACATGAACATGACCATCAATCTTATTCTTTGAAGGGGGGGCTCCGGTGTCTCCACGGCAGACGACGTTTCGGTTGACGATGGCGAGCGACTCGCACAATATAGGTCGCGTCGAGAAGTTTCTCCGCAAAATCGGGAAGGTCGTGCCCTTTGATGAAATTCAGTTTCACAAACTCATGGTCTCGCTGACCGAGGCGGTGAACAACGCCATCCTCCACGGGAACAAGTGTGATCCGGCGAAGCATGTCCGGATCATTTGTGAGACACTCCCGGGATGGATCCTCATTATGGTGGATGACGAAGGGAAGGGGTTCCAGCCGGGCAAGGTGGGCAACCCCCTGTCGAAGGAGAATCTTCTGAGGGAGAGTGGGAGGGGAATTTTCCTGATGCGGACGTTGATGGATCGCGTGGAGTTCGACGTAGGGAAAGCCGGGACCCGCGTCCGTTTATGGCTTGATTTGAATAAGTAGCAAGGGAAATCAGGATGACCGTCGGGTCTTCAGCGATGCCAGAAGGAACAGGACTCCCTGCGTCGAAGCCGTCCCGTCCTCCTGATACACCACCAGAGCCGAAGGGGCGTCCGCAAAGGCAAACCCACCGCTGAAGTTGGATGCTGCAAGCGTGGTCACGTAACCCGGGAAGACGGTTGCCACGCCATTGACGCGTGTCGCGAAATACTGACCGCGCGAGTCAACGAACCCCTCCACGAGATCCCCCCCCAGGGAGTCAACCGTCCCCACGTCCCACGCATCACCCACCTGAAGTGAGAGTGCCGCGATGCGGTCCCACGTTGGCGGGGCCGCGGGCCATTGGTGCCGCTGCCGTAGCCGCGTGAGATAACCGAACTCAAAGATATCTCCGTTTGTCGAGAACTGGAATCGGAGCGTGTCTGCCGCGGGAGTCGGCGGCCGCCCAAGGGTGTCCGCGATCATCGTCGTAACACCGGTACGTCCGCCGAAGCTATCGGACACGGAGGTGACACACCAGAGGATCTGAGCATACGACGAGGGAATCTTGTCGCCGTACACGCCGAGTTGCCATGTGTCAAACAGGAGGGAATCGCCGACCGTCAAACGGAGCACGGGGGCGGCAGGTTGCACGGCAAGGGGGCCCGTGACCGTATCCCGGCAGCTCACGATCGTCAGCATCTGCAGAACGACAAAAGCGGACATCCACGCGCCCCATCGGAGGCAGCAGCGGTCCGCTTTCATGACATGCATGGACATGAATCAGAGGGTGAGCTTCGCGATCGCGCTCTTGACTTCATCCGCCGATTTCCTGAGCGCTGTTTCCTCGTCGGGATTCAATTTGATTTGCACGATCTGTTCGATCCCTTTCCTCCCGAGTTTTACGGGAACTCCTGCCACGGTGTCGCGGAGGCCGTATTCCCCCTGAAGCCAGGCTGC
>Ga0182010_10001594_pt1 | contig 11859 bp, 10 predicted proteins | sample 611E1MmetaG_FD_120488 | JGI IMG/M metagenome (GOLD analysis project Ga0182010, IMG submission 120488) | Permafrost microbial communities from Stordalen Mire, Sweden - 611E1M metaG | ecosystem: Environmental > Terrestrial > Soil > Wetlands > Permafrost | place: Sweden: Stordalen | collected...
CGCAGCAGCGCGAAGCCGAGGCGTCGCGCGACATGTTCCAGGAGCGGCTTACGGCCGCCGGCAAGGGCGAGATCACCACCGAAATCGGCCCCGCTTCCGAGTTCTACTTCGCCGAGGCATACCACCAGCAGTATCTCGACAAGAACCCGGACGGCTATTGCCCGAACAACGCCACGGGCGTGGCTCTGCCGACCGACTTCTTCAAGTCGGAAGGGTCGGCCCAACCGTTGGACCGCGTGTCGGTTGCCAGCGCGGAAACGGCGCAGCCCCCACGTCGTCCGGTCGGTCCAGACATCTCTTCGACAGGCACATCGTGGCGCTCGTCTCATCAGCCGATGATCGTTAAGTGCGCAACCCCTCGTGGTGCGCATTCGGCTGTAGCCTCACGCGCATGCGCAACGTCAAGTCGCCCGTGCCTCGCCCGGTGTTCGGGCCCTCTCCAAGGATGCCCAGGTGACCACCCAGGAGCAGCTCGATCTCTGGGTTCAGCTCGACGAGGAGATGCGGTCGCTGATCGCAAACGTGCGCCTGTCCGAGGATTGCGTCTGCGAGACGAACGAGTATCTGCAGCACAACGACTTCGCCCTCGCATGGGAGACGCTGAACGCCTGCCTTCGCGACGCCGACCCGCCGATTCGGGATCGCCTGCGGGCTATCGAACTGCTGCTATACCCGCCGGACCTGGGGTGGTAGGCGAACTACTGTGCGGCGACCAGAACCGGCGTCTCCGCGACGACCTCAACCGGCACGAGATTCTCCACCAGCTCGCTGAACAGGACGTGTGAACTGATGACGGCCTGGCGCAGATCTTCCGTGGTCGCCTGACCCTGGGCGTCACGAAGCGCGATCTCATGAGCGGCCCGGTAGTGGGCGAGGACCGGCGAGTGATCCACCGAGATGTCGGCCGATCGCTGCTCGAAATCGGCGACCGGATACCCGCGGGCCAACATGACCCGACCGAGCAGTGCGTCGGCATCGCGGACTGCCGTAGACGGATCGTCCACGAAGCTCGCCTTCACGACCAGCCACTCGTCGTCGAAGCGCTTGCCCTCGTCGTCCGCGAGGTGCCTGATGTCGAACCCCGAGACGCGCTCCTGCCGGGCCGTCAATTCGGCCTCCGCGCTGCGGGCGTCACCCGTCTCTGCCAGGGTCCGATCGTATTCCGACCCGAATTGCTCCTGGAGCCGCGCGCTGTGCCGCAGCCCCTCGGTCCGACGCCGTCTGGCAGAAGACCATGCGACCAGGGTCAGGATGGCTACGATCACCACCGCGGCGATGATCAGTGCTGCACTGGGCATGTGGAAGCTCCTCCTTCGACTCGAGCCGGATTCGCTCAGTCGAGGCGCGGCGCCTCAAGGCGATATCTGTCTGATATCCCGGCGCCGCTTCATGACCGACACTAGGCCGGATCGAGCGCGCCGGCGAGGATGAAACCTCGCTCGGAGACAGAATGGCCGCCGGGCGAGGTCGCTCGACGGCCGTTGCCGGACGCCGGTCTTGCGGCGCCCGCTAGACGATGCCGACCGGCCGCTCGATGGCTGCGTCGGGGCGGAAGCGGATGTCGACCAGGACGCGAATGATGTAGTCGATCTCCAGACCCGCCCCGTCGAACGAGGGAGCGGAGCCGGGCGGCACGAGCAGTTGCGCCTGCGCGGAGCCTTTCACCAGGTCCGCGAGGGCCACCGGCATCGAGGCGATGATGCCCTCAACGCCGTTGGGGGCGTTGGTGCGGCGATGCAGCTCGATGCGCGCGCCCTGCCCCTGGGGAGCGGCCGGCCAGTTGGCGGTGACCAGCAATTCCTGGCCGGACGGTGCCGGCAGGGGCGACGTCACGTTGATCGAGCCGTCGCCGGCTGCGATGCTGGCCATGAGGCTCGCTCCGCCTTGCTTGCCGACGCCCGCCCGCAATAGATCCGGGTGCTGGGCCAGCGGCAGGTAGAAGGCCACGAAGTGGTCGGAACCCATCGGGATGTCCCAGCGGACTTCAAGGGCCCAGGCGATGATCGATTCGCCGAGATGGGCCGAAGGCGGGCCGAGCGGCGGAGCTGGAATGGCGAAGGCAGATTCCCAGACCTGGCCGGGTTGGAGTTCCGTTGGAATGGGCGGCTCGAGGAACTCGTCATGCGAGAACAGGTTGCCGCTCGTCTCGACCCAGTTCTCGGTCCACTCGACTTCGCCCTTCGAGTTGCGGTGCTCCTCCGAACGGCGAACCTCGTCCAGCCGGAGCCCAACCAGGCGCAGATAACCCTTTCGTGCGGCAAAGGCCTGGCTTGCCGTGAGGCGAATGTGGCCCGTGATTCCGTCGCCGACCCGCGCCGGGTTGTCCAGAGCCAGCTCGCCTGTCACGGCGCCGTCGGTCGGTCGGAGGAGTTCCTCGGCCGCGACCGAGTGGAGCGGATGACTGCCTTCCGGGCCGGCCAGGCGCGGGCCGTCCAGGGCGTCGAAGGGAGACGGGGCCGACCCGGTGCGACCGCCCAAGAAGCCGAGACCGAAGCCAGAAGCCATCTCCGAACCTCCATGTGACCGGTTCGAACGAGGTGCGGAAGGCACCTGCTACTTGAATAGTAGTGGCGCCGGTGGCTGCCGAAGGGCTGTTTGTGCGGCCGGCCTCGTGCCCGCCTACCGCAGCGTCCGGGCCGCGTACTGCTCCAGCCGATCGAGCGCCACGGGCATGTTCGTCCGGCCGAAGCCGATGCGGAAGTGGTTCCCCGCATCGGCGAAGACCGTGCCCGGCAAAATGAGGACGCCCGTCTCGCGAACGAGATCCTCGGCAAAGCGATCGATCGGTACGTCCGCCAGGAGACGGGGATAGCCGATGCTCCCGCCCCGCGGTCGGACCCACTCGAAGGTTCCCCTCCAGCGGTCGAAGAAGACATCCAGCTGCCGCAGGTTGGCCGTCACGATGGCCCGATTTCGCATCAGGACGTGGTCCCGGGCCTTGAGAGCGATCAGCGCCAGCACCTCTGCCGGGGCCGAGTTGCAGATCGTGGTGTAGTCCTTGAACGCGGCCAGGCGCGCTAGCAGTTCGTGGTCTCGAGTCGCCACCCAGCCGATGCGCAGGCCGGCCAGGGCGAACGACTTCGACATGACACCGATGCTGACGCCCGTCGCCATAGCGTCGGCACCGGCCGGAAGTCGGTCGGCGGGATCGAACTCGAGGAACCGGTATACCTCGTCTACGATCAGGTGCGCGCCGGCTTCCGCCGCCAGCGAGACGAGCCGGTCGAAGGTCGGCCGGTCGCTCAGCGCGCCCGTTGGATTGTGCGGCTCGTTGAGTTGGATGAGCCTCGTGTTCGGCCGAAGGGCGGCTCGGACATCCTCGACATCCAGGCGCCAGCCGTCGGATTCGCGAAGGTCCACGCGCGTGACTTCGGCGCCTGCCGCGACCGCGACTTCCGCCAGCGACTGGTACGCCGGTCTGACCACCACTGCATGGTCGCCGGGTGCAAGCAGGACGTTGTGGAGGGCGAAGATCGCCTCCTCGGCGCCCGAGAACACCAGAACTTCGTCCGCATTGACGTGCTCGTACAGCCCCGAAATAGCAGCCCGCAGGGCCGGGTCTCCAGGCGATTCGGTATAGCCGAGGTGCAGATCCTGCCAGCGCCGCCGGTCGCTCTCGTCGGCCAGCGCCAGCACGTCGCTCATCGCCCAGCCTTCCACATCGGAGGCGCACAAGAGAAGCTCGGCGGCGAATTCCCAACGAGCAAAGAACCGTTCGAGGGCGAAGTCTCGCGGGCGCATTGGACCTCCATAGTCGGTGGTCCTACGGTACCTAATCCGCGGCAAATGTGGATACCTACGGCCGGCTACCGGCACAGTCCGACCGATACCTAGAAGGCAGGTGGTCGCGCTGTAGCGGTCGCCTGCGCCGATTGAGTCGCGCGCCAGGCGCCGGGAGCCTGTGAGCGGCGGTATCCCAGTAGCGAGTAGACATGGAACGAGCCGACCAGGCAAGCGAATGCCGCCACGACCGAGCCGGTCGGGCAGGAACGGCCGCGTGAACCTCCGGGCGGAAGGCCGTCTGGTCGCGGGCAGGCATGTCCTGGGCGCCCGGAATTGCGTTCGGGGCTATGCATTCGCGCTGAAGGCCGGGTACGCCAACCGGCCGGGCCTGGGCACGCTGACCGTTGGGCTCGCCATTACCGCAATGGCAGCGGTGCTCGAGATCCTCAACCCTCGCAACTACTGGCTGCTGTTCGAGGACGTCTCCGCGGTGGTAGCGCCCACTTTCGCGGCCATTGCGGTGGCCCTGGCTGCGTCACGCGGTGAACAGCAACATCGCAGGCTGCGGCGTGCGTTGGCCATCGCCCTGGGTCTGACCGCCATCGGCCAGATGATCGCCGCCCTGCCGGACCTGCTCCATCAATCCATCGGCCCAATCCGTGCGGTATCCGACGTCTGCTACGTGGTTGGGGCCGTTCTGGGGGTTGTCACCCTCATGACCGTCCTGTATCGCCAGCTGGAGGGTGAGGCTCGGCGGACGGTCACTCTCGACGGTCTCCTGATAGTTGCCGCATCGACGACCTTCGTGCTCGCAAACTGGATGAACCAGAGCCTTATGCCGGGGAGCCAGGTGGCCGCGCTCTTCGCCGACCCCACCGCCAACCTCTTCGTCCCTCTCGTCTCGGTGCTCTTCTTCGCCAGCGCGGCCGCGTCCGCAGTGGCCGCCATTTCTCTCCGGATCGAACCGTCGAGTAGGGGCGTGTGGGCCGTGACCGCCGGCATCGTCCTGCTCGCCCTGGCCTGGGACGGCTTGATCGGGCGGATCTTGTCCGGAAAGCCGGACGGCATCGAACCGTTGGATTTCATTTTCCCGGCAGGGGCGCTGATCACCGCATTTGGCGGCGCCACCTGGAGCCTGGGGCGTGGTGGAGGACGGCGCTACGACCGTCTTGCCCGGGCGACGTCGGAGTGGCTGCCGATCGTAGCCATCGTTGGGTGCGCGATTCTCGACGTGATGCCGCGCTCTCGGCCGCTCGAGATTGACCCCATCGCGGTCGGCACCTGCGCGGTGGTCCTTCTCGCAGTTGTCCGGCTCAGGGTCTTGCAGGGCCGAGCCCGCTCCGCCTCGGAGCGGTTGACCACCGAGATGAGCGAGCGAGCTGCCACGACCGTGTCCCTGGCCCGCCTGGAGGCGGCGCCGACAATCGAGGAGACGGCCCAACGGGTCTGCTCAGAAGCGTTGCGTATCGATGGCATTGACGCAGTGGTCCTCTACGCCTTCAGCCCGATCGGCGTCATGCCCATAGCTGTGGGCGGGTCGACCTGTCGGCTGGCGGCGGTGGGGGAGCCGATCCCCGACAGCAACGGCCGCGAGCTCATGGAGCATGCGGAATTCGGCTTGTGGCTGGAATCGTGGACTGGCCGGGTGCCGCGCGACGATTTCGATCGGGCGACGATCGCCTCGGGTCTGCAGGCCGAAGCGCTCGCGCCACTTATCTGGAACGACATGCCGATCGGCCTTCTGTCGATGGGCGCCACGTCGCCCACTCACGCGAGCCGCCTCTCGGATCGGCTCGCGACCCTGACTGAGTTCAGCGTCATGTCGGCCGCCGTCCTTGGGCCGATGCTGTCGGAACGCTGGCAACGCGAAACGCTGCAGGCAGAAGTCAAGGAAGTCATCGCCTTTCGGGCATTCACCCCAGTCTTCCAGCCAATCGTCGAACTGACCACGCGCAAGTACGTCGGCTTCGAGGCGCTGACGCGATTCGACGATGGAACTCGACCAGACCTCCGCTTCCTTGCGGCCGACAGGGTGGGCATGATGGTCCAGCTCGAGAAGGCCTGCCTCAACGCCCAGGTCGAGCAGGCAAAGTGGCTGCCGGCAGGAACCTTTGTGAGCCTGAATGTCTCGCCCGCGCTCGCAATAGGCCTGATGCCGCTGCTCGATGTGCTGGCAAGGGTCGATCGGCCGGTCGTGCTGGAAGTCACCGAGCATGCGGAGATCGAGGATTACTCGCGACTCATGGCGGTCCTGGACCAGGTTCGATCCCACGCCATGCTTGCCGTAGACGATGCCGGCGCCGGCTACGCCGGGCTGCGCCACATCCTGGAGTTGCGGCCGCAGTACGTAAAGCTGGATATCTCGCTGGTTCGAAACATCGACAGCGACCCGGCTCGGCAGGCAATGGTTACCGGAATGTGCCGTTTCGCAGAAAGCGTCGGATGCGCACTCATCGCCGAGGGGATCGAGACGGAGAATGAAATGACCACGCTGAAGTTGCTGAAGGTGGAGTACGGCCAGGGCTACTACCTGGCCAGGCCTGCGCCGATTGCAGCCTGGGCGGCGGATTCGGCCGAGCTCGATCGAGCGCTCGGTCGATCCACCAAACGAAGGCGGCGCCGAGAGGCCGCCTAGGGCGGGCGGATCGAGGATCCCGGATCGGGGACATCGCCTCGGGTTGTGGTTCTAAACTGGAATGGGCTGGCCGCCGATTCCAAATATGCGGCCGGTCGCAGTTGGGCGAAAATCGGGTCAAGGGGGTGGATCAGCGTGATAGGCAGAGCAGCAGGCCGATCGAAGGCCGACGCCTCTGACGTCCCGCTTCCAATGTCCGCCGTATCAGTCGAAGCGGCAGTGAGCCCCTAGATGGCGACCGACCCGAAGGAACTGTCGGTTCATGAGGAGCTCGTCGTCGAGACGGAGATCGACGGCGCCCCCATTGCGTTGCCGGTCTTCGTCACGAACGTCCTCGCCACCGAACTCTGGCTGGCCACCCGCCTCCCCGAGCCGCGGCTGCTCAGCCTCATCGAAGGCCAGCTGATACACCTCACGCTCGAGCGAGACGGGGCTCTGGTCATCGAGAGCGCCTTCGTCCGACGATTGGGCGGCGGCAGCCGCTCGGGCATGGAGAAGTCGCGCGTCTTTGCGGTCAGGCGGCCGCAGGGCGTCGAGACGGCGATGCGTCGGGCGCACGTTCGAGTGGACCTGGACCGGGTGGTCCGCATTCGCGCCATGGGGAGCCTGGGCACCGAGAAGATGGGCAGCGGCCGCACCGTCAACATCGGTGCCGGCGGCGTCCAGTTCCTCACGGACATGCCGCTGCTCTTTGGCGAGCAGCTCAGGGTGGCCATGGTGCTTTCATCCCGCGAGATCGTGGTTGCCGGAGGCACGATCGTCCGAATCGAAGACCCGGACATGCCGGCGAACGGCAGCCGGCCGGCAGCCGCAGCCGGCTCGACAGAGAAGGCGCCCGCCGTGTACTCGAAGGTGGCGGTCCGCTTCGACAGGATCAGCGAGGCCGACCAGGAACGCATCGCCTGCCACATCCTGTCGGCCCATAGGCGTCGCTCCGAGGATCTCGCCACTCCGGCCGCTCCGACGCCGATCGGACTGGTGCCGACGGAAGTTCCGCAGCAGGCTCCCAAGTCGGGCGAGGAACTGGCGGCTGCGCCACCGGCTTCGGCTGCGCCTCCCATCGCCCCGGTCGCGACCGAGGCCGCCGAAACTCCCGCCGATCCGCTCGCCTCAAAGCCCCAGGCTGGGATGCACCTCGACCAGTCGTGAGCGGCAGAGGCTGATCGCACGGAACCGTGATGCCGGCGCGGCGACGGCATCCATGCGTCGTGCTAGCGTCGTAGTGTCCGACGGCGTCTGAGCCGTCCCGAAGCGACCAACCCCAGCCAGGAGATCGAGCGGAATGCGACCCTTCTTCGGCTATCACATGCCCAGCTTCACGTTCCAGGGCGCGCCCGAAGTTGGCCTCTTCGATCGAGTGGTCGAGTTGGCCCAGGCGGCCGAGAATGCCGGGTTCGACCTGGTCACCGTGATGGACCACTTCTACCAGATCGGGGTGGTGGGCTCTGAGGACGAGCCGATGCTCGAGGCGTACACGACTCTCGGAGCTCTGGCCGTGAAGACGGAGCGAGTCCTGCTCGGGACGATGGTCAGCGGCGTCACCTATCGCAATCGCGCGATGCTGGCCAAGATCGTCACCACTCTCGACGTGATCTCCAAGGGGCGCGCTGTGCTCGGGATCGGCGCAGCCTGGAATGAGTCCGAGCACCAGGGCTACGGCTTCGAGTTTCCGCCGATCGGCCTGCGCGAAGACATGCTCGAGGAGGCGCTGGCGATCGTTCGGGCGATGTTCACCGAGGAGCGGCCGAGCTTCACCGGGTCCTACTACCGAATCGACCGGGCGCTGAACGTGCCGCGGTCGATCCGGAGAGGCGGCCCGAAGATCCTCGTCGGCGGCGGTGGCGAGAAGCGGACGCTCAAGGTGGCGGCGCAATTCGCGGATATCACAAACTGGTTCGGCAGCCTGGAGGAAGCTTCCGCCAAGCTCGAGGTGCTGGACCGGCATTGCGAGGCGATAGGTCGCGACCCGGCCGAGATTCTGCGCACCGTCGCGGTGCCGGTCGTGGTCGTCGAGTCAGAGCGAGACAAGGCCGCATTCCTAGCCCATATCCCCGAGGATCGGCGAGGGACGGTGGCTCCGGTCACCGTGTCGGAGGGCGCCGACATTCTTGGTCGATACCTGGACGCGGGCTTCGGCGGTTTCATCTTCCGTAACGCCACGCATCGGACGCCCGAGGCAGTGGCGCGAGTCGGTGAGTTGATCAAGGCCATGCGCTCGGGAGGAGCGGACGCATGAAGACCAATGACGTCGAAGCGCTCCGCCGGCGGCTCACTCCACTCCAGTTCGCGGTGACTCAAGAGGCCGCAACCGAGCGGCCCTTTACCGGCGCCTACTGGGACACCCGCTCCGCAGGCGCATATCGGTGCGTCGTGTGCGGCGACGTGCTCTTTGAGTCGACGGACAAGTTCGACGCGCACTGTGGCTGGCCGAGCTTCTCCGATGTCGTCGGCAAGTCGAAGGTTCTCACGCGCCCGGACAACAGCGCCGGCATGACTCGAACCGAAGTCGTGTGCGCAAACTGCGGCGCGCATCTGGGCCACCTCTTCGACGATGGGCCGCAGCCGACCGGCTTGCGCTACTGCATCAACTCCGCCTCTCTCGACTTCCTGGAGCGGACCGGGGAGTAGCCGCACCCCGCGGATGGAGGTCCGCCGGATCATTCGGGCGCTCCGCGGCCTGAAGCCGTCGATCGTAACGGGGCTGCATGCTTGCCACGCGGCCTCGTTTTCGATTCCGCCGGGCGGCCCCGCGGTGGGGCTAAGATGTTGCGGAGGCACCAACCGGTGTCCGGAGGAGGAGCCAACATGGCGGTTCCGACTGAGACCGCTTCCGGATCTGCGGCCCCGCTCGAGGTGCGCCCGCCCCGATCGAAATGGCCTGCTGCCGACGGAACCCCGCTACACGTCCGCCACTGGCCGGCCGCCGGCGAGCCCTGGGCGCGAGTGCTGATCGTCCACGGCATCGGCGAGCACAGCGGCCGCTATGAGCGAACCGCCCGGCTGATGTCCGAGGCCGGCCTGGATGTCCAGGCATTCGATCTGCGAGGCCACGGACTCTCCGGCGGGCGACGCGTATACGTTCGGCGCTGGGATGACTTTCTGGATGACGTCGAGGTCAGGCTGGCGGCGATGAGGGAGCCCGGCGTGCCGATGGTCCTCTTCGGGCATTCGATGGGGGCGCTGATCGCCCTCACCTATGCTTGTTCCGGTCGACCGGCGCCGGATCTACTGGTGCTGAGCGCCCCGCCACTCCAGGCTGTGGTGCCGGGATGGCAACGGGTCTTCGCTCCGGTTCTGGGCGTCGTGGCTCCGACCGTGGTGATAGCCAACCCCATTTCGGGTGACCAACTCGCTCACGACCCGGCCGTTGGGGTTGCCTACTTTGCCGATCCGCTGGTTCAGCCGCGCTCCACGGCCCGCCTCGGCGCGCAGCTCTTCGGCGCGATGAAGCGGGCTCGCTCGCAGTTCGCCCGGCTCAACGTCCCCACGCTCGTGATCCACGGAGGAGCGGACACGCTCGTCCCGACCGCCGGCAGCGAGACCCTCGCGGCGCTGCCTGGCGTCGAACGGCGCGTGCTACCGAACCTGCGGCACGAGTCGCTCAACGAGCCGGAGGGACCGAAAGTGGTCGCTGGCATCGTGGATTGGCTCCGCGCGCACACATAGAAACGCGGCCGGCGTATGACTGCGCCGGCCTACCGAGACATGGCGCGCTGTCTGCCGGCCGCGTTTCGGCCTCAACGGGCAGTTACTTGACTGTCAGATCGCCCTCGGCGACGACAGAGTCGCCATTCTTGATCGACATGTGATAGGCGCCCGGTCCCCATCCGGTGATGGAGGCATAGTTGTCGCTGTCTCCGAGGCAGTCCTTGCCGTTCGTGTTGGTCGAAGGAATGTCGACTGTCGAGCCCCACGCCGCACCGTCCTTGGTGACGGAGAGCGTAAGAGTCTCGCTGCCCGGCCTCGCCTTGAAGACGTAGGTCGCGTAGACGGCGTCCGTGGCGGCGACCGATGTCACCGGGTTGGCGGGTGAGCATTTCCCGTCCAATGTCGGGACGTCCTTAGAGAAGATGATCTTCCCGCGCGGTATGTCGGCCCCGCAGCCGTAGCTGGCGAATGCCAGCGCGATCACGACCAGGGAAGCCCCAATCAGGCGAAGTGCCGACTGTCGCCGGTTACGCGGATCCATCCAGGTCTCCCAATATGGCGCCAGATGACGAGTTGCGGCGCGGTCGCAAGCATATCGCCGCGGCAATGCAGTCGGGCACTTCCCCAAACGGGTGGTCTGCTACCACGCAAGGGTCGTTTCTGCGACCATGACGCCATGAGCGTTGAGATTCGAGTTTGCCCGCCGGAGCGGTTCGTTGAACTGCTTAGGGTCAGTGAGATCGGGTTCAGCGAGGACCTGTCCGACGACATGATCGGCCGGGTTGAGCGCGGGGCGGACAAGGAGCGCTGGCTCGCGGCCTTCGATGGCGATCGCATTGTCGGCACGAGCGGTGTCTTCACGATGCGCATGAGCGTGCCGGGCGGCAATCTCCCAACCGGCGGCGTCACCTTCGTCGCGGTCCTGCCTTCGCACCGTCGCCGCGGCCTGATGAGCGGGATGATGCGGCTGATGATCGACGACTGCCACAGCCGTGGCGAGCCGCTGGCTGCGTTGTGGGCGGCCGAAGGCGCCATCTACCAGCGCTTCGGGTTTGGGATGGCGACGGTCTCGATGTATCTGGAGGCCGAAACGAGATCTGTTGGCATGGCTTGGGACTGGGAGCGCGAGGGTTCGTGTCGGCTCCTTCCGGCAGGGGAGGGGCGTGACGTGGTCACACCCGTGTACGAGACGGCGAAGTTGCGACGCGGAGGATTCCTGGACCGCCCGGCCGATTGGTGGACCGCCATTCTGCCGCTCGTCGAGAAGGACGCCAGGGGCGGCGAGGCGCGACACCTCGTGGTCTATGAAGCGAATGGCGGACCGGAGGCGTACGCGGTCTACAAGGTCAAGGCCGACTGGAATGGGCGCGGTCCTAACGCGACCCTGATCGTCGAGGAGGCGATCGGATCCACTCCCCGGGGAACGCGTGAGATCTGGCGGTATCTGTTCGAGGTGGACCTGGTTCGAACGCTCAAGGCGGGACGCCTGCCGGCTGACCATCCGCTCTTCTCGCTGGCGGCCGAGCCGCGTCGCCTCGGGGCGACCTCGGGAGACGGGCTCTGGCTCCGCATCGTGGACATCGCCGCGGCGCTCGAGGGACGCACCTACGGAGTGAATGGCCGCGGCAGCGGCAGCCTGACGATCGAGCTACGGGACGAGTACTGCCCGTGGAACGCCGGCCGGTGGCAAATCGAGGTTCGGGACGGTAAGGCACGGGTCGCTCGAACCGATGGCGTCGCGGAGTTGTCGCTCGGCACCAACGAACTGGCATCCCTGTATCTCGGCGGCTTCACGGCCACTGCCCTGGCCGAGTCCGGTCGCGTGGCGGAGCTCCAACCCGGAGGCCTGTCCG
>Ga0182010_10001596_pt1 | contig 11852 bp, 8 predicted proteins | sample 611E1MmetaG_FD_120488 | JGI IMG/M metagenome (GOLD analysis project Ga0182010, IMG submission 120488) | Permafrost microbial communities from Stordalen Mire, Sweden - 611E1M metaG | ecosystem: Environmental > Terrestrial > Soil > Wetlands > Permafrost | place: Sweden: Stordalen | collected...
CGGACGACGTTGGACGGGTAGTAAAGGTCGATGCTCAGGGCAGAGCCGGTCACGCCGGACGCCGTCAGGTCGGACTTGGCCTGACTGACGCTGTAGGAGGGCAGGGTCTCGGCCTTGAAGCCGATGGTGGCCGGCGGCATGAAGCCGGTCGGCACCTTACCGAGGCCCGAGTAGAACGCGTCCACGTAGCTCTGCTTGTTCACGGCCTCGGCGACGGCCTGGCGGACGTTCTTGTTAGCGTAAATCGTCGCCGTGCCGCCGACGCTTTGGTTCATGTCCAGGTTGAGCTGATTGCAGGACTGGCCGCGGTCGATGATCGTCAGCCCGGAGCCCTGCGCCGTCTTGACGTCCAACGGCGAGATCGAGAAGGCCGCGTCAACGCCGCCGGACTGCAGGGCTTGCAGGGTGGCCGTTGAGTCGCCGATGGGCTTGAAGGTGACCTGGTCCAGGTGAGCCGCGTTGGCGGCGTCCCAGTAGTTCGGATTCTTGACGAGGGTTACGTGGTCAGTGGGGACCCATTCCTTGAAGATGAACGGGCCCGTGCCGACCATGTCCTGACCCTGGGGAAGCTGGCCCTGGGCGTACTTGTTGGACGAGATCGGCGTCGTGTCGGCGTTGCCGGCCTTGAGCGCCGCCTCGCTCTGGATGCCGAACACGGCAAGGGTCGAGGCCAGCTCGAAGTTGGACTGCGGGGTCTTGAGGGCGATGACCACGGTCTGCTCGTCCGGGGCCGTCACGGAGGCGACGTTGGAGGCCGTCCCGAAACCGCCGAAGACGGCGCCGTAGTAGTAGGCGGCGGTTTGAAGGTCGCCGGCCGGGAAGTTCTGCCAGCGGTTGTAGTTGTAGACGACGGCGTCCGCGTTGAAGTCCGTGCCGTCATGGAACTTGATGCCGGTCCGGAGCTTGAACGTGTAGGTCAGGCCATCCGAGCTGACCGTGGGCAGGGCGGCGGCCAGGACCGGGATCACGGTGCTGATCGTGCCGGGCTGCAGCCCGAGCAGGCCCTGGACGACCTGGGCCTCGACGAGTAGGGAGTTGCCGTCGCTGACGAGCGCCGGATCGGCAAAGACCATGTCGCCGTTGAGCGCGTACACCATGTTCGCGCCGGTCGCGGCGTTGCTGGGGGCGGACGTGGCGCCACTGCTGCAGGCCGCCGCCGCGAGAACGGCGATGGCCAGCAACGAGCCTAACTTTTTCCTCATGTCCTCTCCTTCCGATGTGCGTCAACGTGGGAAACGGTCGCGACTCCGAGTCGCGGTCGCCGGGCTTTCCCCGGATCGCTGGCGCGCCCGTTGGGTACGAGTGCGCATACCGGGCTGACTTGGGTCGCCATCCGTACGCGGCGCATGCGTACTGATCATCCTAGCCGCTGCACCGAACTCTGCAGTCCGGGGCCCATGATACTTGCGCCGGGGTGCCGTATCTGGTCGCTCGTCCGAGCCCGCGTGGTGCTCCCCTAATCGGGCAGTGCCGTAGCTGTCTCGATCACCGATTGCGTCGCTGCCACCTCCTGGGCTGCCTGCGCGGTGACCTGCTCGGCGAAGTGGCAGGCGGCCATCTGTCCGCCGCCCATGTCCCGAAGGACTGGGTCGATAGTGGAGCAATCCTCCGGATTGCCCAGTTTCTCGCGAAGCCAGCAACGGGTGTGGAAGCGGCAACCGGACGGTGGGTTCGCCGGCGATGGGACGTCGCCCTTCAACACGAGCCGCTTCTTCCGGATGCGCGGGTCCGGCACCGGAACAGCCGACAGCAAGGCGACCGCGTACGGATGCCGAGGGTGCGCGTAGAGCACGTCCGTGCTTGCAACTTCGACGATCTTGCCGAGGTACATGACCGCGATGCGCTCGCAGAAGTACTGCACAACGGACAGGTTGTGGGCGATGAAGAGATATGTGAGGTTGAACTCGGATCGCAGGTCCGAAAGCAGGTTCAGGATCTGGGATTGGATCGAGACGTCGAGCGCCGAGACGGGTTCGTCGCAGACGACGAAGTCGGGGGCGAGAGCGAGCGCACGCGCGATCCCGATGCGCTGTCGCTGGCCGCCCGAGAACTCGTGCGGGTAGCGGCGGGAGTAGTCGCGCCGCAGCCCGACGGCCTCGAGGTAGTCGCCCACCCGCTTGTCTCGAACAGACCGGTTGCCCCATCTGTTTTCTTTGTCGGCCTGGGCCAGAAGCCCTTCCCCGATGATGTCACTGATGGGCATCCGCGGGTTAAGCGAGCCGTACGGATCCTGGAAGATGATCTGCATGCGGCGGCGCATCCGCTTCAGCTCTCGGCCATGGAGGGCCAGGACGTCCTGGCCATTCATGCTGACCTGGCCCGCGGTCGCCTTCTCGAGACGCAGAATCGTCCGACCGAAAGTCGTCTTGCCGCAGCCGGATTCCCCGACGAGACCCAGGGTCTCGCCTCGGTAGATCTGCAGGGAGACATCGTCCACGGCGTAGACGTCGCCCAGCTTCCGACGCAGGATCCCGCCCATGATCGGGAAATACTTCTTGACGTTGCGGGCGTCGAGCAGCACGTCTTTCTCGTCGGCCGGCGAGGTCGAAGCAGTCGTGTCCAACGGTTCGGTCACCTCAGCCGCCCACGCCTTCCATCGTCGCTGCGACCGCGCTCTCGAACGCCGCAAGGCGGCTGGCGCCCTCGGGCGAGTGCAAGTAGCAACGCGACATCGCGCCGGTCCGGGCTGGCAACAGTTCGGGCTCCTTCATGCTGCAGATGTCCCATGCGTACGGGCAGCGTGGCTGGAACTTGCATGCCGGCGGCATCCGGAACGGATTTGGCACCACGCCCCTGATCACGGATAGGGCCTTGCCGCGCTTCTTCACACCGGGGATCGAGCTCAGCAGGCCCTGGGTGTACGGATGCTGAGGTGCCAGCAGAACCTGATCGACCGTCCCGGTCTCGACGATCCGGCCCGCGTACATCACCGCTATCGTTTGGACGGTCTCGGCCACTACCGCGAGGTCGTGAGTGATCAGCAAGAGGGCGGTGCCGGTCCGAGCCTGGAGGGCCTTGATCAGCTCGAGGATCTGAGCCTGGATCGTCACGTCGAGGGCGGTCGTGGGCTCGTCGGCGATTACCAGCTTGGGATTGCACGACAGGGCCATGGCGATCATGGCGCGCTGGCGCATGCCGCCCGACAGCTCGTGCGGATACTGCCTCACCCGACGCTCGGGAGCCGAGACGCCGACTTCTCGAAGAGCCTCGATGGCGCGATTCGCGGCTTCCTTCTTATTGACGTCGTTGTGTAGAAGAACGGCCTCGCTTATCTGGTCGCCGATGGTGAACACGGGGTTCAGGCTGGTCATCGGCTCCTGGAAGATCATCGCGATCTCGCCGCCGCGAACATGCCGCATCTCGTTGGCCGAGAGCTTGAGTAGGTCGCGGCCATCGAACCAGACTTCACCGCCCGCGATCTCTCCGGGCGGGATGTCGATCAATCGCATGATCGTGTGAGCTGTGACGCTCTTGCCACAGCCCGACTCTCCCACCAGACCTACGGTCCCGCCTCTCGGGATGGAGAAATCGACTCCATCGACGGCTTTGACGGTGCCGTCCATCACGTGGAAATAGGTGCGCAGCCCGCGGACATCAAGCAGAAGGCCGTCCGACACGGCACCGCTGGCGGAGGGCTCGCCGGAGGTTCCGGCGGTCGGCGTCATTCTGGTCACTCGCGGCTCCTGGGATCGAGGGCGTCACGAAGACCGTCCCCCATGAAGTTGATGCCGAGCACCGTCAGGACGATGGCCAGTCCGGGGAACAGCGGCCACCACCAGTTCCCCACGATGATGTCGTCCTGGGCGTTGCTCAGGATGTTGCCCCATGTCGGGTTGTACAGGGAGTTCACACCGAAACCGATGTAGCTGATGAAGGCCTCTTCCACGATGAAGCCCGCGATCGAGAGAGTTGTGACCACGATGATCGGGCTCATCGCGTTTGGCAGGATGTGGCGGAAGATGATCCTCAGATCGCTCACACCGACGGCCCGCGCCGCATCCACGAAGACCTCAGTTCGGAGCGTAAGGAACAAGCTGCGAACCAGACGGGCGATCGACGGCCACCCCAGAATCGCAAAGACTACGAGAATCACCTTCCAGTCGCCGTACCCGAACACTTTGGCGAAGACGATGACCACGAAGAGAAGGGGCAGGCTCAACAGAACGTCGACGATACGCATCAGGATGGTGTCGACCCAGCCGCCGAAGTAGCCGGACACTCCGCCGACTATGGCGCCGAGCACGGTTGCGAATGTGGCGGCGCCGATTCCGATGGCGAGTGAGATCCGGGCACCGTTTACGACCAGAGTGAGCAGGTCCTCCTGAGTTCCGCCGGCGGTGCCGAGAATATGGCCATCGTTGAACGGCGGGCAACCGGTGTTGGCCAGAATATTCGTGCCCACGCAATGCAGAATCGGAGTGGGCTCGGCAAGGGGATCGTAGGGCAGGATGAACGGCCCAAATATGGCGATTGCCACCATGGTCAGAAAGAGAACTGACCCGAAAATCGCCAGCTTATGCCTGCGGAATCGCCGCCACGCGAGCTGCCACTGGTTCAGTGAGACCAGGGCGACTTCGAAGTCGGCGGGTGCGGCGGGGCCCGTCGCGTCGGCCGGGGGAAGAATGGGTTCCACGGCGCCGTCCTAGTCGTACTTGACGCGGGGATCGACCACCGCGTAAAGGATATCGGCCAGCAGATTGGCGAACACTACGGCAACCGACGCGATGAGCAGGATGCCCATCAACACCGGGTAGTCCGTATGGCCGACCGACTCGATGAACTGCCGGCCCATGCCCGGCCAGGCGAAGATCGTTTCGGTGACGATCGCCCCGCTGAACAAGAACGGAATCTCCAGCCCGACGTTCGTGATCACGGGCAGCAGCGCATTGCGCAGTGCGTGCCTGAGGATCACGCGACGCTCCGGAACCCCTTTAGCCCTCGCAGTCTTGACGTAATCCTGATTGAGCGAGTCCAGCATGCTGGATCGAACGAACCTCGAATCGCCAGCGATGCTGACCGTCACCAGAGTGAGGACCGGCAACACTAGATGGCGACCAAGGTCGAAGATCGCAAAGAACGGGTTCGAGCCGAAGAATGCCCAGTAGTCGGACGTGCCGAATGCCGGCGTCGTGTAGACGTCGTTCATGCCGCTGGCTGGGAACCATCGTAACGGCGGCACGGCAAAGAACGTTATGAGCATGATTCCAAGCCAGAACGTCGGCAGCGAATACCCGACGTAGTTGAAGATCGTCAGCCCTGAGTCGAACAGGCTGTAGCGCTTCACGGCGGCATATACGCCCGCGAGGATCGCGACCGTCACCCAGATCACATACGCAGTCGTGCAGAGGATCAGCGTTGGAAGGGCGCGCTGCGCGATGACGTCCGTGACCAGGCGTCCATCGAAGATCGAGTACCCCAGATCGCCGTGCAGGATGCCGTTGTCTCCACCGCCCAGCCCGGCGGGAAGCGCGTTGAGCAGGAACGGCTTGTCACCGCAAATCCCCAGCCACTTGCAGTACTGAAGCGGGAGCGGGTCGTTCAGACCCCAACGATGCTCGAACGCTGCAATCTGAGCTTGTGTGATCTTCGGGTTCTGGGCAAACCGATCGGCGGGGTTGCCCTGAGCGTGCATCAGCGCGAAACAGGCAACCGTGATGAGGAACAGGACCGGTATCGCCTGGATGAACCGCCTGATGACGTACTTAATCATGAAACTCGCTCGTTTGTGAGAGGACGACGAGCCCCCTGGGCCCGTCGTCCTCTCAGTTGCCGAGAACTAGGTTGAGGTTTACCGCCAAACCGTCAGATCAGCTGACGTACCACTCGCCGATGTTCCACGGACCGGCCGACGTAGTCGGGTTGCCGGTAAAGCCATGGACCCTCGGCTTCACGAGCCACACGTCCTTGCGGGCGTAAAGCGGCAGCTCGTAGGTGTTCTGGTCGGAAACGTAGATGTCCTGGACCTTGAACATGGCGGCCTTTACCACCGTCGGATCGACAGAGCCCTTGACCGCGTTGTACGCGTCATCCAGGGCCGGGATGCTGATGCGCGTGACGTTCTGGCCGTCATGCGCTCCAGTGTCGGGGTTGCCGACGGTGCTGTAGACAAGGTAGCCGCCGAGCGGATCGAGCGGCGAGACGTATGCAAACTCAGCCACGTCGAAGTTGCCGTGCTCGAGGTTGCAGGCCGTGCTGTCCTTGACCGCGTTCCAACCGCCGAAGACGTCGCCGGACGGAGCCGCCGTCACGTCGGCCTTGATGCCGATCGCCTTGAGTTGAGTGGCCACTAGCTTCAAGGTGTCCTGGCGGACCTGACGTGTCGTCGTGCAGTACTGCAGCTCGAGCGTCGTGCTGTTCTTCGCCAGGTAGCCGTCAGAACCCATGGTCCAGCCGGCCGCCGTGAGGAGCGCGGTTGCCTTGGCCGGATCGGCAGCCGTTGAGCCGCCCTCGTCCTTGTAGTACCAGGTCAGCGGCGAGATGAAGTTGTTGGTCACGGTGACGTTGCCGCCGAGCGGGCCGGTGGCGATGGCCTCGCGGTCGGTCGCGAGCTTGACGGCCTTGACGATGGTCGCCGCGTCGGCGCCGAACTTCGTCTGCAGGGACTTCTGGTTGAACGCGTGGAGCTCGTAGGTCAGCGAGTCGTGAATGACCTGCTCCGTCTGATCGATGCCCGCGAGCGACGGGATGTCGGCATCGTTGAGATCCTGAGCGATGTCATACTCACCGGCCTTGTAGCCCTGCAGCATGGTCGCCGCGTCGGCGTAATACTTCCAGATCATCTGGTCGACCAACGGGGCGTGGCCACTGATCGTGGACCACTTGGAGTTGGAGACGGTCGTGATCTGCGAGTCGGCGGCCGCATCGGTCGGGATGTACGGGCCGTCGTATACGCCGGACTTGAGGTTATCCAGCGGATAGAGCTTGGTGGGCGCATCTGCCACGGCAATGCTCTGGATGTACTTACCGGGGAGCAGCGGGGCGACGAGGTAGAGATAACCCTCATACACCTTGCTGAAGTGCATTACGCATGTGGTGCCCGTGCCGCCGTCAATGCCGGAAATGTCTTCCCAGCCAACGGTGCCGCCGGCCAGACCCGTGTTCGCCGGGTCCATGATCCACTTCCAGGTGGCGGTCATGTCGTCGCAGGTGATGGCGCTGCCATCAGACCACTGCATACCCGACTTGAGGGTCCAGGTCACGTCCATGCCGGCGCCGTTCATCTTGACGCCACCGTTGGCGAGCGTCGGAACGTCGGTCACGAGATCCGGCACCGTGCGCAGGTCAGGCGTGACGTCAACAAGGCTGAGGAGCATGCTGTCGGAGACTTCGATGTCGGTCTCCGCCTGCGCGAAGTACGGATTGACCGTATCCGGGTATTGCCACTCTGCGAGGACGATCTTCTTCGTAGGCGTGCTCGACGAACAGGCCGCAACCACAAGGGCAGCGATAGCGAGCACACTAAATAGACGTCTAAACATCCATCCGCCTCCAACTCACTCCTGCGTTGTACTCCGCTCTCCCGCCGCACGACCGCTTACGTGACTGAACGGCGAGAACTGGGCTCTTCTCCTGGGTGCAAGGTCGGTCATGCCCGCCTTACCATGGAGAAGCGTCCCTGGGGTGTCAATTCACCTGCGAGACCACGACTCCATCACCGAAGAACGATCGTGCTGGCGGCACCTCCTCGAGCTGCGGGCGGCGTTGGTGAACATCCGGGTGGCCCTCCACCGCCCATCCAGGACGAACTCGCCCCGGGTCGACGGCGCAGTCCGGGAAGGGAGCGGCCATAGGCAGGGGGCCGTGGCAACTCGGTCGACCGGCCCGGGCAAGGGCCGTCGAAAATCCGATCGGGGCCGAGAACGGCCCGATCTTCAACCCTGGTTGCTACGCCAGTCACGTTGGCCTTCGTGGTCGTTACTCCAATGCCCGTACGCGTACCATACACCTTGCATAGCATGGCGGCGGGCGTCAATCGGTACCCGGATGGGCAGGGCCGAGTCAGTCGGGGCACGGGGTTTGATCGCCTGTCATACCCTTCCAGCGCAGGTTCGGCTGGCGTGCGGCGGTGGTTTCGTCGAGGCGGCGGACCGGAGAGCTATGCGGCGCCGAACGCAGCAGATCGGGATCGGTCCGAGCTTCTTCCACGATGCTCCGCAGGGCGGCGACGAACTCCTCCAACGTCTCGAGCGACTCCGTCTCAGTCGGCTCTATCAGCAGCGCCTCTTCGACCGTCAGCGGGAAGTAGATTGTGGGTGGGTGGAAGCCGTAGTCGATCAGCCTTTTCGCGATGTCAATGGTGCGGATTCCGGTTTGGGCTTTGAGCGTGGCCGCCGAGGCCACGAACTCGTGCATGCAGTGGCGCGAGAACGGTATGTCCAGCGTGCCGGTCAACCGCGTCATGAGGTAGTTGGCGGCGAGAACGGCGTCATCGGACACCTCACGCAGGCCCGCGGCACCCTGGGCGCGGATATACGCGTAGGCACGCACGAGGACTCCGGCGTTGCCGGCGAAGGAGCGCACGCGGCCGATGCTTGTAGGCCGCTCGCCCGAACGCTCCAGGCGGAAGCTGCCGTCGGGTTCGCGCAGCACCCGCGGCGAGGGCAGGAACGGCAGCAGCCTCTCCCCCACTCCGACTGGTCCGGCGCCCGGCCCGCCCCCGCCGTGGGGAGTGGAAAACGTCTTGTGGACGTTGATGTGCATGACGTCGAAGCCCGCCTCGCCGGGCTTGAACCGGCCCATGATCGCGTTCAGATTCGCCCCGTCCATATACGCCAGAGCGCCGACCGCGTGGACTGCTTCCAGCAGCTCGCCGATGCGCGATTCGAAGAGGCCGAGGGTCGAAGGGTTCGTGATCATTACCGCCGCGGTCTGCGGACCGAGCGCCGCCCGGAAGGCCACGAGGTCCACTCCTCCGTCTGCAGCGGACGGAATTGAAACCGTCTTGAAACCCGCCATCGTGGCTGTCGCCGGGTTGGTGCCATGGGCCGAGTCCGGCACGAGCACCTCGGTCCGACCCAGGTCGCCGCGACTGCGATGGTAGGCCCTGACCATGAGGATGCCGGTCAGCTCCCCCTGGGCGCCGGCAGCGGGCTGGAGCGTGACGGCGCGCATGCCGCCGATCTCCGCCAGCGCCTGCTCGAGCTCCCACAGGAGCGCGAGCGTGCCCTGGGCCAGCTCGTCGGGGGCGAAGGGATGGAGCGAGGCGAAGCCGTTGAGTCGGGCGGCCCACTCGTTGACCTTCGGGTTCCACTTCATGGTGCATGAGCCGAGCGGATAGAAGCCCGTGTCCACGGCGTAGTTGAGCTGGCTCAGGTTGACGTAATGGCGGGTCAGCTCCGGCTCCGCGACCTCGGGGAGGTGCGGACCGTCGGTGCGGAGCTGGTCGGCCGGGATCCGCGACAGCGCGTCCTTGGGCGCGTGCGGGATCTTGCCGCCACCGCGCCCGGGCCGTGAGCGCTCGAACAGGGTGGGTCCGAGGCGATCTCCGGCGGCGGTCATCGAGTGCGCTCCGCCAGGCCCGGCTGGCCCGGCTGGCTGAGCTGCCGCCCCCGCTCGATCTCGCCGCGCAGCGCCCGAGCGAAGACCTCGATGTCGTTCGCGGTCGTGACTTCGGTGGCGCACACAAGCAGCGCGTCGGCGAGCGATGGATCCTGGGGCTCGACCGTCGCCAGCGCCAGACCGGCAAGGACCCCGCGGCCCAGGAGGCGGCGATGCACCTCGGGCGCGTCTGGGACGCGGACGGCGAACTCGTTGAGATACGGCCCTGGATGGAGCCGCGGGGCGCCGGCGGCGGCGAGGGCCCGCTCCAGATCGGCGGCGCGGGCGGCACCGAGGGCGGCCACGTCGCGCAGCCCGTGCGGTCCGATGGCGGCCAGATATATGGATGCGGCAAGGGCGCACAGGGCCTGGTTGGTGCAGATGTTGCTCGCCGCCTTCTCGCGCCGGATGTCCTGCTCGCGGGCCCGCAGGGTCATGACGAAGGCGCGTCGGCCGTCGATGTCGGTCGTCATTCCGACCAGGCGCCCGGGGATCTGCCGGACGAGTGCCTCGCGACAGGCGAGGATGCCCAGGTACGGGCCACCGTATGAGAGCGGGATCCCGAGCGGCTGCCCCTCGCCGCAGGCTATGTCCGCGCCGTAGGAAGCGGGCGACGCCAGCACAGCCAGCGAGACTGGCTCGACGACGGCGACGAACAGGGCGCCGGCGGCGTGGGCCAATCGTCCGGTTTCGGCCATCGGCTCGAGCAGTCCGAGGAAGCTCGGGTTCGCGACGACCACGCCGGCCACCGGGCGTTGTGGATCGGCCAGCATTCTCCCCAACGCCGCCAGGTCGGTGGTGCCGGCCGCCGGGCCTGCGGCGACGAGCGGTATCTCGTCGGCCACCAGGTCGGCTCCGCCGAAGTACGTGCACAGCGTCTGGCGATAGTGCGGATGGACGCCGCGGCTCACCAGCACACGCTCGCGGCGAGTGGCCCGGCAGGCCATCAGAGCCCCTTCGGCTGTGGCCGTGGCCCCGTCGTAGTGCGAGGCCGAAACCACGTCCATGCCCGTGAGCTCGCCCATCATCGACTGGTATTCGTAGATGGTCTGGAGCGTGCCCTGGCTGATCTCGGGCTGGTAGGGCGTGTAGGCGGTGTAGAACTCGCCGCGCAGGAGGAGCTGGTCGACGACCGCGGGGACGAAGTGGCGATAGGCGCCGGCGCCGAGGAAGCTCACCAGATCGACCCGATTGCGGGCGGCCAGCCGGGCCAGCCGGTCCGCCAGCTCGGCTTCGGATTCGGGCGGCGGGAGCTTCAGCTCCGAGGCGCGCAGCGCTGAGGGGATGTCGGCAAAGAGCTCGTCCACGGAGGCGACGCCGATCGCCTCGAGCATGGCGGCGCGATCCTCGGGGGTGTGCGGGCCGTAGGCCATCAACTCAGCTCCGTTGGCATAGCGTGGCGACTCAGCTCCTGGAACGAGGGACCGGCCATCATGTCAGCCCTCGCGCGTCAGCTCCTCATAGGCGGCTTGATCGAGCAACGCGCCGAGCTGGCTCGCGTCCGCGATGCGAATTCGAAGCATCCAGCCCTTGCCGAACGGATCGCTGTTGACGAGCTCGGGGCTCGTGGTGAGCTCGGCGTTGGCCTCCACGACCTCACCGGAGATTGGGGCGAAGAGATCGCTCACTGCCTTGACCGACTCGATCACGCCGACGGCGTCGGACTGGGCCAGGGAACGGCCGGTCTCCGGCAACTCCACGAAGACGATGTCGCCGAGCTGACGGGCGGCATAGTCCGTTATCCCGACGATGGCCAGATCCCCCTCCACTCGAACCCACTCATGTTCCTTCGTATAACGCAGATCCTGAGCCAACTTCGCCTCCGCTCCTGTTGCTGTGACCTGCCGAACGGATGCCGGGCCGCGGTCAGGTCGTGCGGCGGTAGAACGGCAGAGCCACGACTTGCGCCGGGACACGCTGGTCGCGGATCTTCACCTCCAGTATCGTACCGGGCTCCGCGTCGGACGGCGCCACGTAAGCCATCGCGATCGGCTCGCCGAGCGTCGGCGAGAGCGTCCCGCTCGTGATGGCGCCGGTTCGACGGTCGCCGGCGAAGAGCTCGTAGCCGTGGCGGGCGATCCCCCGGCCCCGGACGGCCAGGCCGACCAGCTTCTTGCGCGGGCCGTCGGCCTCGGCTTTCTCGAGCGCCGCCCGGCCTACGAAGTCGCCCTCCTTGCCGAGCTTGACCACTCGACCGAGGCCCGCCTCGTAAGGCGTCGTGTCGGCGCCGAGCTCGTTGCCGTAGAGAGGCATGCCGGCTTCCAGGCGCAGTGTGTCGCGGGCGCCCAGCCCAACCGGAACGACGCCTGCCGATC
>Ga0182010_10001597_pt1 | contig 11845 bp, 13 predicted proteins | sample 611E1MmetaG_FD_120488 | JGI IMG/M metagenome (GOLD analysis project Ga0182010, IMG submission 120488) | Permafrost microbial communities from Stordalen Mire, Sweden - 611E1M metaG | ecosystem: Environmental > Terrestrial > Soil > Wetlands > Permafrost | place: Sweden: Stordalen | collected...
GCACAGTTTCGCGAGTCGTGCCGGGGAAGCGCGTGTAGGGTCGGCGTCAGCGAGACGAGGGACCGAGCAGCCGGGCTTTGGCGACCGCGAATTCTTCGTCGGAGAGCGTGCCCGAAGCGTGCATCTCGGCTAGCGTCCCCAGCTTCTCCGCGATATCCGGTACGCCCGGCGGCGAATCATGCCCCGGCAGGACCGACTCGGGCGGCCGCCTGCTGGCCCGCCCTGCCGCGAACCCTAGGCCGCCGATCAGCGCCGCCCCGAGCAGCCTCGGTCGGCGCAGCAGTGGGCGTCCGACGAACACGACACGTCGTCTGAGCATGTGCGTCTCCTTGCCGCGGCTTGAGTCGAAGGCGTGGGCAGAATACGTCGCCTTCGGCCCGGAGACGCCAATCGGGGAAGTGGTGTCCGTCAGGCGACACTTGGTCGTCGGCCGGCGCACCAGAATGTGGTTATGTCGGTGGCCATTCGGCCGGCTCGCAAGAGGTCTACCGTCGAGCAGGCCGATGGCGCGGCGCCCCAGGGAGAAGCAGCCGCGAGCACGGCGACCCGCGGGAAGCCTTCCCCCACCTCCGCCGTCGACACGAACCGCGTCGGGATAGTCCTGGTCCACGGCATCGGCCAACAGCCGCCGTGCGACACCTTCCTCGATTGGTCCGGACCCATCGCGGACGTCTTACGCGCCTGGCGGCATGAACATGGGTACATCCCGACGGACCCGGTCCGCCGCTGCACATTCAGCCTGACCGGTACGAGCCAGCCCATCCTCGAGCTCGATATCCCCAAGCACGACGGCCATGCCGCTCAGACGTGGGTAGTCACCGAGGCCTGGTGGGCGTCGCTGACACGCGCGCCAAGCCTGGACTACATGACTCGATACGTGCGGCGAGCGCTGGGTCCGATCATGGGCGGCATACGAGAGAGCTACGCAAAGCGGACCGCGGATTGGGCGGCCCGAATGAACCTGACGCGGGCTGCCGTCCAGGGTCTGGACCCGGAGTCCGTGGACGTGGTCCGACGGGAGACGGCTCCGCGGCTGCGTTGGGCCTGGATCGACTGGCTCGATCGACTCCAGAAGGAGTTGACGGTTCTGGCGTTCGGGCCGGCCCTCGTTCTGGGGACGGTCGTTCTAGCCGTGTACGCGCCGTTCCGGAAGATCCCCATCAAGGCCATCTCGGACATGGCGATTCTCCGCTCGGCGGATACCCTCCTCACCCGCTGGTTCGGCGAGCTGCCCGACATCATCGACGACCCTATTCAGGCCGCCAACGTCCGTTCGTGTCTCGTGCACGCCATCGAGGGCCTCCGGGACGAGGGCTGCGGGCGCGTTGTGGTGATCGCTCACTCGGGCGGCGCGATCGTCAGTTTCACGACGCTGCTCGACCCGGCCTACTTGCTACGGCGCGTCGACAAGCTCATCACCCTGGGCGAGGGGTTGGCTCTGGCCTGGCGGATCGAGGGTTCCTGGCAGGAACTAGACCCCGGCTCGCGGCTGGCGGGCGACCTATCGACGGCCCGGCCCGAGTTGCGCTGGATCGACTTCTGGTCGAGCTACGATCCGGCGCCCGCAGGCAGGCTGGATCCGCCTCCGGGCGTTCGACTCGCTGATGACAGTCGAGCCACGGTCAATCGTATGAGCATCCTCGAGGACCACGGCAGCTACTGGGACAACGACGAGGGGTTCGTGATCCCGCTCATCCGTGAGCTGGACACGCCGACTGGTTCGGCTTCCGAGTCCCGTTTCTATCGGAACCCGGACCTCGATACTGTTCGGCTGGAGCGCCGTCGTCAGCGCGTCGGCATCCTGGCCCTGTGGCGCTGGGTTGCGACCCTGGGAGCGGTGATCCCGCTCGGGCTCACTTCCGTCATGCGCCTGGTCGGCGGGCCGAGTCGTCCTGGGCCGGAACGCCTCGGACTGGACGCTGCGACTCTCGCCAATTCGGTCCCCGGCCACCAGCTGGTGACCGATCCGCTCGACGCCCTGGCGCGAGCGGTGGCGTGGTCCCCTTCCTTGAGCGGCTTCTACGACTGGTGCTTGGGGGTTGGCATCGCGACGGTCATGTTCCTGATCCTGGCCCGAATCGGCGTTGGGCGATGGTCGGCCTGGGATCTGAGCGAACGCCGAGAAGCTCGCCTCCGGCTCCTCCATCCCGTCAGCCGCGTTGGGCCGATCCTGACGCTCCTGGCCCTGAGCGCCCTCACGGTAGGCTTGAGCGTCGGGACCGTGGTCTGGGTGTGGCGTTGACAGACGGACCCGTGCGGCTCTTGGGGGATAATTGGGCGATGGGAGAGCCGCTTACGGGCACGAGTCGCAGCGAACTGCCGGACACTCCCGATTCCGGCCAGCGGGGGGCCATAGGGCTGAGGCGCGTTGAGCAGATCATGGGCACGGCGATAAGCATCGACGTGCGCGATGCCGGGATTCCTCCGGCAACACTGGATGACGCCTTCGAATACCTGCGCGAGATCGACAGGCGCTTCAGCACCTACAAGCCCGACAGCGAGGTCAGCCGCCTGAGCCGGGGCGAGATCGGCGAGGCCGACTGCAGCCCCGACGTTCGCCAGGTGCTCGAGCTTTCCGAGCAGATTCGACAGATCACCGAAGGCTACTTCGACATCAGGGGGCATCTATGGGATGGCGGGATAGACCCGTCGGGTCTGGTGAAGGGGTGGTCTTTGGAGAACGCGGGCCGGATCCTGGAAACGGCCGGTGCCGCTAACTACTGCATCAACGGTGGCGGCGACATCGTCATCCGCGGCGAGCCGACGCCCGGCGCGGCGTGGCGGGTCGGCATAAGACATCCACGCGAGGCCGACAGGCTGGCGGCAGTCCTGGAGGTGCGCGACGGCGCCGTTGCCACTTCCGGCGCCTACGAGCGGGGCGAGCACGTCTACGACCCGTTCACCGGCAAGCCACCCAAGGGCGTGCTCAGCATCACGGTCGTGGGCCCGAGCCTGACGTACGCCGACGCCTATGCCACGGCTGCCTTCGCCATGGGTCCGACCGGGTTGGCGTGGATAGCCAATCTCGAGGGCTACCACGGCTGCTCGATCACATCAGACCCGGACGGATCGAACGGACGGATCGCCTGGACCCCGGGTTTCGAAAGCTTGCTGGCCGACCGCGGCTGATCGGGTTCGGGAGCGCGAACCTACCAGAGATACAGGCGAACGCTCAGCACGGACTCGGACGCGATTGCCGCCAGGTAGCCCGCCAGCAGCATTCCACCCACCGTCATGTGAAGCTGGATGTTGGCGCCCATCGAGGCCATCAGGCCGTAAGGGTTGTCGTAGAAGCGAACCAGGCCAGCGTGCACGCGGCGGGCCAGCGGAATGGCCAGCAGCGCCAGCAGCGTCGGCAGGGGGAGCAGACCCACGGCCACGCCGCCGGCGACGATGAGGAACGCCGCTCCCACAGCCACATCCCAGCCGCGGATCGTTGCCGCCGCCGACCAGCGAACCGGCAGCGTGCGCTTGCCGGCCTTGATGTCACCGGCCCGATCCGGGATCTCGTTCACGTACAGGATCAGCGCCACGAGCAGCGCCACGGGGAGCGAAGCCAGGAACGCCTCTGCGGTGATCGTTCCGCGCGTCTGGACGGTAAACGCGCCCAGGAGCATGACGGGCCCAAAGCCGATCGCCGTCGCGATCTCTCCGAGGCCCCGGTAGACCAGCTTGAATGGCGGCATCGTGTAACCCAGGCTGATGAAGAGCCCGATCGCCGAGATGACCACGAGGGCTGTCGAACCGCGCGCCGCCAGAAGAACAAGGCCCAGCGCGGCGGCAACGCCGTAGCAACCCATCGACAGGAGCGACATCCCGCGCATTGACATGAGCGCATCCTGGAGGACGCGCGAGCCGCCGCTGAACCTGGTCGGAGTGGCGTTGGCGTCGTCCGCTCCGGCCAGCGTGTCGAAGATATCGTTGGCCACGTTGAGCCCGAGTTGAACCGCGCACGCGGCAACGACCGTGATTGCCGCCGAAGCGAGATCGAAGAAGCCGACGCGAGCAGCCACGGCGATGCCGAGGAGGACGGGCGCGAGGGTGGCCGTAAGGAATGGCATGCGGGTTGCCCGGAAGAAGAGCCATCCGCGCCGCTCCCAGCGGGCCTGCAAGTCATCCTCGGTCAGCGCAAGAGGATCGGGCAATGTGGACACGTAGACCTCCGACCAAGCGAGGCAGGCGATTCGGCTGCGCCGAGCGAGTGGCCCGCGAAGCGACGCGCTGCGGAGCGACCGGCCGCCGAGATTGTACGGTGCCGCAAGCTCCGATCGCGGCCCGGCGAGCCGCCGGGCCTGTGGCTGCGGCGCTGAGAGACGCCCCTGCCCGAAAGCCGCGCGGGAGAGCGGAGTCCCCTGCCCTACCGCGTCCGATCGCGGTCCGGAGAGCCGCCGAACAAGCGTATGGCCGCCGCCCCAGCGTCCTGCTGCTCCTTGGTTATCAAATGGCGTCGGTCCGACGTGCTGTTGTGCGCGTATTCGGCGAGGGTGCGCCGCAGCGCCTCCAGGCGGGCGAGTTGCGCCGCCGCGATTCCGTTCCAGCGACCCTGGACGTCTCGCGAACCAACCGCCGCCGTGGCCCACAGCGAATAGAAGTCCTGCAGGCAGATCTCACCCGCTTCGAGGGCGGCGGTCCAGGCCGCATCCGCCGACAGCGCCAATAGCCTGGAGACCGCAGCAGTCGACGCCTCCGCGGCTCGTTCACAGACGGGACACCGCGCCGCTGAGATCTCCGCGGTTGCCCGTGCCTGCCCGGCCCCGTCGGAACCTGCCACCTTCTTGAGGGCAGCAAGGCGTCGCAGCAGGATCGCCTCCAGTAGGACCGCGGTGGCGAGCTGGCTGCTCGTCTGCAACAGCTCCATCTTCGAGAGGCCGACGCTGTGTGGCTGACAGAACCCCACGCCGTCATCGAGGGTCTTGCGGAACCCACGGTCGGTCGCGCCCTCGCGCGCCAACCCTCGAAGCGCGGCGTAGGTGGCTTCCTGGCGGGCATCGCAGATCGGGCAGCGACCGCGCTCAAGGGCTTCGGCCAGACGGATCTCCTCGAAGTCGCGGGCGGGCAGCCTTGCGGACGGCGTCGTCATAGGCGACAGCCTACCGCGGGCCTAGCCCCGGCGCGTCATGGCCGCGTACGTCACCACGAACCCGAGGAGGCACCAGACCGCCAGCGTGAGGAAGGAGCCCATCGGCAGCGGGAACTCGTTCGGGGCTATGGTGCCGCGCGTCACTTCCCCCATGGCCTGGATCGGCAGGATGCCGTGGATCGCCTCGAGCCAGCCCGGTAGCTTGTCGGGCAGGAAGGTGAGCGGCGAGAACATGAAGACGAAGACCACGATTGCCTGGGTCACGATCACCGTCAGCATGTATGGCAGGACCGATGCGAGGGCATAGCCGACGCAAGTTGCCGTGAGGGCAACCATCAGCATTGCCGGGACCACGAGCGGGCTGACCTGGAGCTCGAGCCCGAAGCGCCATGCGCCCACGAGAACGCCGAGCACGACGCCCGGGATCACGATCGCGAGCCAAACGGTCAGATCGGCGAGTAGATATGCCAGCCGGGGCACCGGCAGCGATCGCATGTAGGCCAGGCTGCCCTCGCTCTTCTGCTCCCCTACCGTCTGGGGCAGCGCCACCAGTCCGACCGAGATCATCGAGATCGCCGGAGCGCCGGTGGCGATGAGGTAGATCGAGGTCCTGTCGAGCGTCGGAAACAGCAGCGGGTAGCCCAGGACGATGCCGAGGGAGAAGAGCGTCTGGACCGCCATCATGAGCGGCAGGTAAGCCTTCTTTCGCCACGCCTGCCAGGTCACGAGCAACTGATAGCTACGCAGCTGTTGCATCGAACACTTCCTCCACTTCCGCCGGTCGGGCTCCCGCGCCGCCGACCAGAGCCACGTACACGTCCTCGAGCGTCGCCGGGCCGAGGGTGTACTCCTCGATCGTGCCCGCCCGGGCGAGCGACTCGGCCCAGGAGACCGCGGGGCCGGCCTCGTCCTTCGAGACGCCGACCATGACTCGGTTCCCGACGGGCACTACCGACCCGCCAAAGGGCGACTTCGGCGGGTCCACGACATCGGGGTCCAGCACCAGCTCAAGTCGGAGTTCTGCGCCCAGACGAGCCTTGAGCTCGGCCGGCGTCCCCTCCGCGATGACGTGGCCCTCGTCCAGGATTGCGAGCCGATCCACCGAGCGCTCGGCTTCGATCACGTTGTGAGTCACGAGCAGGACTGCTGCCCCGTGGTCGGCGAGCGACCGCACCTGCCGCCACAGAAGGCGGCGCCGGACGGGATCCACGTCGTTCGTCGGCTCATCGAGCATCACCAGGCGGCCGGGCGTGATCGCCGCCATGGCGAAGGCCACGAGCCGCTTCACGCCGCCGGAGAGCCGAGCCGCATCGACGTCGAGCCACTCCCCGAGCTCCAGGGCATCGACCAGGTGATCGCGGCGGCGTTGCACGTCCACCCTGGAACCGCCGCGGAGCTGGCCGAGCAGGTCGATCGCCTGGCGCGGCGTCAGGCCGTCGATCGGCACCTGGGCTTGCGCCTGGAAGGAGCACAGTCGCCGCGCCAGTCCCGGGTCGGCGATCAGGTTCCGGCCGTCGATCCGGATCGCGCCGGAGCTTGGCTTCAGTAGCCCGACGACCTGGTTGACGAGAGTCGACTTTCCGGCCCCGTTATGGCCGAGCAAACCGAAGACCTCGCCCTCGCCGACGGCAAGGCTTATGCCGTCGTTGGCCCTGGTTCCGTTCCTGTAGACCTTTACGAGATCTTCGATTGTCAGCAGCATCGTGTTCCCCTTTGCGCCCTGTTTGCGGCAACACTCACCCAGGCCCGGTCGTTCGAGACGCCCGGAGCGTTCGTCAATAGGAGCGGCCTGCGGCCCCTGGCCGCTCGGCTATTCGATGGTCAGGCGAACCTCGTCGCCATGGTCGGCGACCTCCAGGATCGGGCCTGTTCGGCCGCTCTGGATCGCCTCGACGATGCGATTGCGGTGGTCCGGCGAGAGGCCGGGCACCTGGTCTATTGCGAACCCCGCTGCAGCGAGCGGGATCAAGATGTCCACTACCGCGTGTCCGTGCTCGGCGACGAAGATACGGAGCTTCCGACCCGCCAGCGCTTCCTGTGCTGGCCCGGCGCGGCGCTTGTCCTCGGCTGCCGAGCGGCCGCCCAGGAGCGACTTGTCTTGCAGCGCGGCGACTATCGGCGCGGCCTCCTCAGCGGTGAGCCGGCCTTCGGACACCAATCGAAGCACGGCTTCGAGCTCGTCTGACATGGCTGCTACCCCCGGGGCCTCTCGAGGCGATCGGCGGCTTCGTCCACGCCGATCTCGCCTCTCTCGAGGGCGTAGAGAACCGCGAGTTCGTCCTCGTCGCCCTCCGTCTGGTCTTGGGCCGGCTCGGTCGAAGCCTCGTCGGCATCGCTCCCGGCGGTCCAGCTCTCGGTTGTCGTCGGTTCCGAAGATTCGGTCGAGGTGGGCGACGGCGAGGGCGAAACCTTCGCCGCCGCGGCATCCGCGGGCGAGTAGTCGCCACCCGGAGCGGTAGAGGAATCCGCGGCCTCAGGGTGCGGTGTGCTCAGCCGAAGCGACCCGGACGTCGAACTGACGCGCAGATGGGCCAGCCCGTCGCCGAAGATCGCCCGCGATTGGCCTCGCCCGCCTTCGATCCTCGTCGCCATGTCGGCCCGAATCGAGCCCGAAACGGACTTGAGCTCGGCGGTCACCCCGGAAAGGGGCGTGAGATCCAGGCCTCCGGAGATGGACTCAGCTCGATGCTGGCCGGCCGGATCGAAGGCTCCGGCCACCGTCATGCCACCGCTCGTCGTGGAAATTGCCATCGAGCGAAAACGCTCCGCCCGGGCACGCAGAGACCCCGAGACGGTGCTGGCCCGCAGCCACACGTCGAGGCCCTTGTCGAGCATGAACGAACCAGAGACGGTCCCGGCATCCACCGGCCCACCGACACTCCACAGGCGCAAGTCGCCGGAGATCGTCCGGTATCTCTGATCGCCGGTCAGCGAAACTGCCTCGATGCCGCCGCTGACGGTCTCGAGGCGAACGGTCGAACCCCACGGCAGCTCCACGCTGATGTCGGCGTTCACCCTGGCCCCGCTGAGAAGCCAGGCCAGGCCGCTCGAAAGGCGTCGCTCGGGCGTCTCGATCTCGAGCCAGCCGTCCCCACGGTCAATCTGAACGCGACCGGTATCCAGCGCGTGCTCCGCCGAAACCTGGTCGCGCGCGCGGATGCGGTAGACCACCGACACGTGGGCGTCTTCGCCGTCGATACCCCGAGCGCGGAGCGTGCCGCTGACGGCCTTGATGGTCAGCCGGCCATTGTTTCCGAGCCGATGGGTAAGCGTCTCGGTGCGCTCAAGCGTGCCCATCACTCGCTCCTTCCGAGCGCGCGGATCAGGGCTGCCGCCTCGTCCGCCGTCACCTCGTGCCGAGCCAACCGCTCGAGCACCTCTCGGCGCAGCCCGATGGTCTCGCCACTCCGTCCTGTGGTCGAAGCATCGCCGGCAACATCGTCGGCGACCGACGCCGCGTCTCCCAATCCGAGGGATTTGACGAGGAGGTCGATCCGAGCCCGCACGGTTGGGTATGAGACCTTCAACTCCCGTTCGAGCTCTTTGAGGTTGCCCCGGGCACGCAGAAAGCTCTCCAGCAGAGTCAGCTGCTCACGGCTCAATCGCCCGAAGCGGCCGACGTTGAAGTCCCCTTCGATGGCCGTCCCGCAGCCCCGGCACTGCAGCCGGGTAACCGCCAGCTCGCTCGAGCAGACGGGGCAGGTGGAGATGACGTCACGCGACATTGATTGGGCCTCAGACCTCGACTACTACTGGCGCGCCGACCGGATAGGTTCATCGCGCCGGTTGTCACTATGCCATCCGCACTTTCTATTTGTCAAGTCCGTGTTGCTACTTTGATATATCCCGTTCACCTCAATGCCGCAGTAGCTCCGGGAACGTGCTGCTCGACCGGCCCTCAGCGCGCTCGTCCGGGGGTCGTCGGCCCGATCGGACCGTCCGGCCCATGCTCCGCCGACAGCGCTGGCGGGAAGATCGGGGCAAGCGGGTATAGATTCGGGTCGGCGGTCGCCCCGAGGGTTGACGCCCTTCGATCGCCCGGAGGATTCATGGCTGGACGCGTCTTCGGCTTCGAGAACCCCGACCGCTTCGTCGCGGGTGCGATCGGACAGCCGGGCAGCCGCATCTTCTATTTGCAGGCCCGCGAGGGTGGCCGGATTGCGTCGGTCGTGCTGGAGAAGGTCCAGGTTGCCTTGCTCGCAGAGCGTCTCACCGAGCTCATCAGGGAGGTCCGGGGCCGAGGGGCGGACATTCCCGATGAACTGCCGGCGGCGCCCGATCAGGAGCCACTCGACGAGCCGATCGTCGAGACCTTCCGCGTCGGGACCATGGCCATCGTCTGGGACGGCGACGCTGAGACGATCGTGGTCGAGGCCCGCGAGATCGGGGAAGAGCTCGAGGAAGAGGCGGACGAAGTCGAAGCCAAGTCCGGGGACGACGAAGACGACGACAGCGACCTCGTTCGCGTTCGGCTTCGGCCTATTCAAGCTCTCGCATTCGCCCAGCGAGCTCTCGAGGTCGTGGCCGCCGGTCGGCCGCCTTGCCCATTCTGCGGCCAGCCGCTCAATCCCGAAGGCCACATCTGCCTCCGTCGAAACGGCTACATGCATTGAGGCGAGGCGATGCCCGACGCGGATAGCGTGGATTCGAGGGACGAGCCCGCGGCGGACGAGCTCGGGCCGGCCGACCGAGGCGGAGCGTCCCTCACGCGCGAGGAGATCGAAGCCGCGGCCATGGAAGGGCGCCAGGTCGCGGGACAGCTCGACGACGCGACCGCGCTCACGCTGCTGCAAGTCGGCGAGATCTCGGTAATCGGGCGCCTGCTCAGCGCTTCCAACGGGACATTCTTCTGCCTCGTAGACGGCCCCAATGTCGGTCGGAGTGGGTCGTTGACGGCAACTTGCGTCTACAAGCCGATCCGGGGCGAGCGGCCCCTGATCGATTTCCCCGACGGCAGCCTCGCCTGCCGAGAGCTTGCCGCGTATGGCGTCTCGGTCGCGAGCGGGTGGAACATCGTGCCACCCACGGTCATGCGCGACGGTCCCCTTGGGCCGGGCATGGTCCAGCTGTGGGTGGAGGTGGATCCGTCCGTCGATGTCGTGGAGCTGACCCGTCTCGATCTGCCCGAACTGCGTCGGATCGCCCTCCTCGACGCCGTCCTCAACAACGCGGACCGCAAAGGCGGACACTTGTTGCCGCTCCCAGGAGGCCGCATCCAGGCGATCGACAACGGCCTTTGCTTCTCGGTTGAGCCGAAGCTGCGGACGATCCTGTGGCGCTGGCGGGGCGATCAGTTCAAAGGGGACGAAATCGCCGTCCTGGAGCGGCTCCGCGCGGCAGTGGCGAGCAGCCTGGGTGCTGAGCTGGGCGAGCTGTTGGCGCCGGCTGAGGTCCGAGCTACGGTTGGCCGGATCGATGGCCTGCTCTCTCGCGGCCGCTTCCCGCTCCCCGACCGCAATCGTCCCGCTATCCCCTGGCCTCCCTTCTAGAGCCATCGTGAGAGGAACGGCGCACGCGCGAGGTCGCGCTCCGGCACAATCGACCCAGTAGTCCGGCACACAGCAGCGAGCCCAGGAGCGAGTCGTGCCCGCGTACTTCGAAACGCGCTCGAGGATAGTCGGCGCCGTGGCCATCGTCGCCAGCCTGGCGACGTTCATGCTCCGGATCGCCGGCGCCGAGGGAGTAGCGATCTTCTGTGTCTCGGCAGTCGGCCTGGCCGGTCTCGCGGCGCTCGTCGGCGAGAGCACGAATCAGCTCGGTCACCGGCTCGGACCTGGTGCGACCGGCGTACTCCAGTCGGCGCTGGGCAACTTGCCCGAGCTCTTCATCGGCATCTTCGCCCTGCGGGCCGGCCTGGTCGACGTCGTCCGATCGGCGCTGGTGGGTTCGATCCTGGCCAACACGCTGCTGGTTCTCGGACTGGCCTTCATCGCCGGAGGGCTTCGTCACGGCCCCCAGAAGTTCGGCACCGACCAGACCAAGATGATGGCCACGCTGCTCGTCCTGGCGGTCGCGGCGATGGCGATACCGACGATAGCTACTGCCCCCGGCGGACCCGCCCATGGGCACGAAACAGAGCTTTCGGTGGTGGTCTCGATTGTCCTGCTGGCTGTGTTCGCCGCCAGCCTGCCGTTCTCCCTGCATCGAGGCGTCGTCGTCGGCTCGGCCGACTCGGACCGGTCCGGAGACGGAGGAACGGACGGTGGAGCCCGAGCGGCGCTCTGGCCGATGCCGCTCGCTGTGGGCACGCTGGTAGCAGCCGGCGTGGGGGCGGCCTTCGTCTCGGATTGGTTCGTCGAGGCGCTGAAGCCTGCCATGGACTCTCTCGGCATGTCGCAGGCGTTCGCCGGTCTGGTCGTGGTCGCGATCGCGGGCAACGCCGTCGAGAACGTCGTCGGCATTCAGGCGATGCTGGCCGACCGTGGCGATCTCGCGATCAGCTTGATCCTCAATTCGAGCCTCCAGGTTGCTCTGGCGCTCACTCCTGCGCTCGTCATCCTGAGCTTGCTGCTCGGCGGCGTGGCCTTGACCTTGACTCTTACCCCACTGCTGATCGCCGCTCTGGCCCTCGCGACCGTTCTGGTCGCCCTGGTCGTTATCGACGGCGAATCAACCTGGCTGGAGGGTCTGGCCCTGATAGGCCTCTACGTCATCGTCGCCGCGAGCGTCTGGTGGGGGGCCCCTATCGCCTAGCTCCCCGAAGGCCCTCGGGCTTCGCGCCAGGCCGGATTCCCATGCCGCCCCATGACCAGCGGCCAGGCCCCC
>Ga0182010_10001598_pt1 | contig 11844 bp, 11 predicted proteins | sample 611E1MmetaG_FD_120488 | JGI IMG/M metagenome (GOLD analysis project Ga0182010, IMG submission 120488) | Permafrost microbial communities from Stordalen Mire, Sweden - 611E1M metaG | ecosystem: Environmental > Terrestrial > Soil > Wetlands > Permafrost | place: Sweden: Stordalen | collected...
AGGCGAAGATTTATATGCTGCCAGATGCGCTGTAATTCATTCTTATGCTCAGGTATGGGGAATAAGTCAGAGTAATAAGGTTGCCGTTAATAAAATCCATTACGTTTGGGGCAAAGTCAGTAACTCAGCAGTGAAAATAAATAAGTCGAAGCCGGCTGGTGAAACCATTTCAATACCGGTAGAATCCCTGGTAAAGGCGCTTCAAACGGCAATTCAGCGCTTTAACAATAGTTTGATCGATAACCGTGCAATGTTCGAATTAATCAACGAACGGTCGAAGAAGTTCTTCATCTGATTCGAATTGTTTCATACCGTCTTATTAATTGGTTTCTAAATGCTGTGTCCGATGCGCGACCCACCGGCGATTGCATCTGCAATCAAGTGGGGTTCATTACAGTCACCGATGGCATATATTTCGGTTAGTTTCCCTTCCAGTTGTTTCAGCAGGGAAGGATTTGATTGAAGCGGCAGAGCCAGTGCAATAGTATCAGCAACGATGGTCTGTTCCTTGCCGCCGATTTTAATACTCAAGCCATTTTTGGTTATCTTATCAACCGTCGCACCGGTAATTATCGCGGCATCCTTTTCGGCAATCCAGCGTAAAAATTGGAATTGATCGTCGCCGGTCATGCCCTCACCGATTTCTGTACCGCTGTGTATGATAGTGACTTTTCTACCCCGCTTGATTAAAAACTCAGCCAATTCGCAGCCGTGAATGGTACCGCCGATGACGACCACATTTTTCCCAATGGGCATCCATACTTTGGTCAATCTTGCCAGCGTTTTCGGGCTAAAAAAGCGGGAATAGAATTTGAGTTGCCCGTGTAATTTAGCGCCCGTCACAATATTCTTTCCATTAATTCCGGGTATGTCCATTATAGAATCGATTCCACCCGCAGCTACTATGACTACATCAGGCTTAAGCTGGGCAATTAATGCTGCATCGACTTCAGTATTGAGTTTGACAGTCACACCGGCTTTTGTCATCTGATGGTCCAGATATTTTATAAGGGCAAGCAGTTCATCAGTTTCGATATCTTTTAACATTGAAGCAAGCGGAAGCAACCCGCCTAATTTGGCGGTTTTTTCGCAAATAGTTACTTTGTGACCCCGTAAAGCAGCGACTCTGGCGGCTTCCATGCCGGATGGTCCGCCGCCAATCACCAGTACCTGTTTGATCTTGGCAGCAGGTTTAAGCGCAAATTCACGCTCTCTTCCCAGATTGGCGTTAATCCGGCACCTGATAGGCGTATTGTGTAAACGAACATCCATACAATAAAGACACCCGGTGCAGGGGTTTATATCTTCCAAATTACCGGCGGCAACTTTGTTTGGCAATTCAGGGTCAGCGAGTAAACGACGGGTCATCCCGACGAAATCGATATCTCCCTGCTGCAACAACTTTTCCCCGAGAACCGGGTCGAGGCGGCAGGCGGCGATAACAGGTACCGATACGACTTTCTTAACGGCTTGGGCCAAAGGAATAATTGCGCCCACACCACGATGGCTCCAATCCAGGTCTTTCGGCAGCGGTTTAGGAAATTCCGGATAAAATAGGCGATCCGGCTGCAATAGTCCGCCGCGGTGGCCGTAACCATGAGCTCTGACCTGAATCGCGTCTGCGCCGGCTTCTGCCGCTAGCCTGGCAAATTGAACACCCTCTTCGAATGTGGTCGCTTTCTCGTGTCCATACTCTGCGATGTTAATTAATGCCGTCACCGCAAAATCAGTTCCCAATTGTTTTTTAGTATCGATGATAATTCGATTCAAGAAGCGGGCGCGATTTTCCAGACTGGCACATCCGAATTCGTCCTCACGTTTGTTAAAAATGCGTGAATAAAATGAATTTATCAGATGGCAAGTGGCGGCATTTATCTCCACGCCGTCGAATCCTGCTTTCTTTGCGCGTTGAGATGCTTTTACAAACATCTGAATCAAATCTTCAATTTCAGCAAGAGAGACACCTCTAGGTATAGCGAATCCCGGTCCCGGCAATTCGGCTTCGGTCGAGGTTGAGGCCGATTTAGTATCGCGTTTGGGAAGTAAACCGGTAGGATTCCACGGCCCGGAGTGAAAAAGCTGCAGAAAAATCGGGCAGCCGTGTTTATGAACAACCTGAACTAATTCTGTATAGCCCGGTATGTATTTGTCGTCATCAAGGTGAAATTGGACAGGAAAATGGTGAATACCCAGCGGATATTCCACACCGCATGATTCGACAATCAGCAGTCCAACGCCGCCTTTGGCCATTGTTTCATAATAAGCTTTAGCCTGTTCGCCGACGTAACCGTCAGGTTCGATAAATGACGAGCCCTGCGCCGTTTTGATTATGCGGTTACGGGTTTTCACTTTTCCGATGTAAGACGGTTCCAATAATTTCTGAAATCTGGTATTCATTTTCAGTTATGTCCTTAACTCAGTTAATATCCAAGTATTAGCATCTAAATAAAAAGCAAAAACTATTTTGCCGATGTTGTCGATAAGGTGTAAAATACTCTCTGATATCATAGTGAAGTATAACATACATTAGAATCAACCGAAAAGTTAATCAAGCCTGAAATGGAATATCGACATTATGAAAGAGTACTATCTTTTTACAGCGATTTCTTATACCATATAAAAAGAGTATCCGGCCACAGTTGGATTCGAAAAGATATAAACCTCAGAGAAGGGAATTCGTGAAAGTTGCGATTGTTGGCGCTGCCGGTACATTAGGTTCCTGTGCTGCTTTTATCATAGCAATCCAAAAGTTAGCCGATGAGCTATTACTGATCGACCCATGGGAAAACATGCTGAAAGCACACTGGATGGACCTTACTACCGCGGCCGCAGGAAAGGACGTATCGATACGCCGGGGCACGTTCAAAGACCTCAAAGGTTCCGATATTGTAGTGATGACAGCCGGGGCGCCATCAGGTGTTATTTCATCCCGGTCGGAGCTGATTACCGGGAATTTACCAATAATTACAGAAAACGCTGAAAAAATAAGAGCATACTGCCAAGATGCAATTGTTATCACCGAGACGAACCCGGTGGATCCATTGAATTATGCAACATATCTGGTAAACCGACACGCCGGCCGGAACAAATTTATTGGCTATACCATGAACGATACCATCAGGTTCAAAATATGGGCTGCCGAAGCTATCGGTGTCGGAGCTAGCAATGTGCAAGGTTTTGTAATCGGGGAACATGGGCACAGTCAGGTGATGCTTTTCAGTTCACTCAGGGTCAAAGGAAAACCCGTTAATATAGACGAAGCAACTAAAAAAAGAATGCGGTCATTACCTCCGCAAACATTACATGACTACGAAACGCTGCAACCGAAGCGTACTGCGGGTTGGACATCGGCAGTAGGAACTGCGACCATAATAAACGCGATTAAAAATAATACCCGTGAAGTCATTCCCTGCAGCGCAGTACTAGATGGTGAATATGGTTGTCATAACATGAGTATGACGGTACCGGCGGTTATCGGCAGTGAAGGTATTCAGGATATCAAGATTTTAGAGCTGGCAAAAGACGAACAATCGGCTTTAGAAAATACCGTTAATGTGTTAAGTCCGTTGATGCAATATGTAGAACGATTTTTAGGTATTAAATAAACACACTTCTAATCTTCTTAATTTGAAAACAGGTTTACAGCCCGAAGTGTAACTGTAAAAATCCCTTCTAAAATATACAAACTTTACTTTGCGTCAAGTAAATTTCTAAACGACCGGCAAAACAAGCGATATGTACGAAATTAAAAAACTTACAAAGATATACCACATGGACAAGGTCAAGGTTATCGCCCTGAACGCTGTTTCATTTGTGGTTCCTGACGCAGCAGTAGTATCTATTATGGGACGCAGCGGTTCCGGCAAATCAACACTTCTAAGACAGATGGGTTTGTTGGACAATCCTACGACCGGAAGTATCATTTTTGACGGCAGAGATGTTACCGCACTACCCGAAGGGGAGCGGGCAAAATTACGACTCGGGTATCTGGGCTATGTTTTTCAGGAATACGCACTGCTAGGTGAATTAACCACACTGCAGAATGTCTATCTGCCCGGTATGATGTTAAATGGAACAGGTAGTTACAAAAACAGGGCAGGCGAACTGTTGGAACTGGTCGGTCTGGGGCAAAGAAAAGCTCATTATCCGAAAGAACTGTCCGGGGGAGAACAGCAGCGAGTAGCGATCGCACGTGCGTTGATTAACAATCCCAGAGTATTACTTGCCGATGAACCGTGTGCTAACCTCGATACAATGTCCAGCGACATGGTTATGGAAATATTGGTTAGATTGAACCGGGAACTCAAGATAACTATCGTTTTTGTTTCACACGACCCGACGGATAAAAAATATGCCGACACTATCGTAACACTAAGTGACGGAAGAATTGCCGGAGAATCTGAGCGTTCCCATGAATAAATCATTAAGAGTTGCAGGACTGCTGTCGTTTACTTCTATCAGACGGGGCAATCCCGGGGTTATCCTGCTCACAATTCTTATACTGACACTGGTATCGTTAAATTTACTGTTTATCCCCGGGCTTTTACAAGGACTGGTATCCGGTGCCAACACCCAGTTACGAAATACTTACAGCAGCGATATTGTGGTGCAATCAAATACCGATAATCCGCTTTTGAGCAATGTTGGAGAAACCATCAGCAAGATTGAAGGTATCAATGGAGTTGTCGCGGCGACGCCGAGAAACGGTCTCGGCGCAGAGTTCATCTACGAAAATGAACACGCCGATGCAATGGTGTACGGGATACAACCAGAAACCGACAATTCTGTTTTCACGATCAATAAATCCCTGGTCGAAGGCAGCTATCTGTCACAGGGTGATACGGATGAAATAGTGCTCGGGATTCAATTAGCCGGAGCGGATAAACCCAATCTGGAATTATATGCCCGGTCTTTGCTGACAGTCCATGCCGGTGATGAAATCACCTTAATCTACGGCAACGGGGTACAGAAGCAATACAAAGTCAAAGGCATATTCTACACCAAGTTTCTTCAGACAGATGCAGAGGCGTTCATCTCCCAAACGGAAATGAACTCGGTCAATCCGACAACAGTAAATAGCGCCGATACAATATATGTGAAAGTAAAAAACGATAAAGACATACCCCGTGTTATGGAAACAATCAGTAGTATGGCAACGGGATTAAAAGTTTTAAACTGGCAGGATTATGCCGGCATCGTGCGCAGCCTTACCGATAGTTTCAATGTCATTAATGTGATTCTGAATGTAGTTAACCTGCTGATAGCCGGCATTACGGTATTCATTGTAACCTATATCGATGTTGCCAACAGGCGGCGGCAAATCGGGGTGCAGCGTGCGATTGGCATCACTCCGTGGTCGATTATTTTTTCGTATTTGATACGCGCGATATTCTATGCCGTCACGGCGATTATTTTAGCGATGATGCTCTTTTTATTTGTGGTGTCCCAGCTGGAAACAAAATACCCGTTTTATTTCCCATTCGGTGCGGTATATCTTGTTATCGGAGCATCCAACATAATCCGTATGACCGCGATTGTCTTGAGCGTCTCACTGGTGGCTTCGTTCCTGCCTGTACGGGGCATGATGAGAATGAAAATTATGGATGCTATCTGGGGATAATTCAAGTTACCCAGTAAACGTCATTCTGATTGTCAGTATTGTTGAAGTGTAATAGGAATTTCATATTTTCTATCTGAACTTTATAACTATTTCACATATTATACATTAAACTAGAATTAGTAGTTTTGTAACTTAGGGAGTTAATAACAATGAACCAATCGATCAATATTTTAGGTTTTGCAGGGAGTCTGCGTAAAGACTCTTATAACAGGGCATTATTGAGGACCGCTTTCGAATTGGCCCCCAATGATGCTAAGGTGGAAATATTCGAACTTGACGGAATCCCTCCTTTTAACCAGGATTTAGAATCATCCGTACCCGACAAAGTGACGGAGTTCAAACGAAAAATTAAAGAAGCCGATGCTCTGTTAATCGTAACTCCGGAATATAATTATTCAATTCCGGGAGTATTAAAGAATGCCATCGACTGGGCATCCCGACCACACAGCGATAACTCATTTGAAAGTAAACCGGTAGCAATCATGAGTGCTTCAACAGGAATATTGGGAGGAGCGAGAGCGCAATATCACCTGCGGCAGTCACTCGTCTTTTTAAATATGTTTCCGATAAACAAACCGGAGATATTTGTCACATCAGCGGCGCAGAAATTTGACGATAAAGGTAAGTTATTAGACCAGAAGACGGGTGAGTTGATCGCTCAATTACTCTCAAATCTGGTGATATGGACAAGGAAACTACAAGGTAATTCCCAAACGTAAGGGTAATATTCGCCGAGGGTACAAAGGAGCGACACATGGCAAATGCTCAAATATATGACGCGAAACTGAATAAAGTGGTGACGGTGGAGAAAATTCAGAAAAGCGATGAAGAATGGAAAAAGATTCTGAATAAAAAAGAATGGGAAATCACGACTAAAAAGGGTACGGAAGCACCGGGGAGTTGTGCCTTCGATGGAGTTCATGAAGCGGGTATTTTCCGGTGTGTACGTTGTGATACTGACCTTTTTCGCAGTGCTACTAAATTTGAATCAGGCACGGGATGGCCCAGTTTTTTCGAACCAATTTCGCAATTGAATATTTTAGAGCAGCCTGACCGAGGTTTTGGAATGGTGAGAACGGAAGTGCTTTGCGCCCGATGCGGGTCCCATCTGGGACATGTCTTCGATGACGGCCCGAGGCCAACCGGAAAACGGTATTGTATGAACGGATTTGCTTTAAAATTTGTACTGCAAAGCCATTTATAGAGACAAAGAATTGAGGATGCCAAAGACAGTATTATTAATTATATTATAGTGTATTGTTTACAATAGTATTAATTTCAGAAAAGCTAAGCTGGTTTTTAACAGTAAGACTTAGCGATATTTAACTAAACCGTTTTTCGGGTGGATGCTTCGACAGTTTCCTGAAGCAATTTTTTATTGATGATTATCCGGTGGCGTTCCAACTTGATTGCCCCTTCTTTTTGTAAAGACCTGAGTGACGAATGTACCATTTCCCAACCCATATTGCCGAGTTTAGCCATATCATTTTGCGCAAGCTGATGTTTTTGGGGTACAGGCTCAGCCGCATTGTCCAATAATACCTTGGCTACACGTATTCTTGCTTCATACGGGGAATAATTTGCCGATAACGTCATATCAGGGACCTCCCAAAATCATGCTATCAGCAATATTACATGATAATGAGTGGCAAAGTTATAAAAAAGAAAAGAAAATAATTACAAATCTATGACATTTATGAGACTTACCAAAATAACAGGTACTTTCCGAGAGGAGCGTATGCTTAATCAGAACAATGCTTAAAGAACCGATGAAGCGAGTATCCATTCAAGCAGGTTATGACATAACAATGTTCAAGAGAGGAACAGACGTAAAGCAAAAATATACAGTTAAACAAAATATGAACATAAAGAAATTAATCTTTACATAACGTACTAATATAATTTGTGAAATACAATCTTATTAAGAATATATTGAGAATAAACTATTTACTATTACCTGCATCTTTTGCGACGGTTTTGACCGTTGCCTTACGGCCAAATTTCTTGGCTTTGTCCTGGTTAGTCCATCTAATCTTTAAATAGATCAATCCTGCAATCAATAAAATAACGACAACAATGAATATAAATAACCCAATATAATGACCCTGTGTCTGATCTCCCATTTTATCTCCTTTACATCTACCGGATTTTCAGATAAATTGCAAGATATTTAAATTATCGAAATCTAACCCTCATCAATGTAAGTTAATGTTGTTGAGATATAATACAACAAAATCAGGAAGTATTTCAATATTATGCTGCGAAACAGAGAAATCAACACGACATAAGGAAATACGTTACATTGTGCGAATCACCAATTATCAATATTATAGCAATAACCGTTTAATGTCGTCAGGACGGGTTATCATACGATTCAGACTTATTTCCTGATTCGACGGCACGGATGGCCCGGATACGCTGCAAAAGCGGGGGGTGCGAGTAATTTAACCAGACATAAAAAGGATGAGGCGTAAGATTTGATAAACTGGTGGTTGACAGTTTCTTCAAAGCGCCGACCAAATTATCCGGTTGTTCTATCGTTGCGGCGGCGAAACAATCGGCTTCATATTCATTTTTGCGAGAAATCATTTGCATTACGATTGATAAAACAAGTTCGATGGGGGTATAAAGTAAGCCAAAGAAGAGAATCCCGGCATAAACGGGCATGTTTGTCATGAAAAAGGCGTGATATAAACCGTGATTGGTGAGAAATAACGATAACAGGAAGAAGAGCACACCGACGTGCACAAAACTGATAATAATCCCCTGCAGAATATGTTTTTTCTTATAGTGTCCGACCTCATGAGCGAGCACTGCGACCATTTCAGGAACACTCTGCTGCGCGATTAACGTATCGAAGAGAGCAATGCGCTTATTGCGGCCAAAGCCGGTGAAAAAGGCATTGGATTTACTGGAGCGTTTCGAACCGTCGATGATAAAGATGTTGGTGACAGGGAAATTGACAGAACCGGCATACTTCAGGATGGCCGATTTCAGTTCCCCGGGTTCCATCGGTGTAAATTTATTAAACAACGGCATGATCCAGGTGGGCGCGATAAACTGGATTGCCAGGGAAATTACAATCATGGCTACCCAGCAATAGAGCCATGCAAAAGTACCAACATATTGGAATAAATATAAAATACCGGCTAAAATCAGGCTGCCCAATATTGCTCCGAGTACGGCTCCTTTGACCAGGTCCATAACAAAAGTCCGGACCGTGGTTTTGTTAAAGCCAAAACGTTCTTCGATGACAAATGTGCTGTAAACACTAAAAGGCAATTTCAGCAGACTGTAGGCGACAATAAGGATACCGATGTAAAACAAGCCGGTAACGACAGGCACAAAATGCCAAGCGGTAACAATCGTATCAAACCAATTGAAGCCGTGGGAGAACCAGAAAGCCAACAGGATTGCGAGTGTGAAACTGCTTTCCACGAGACTAAAATTCGTCGTAGCACGGAGGTACTGCTGAGATTTACGGTATTCTTCAGGTTTATAGATACCCGCTAACTCAGGCGGTACATCAAGCTTTAAGGCTTTCAGATTAAGCAGGTTGCCAGACAATTTGAGAATAAAATCAACCAGCAAAGCTGCAAGGATAATTACAGCGTAAATATTCATTTCCCGAACAATCTACTCACTTCAGCATTTATTATTTAATATAAAGCATAAGCTCTTTTTGATTCGGAGGCAAACAGAAAGCTATCAGTTTTTACTTTTGTTGTACACCCTCTCCCTGACCCTCGCCCATCAAGGGCGAGGGGACTGATCAAGAAGATAAGGAGCAACCGGAAAGCTATCAGTTTTCAGCAGTCAGTCAGCAGCTTTTACTTTTGTTGTACACCCTCTGTGACCCTCGCCCATCAAGGGCGAGGAGACTGATAGGAAGGTATTGGGGCAAACAGAAAGATGTCAGCTTTCAGCTTAAGAATATTAATAACAGATATCCCAATGATTAAAAATCCCGTTTTCCGAAAGCTAGTGTTGTGTTTCTAACGTTTCTTTAGAATACTCTTTTCCCATACCGACAAAAGTAGGTATCCAGAAACAATAGAGAACCGACTGGATCCCGATCCCCTATCAAGTATGGGACAAGCTTTCATCGGGATGGAATAAAACCGGGGGCAACGCTATTTAAGAAGCACCACACCAGGAAAGCTTACCATAAAACATTTTGTATGAATGCCGGATAACAGCGGAGTGGCTTGTTTTTGCATAACGTTCTAAATGCCCATAGAAAACGTGATTGAAATCTTAAGCGGCAAAAGATATATTAAAGGTGAAAACACAAAAAGGAGGATGAGCAATGAACGGGATAGTGTATTCAACCCCTACCTGACCGTACTGCACAATGGTGAAAGAGTTTCTTTCACAAAAAGGTGTAGATTATGAGGAACGGGACGTAGCTGCAAATCAGGCTTATGCCGCGGAAATGGTGAAAAGCACAGGACAGATGGGTGTCCCGGTTGTCATTATTGACGGACAGGCAGTAATCGGATTCGACCGCGGACGGCTGGAACAAATACTATCCGGACGACAAACAAACGCACGCCCCGCACTGGGAGCATCAATTGCCGATGCGGGTAAGATTACGGCAAAAACGGGGACAGGTGTAACATTGGGAGCCTATATCGGCAGTGTGCGGCCCAATTCAATTGCCACAAGAACCGGACTGGCTGCCGGCGATATCATCACAGAAATAAATTTAAAGACGGTAGCCAATGCCGCGGACCTGGAACAATCGCTACTAAAATTTAACAGGGGCAGCAAGTTCACATTAACCCTGATAAGAGGGAATCAAAAACTGACTAAAGAAGGGACATTCTAAAGACAGAAACCTGGCTATTCGTTAAATGTTTCGTAACAGATAATCTCATCGAGGGCTTTTCTGTTTTTCGGCCGGCCCGGCTGTGCTGGAAAACCCAGGGCAAGCAGCGAGACGATTGTATACTTCGCCGGAATATTCAAGATTTCACGGGATGCTTCCTGTGAGAAAGCGCCAATCCAACAGGTTCCCAGCCCTTCATCGACAGCAGCGAGGGTCATGTGGTCTACGGCGATGGCCAGGTCAACCGCATAACCGGGCACCCCGCACCTCATTAAACCCCGGGGCATAGTGGATACGGCGGCAATGATTACAGGGGCTTGCGCAACATGGGGTTGGCCGCCCGATGCTTTTGACAGTGCCTGACGTTTTTGTGGGTCTTGAACGACAACAAATTTCCAATTTTGTCTATTGGCGCCGGACGGGGCGAGGCGGGCAGCCTCAAGCACGTTTATGAGTTTACTTTCCGGGACAGGCTTATCTTGATATTCCCGAATACTTTGCCGGGTTTTAATTGCGTCTTTAAGTTCCATGGTGGTGTTTCTCCTAATATCAGCTTTGTAAAATGCTATAACATATTTGTGTTTTGGGCCTTGTGAGACAAGTATAACGGCCGTGAAAATATAGGTTTGCCGGGCAAAATATACATTACTTCGCAAGTACCTACGCTGCGCTTCGGCCTTAGTCCTCTCTACATTCGCCAGGCTCAGTACTATAGCCTGAGGGAGAGATGACTGGAAGGTGCAACGGCACAATCAAAACACGACATTTGCTTCGCAAAATAGCGTATCTATCCCTCGACAAGCTCGTGATACGATAACGCCTAAGTACTGTAGTCATGCCCTTAAAGGAGAGAGAAGTAATTCATCTGTTAAAAGCCAGACAAGAAAACCAAACATTTTATTGTTTATTTTTCTTTTTACGCTGCTTCTTTTCATTAGATTTAATGAATCTGGACAGTTTACTCCCGCACCATGGGCAGATACCTTGAACCGTATGCCGCATGTTCTTTAAAATAACGCGGCGCGGATTTTTTATTTCGCAAATGCGCCCGCATTTAATACAAGAGGCCTGAACAGAAGGGATGACCTCTTCAGCAATCCGTGGTTGGACCGGAATACTTACAGGTTTTGCTTCATTGTGGTTAGTAACCAATTGCTCCATGAAGCGGTTTAATTTGGTTGTAGCGACACAAACCACCATATCTGCACCGCCGTAGTAAACAAACAGACGGTCATTAATAATTACGGCGCCACAAGGATAGACGACGCCCGATTTAAGGCCCTCATTTTCATAAACTGCGCACGGTTCCAAAATCGGGTTCCTGGTCCTGGCTAAGACTTTAGTAGGGTCTTTCAAGTCCAGGAGCATTGCGCCGATTTTATATCGCGATTTA
>Ga0182010_10001599_pt1 | contig 11843 bp, 8 predicted proteins | sample 611E1MmetaG_FD_120488 | JGI IMG/M metagenome (GOLD analysis project Ga0182010, IMG submission 120488) | Permafrost microbial communities from Stordalen Mire, Sweden - 611E1M metaG | ecosystem: Environmental > Terrestrial > Soil > Wetlands > Permafrost | place: Sweden: Stordalen | collected...
AGACGTAGAAGCAAGTGTCTTGTTGATTGTAAAAGCAATAGAAAATGTTAGCAGATATTTCTGATCCACTTCCTGCAGAGTTACAAGAATGCCATCTAGTTTCTCAATATTACTCGTAGCTTAAAAATTAATCTAACCTTTAACGAATAATCGTTGGTAAATAGGCAAATAAATTGTACATATGTGTACGTCTACGGAGTAGCGTGTCATGTTGTTGAAAACAAATTATAAAATAAATTCTGCATCTACTTTGTTTGTTTTTTTATGCGTAGTTGTATTCGTATCTCGTGTATTATCGACCATAGACAGGTAGATGCTTTGTCAATGAATCATAAAGAGAAGCTTAAAAGTCACTTGCCGATTCACCTGCAGCAACATCATATTTTTATGATTTAATTCAATTTTAAAAAGCTCCAAAATTTCATTACCATTCTACATAAACGTTGTTTTTGCTATTCACAGATTATACAAAATTTAGAAGCAAGGGAAAAAAACTTTTGTTATTGTCTAAACCATAAAATTTGTATATTATTTCTGCCAATTTAAATTACCAATTCATTGGGCAGTGAAATAGTATAAAAAGGCCAATTTAACATACGTGATTAAAGTCACATTTGAGCTTTCGATGGCAATTCACTAATTTGTTTTTAGAAGTTTTTGAAAGCTAAAATTAGAACAAGCTTTCTACAAAATAACGATACAGTAATACTCAAAAAAAGGTCTGTTGGAGAATACTTTCATTTATTTGATCTTTTTATTAGTAAAGTTTCATACTTGTTTTTAAGCCAATTTCATATTAAGAAAGTATATTATGTTCTTGTATCTATTAAATTGAGAATTTCAATAAATCCCTATATTTTGTCATATGCTTATAAATGGTGCATAAATAACTCGTGAAAATCAGAAGTTTATGAAATTTCCTAATAATATAATGTTATCTAAATATATCTAAAGCATCCATTCAAAAAGAATTTATTTTAATGAAATTAAAATTTTATTTTTTTGCATATTTTCTGGAAAAAATATGTAGTCCTTTATCATCTATTTGCTTTTGTTTCAAAAATGCAAATGGTGCTATTTTCTGGTCTTTTAGTTCCGTATTCCATTGAGGTAATTTAGAACAGATCTTCTTAAATACATGAAAACAACAAATTAGTTCCACTGGAAATTTAATTCTGAAAAAATCAACCACTTAATAACTGACAATTGGATATTTTTACAAATCACATATATTGAAAAAAACAACCGTATTTTAAATTGAAAAATCTTGGAAATGAAAAGTCTTCACTGTAGCAGAATTAATTTTTGCAGGAGACTCTCTGAAAAGAAACTTGAGGTCAGAAGAACCAATGAAAAGAAGCTTATGAAAGAAAGACTCTCCAAAGGAAATTTTTCAATGATCCAGCTCCTGGTAGATGGGTCTCATATTTAAATATCCCAAGGAGAAAGCATTCATCTGGATAACTTATTTACCGCCTTCTAGATAGAGTGGCAAGATGTTTTATATTTTTTTCTGGCAACCAGGCGACTTGCGGTCAGCATCCGGACGTAATTTATCAGAGTAAACTTATTACTGCCGCCAACTTACTAATTGTGGTGATATTCTAACTCTAAAAACTTCAGTTCACTTTATGTGCAGGAAATTCCGCAAGTTTATCTGGAGAAATGGGGAGCAAAAGAGAGGCTTAGCTTATAGTTGATGACCATTTAGAACCTTCCCACTATATACACTCCCCACAGATAATATGGCATATATAGAGGAGATATATAAGTGTTCTTGAACTCCAAACAAACGCGGCGAAGAATTCGCAAATTAATAATTAAAATAATTATTTTTCATATTTTAAGAGTAAGTTTCGGAGAGAAAAAGCTGCAATGTTGATCAATTTTGATACTCATCAGGAGATTATTTAAATACTAGCTGTGATACTTCAACTCTATTAGTATAGTTCAATTAACAGGCTGGAAGTATTTTCTGAGGTAGTATCAAAATAATTGCAGCAAATAATTGGTGATGTTTATGAAAAGAAGGGCCTGGAAATTCGGAGACAACGTAGATACAGATGCAATAATATCAGGAAGATACCTGGTTTTCAATACTCAGGAAGATCTTGCAAAGCATACATTTGAAGGAGTACGCTCAGAATTTGCAAAAAATGTTCATGAGAATGATATCGTGGTCGCTGGAAGTAATTTTGGATGCGGATCCTCTCGCGAGCATGCGCCACTAGCCCTTAAAGGGTTGAAGATAAACTGTGTAATTGCAAAATCTTTTGCAAGGATTTTTTTTAGGAATTCGATAAATATAGGAGTTCCTGTCCTTGAATGCCCAGACACTGACCGGATCGATGATGGAGATGAGCTTGAGGTAAACCTTTCAACCGGAGTTATTGAAAACAAAACAAAAGGAGAAGCCTACCAAGCAACTCCACTCCCTGATTTCGTTCGAGAAATCGTTGATGTTGGAGGACTTGTGGAATATGCTAGAAAACTTGTCTCTAAGCGCTAAGGAAAGGAAATCTATCCCGAGCCATACTTCTTAAAAATAGTAAATATAAGTTTGATGATACCGATTTTGATTCAAGAGATACTTATAATCACTGACTGCTTGAAAAATAACAACATAATCATTAGTCTAAAGTTAAATAAAGTAATTTCACATAAATTCACTTTGTGAATCTTAGTCAGTAGGATTATTGATTGTTGTTTAACCCAGGCTGGATAGTCATTAAGATATAATATTTTTCTTGTTTGACAGTTCGTAATAAAATAGGCAAGTTTGCCTGTAAATTCGGAAGGAGCATAAATATGACGCAGTATAAGATTCCGGTTCTCCCAGGTGACGGAATAGGACCAGAAGTCATCTTCGAAGGCAGAAAAGTCATAGATGCAGCTGGTGAAAGATTTGGTTTTGATATAAAATGGATTGAATACCCGCATGGTGGAGACCATTATCTCGAAACAGGAGAATTGATTTCGGAAGAGACCTTAAAAGAATTATCCTGCTATCCTGCCATTTACCTCGGCTCCATTGGAGACCCGAGGATTGCCCCAGGAATTCTTGAGAAGGGAATCTTATTAACTGTACGCTTTTATTTTGATCAGTATGTCAATCTTCGCCCGATAAAACTCCTCGACGGCGTCTGGACCCCGCTCAAAGACAAGACATCAAAAGATATTGACTTCGTGGTGGTCAGGGAAAATACAGAAGATTTCTATGTTGGAATAGGTGGAAGGGCTAAAAAAGGCGAGAGCGACGATATTCTCGAAGTTAAAAGAACGCTCTACTCAGCAAAATTCGGCCTTGATATTGAGACTGACAGTGAAGAAATAGGGTATCAGATAGGCCTGATTTCCAAAGAAGGCACAAAAAGAGTAATAGAGTATGCCTTTTCCATTGCCGAAAATCGAAAAAAACACGTCTCATCCGTGGACAAAGCAAATGTCCTTTCCGACATTTACGGCTTATGGAGAGAAGAATTTAACACGATATCTGCAAAAAATCCGTCAATTAAAACTGATTTCAATTTCGTTGACGCTATTACCATGTGGTTTGTGAAAAACCCAGAATGGTTTGATGTTGTCGTAACCCCGAACATGTTCGGAGATATAATCACCGACCTCGGAGCAATAATTCAGGGCGGTCTTGGCCTCGCTCCCGGAGGGAACATTAATCCGAAAGGCACAAGTATGTTCGAGCCTATTCATGGCTCTGCCCCCAAATATCAGAATCAGAATAAAGTCAACCCGATTGCAACAATCTGGGCAGGTGCTATGCTCATCGAGCAACTAGGAGAAAAGGAAGCTGCAGACGCAATAGTGAATGCAATCCAGGGAAATATTCTTGAAAGCATAGTCAAAACTTATGATATGGGTGGTAAGAGTAGCACCTCAGATGTAGGGAGCGACATTGCAAGAAGAGTTATGGATAGTTAATTCAAATCTTTCTTTTTTACTTTTTATTGCTTCTGTTTTTCCTGTCCGTTCTTATTTTCTTTTCTTTCTTGTTTTTATCGTTTTTTAGTCTCTTTTACATGCAAATTCTAGAAAATATTTAGATGGCTTCTATGGAAATATTTATAGCTTTGCGGTTTGTTTATGAATTTAGAGGATTTCGATAAAACCCTGAATTTCATCATATGCCTATAAATGGTATATCAGTGATTCGTGAAAATCAGATGTTTGTAGAAAGCCTTTATATTATCTTAATTATGCCAAAATTCGGGAGAAAAAGTGTGCAGTGTGCATTATGTAGAAATAAGGAGTGCCTCAAAGGCAAAAACTGTTCTGTTATCACATCGGGGCTTAAATTTAGTGGCGATGACCTTAAAGCAGTAAAGATTTCCTCCTGGCTCGCTTCCTGTCATGTAAAAAGGACAAAGCTGGAAGAAATTACGATTTATGCAAAAAGGTTGGGGTACAGAAGAATAGGAATTGCTTTTTGTATAGAATATGAAAGGGAAGTCCGGCTTGTCTACGATATTTTGTCAAGGTATTTTGAAGTATTTTCTATTTGTTGTAAGGTTTGTGGATTAGATAAAGCGAAGTTAGGAATTAGTGAATCGGAAGATTCGGAATTTGAGGTTACCTGCAATCCTATAGGACAAGCTCTTCTTCTGAACGATGACTTTACTGATCTAAATATTATTCTTGGGCTTAAAACAGGCTATGATATTCTTTTTGTAAAATATTCTGACGTTCCTTCGATAACCCTTCCTATTCAGGAATTACCTCAGTTATGGGATTCAGGAATCGATATTATTGAATGAACGATACTAGATTGTTTCTTTTTTTGAGTCAAAATTCCGGGAAAATACATGATCAAAAAATCTGAGCATGCATCTTGATCTGATTTCTATACTGGCTCTGAATACTTGAAAATCAGAGCTCAAATTTTTGTTATATTCAAGGATTTAAGTGTTATGAGTACAGTTAGACTTTTGTGCCCAATACGAAGACAATGATTTAGGAAATCAAGGCTTTCCCTTCAGGGTTTATCAAGATTTCGGCAGAATACGATTATATATGTATTGCCTGTTCTAGCAAGAGGGAATGTTTGATTCCTAAATCAGTCTTCTCTCGCATGATCAGGAATATGGATATTGTTTTTATGAGTAATGTAAAAAGTCAGTAAGTGACTCGTGATAGATGAAGAATAATCTTCCAGGTTAATGAATTTGAAAATAAATAGTGCCTCCTATGTTATCAATATCTGCAAAATCTTTAAATTAAAATATAAGCTTATATGGTGTGCATAGACTGAGATACAAAATCTAGAGAATTTCATAAATTCCTAAATTTTGTCCATGCTTAGAAATACTAAGTAAATGATTCGTTAAAGTTAGAGGTCTACCGGAACTCTCTATAATTCAGCATGAAAGTACGTACTAAACAGGCTCCTTAAGTACTTTCGTGATCATTTTTCTATAACTATATTATTTTACTAATTATTTTTATAGCTTATAACTGCGAATAACTCAGTCTCAACAATTTTCTTTATTTGAATTTTTTCCTTTTGACGCCTTGTCTAGTGTTCTTATATCTCGCATTTGTAATCTCATGCCATATAATTGTGGTAATTTTCCTTTTCAGAGCAATAATTTCCTTTGCATGTCCAAATAATCTCTTCCTCAGGCTAAAAAAATTTCAAGCTACTATTCCTCTTTCTTGCCGCTTCCTTAAAATTTGCGTTCGAATTCACTTTACTATCTCTGATTTTTTTCCTGTTATTCTCCAGTTGTAGATTTTGTCCGCAAATTGGTATAATCTCAAGCGGCTCCAAGCTATGAAGCAAGCTTGTATGCTGAAGAAAAATCCTTAAAATTACCGATTTCAGCAATTAGAATTGCTGCATCAATTTATTCAATACTCGGAGGCGAATTAAAATTTTCATATCATTTTTATGCTTTCAATAAATATAATTACGAGTATCACTCTTCAAAGTTTTTAATTTAACACCAAGATATTTTCTAAGATTCAGATTAGTCTGAAATATAACTATAGCGCTTTGAGATATTTCTATGTCCAAAAACTCACTTCTCTGATTTCGTTTAGAATATTTGAAAAAGGCTTTCTATATTCTAATCAATGCTCTCACCGAAGGGACTCCTGGTAAGATAATTCTGCTATTCTTACCAAAAATATCTATCAACACATAATTTAAATTAAACATTTCCAGGTGCAAAAATGAGGATGAGCCTCATTTTTTTGCATCTATTTTTTTGTGAAAATTTATGGCAAAGCCTAACATAAAATAGAAATTCGATATGATATGTTGGGAAAATTTTGATGGCTGAAGCAAGTTATTAAGCGCAAGTTGTGCAATGAATTCGGAATCTACTTTACTATCTTTATACACATAAATGCCTCAAATTTCTTGTATTCTCAACTATAATAGATATATGATTTATCAATGAATCCTAAATAGGAATCCAAAAGTCAATTGTTGATTCCCTGCAGCAACATTACATTTTTCTGATATAACCCAAGATCTTAAGAGCTCAAATTCAATCATAATCTCTACCGAAACGTTGATTCTGTTTTTCACTTGATATATGAAGATAGTAGCTCGTAGCAATGAAAAACCTTAACTATTCAGCCTACCTAAAATCAGTTGGAAGATATTTTTTGACGCAGTGGAAACTTTTGCTTACTAACTAAGGGAAAAATAAAAAACAGGATCAATAACTGATAGTTAAATAAATCTACCCACCGAAATCTGCTCAGTGAATCTTAATAAAGATGCTTGTTTATATTGTTTTGCCCAGGCTGAATAGTTAATTAAAAATGTTTGGTAATGTCTAAACCACAAGACTTGTCTACTATTTCTAAAAATGCGAATCATCATTTTATTGAGCTGTGGCATTGACTAAAAAATAAATTAAATATCTGTGATCAAAATCATATTTGAGCCACCGATGACAATTCATTGATTAGTTTTTAGACTATTTGAACACCAAATTTAGGATAAACATCCTGCCCAAAATAAAGATCGAGTCGATGTTTAAAAAAAGGTTAAATTGAAAATACTTATATTATTTGTGACTGCTATTCGAAGAATTTCATATTTGTTTTGAGTTTAAGAAAAATGAAATGAAATTCATTTTTGTGTTACTTATTTTTATTCCTAACCTCTTACTTCAAAACCTTTAGCTTTACCACTTATTAATTTCATTGATTTTTGCAATAAATTCAGTGTTCTGAACTGCATTTTGCAATATACCCAGTTCTTCTGGAGAAAAGCCGAGCGCAAGTCCAAGAAGCTGAGAATAGTGAAGTATAGGTATCGAATAATTTGTTCCGAATTTCTCATTGACTACAAGCTGTCCCCTGTCAAACTGGAGATGGCAGAAGGGACATGCATTGACAATACAATCCACATCTGCCTTCTGAATGCAGGTAAGTTTACGCTCAAGTATTTTCATGGATTCTGTAGCGTGTCCTGAACGTACTCCACCTCCTGCACCGCAGCATATCATTTTGTCTTTGTAGTCCAAGCTTTTTGGACCTATGGCTTCAACAAGCTCGTCAAAGAAAACTGGATACTCCGTTTCTCCAAAATTTCGATCTTTTGATGGCTTTATCAGGTGACATCCATAGTGAAGGGCCACTTTCAAGTTAAGGGGCCTTGTAATATAGTCCTTGAGTTTATCAGGCCCAAACTCCTTGTATAGAAACTCGATTATATGCCTTATTTCTATAGTTCCCTTAAATTCCATGCCAATTCTTTTCAAGCAGCCGTTTGTATAGGCTCTCATTTCGGGATCCTTTTTTAGTTCTATGTTAGCATCTGCCAGGGAGCCATAGCAGCCATTACATATTGTCAGGATATCCCTCCCTAGTTTTTCAGATAAAACTATGTTTCGGCTTGCTAAGGCAAGCCAGGTTGCTTTGTCAAAGGACTTGAACACCCCAGGTGCAGGGCAACAAGAGGCACCTGGCAAGTCGCAAGCATCGACCTCAAGCTTCTGCAGGCAGAGCTTCGTTGCTTTCTCAATTCCTGGGTAACGGTTAGGTACGATGCAGCCAAGAAAAAGCGATAGTTTTGTCATAAATTCTACTCCTTATTTTTCAGACATCAGCTTGTCAAATTCACAAACTACGGAAAGGATTTTCAGTTCTTCGTGGGCTTCCATATACTTCTGTATAGTCTCAGATATGGATTAAAGTTCTATATTTTCCACTTTTTTTCTGTGATTCTTCGTCTAAAGGAACTGCTGTTCGTACTGCATCATTATTTATATTTAGACGCCACATATCCAATTTTTCTTGCTAGAGCATTAATCACTTTTGAGCATCCAATTGATTTCTTATTTCGTCATTTTTTTTTAATTTGCTATTTTCCTTTCTTGCCACTGCCTGAGCAATCTGCGTTCGAATCCATCTTGCTACTTTTGATCATCTCGTTATGATTCTACAATTGTAGAATTTATCAGCATATTGGCATACATTAGGAGCACCTCAAACCATTATGCAAGTTTATTTTCTGAAGAAAAATTCATGGAATTGCAAATTTCAGTAATAAGAGTTGATGCATCAAGTTCCCTAATAATCGGAAATGATATTAAAATTTCCATTTCGATTTTATGCTTTCTATAAGCAGAATTGAAAATTTATGTATCTAAAGCTTCGATATCGTAGTTAAGTTGTTTTATAGATCCAGACATGTCGGGAATCTCAATGATGCGCTCTGAGATCTATCTGTGTCCAGGGTCTCTCTTATCTGAACATTTTTTCTATGAACATCTGTCGAAAAGATTTTTATTATCTAAGCAACCCTTTTACCTGAAGAGATTTGTGATATAATTTTTTGTCATTCTTGTCAAAAATTTCTGTCAACACATCATTTAGGTCAAATATTTCAGGTAAGAAATAGAATGACCTTAATTTTATATATCTGTTCTTTCTTTGTAACTATTTACCTCACCAAAAATTGGTTGGCTGATTTCTATTTTGACGCAATATAAACTTTTGATTCCTAGATGATATAAATATAAAAAAATGATCAATAGCTTACAGTTAAAAAAAATAAGATTATCAAAATTTGCTCAGTTAATCATAGTGAAAATGGTTATTTGTTTATTCTTCCCAGGTTTAATAGTTGCCTTTTTTGTACAAGTTTATGGAAAATCTTGACATGAAAAACTAAATTCGCTATAATATTTTGAAAAATTTTATATCTGAATCATTTTATTAGCCGAGGTGTGCAATAAATTTTGAATTGACCTTATTTGTATTTTCATGCGTAAAAGTTTTCAGATCTCATGCGTTTCAAACTAAAAAATGTAGATGATTTACCTACCATAAGAAGGATCCTTATTTGGAATAAATAAATAGATTTTCTTTATGCAAGCATATTTTCTTTCAGATAATATCTTTGATTACATTATAAGGCATTTATTACTTCTTTTAAATGCCTTTCTAATAATATATTTAAGTTCTTTGCGCATAGGTCGCTCCTGAAGATATGAATCATATATATACTTTAGAACAACTCCTGCAATCAAACCCAAAACTATTCCAGCTACTATTCCCATTAATGTTCCAATTAACAGACTACCAGGTATATATTTCTCAGTCAGTTTTATGCCCCTCTTAATATTTTATTTATTTTTATTTATTCAATTTCAACCTTAAATACATTAACGAATTATTTGTTCGCTTTAAAGTAGTTTTTGGTAGGATATTGGAAATATAAGTGCTGCTATGACTTCAAAGTTTTTCAAGTTTTCTTCGTCGATTAACCAAGTTAATGTAATTAAATAGTAAGAAAACCCTAGGCGAATTTTAGTAAATCATTTTGATATCGATTCTTAATTGAGAAAGATCTTGCAATCTTGGGACATATGAATAAGATTGAAGCTTCCAGTTAATTAATTTACCAAGTTTCATTGACTTCGATGAAATATCTGGGTATAAATGTTAAATTATATAAATACAAATCAGATCCAACATTTGTTACTCTCGAAAGTTATAACCAGCTTGAAAAAAATAACAATGCACTGCTAAGATGCATTTTATGAAGCTATTGGAGGCTTCTGGATGGATTTGATTATTGATGATGAATTCAAAACATTGATTCCACCTTTATCCACCAATGAATCCCAAATCCTTGAAGAAAGTATACTTAACGAAGGATGTAGAGATCCATTTATTTTATAATATGACATCATCATATATCGATATAATCTTTGTAAAATTTTTGTAAAAATATACACTAAAATTCTACACTTTTGAACATACTCTGATTTACATTTAGACTCATATTATTAATTACAGATAATTCCAATAAACCCCTATATTTTGTCATATTTTTATAAATATATGTGCTCGACTCTTTAAAGTAAAAGGTCATCAAAACTTTCTATAACTGGAAAAAAACATATCCATTTCTAAATGTAAATTTTTGCGTTTAATAATCTGACATATTATAAGCACTTAACAAGGGGATGCGGTAGAAATTCTCCTCTATTTCTATTTTTCTTTGATTTCTTTTATTTACTTTAGATTTATGGTCGTTCTAGAGATGTATGTGATTGATGATAAATCCATTTTTCCAGGTTTTTGATGTATTATTTTTTTTTGCGGGGCAGAATATAATATAATTAAATTATATATTTAACTTAATATAGATAAGTACACATATTTCTATATGTATTATATTCTTCCGATAATAATATTTTGACGATACAAATGAAATCATCTTCCTCGATATCTAAGTCGATGATCGAATTTACCAATATCGTAGACTCAGAGCTTAATATGGATGATTAATTGGTGAATATTTCCTATGTGATGGATCGCCGACAGGAAGCTGATTGAAAAATCAACAGTCTTAAGATTGTATTAAATTGAGCGAAAGTTAGGAGAGTGTTAACAATGGGGAAACAAATTTTTGGGAAAATAAAAACTACATTGACCATCTTGATGGCAATATTTTTCATAATGCCAATGACAGTTCTATCAGTAAGGGCTGATCAAAGTGATGTATTTGGAAATGAAAATGGAACATGTGGCCCCGGAGACTTTGGACCTGGATACTTTGGACCTGGAACATGTGGCTCCGGAAATTTTGGACCCGGAACCTGTGGCCCCGGAAACTTTGGACCTGAATACTTTGGACCTGGAACATGTGGCCCCGGAAACTTTGGACCTGGATACTTTGGACCTGGAACATGTGGCCCTGGGAACATTGGGCCTGGAAACATTGGAACTGGAAATATTGGACCTGGAAATGTTGGATATGAAAACATTGGAACCGTGAACATTGGAGCTGGAAATGTTGGAGCTGAAAATGTTGGAGCTGGAAATGTTGGAGCTGGAAACATTGGAGATGGAAACGTTGGAAATGGAAACTTTGGAAATGGAAACTTTGGAAATGGAAATATAGGAGCTGGGAATGTCGGAGCTGGAAACATTGGAGCTGGGAATGTTGGATATGGAAACACTGGAGCTGGAAACATAGGAGCTTTTAACATTGGAGCTAGAAACCTAGGAGCTGGAAGAGTTGGATATGGAAACTTCGAACAAGGATGTAGTGGGTGCAATGAAAATTTTATACCTAAGAGCCACAGGCACTTAACAACCAAGGGTCACAAACACAAATCAAACGTTAGCGGCCACAAATCAAAAGGAAGTGGGCATAAAACAAAAGGTCACAGTCAAGACAGACATTAAGAAGATTGTAATGTAAGAAGATTTATTTGCAAAATTGCATTTTAGGTCGTACATTATTATGCGGTTGATGTTTTCATGATTAATTTTCCAGTGCTAGAAATGCCTTATGTTTCGTGCATCAAGCATGCTATTAACCTTACTGAATTGCAAAAAAGGTATGATGCGCC
>Ga0182010_10001600_pt1 | contig 11843 bp, 8 predicted proteins | sample 611E1MmetaG_FD_120488 | JGI IMG/M metagenome (GOLD analysis project Ga0182010, IMG submission 120488) | Permafrost microbial communities from Stordalen Mire, Sweden - 611E1M metaG | ecosystem: Environmental > Terrestrial > Soil > Wetlands > Permafrost | place: Sweden: Stordalen | collected...
AGGAGCGCGGCGTAACCGTCCGTTGGGTCGGGATCCGGGAGGATTGCACTCTGGACATGGCGGACCTCGAGCAGGCCCTTGGACCGCGCACCCGCATCGTGGCCGTCGCCATGGCATCCAACGCGGTCGGGACGATCAATCCGGTCGCGCGCATCGTGGAGATGGCGCACGACGTCGGGGCGTGGACATATGTCGATGCCGTTCACGCTGCGCCGCACATGGCCATCGACGTTGCCGCACTCGACACCGACTTCCTCGTCTGCTCCCCGTACAAGTTCTTCGGGCCGCACCTCGGCCTGCTGTACGGCAAGCCAGAACGACTTGAGCAGCTGGCCTCGTACAAGGTGCGTCCCGCCCCGGACGGCGGGTCGGGCAAGTGGGAGACGGGCACGCTGCCGGGCGAATCAATCGCCGGCCTGCTTGGAACCTTCGACCACCTGGAGTGGATGGGCCGCGAGTTCGGTGGCGCGGGAGACGCCGCGACACGGGGCGACACTCTGGCTGCGGCGATGGGCGTGATCGGCGCTACCGAGCGCCGACTTGCCCTCTGGGCCATGGAGGCGCTGAGCGCGGTTCCCGGTTTGACCATGCGCGGCATCGTCGACCCCATGCGCATCGATGAACGCGTGCCGACCTTCGCGTTCACGCTCTCCGGCAGAACGCCACGGGAGGTTGCGGTCGAGTTGGGCAAACGTGGAATCGCGGTCTGGGATGGCGACTACTATGCCTATGAACTGATTCGAGTCCTGGGCCTCGCCCAAACAGGAGGAATGGTTCGAGTCGGTTTCGTTCACTACAACGAGCCCGAGGAGATCGAGCGCCTCGCCGAGGCCCTTGGCGAGATAGCCGGACTGACGCCGACGACTTTGCCGTCTCGGTAGTGATGGAGGGAGCATGACCGACAAGGGGTCGACAGCCGCATTCTTCGAGGCCATCCGCCAGGGCAACGACGCTGCCGTCGACGCTGCCGTCGACGCCAAGCCTGAGTTGCTGGGCGCTCGTGACGAGGCGGGTCTATCTCCAGTTCTGGCGGCTGCGTTCGCAGGCAACCGCAAGATGGCCGATCGAATTGCCGCAATCGAAGCGAAGTCGCCCGACGGGCTCGGCGTCTTCGACGCAGCCGCTGTCGGCAACGTTGGCGTCCTGCGGAGCCTGTTCGCCAGCGATCGCGCCTCCGTCGACGACAGCGGCCCGGGTGGCTACACGGCCCTCCACTTTGCGGCCTCCTTTGGCCAGCTGGAAGTGGCGCGACTTCTCCTGGGGCGCGGCGCGGATCCCAACGCCGTCGCCATGAACGGGTCGCGCGCCACGCCGCTCCACAGCGCCGTCACGGCCAGGCATCGCGACACGGCGAGCCTCCTTCTGGCGCTGGGCGCGTCGCCCAACTCAGTCCAGAAGGGCGGCATGACGCCGTTGCACACGGCTGCTCGGGACGGCGACGAGGCAATCGTCGACATGCTTCTGCTCCGCGGCGCCGATCCCACGCGAAAGAGCGATGACGGCAAGACGGCCATCGATCTGGCTGTCGAGAACGGCCACGCTGCCCTCGCCGGGGTTCTCCGCTCACAGGCCGGCAAGCGCTGAAGCGCGACTCTACTCGCGCCGCCTATTGAGCGCCGAGAAGCCTAGCTGGCGGCACCGAGCCAGCCCGGCAGCTCTTTGGCGAGGGTCGCAAGCGGCAGGGTGCCGTGGCCGAGGACGGCGTCGTGGAATGCGCTCAGCTTGAAGTCGGGCCCGAGACGCGCCGAGGTCTCGGTCCGGAGTCGCGTGATCTCGCGCTGCCCGATCTTGTAACAGAGGGCCTGTGCCGGCATGGCGATGTACCGATCGGTCTCGATGACCGACTCCGTGTTCGACTGGCCGGCCTCCAGCAACTGCTCGATGGACTGCTCGCGGGTCCAGCCCATGGCATGTATACCCGTGTCGACGATCAGCCTGGCAGCGCGGTGAGCCTGGCCGTCGAGCATTCCGAACCGCTCCGCCTCGTTGAGGAAGAGGCCCATCTCGTCCGCAAGCCGTTCTGCGTACAGGCCCCAACCTTCGATGTAGGCCATTCCCGCCATGCGCGAGCCCATCCTCCGGAAGGCGTTGAGAGTTGGATGCTCGGTCTGGAGAGCGATCTGGAAGTGATGGCCGGGCACCGCCTCGTGGAAAGTCATGCTTGCCAGCCCGACGTAGCTTCGGCTCGGCAGGTCGTACGTGTTCACGTAGTAGACGCCCGGCCGGCTGCCATCGACCGGGGGCGCGTAGTAATACGCAGCGGGCGCGTCGGCTTCCTTGAACGGCTCCACCGGCCGGACTTCGCAGCCGGCCTTCGGCAGTGTCCCGAAGTACTTGGGCGACGCCGCGAAGGCGCGCTGGATCTGGCCGTTGGCGCGGTCGATCAGCGCCTCGATCGATTGCGGGATCATTGCTGGATCGGCGCGGAGTGCGGCGCGGGCGACCTTGAGGTCGTCGCCAAGACCGAGGCCGCGGGCGATGACCCGCTGCTCGTCGTGGATCGAGGCCAGTTCCGCCAGCCCGATGCGATGCACTTCGCCGGCATCGAGGTTGAGCGAGGTCCACGCCCGAATCTGGGTCCGGTACAGCTCGTCTCCGTGCGGCGCCGAACTCAGCCCCGGGTCGTCGCGCGAGGCCTCGCGGTACTTGCCGAGCAGCGCGTCGAGGAAGCCGCGATCGGCCGGACGTACATATCGGGCGATCGCCGCGACGACCCTGGCGCGGTCCGAGGACTTCGGCAGCTTCAGCACCGAGATGATCGGCGACTCCTCGTCGGGAATGGCCAGCAGCCGCTCCATCTGGCTGATCACGCGCTCAGTTACGATTCGGGCCGCAGTCACTCCGCTCTCGAGGCCCTCACGCACCGTCTCGATGTTGGCCGCCATGAATCGCGGGTAGTCCGCCAGGCGAGCCATGAAGGCCTCGAACTGCTCCGGTGCCTCCGTCGGCTGGAAGGCCGCGAGAAGCGGCAGGATGGTCTGCGGGCCGTCCATCTGGTCGACGACCTTGAGCCGATCGAAGCGCTGGCCCTGCTGCTCAAGCTCGATGTCGCAGATGACTCGCATGATGTCGAGAGTGATGCGCTCTTCCGTGGGCAAGCTCGAGGTCGCGGACGCCTGAGCCTCGATAGCATCGGCTTCGGCGAGAGTGGCGCGATATAGCCGCGCCGCCCGCTCCCGGCCGCCGGGTCCCGGGTCGTCGAGCCGATCCATCCCCTGTTCGTAGCCGAGCAGGGTCGCGTTGATCGGCGACAGATCCAGAATGCCGCTCCAGAAGCGTTCCGAAAGTGCGTTCACCGCGTCGGCCGCGCTCGGGACGTCGCCAACGGGAGTTGTTTCAGCCACGGAAGCCTCCAGCGACTCGCAGCTCCCGGGTGCTGCTCGGCGGCCCGGCATCGGCTGCTCACGCAAGATTACCGCGGACGCCCTCAAGAGCCGAAAAGCGGCAGCTGCTCGCCGACCGTATCCGCGATCGCATCGAGACCGAGATACGGCTCCAGGTCCGCCAGCGTCGCCTCGGGCCGGGCCGCGAACTCGACCAGGTGGTTCCACTTGATGAAATGCCAATTGCGCTCTTCGATCGCCTTGCGCAACAGCGGCGAGCGAGCCAGCTTGACCTTCACCAGATCGGCCCTCTCCGGCGGGATGACCAGGAACCGAACGACCTTGTCCTCTTCCGGGTAGCGCGCGTGGCGGGTCAGAACGGGTTCACCGAGCATTGCCGTCCATTCGACCTCGAACAGAAAGCTCGCCTTGCGGCGGACGTACCAGGCGCAGTCGACTCGCTCGAGCTCGCCATCGGGAGCCCAGGCGATGAGCGGCAGATGGATTTCGTGTTCCGCCGTATCCAGCCGATCCGCGAGCGGGCGGCCACCGACTCTGCGATCCTGCTGGCGCTTGCCGATCCAGACGCTCATCCCCAGGTTGTGGCCGACATCGGCCAGCAAGGCGATGATTCGGTCGTGGTCCGCGGTGCGGCCTTCCAACTGCTCGAAGCCCGCCACCGACTCTGGGGTGCTCCCTGGAGCAAGGTAGCTGGCGAAACAAGCCTCCACGAGATCGCGGTCCGGGGCTTCGCGGCCTTTGAACATGGCCATGACTCGCTCGAACGCGGCCCGCTCTGTCAGATGACCCGCCGACGACAGGAGCGAAAAGACCCCCCACTCCACCCTGTCGGCCAGCGGTTGCGCCGCGACGCCGCGATCCTCGTCCGAGGCCAACCAGTACTGGCCGGGCTCTATCTGGCGGATGCCGCGATTGTTGGGCCGGTCCAACTCCTCATGGATGATCTGGATCAGTTGCGCCACCGGATCCGTGCGTGAGGCTTCATCGGGCATCCCCAGAATCGTCCGCACCGCGGCACGGGCCGAGTCTCCCGTGGAGACTCCGGTGGTGGCGCGGCTCCTCGCCACCTCCTGGACCTTGCCGTCGGCGGTCGTGTCGCTCGATGACGCGTCGACCCAGGCCGACCACCCATCGTCGGCGTGGTCGGGCCGCAGAACCCGCGCCAGACGGGCGAGCTGCCCCGAAGCGTCGAGCCCAATCAGGACATCGCCGAGGATGTGATCGAAGTTCGCCGGCTCTCCTCTGGCCTTCAGCAGCTCCACAGCAGTATCCGTAATCGCCTGGGCGGCGGCGCCTACCCGGAATGGACCGTCGTCGAGTCTCTCGGGCGCCGCGAAGGCTCCCCGGCCCGGAATGGTTCCGGGGTCGCCGGCCCCGCCCTCCACCGGCGGCAGCGGACGATTGGCCCGCGTCCGCGGCCCGGGCGCCATGACGCCGGTTCCCGGCACGAAGGCGACGATGCCGGGACTGTCGTCCCCGCCCCGATGAAGACGGGCATCGATCAGACGACAGCCCGCCGCCGCTCCGCCGAGAGCCGCCGCGACCAGAGTGGCGGGCTGGGCATCGTCGAGCAGCAGAACGGCCCGACCTGTCTGCGCGAGAGCCGGCGTGGCGATGGCCAGTGACCTGCCCACGGCTCGGGCCAGATCCACCGCTTCCTCTTCCGGGGTCGGCTTCGACGTGGGCTTGAACAACTCGTCGTGCGGCAGAAGGGCCACGGCGGCCGCCCCAAAAACCCAGCCCGTTCCGTGATACAGCGCCGCGAGCCGTTCCGGCGTCCAGCGAAGAGGCGCCTGCCCCAGAACGAGCCTCACGCGCGATTGCGACCCGGAGTGGGCCATCCGCTCGCCGTGGAGCCCGAGACGGCGCAGCGAGCCTGGTGTCGCCTCTCCGACGGTCACATTGGCCGTGGTTCCCTCCAGAGTTGAGATATCGACGCCGGGGCGGGCCAGAGCGGACCGTGGCGTCCCCGATTCGAGACTGAGGCAGAAGGACTTGACCAGATTCAACCCGGCCTCGAAGGCCAGCCACGGGTTGAGTTCGTGCCACTCGCGCGCGGTCGGCACCTTGAGGACGCCGTTGGCTATGCGAACCGGCGCAGGCTTGCCCTGAGTAACGTTCAGCCGGCTCGCCAGCAGGACGGCGTGGAGGAAGGCGAGGCGGAGCGCCGCGGTGAGGGCTCCGTCGCGATCCTCCGCATCGATACGAGTGAGGATCGCATGCAACCCCAGGAGCTGGCGCGGCGTGTGGAGGTCTACGAGCTGATCCACAAGAGGGTGCGTTGGCCGTGGCGCCGGAAACCGCCGCCGCATCGCCTCGCGAACCTCACCGCTCGAAGGGACCGACTCCGCAAGCCGGACGTCGCCGAGGGTGAAGACCGCCGACCGAAGCTCGGCGCCGCCTTCCTTGGCCTGGCAGTACGGGCACCTGTACTCGCGGGCAATCGGGCGGAGAAACTCCTCCGGGCCCGCCTGCAACTCGTGAACGGGGCCCGACAAGGCAGGTGTGCGGGATGCGGAGGCCTTGGCGCGGCTGCGCCCCGGGGACTTGCCCGCGGCGATGCCCTCGGCCCGCACGGGCACGGCCACAGGCTGCCAGACCATTGACTCCAGGATCACCGGGCGGCTGCACGTCGGGCAGACGCTCGCGTAGAGCGCCTCGATGGTCCTCCGAACCGTAGAACCGGAGAACGGCGAGTTCGAGATAGCCGTCATGGCGGACTCGACCTGGCGCACGTTAGGCGGACGAAGAACTACATCGGCGAGCAGCCTCGTCAGTGGCCAGATTTCATAGTCCGCGGCCCGGCGTTGCTCCGCGATCGCGGCCCGAGCAACCCAGCCGCCACGGCCGTTCAGGTCCAGGACCACTTCGCCCGGCTTGGTTCCCGCTTCAATTGCCGCGACACATTCCGATGCCGGGGCGGGTGGGCAGAGGCGCTCGAAAAATGGCAGCGTGGGAACGCTGGCGAGCACAGGCTCGGGGTTTGTGGCGGCACTCCCGACCATGCCTCAATTGTGACAGACGGACCGGCCGACGACTGCCGGTTGTCCGCCCCACGGACCGAGGCCGCTGCAGGGCGAGCCTTTTCGATCCGACTGGCGAACCTTTTGGGTTCACCAGTCGTCGGTGAGTGTCAAAGGGTCCGACGGCGCAGCCGGCCGAGCCCGACAATCCACGAGATGGGGCGACATGTGCAAGCAGTAACCGCGGACACGGCGCGTGAGACTCCGACGCTCGATGCGTTCGAAGCTCTCAGCGACCGCTGTCTCGACGATTCGTACCGGTTGGCGGCCGTGGTCTTGCGCGACCAGGCCGAAGCGCAGGATGTCGTCCACGACGCGGTCCTGCTGGGATGGCGCAAGTTCGGTTCGTTGCGCGATCCGGCACGCTTCGACGCCTGGTTCGGGCGGATCGTCCTGAACCTATGTCGCGACCGGCTCCGGACCAGGCGGCGTGGGCAGGTCCGCGAGGCGGCGCTCGTCGCCGAAATGGATATGGGTGGGCACGACGACTTTGGTCGCGTGATGGAGCGCGATGCAATCGCCGCCGCCTTTCCCACGCTCGATCCAGACCTGCAGTTGGTCGTGGCCCTGCGGTTCTACAAAGACCTCCAACTCGAGGCGATCGCCGACCTTCTGGGCATCCCACTCGGGACCGTGAAATCGCGTCTCCACACCGGACTGAAGCGCCTGCGTGCCGAGCTCGAACGAGCCGGCTGGCGAGGGGAGAACGAACGATGAAGTACCAGGCCGGCAGCTTTGCCGCGGCGCGAAAAGGCCACTCCGATCGACCGGACCGAATGGAAGCTGAACTCACCAGATGGCTCGACGGACTCGAGCCGACCGGAACTCCCATCGCCCTGCGCCTCCGGACTTTCGCCGATCTCCGGGAAGAGGCCGCGCGACCGCGGCGGCGATTCGCCCGGCTGGGACCGGCGCTCTCGTCGCTTGGCTCGCTCGGGGCGATCGTCATCGGGGCGAGCCTGATCATGCTGGTCGCGGTCGTTGGAGCGACGGTAGACCATGCCCACGCAGTCGCAGGCGGGATGGCCCCCCTGACGGGCAGTGGGTCCGTTCCGCAGACGCCGGGGGACTTCTCGGACATCGGCTACGGCCCGGACCCGGTGGCACTATCGATTCTCTTCGCAGCGACGGCGCTGGCCGCCTGGGGCGCGCTCCAGACACGAGTCCGGCGATTCGTGGCGCGCGTGACGTACGGCAAGGACGAAGCTCCTGCCGGCGAGCCTCTCCCTTTCAAGCGGCAGCTTCGCCACATGCCGCGCGCGGCGTTGGCTACGGGAGCGATCGGGGCGTTGTTCGTGGCTTGGGAAATCTGGATGGTTCTCACCTATCAGGGCGCAGGGCTGATCCAGCCGAACTGGATTGTCTTCTTTCAGTGGATCGGGCTGATCACGTTCATCCCCTACTGCTCCATCGTGGCGCTGCGCTATCGCCTGGCAGATCGATCGAGCAGGCTGCTGCTTACGGCGACGACCGCGATGCTGGCCGCCTACGTCCTCGTTGCGGCTCTCCTCACGCTGGATCTGATGACGATCTACAGCCAGTGGCTGAACGAGCTCGCTGAGCTGTCCACCAGTCTCATGGCGGTCTCCACCGTCGCTCTGGCCGCCGGCCTGGCAAGTCGCCACGGAGGAATACCGCGGCCTCCACTGTGGATCGCGTCAACCATCGTGGGTGGCTTCTTCTTGCTCGTTGCGGCCGGGTACTTCATCGTCGGGATGTGGCCGCACACGGCGGAGGGCTGGATCACAGACGCCACCGGGATCCTGTCCAGTTGGCTCGGCACGGTCGGCTGGGCTGCGATCACATGGATTGGCCTCTCCGCCTGGCGGCAGAGAAGCTCATGGGGCTGGCGGCTGCTTCTGTTCGTTGGGGTTCTCGCCCTGCTGGACCGCGTCCCCGGGTACGTGCTCGGGATCTACTCCTCGAACTCAATTGCCACCTCGCCTGGTGGAGACGGGAGCCTCCTGGAAACGATCCGAATGCAGTACTTCTGGTGGAAGAGCACGGGCATGACCCTGGAGATGTTCGGGGTTCTCGTCGTCCTCGTGAGCGGCCTTCGGATCGCGCGGCCGAGTCTCGGGGACCCCGCTTCTCCGTTGCAGGACGACGAACTTGGGCCGATCCAGTCACCGGCCGAGGATGTCGCGAGCGCGAATCGGATGGACGGCGCGAGCAACGCGGCGGCGGACGGCATATCGGCGGACGCATAAGTGGCCGGCGAAGCCGCCGGCCACTGAGACTCGAAGTTCCGATCTGAACCACTGAAACCGACCCTACGGGGCCGGTTTCAGCTATCTACGCCTCGTCGAGGTCGTCGGTCTCCTCTTCGAAGGCTTCCTCGCCGGTGATCTCGGCGGGCAGCACCCGATCGAGGTCCTGGATGCCCTCATCTTCTTCGTCGTCCTCGAGATCCTCTTCCATGAGCTCTTCCTCGCGGAGAAGCGTGCCCTTGGTATATGGGCGCAGGTCCGAGGAACGAGCGGCCGTTGGGAAGCTGACCTTGCCGTAGTTGCGGGGGTCCTGGAAGATCTCGCGGATGACGATCCGGACGTCGCGATCGCCGAGCGACGTGATTCCGGCCGAGTACTTGTTGCCGTCGGCGAGCAGCTTGAGCAGGCGCGCGGCGACGCGCGGCTCGACGATGCCGATGAGCTGTCCGTTGGCGTGGGCGAAGAGCCGGTTGCCCTCGGCCATCAGCTCAACGGAGTCGCCCGGATTGACGTGAGCAAGGAGGCGAGGAGAGGCGAGGTCCGTCAGCATCGCGAAGCCGGTCTTGCCGGTCTCCTCCACGAAGATGGCAACGGGCGCCTTTTCGGCCTTCTCCGGCGGGGCGGTCTTGTCGCCGGCTTCGCTCATGAGAACGCGCAGCCGCTCGATGTTCCGCTCGGCGATTCTGTTCGTGGGATCCAGGGCGAGAGCAACCTGGTAGTGCTCCCGCGCTTCGCCCAGCTCACCCATCTCCCAAAGGGATTTGGCGAGGCGATTCTCGGCCTCGGCTTCTGGGCCGAACTCAAGGATCTTGCGGTTGGTCTCGGCCGCCTCCGCCCAGCGACCTGCGGCGCCGTGGCCGATCGCCTGTTCGGCCAGCTGTCGCTTGATCCGAACGGTGTTGCCGCCGGTGGTCTTTTCGATCTCGGGGAAGGCCAAGGAGATGTGTCCTTTCGTTGGCTGCGCCAGGCCGATTGCTGGAGCGGCGAGATGGCGGTGGTTGCCATCTCGCGGAAGGCATACCAATTCTGACGGCTGGAACCCGTCCGGACATTGTTTCTAGCATCCTATTCGGGCTCTGTCAACGCGAGCCCAATTCAGCCGGGCCCTCAGCCCCTCCGAACGAAGACCCGCAGCTCGCCGGCCCACAGCTGGAGGTCCAGGACAACTTCCTCCGTTCTGATCAGATATCCCGTCAGTTCGAGCAGTTCGTTGTATTGCGGGATGGCCTGCTGGACGGTCTGATTGGCCAGACCGCCGTACGGCGGTTGTTCCGTGACGTCGTAGGCGCACCAGCGACCGTATCGGTCGACATAGGAGCGGTCCGACTCGCTCAGCGGTTCCGGCAGAGGATCCACCCAGGCCGCTCCATATGCCTCGAGCGTCCAGTCCGCGGCCGCATCGCACATCAAGACGAGCCCGTCGGCGAAGGTCAATTCGATCGGGCCGTCGCTCGTGTTCACCTCGCCCTGGAACACGTAGTGGAGCCGCCGGATGCGCGTGATCTCCCGGCCCACCAGAGCTGGCGGGACGGATAGCCGGTTGGCGCGATTCCAGCCTTCGTGGCGCGGCAACCGCGCTCCCGGGGTCATGACCAGCGTCCGGAAGAGATGGTCCAGCGTGGCGGCGCAATCGCCGGTCAATCCTGTGTGCACCTCGGAACGCCCGACCATCGTGCTGCTCGGCGATGACAACCAATGAAACCTTTCGGCCTTGGCGAGCGCCGCGATCGGGCCGGCGGACGAGTCACCGCGGGCGACTCGCTCTATCCCCGCAAGCTGAGCGGCGATCTCATCCGCGTCGCAGTCCGGAGCGAGCGCCGTGAGACGGGTCACGTCCAGGCCCGTCCGGGCATCCAGGAAGCGCCGCTCCCTGCAGAACAGGACGACGCCGGCATTGATGAACTCGGCCCGTTCGACGCGTGGAACGGCCCGCAGGACTGTATACGTGAAGGGACTACGCGCCTGTGCGGACACGTTCCGCCTCCTGCGCGAGTGCTCGATGGACGGCCAGTCGACGGTTCAGGTAGTCGAGATATGCGGCCCTGTGGGCGGCTGGGTCCGGCAGGCCATCCTGCGGCACCAGCCAATCGTCGGGCACGGCCTCGACTATCGAGCGGAAGAGTTCCGCGGAGAGCAACGGGGCGAGCCGGTCGTCCGCTTCGACGATCGAGCCGGCGAGCGGCAGCAGGACGTGGCTCTTGATTGCGGCCAGCGGCTTGCGAGCGTGGGCCGGGACGTCCTTCCAGGTGTGGTGGATGTACAGGGCCGAGCCGTGGTCGATCAGCCACAAGCGGCGATGCCAGACCAGCAAGTTCGTGTTGCGGGCGTCGCGATCCACGTTGGTGACGAAGGAGTCGAACCAGACGACGGCTGCGCAGACATCGGCGGGAGGCCTGAAGCCGGCGGCCGGATCAAGGCCCAGAGAACCGGGCAGGAAGTCCAAACCAACGTTCACGCCGCTGCTGCGCTGGAGCAGTTCCCGGATCTCCTGGTCGGGTTCGGCGGCCGCCAGGCGCGGGTCGAAGTTCACGAGCACGATCTCCGGGACGAGCAGCCCAAGTGCCCGGGCGATCTCTCCGGCAATCAGCTCGGCGACGAGGGCCTTCTCGCCGTGACCTGCGCCACGGAACTTGGCCACGTACAAGCCGTCGTCGTCAGCCTCAACCACCGCCGGCAGCGAGCCACCCTCGCGCAGCGGGGTCACGTAGCGTGTAGCGGTGACGTGACGGATCACCCGGCAAGTATCGGCCTATGGCCGGGACCCCGCACAGCTGGTACGACAGTACGGGCGTTGCGTAGGCCGTGGCGCCCGAAGTGGCCGCCGGCCGTGGCGTGAATTCGGGGAGTGGCGGCCAATTCGGGGAGTGGCGGCAGCCGCCGTTCCTCTATCTGGCCAGCATGCCCCAGACCATGACGACCGCGGCGGCGAAGCCGAGTGCGGCCAGTTCCTTGAGCAACGGGTAGTTGTCCTTGAGCGGGTCCCGCGATTCTCTGATGGCCATGACCAGGTAAGCCACGAACATCAGCAAGGCCGGCACGAATAGCCGTGGCAGCCCGAGTGTCCGAAGCAGAGTTGCGGCGACGGCGACGGCAACGGCGTACTGGCCGGTTGCGACTATTCGAACGATGCGATCGGAGCGGTACGGCGACGCCAGGGACGCCAGCCGATACCCCACGCCGCCTGCCACCAGGGCATTGAGAACAACAAACTCGGCCAGCCGCGTGCTGCTCAGGGCTTCGTGAGCGAGCGCCAGACCACCGGGGAC
>Ga0182010_10001602_pt1 | contig 11837 bp, 9 predicted proteins | sample 611E1MmetaG_FD_120488 | JGI IMG/M metagenome (GOLD analysis project Ga0182010, IMG submission 120488) | Permafrost microbial communities from Stordalen Mire, Sweden - 611E1M metaG | ecosystem: Environmental > Terrestrial > Soil > Wetlands > Permafrost | place: Sweden: Stordalen | collected...
CAGTGCTGAACCACTTAATGATTATACAAGCATCTACCAACACGATCCACTTGGATGGACTGGATCATTAGGAGAAGGAAATTCCACCAATACATTAAGGGGTGCCAGTGTCTTTACTGCAAAATCTAACGAAACTCTCAAAGCTGTAAGTTTCTATACACCAGTCTATAACTCCAATTATACGATTAGTATCTACAATAATACGGGATCTAACCCCACTAGTATATGTGGTCCTGTTGTTACGCAGACTGAAACAATTCCAACTATTGGATACCACACAATCCCCCTGACTTTTGGAACTAATCTCCAGGCAGGCCAAACTTTCTCAGTAGTCCTGGAGCTTACAACCCCTGGATACACATATCCGATATCGATATCAAAACCCATAAGGGGCTATAGTAGCAATGCAAACGCAACTGCAGGAGAAAGCTTTGTAAGTACTAATGGAATTAAGTGGTACGACACAACATCATTGGTACCAAATGCAACTATATGTATCAAAGCGTTTACTGATCCAGTAAATGCATCTCAGATCAAACTTGACTAACTAAAATCAAATTTTTCTGTGGTTCTTTATACTGGTAGGCTTGTAAGTGTTAGGGTAATAGTTCAGAAGATTGTAATAGATATTGATCTTGACAACATAAGTGTTTTACTTCAAAACCTATGTATCAGTACGAAAAATAGATACAGATCGAACGAAACATAGGAAAAAAATATCCCTGGAATAAGTCAGGAATTGATTGATTTTAGGACAGCAATTTCGCTGCAGTCTGGAAACTTGGAGCATCTTATGCAGCCAGACCAGATTTTTCTGGGAAGGCAATTTTTGTCCACTCCCTTAAAACCTAGAGTCGCAAAAAAATCAGGCACATAAGTAAGAGCAAAAACCTCTTTCATATCAAAGTATTTGGCATCATCAAGGCAGGCCGAAACAAGCTTTGTACCGATTCCTTTTCTTGAAAATTCTGGTTTAACGGCAAGGGCAAGTATCTCTGCAAGGTCTTTCCAGACCACATGTAGAGCACCACATCCAACAACCTCTTCATTGATCTCATATACATAATAATCCCTGATATTCTCATATATCTCACTAAGAGAACGGGCAATCATGAGCTCATCCTTGGAATAAATACTGATAATCTGCTTCATTAAAACAACGTCATTTACCCTGGCTTTCCTAATCAATTGCTTTTCCCTCTGAAGTAACATTGTATTTTTCAATAGATAGATACTGTTCTGAACTTTGCTGTTTCTACAATCCACTGAACAAAGCTACGAAATTATTCTTTTTTCAGATAAAAAATTATGCTATAGACTACAGAATATGTCCCTATAATTTAGCAAAATTTACTTCTCTTACTAATAATACCCGATGTTTAGTATGTAATAGCCGATCGAAGAATACTTATTTCAGAAAAAAGCTGAAAAAACAGATTAAAGGAAATTAACGGGCGCGAAGGGATTTGAACCCCCGATTCACAGCTTAGGAGGCTGGTGCCATATCCGGGCTAGGCCACGCGCCCATTATACAGTTCCAGAGAGAATTCAGACATATAACTGTTTACTGAATCTGCATTTCAGGTGAAGTATCCATAATAGCGATATAAGATATATATAATTATCTTTCAGAGAACGACCGAAGTCCACCTGAAAAATAAGACTGATTTTCTGGAAAGTATAATAAAAAATGTAAAACAATCAAACTTGATCATGTTAACAATACCCTTATATTTTAAGAGACTTTTCAATATGAGTTGAGATTGACAAAACGTACCATTAATTTCACTTTAATTGGCTGCAATCAATCCAAAAAACAAAAAAACAATATTAAGACACCTTTTAGTGGATTATCTATCGCATAGAGGTTAATGACTAACATTTTAGTATGTATATACTCGAAGCCCAAAATAGACTGCATTTATACTTTGTGTTTCAAAATTAATTTTCATACAGTTTGATGCCTAAAGATATTTATTTCTCAATTCAATCGTGTAATTCCTATAGCGATATACTTACTGCTGAGAACTATTAAGTAACGTTATGCTAGTTTCAGTTCTATTACAACTTCACTTTCTATCAAGGCCTATGGTCATTAACCCTTTAGACCATACAATCTTTGATAGACTTTCAAAAGCAAAAAATAAAATAAATCTAGAAAAATGAGACGAAAAGAGGAAAAAATGTGCACATAAAAAACAGTCACTCCTATTCAGCAAATACTAGTAAACTCAGGATGATGGTCTTTGAATCTCTTTTTGCAGCCCTTACAGCCACAGGTGCATATATAATAGTTCCTGTACCTGTATAAATATATGAGGAGATTTATTAAATACAATTAAATTTAATTTATAATATACTTTTATATGTATGTATATATATATAGTCCTCCTTTAAACTAAGTAGTATTAGCATTATGTGGCTCTAATCTCATAAATTATAACAGACTGAAGTTTTTCCCTGATAATCAATGATTGACTTAATCTCAGCCTCTATGATAAACTCATAATTCATTCAAAGAATACCTTAACCTACTCAAGAAAAAGCATTCGATCACCACGCAATTGTTTTTTGATTTAACTAGTCTGAACCTAGCCATCACGCTTAAGCAAAAATATATAGATTCATAGTTAAGTTTTATGTATAATGTGTTTATTTTTGATTATTATATGTGATAATATCGAAAAAAAGTAATTATTTATATAGATTATTTTATATCATTTTAAAGTGATAAAAATATATATAATATCTCGTGAACCGACCTATCACTATATGACAGTAACTCTATAGGTTTTTAGATTGGTCGGAAAAATGACTTACTCTGGGGTTATTAGAGAGACTTTTATTGAGAATCCTTTGGAATAACATTACCTATCCAAAAAAATATCTTAAACGTCGAAGAGCAGCTCATTTTTGATATAACTAGTCGAAACTCCGGTTTCGTGTAGAAGAAAACTAAAAAAATATTAAGTAGAAGATTCACTTATATTAATTATAAGAAGTAAAAACGGTACTATCATGCCACCCCCTTCCAAACTAACTCCTGATATAACCAAGCGAATTGGGAACAGTATTTCTTTGGGACTTCCATATGCATTTGCTGTTGAATCTGTAGGAATCACATATCAGACGTTCAACGAATGGATGAACAAGGGAATACAGAGAAATCTGGAAAATATTATCAGTTTTATCAACAAGCTATAAAATAGAATGCTGATGCTGCAAAAACCCTTATGCAACGGCTGAATGAAGCAGCTGAAGCTGGAAACTGCCAGGTCTGTATGTGGATATTGTCCAGAAGGTTCTCCGAAGAATTCGACAGGCGAATATACCAAAAAATGAATGTTGTTTCAAAGAATCAGAATGAGACTGTTGAGATCATCGTCAAGGACACAGATAGAATAAGGGAGAAAATTCTAGATAAGTTTGCGTTGGGTAGAGAAAATCAAGATCCTCCGACTGTACAATATTTTTATTCCAATATGACCTATTTTTGATAGAACATTCTTCCCTACTTATTTTTATTATACGGTATAATTGTAGCCGAATTACCAAAATCGCTACCAAAGTTTACTTTTTCTGCATTCTTCGGAAGCAACTTAATGTTTAGCCTACTATTTTCCTGGATTAAAGTTTGAATATACACAACCTGTTTATGTATATTCTCATTTAGCTTTTCTATCTGTTCGTCCGTGGTATGCAGCTGCTAGTCCTTAATGCTCATCTAGCTATAAAGTGCTTGGATCTGAGTTTTCAGATGTACACAAGAATACTATCTATTTTCTCAATAAACCGATAGCTTAAAAATTAATCAAACCTACAATGGATCAATGCGTTAAAATTGAGTAAATAGACAAACAAATTATACATTTGTGTACACATGCAGAATGTCGATTAGTTTATCTTGAGTATCATTTTAATTTCATCGGCTTGCCACAACATTGTATGTCGCCGTTACAGCATGCTTCTGTAGAGCAGCTATTATCTCCACACGCATTTACTACCTTAATTTCGAACCCGCATCCTTCACAAGAAAGACGCTGACCTTCTTTTAGTTCACCGCAATTCACTCTATATCACCTCAAAATGCTTAACACAAAAAACACGTAGTTTAGATTTAAATCTTTTTCGAAACAATTATTCTGAGTATTGTTCATAATTTTAGTTTTTTTGTATGGGCTGGAAATGATTTTTCATTTGAAAAGTGATTACCACAAAGAATTAGATAGATTCGGAATTATTTTATTCAAATAGCCTGCAGCTTGCTGTGGGAATGGAAACCTCTCCGAGAACATTTATTAACTAACTTATTTGTATTTTAAGCTACATTTGTAATGTAAATGAAACTGAGCATGCAAATCTTTGTGTATGTAAAATAAAATATGACGTGGTTTTTTAGTATTTTGCCTTGTTTCCGGATGAACCAAATTCTGCCTTGCACTCTTCGGCCAGCATAGTTGTGCACCCTGTATTTAGCGCATACCAGCAACCATTTTCTCCAGTGAAGGAGAGGACATTGAGCCAATCATTGCATTTTCAACAATGTATCCTCCATAGGCGGTTTTCAGACCATCATATTGCCAAAGTATCATTCCATTGACTTGCATCCATTTTCCAGAATCCCAGTCTGAAGAAATAAAAGTGCCATTGTCGTTGAAAGTTATGGTCACTTGAATATGTAGTTTCCACTGCAACCCCAATCGAAATGAAGATACCATTGTCCAACTACTACCATGTTTATCACCTAGCTTTTTTAGATGTATATTACCGTTTTTTGTCTTAAGATTAATACGCAGTTTCTGAAAGGATATGATGTTGTAAACTCTATTCTTATTTTATGTAGTGACAGCACACATACCTAATGATCTGTATTTGTGTAACTGTTGTTATTTTTAATTAATTCTATGAAAAATAGTTACTGAACAAAACTTACTTATCCATAAAATCTTTTAAAATAGGACAACAATTTAATGATTGTTATGTTTTAATTTTCCCGCAGATCCTTGCAAATTTGACATTTAGTTTTTTAGATAGGATACCAAAAGTTCTGTAAAATCACAAATATCAAAAAATTACTGAGTAGAAAATTCAGCATCCGAATAATCAAAATCGCATACATATACTTAGCAGTGGACAGGGTACCAAAAGTTTTGTGAATTCTGAAGTACTCTGTATCCTTTTTCTTTCATTGCAAAAAAGAATAAATCTGGAGACAGTTGCAAAACCAATATTATTGCCTTAGGTTTGAAAATAAAATCAGTAATGATTCAAGATGCTACTTATCCATTCAGATCCAAGACATACAAAGCTCACTTTCACTCTCCGCATCCCTTAAGTAGCCATCGAGAATACCGATGCTCCATTTTTCAATGAGAATTTTTGCATTCGTCTGTTCTACAAAAATAAGTTTCATGTTATCTACAGGTTTAGCCTTTTCCCCGACTACAAGATAGAAATTTTAATTGTTTCACAGGGTAATACTTTCACAAGTCATTCGTTTTTTAGGTCTGCATTCTAAAACTAGTTATTTCTTCAAGATAATCATCTATTAACTCGTAGTGACCTCTCTCAAATAATGCCAGCATTTCGAAAAAATTTCTTTGGACATCATCTTTGGCCCTTTTTGCCAGTTCCGAATAAAAATACTCGCTTTTTCTCTCATGTCTCATAGCTGCAAGAAGAATACCTGTATCTCCAAAAGTGATCTCATTTCCCTTTGCTCGATCTGTATTGAACTCAGGAGTAAAAGACTGACCACTATGTACTTTCGCACTGACTATTGGTAATTTTTTTGTGTCGCGATATTTTTCAAGGTAACCGAGGTGTTTCAATTCCTCATTTGCCAGATACTCATAAAGTTCCTTAAACTTTTGGTTGCCCATTAGATTTGCTTTATTTAGGTAGAACTCACTTGCCTCTTTTTCCCTACATATAGCCATACCAATAGCCTCTTCAAAAGATTCAAGATTTTTTAATTCCTCTAATACATCCTGATATACGCTCTTCGTGCCTTTACCCTCCTCAAATTTTTAACCTACCGTCTACCTCTAATTTAGAATTTTTTAGTTTTGTTCCGGTTTTTCTCCACTTTTGAAAGAACAATGAAATTTTATCAAATCATGAAACTACTGTTCTCATTTAGAAAAATTGATCTACTTATATCTAAATCCATTCTCTTATTAGTAAGAGACTTTTTATTATTTTCTACGTTTTTGATCAATTGCAGTCACTTGCCAATAGATTAATGGTAAATTTTACTGATCCAAGAGAATATCAAAAAAAATTTTATTTTAAGGTTTTTAGTACTATTTTTTACTTCCCAGACTTCTTTTTCTTTTTTTCGGAATGTTTCCTAATTTTTTCCTTTATGGTTTCAGGAGATCCTTCAAGCCCAAAGATATCGTAGATCTCATAGGGATTTTTGAGTATTATGATATTTTCCATCTGTGCAAGTTTTTCTGAGTTTGTAACATCTACTTCACGCATAGTTAGCTCAAAAGCTCTACCACTGGGTGCAGCAGTTTTTATAGTACCCCTCTTCTGGTCTACGGGTAAAATGAAGATAGGTGTCTTTCCCTTTGCAGTCTGGGAAACGGTATTTGTAACAAGGGTATCTGCAATTCCGTAAACGATCTTTGCGACAGTGTTAGCGGTTGCAGGAGCTATTAGCAAGAAATCGTAGTGGCCCATCTGCAGTGGGCCTGCAATGAATGGGGAGTTAGGGCCCGCATCTACTTTGAAATTAGGAAAATCATCCTGGATTTTATCCCACAGATGATACCATTTCATTATAGTCTCCCCCTCTTTGGAAAGGAAAACCATTGTATCAACACCTGTTTTTTCCTTAATATCCACAAGAACACTATAAGTCTCAATCATCTGATCTCCTGAACCTGTAATTCCCCATGCTATGCGCTTAATCTTTTTGACTAATGGTTCTACCAAAATAACACTCTCCTTAAGAAATCTCAATCTAAACTTTGGATGGATTTATTATCCTGATTAATCTGATTTTTAATTCTATTTCTGAAATTCATAGATTTTTGGCAGCTTTTCTGAAATTTACTTCGCATCTACATCCTTCATCATTTCAGGCATTTTGGCTTCAGATTTCGAAACCTTTCTATATGATATTATTTGCCTGGATTAACTTTTTCAGAGTTTTTCTAAAGTTTTTAATAAATTTCGGATCCTGATAAATCCCTTATGTCCTGTTATCTTTTGAGCATAATTTTTCCCCAGATTTACTCCGAAGAAGCTACCTCCAACAGGACTCATTTCATTGATTAAGTAAAAGTTTAGGATGATCTGGATGGCCAATTGCTTCTAGCCTATTCAGCCTCATAAATCTGCAATTCCCATCCCAAGTATAATGAAAATCTAATTATCTAACATAGTACTTGAATAGCCTATCATCTGCAAGAGGATAGGAATCCGGTGATCAATAATTAAATATTTAGAGCACTAATTTGCTCAGAAATACCGTATAGTCTTTGACAACAACATCCCAGTAGATTATCATGATCGGTTTTGTCTGACCACTAATTGTTTTCTGATATCAGAAGTTCCTATTAGCCAATCATCAAGCCAATTATTTTGTATTATAGCTCAGCCTGAATATGATCCCTATAAATAAAGCCTTTTTTGCCCTTACACAGAAACCCCAGTGAATACATAATTTCATCTTTGTCCCTTTTGAGAACAATTAATAGGTCTCAACATCTTATTTTTCATTTACGATCCTCAAAGCTTTCTGAACCAGATAATCAGTTATCTTATTCCTTAAGATTTCCTGATATTTACGAGAATCCTTGAAGGTTTTGCTTTGATTTCTTGCATATCCCCTCCGAAAGTACCTAAAAACTGCTCATGTACCAGTAGAATATCTCGTATACTAGCATATATCTGTATTGTTAATATTTCCAAATCCCATTAGATTCAAACCCATTTCGACAACACAGATGTATAGAGGGTTGAAATAAATCCCTAAATTATGCCACATGCTTATAAATGGTACATAAAACGACTTGTGAAAATTAGAAGTTTATCGAAATCCTCCTCCGAAGATACAAACAGTAAATTGGCTTCATCTATGACAAAAATAGGATCATCTTTGTTTTCATAATCAATGATTCCATTATCTTAAACAACTGTATGATATTACCCTATATTTATAAAAATAGATTCTGAGCTGACTAAATTTAAAATTATTATTGGACAGAAAAAGGATATAAAGCCGTTAAACTCATTAGTTGTTAATGGTGAGTTAAATGCCTTGTGAATACTGTGGGGAAAGGATAGAATGGCTAGCGTTCAAGTGTCATCAGTGCCAATGGTCTCTTTGCGTAAATTGCCGATTACCAGAGAATCATGAATGTACACCTGTTACTCGAAGTTTAGGAGCATTTGTATATAAAACCATAGAGAAACCCAAAAAAAGAGAAAAAGATGATGCACATGCGAGCATAGATATTTGAATCGTTTTAATTTTTCATGGGTTTCTTCATTTTTGGAAAAACAATAAAAATTTTCTCCAATTTCATTGAACCTACTTTCCGCAGGTGTACACAAAAATACCATCAGTTTTAACAATATGAAAGTAGCTTAAAATTTAATCCAACTTTCAATGACTAATATGGCCAAATAGGCAAACAAATTCTGAATCTTCATACATTGCAGAATGTTAGAACATAAAAATAAAACTGTCAAATTAGATATAATGGAAAAAATTAATCATCAGATGTCTCCATAAAGGCACTTACCAAATAAAAATAAGGACATAAAACCACAAAATAAATTTATTCATTTATTCCAATGTTCATTGATACTCGTTTACGTGATCATAGCCATGTATGAATTCTTTTTCATGGATTTTCTTATTTATTGTCCCTAAAATAAACTTCATCAACTGCTTCTAGGCACTTTGAGCAAAGGTTTTTGTCTTTTATTACCATCCCTTTTGAATAATCAGGAATCTGTACTTTAACTAAGAAAACGTTGTCTCTTTTTCCGCATATAGAGCATTTGTTCCTCCTACATGAGATTTCATCTTTGTTGATATCCAAATAGGTTTTCTCGGCGGAATCGAGACACTTCTCACATAGCCCTTTACATACATCTTCTGGATAGGCAAATTTGAGGAGAGGACGAAAAACCCTAACTGATATAACTGTCGGAATCCCACTTTCACAAAGATCACAATCTATCATATCTCAGAACAGTAAAAGATATTGAAGAGCACAGTAAATTGGAAGAGCGGATTGCTCAATTATATTATTTTTTTAGATCATCTCCGGCATTCTCTCTGAATGTAGATTAAAATGCTTTTGATTACTATGGAAATGTTGATTTTAACACACAAAATGAAATAAGACACAAACCAAACCCAGAATTAATTGTTTCTGCTTGGAGTAGGTACTCTAGTTACATTTTAAAATTAGCAGTTTTAATTGAGATAGGAAAGAACAAATCTCCAGAACCATAACTTTGGAGTCAGTGAAATTGCAACTTCAATGATTTTGATGTATTTTCTGCCAACACTCTGTGATATATAAAACCTGTTGACGGTTGACCCTAAAAATAACAAAATTGATAAAATAATAGAAGTGTTTAAAGATTTCAAATGTGTCGCCAATCACTCTGTTTTACTAAGAAAAACAAGATTAGAATCAAAGAAATTTCACAATTTAATTACTACTACTATTGAGTCAGGTCAAGTAGAAGCAATCTATGAGAAAAACCTCAGAAATGGAAGGGAGATTACCTACTACCGATATCTAGACTGTGATAAAATCATATTTGAAAAACCAAGTTCCACAAATTCCCAAGTTCACATACACAAATAATGATGTGGCAACCAAAGAGAATTGAGGTTATTTAAGACAATTAGATTGTAAACATCTAGATGGATATAGTAAACAGTTTAAAATAATCCAAACATACACCGATTCACGCGTTAAAAATAACGCATGTGAACGTGGGAACTTAGATAATTTGGATATCAAAGTTAATTTGAATTCAAAGACAAATATTCAAGAATTCATAAAAAAGTCTGAAAAATCGAATTTTCTTACGATGCCTGAAGGCATGACAAAAGCTTGTGAAGAAGAGGGATTTTAAAATTGTCTTCCTTTTTATTGATATTGAGACTGATGATTCTAAGGGATGTGGGCTTGATACTTATCGGTCCCAGATGGTCACATTTCAAGCAATGATTTCAGCAAAAAAACAATTAATCATTCATGAACCTAAAAACCTTAAAATATTGAAGGCAAAGCTGGAAAATAATACCTTAGTAGGGCATAACATAAGGTTTGAAGCTAAATTTCTTAAGCATCATTTTGGAATTACCATTCGAGATGTTTATGATACCATGATGGCTGAGCAAATCATTCAATGAAGCACACAGTCGTACATAGGACTCAAAGAATTGGTGTTCAAGTATTGTGTGTTACTTTGGACAAATCGGAGCAAAGAAACTTTAAAATTGAAGAACAGCTCACAGAATCACAATAAATGAATGCTCTTCAAGATATCCTTTATCTTCCTGGGATTATGCGCAAACAACAGACTAAAATTAAGTTAATGGACCTTCAAAATACCGTAGATATTGAAATGAAGGTTATTCCTATAGTAACATGGTTGGAGTTATCAGAAATCAACGCTGATATTAAAAAATTGGATAAAGTTAAAATAAAGGTCTTGAACAGAAAAACAATGCTGAAGAAATTTTGATAAAGAAATTAACCAGAGAAAAAATAGAAATAACTACAGACATATAAAACCAATCTACATCTACATAAAAAGAAGCCGCACAAATTTTTAATGTTCCTTTAGAGTATGTTGCAAGAGCACCACATAATAAGGAATGCGAATTTTGGGGGACTCCCAGTTCAACTTTTAAACTCGATTGGTGGACCTCAACCTCACAGTTTTGGCACCCCTCAGTTGCAATAGCCCGATAGATGAGTTACATAAATGGAATCATAACTTAGGGATGAGAACCGATCACATCCCCGTATTCGTGTAGATAACGCGAATAATTTAGATGATGAAAAAAAGATGAGTTTTAGGCGTAGGGGTCCCGCAGCGCCTTGTTGACGCCGAAGGTCTTGCGCTCCTCGACCGTTTTCAGGTTCTTGTCGATTTTCTCCTTCGCAAGCTTCGTGACGAGCTCGAGGCCGGGCTTGACATCCTCGATGAGCTTCGTATCGAACATGCCCGCTGCGACTGCCTTTGACCAGACGTCGTTCCCCACCTTGGTGCGGACGAAGACCGTGGACCAGCCGTCGGGGCTCCCGACCGACCCGGTCGAGATGTCGCCGAGGTTGGAGACATAATCGAGGCAGACGTGGCAACCGGGCTGCTCGTACTTGTGGGTCACCTTGAGCGGTAGGGTGACGACATTCCCACGCTCGGTGTAGACCCAGTACTTGCCCTTCCCGATCTCCATTTTCTTCACGGAGCTGAGGCTCTGGCCCGCGTGGTCCTCGACAATGGTCTGCATGGACTTGTACGGGAAGTTCTCCATGCAGAAGAGCCCTACTGTGAGGGCGATCTTGTCCGGGACATCCCGCATGTTGATAGGATAGAGCTGAGCCTTCCTGACCGCCTGCATCTGGCAGCAGACGCCGGTAACCCCGACCTTGTCGAGGCCGAAGGACCGGGTCGCCTCCTTGAGCCAGGAGATCTGGGGGCTGATGTTATACTTCGTCCCTCGTGCCTTGAGGATGTCCTCGCGGCTCATCGCTACGAACGGCCTGGGTTGCCAGGGCCGGTCGCCCAAGCCTGCCACAATGGCCCCGTCGATGATCCCCTGCTCGATGGCATAAACCATG
>Ga0182010_10001604_pt1 | contig 11832 bp, 8 predicted proteins | sample 611E1MmetaG_FD_120488 | JGI IMG/M metagenome (GOLD analysis project Ga0182010, IMG submission 120488) | Permafrost microbial communities from Stordalen Mire, Sweden - 611E1M metaG | ecosystem: Environmental > Terrestrial > Soil > Wetlands > Permafrost | place: Sweden: Stordalen | collected...
AGCAGGGCCACGATTTCGTCGGTCGAGACGCCATCCTTGCGACCCAGGTTGAGATAGAGCCGGACCTGACCAGGGGCCGGCGCCTGATAAACGGCCGAGGGAGTCGGGAAGCTTGCTGCAGGCGGCGGGCTGGCTGCGGCCGGTGGCGGACTGGCCGCCTGCGGTGGCAAGCTGGGCGCCTCGGTCGTCTCCGGCGGCGAGGCTGCGCTTGCCGTGGGCGTGCGGCCGACCTCTTCGCTCCACACCTCCCAGAATTCGCGACCATCGCTCGGCGGGGCTGCGGAGGCAGGCGTCGCCTGCGCAGGGCGAGGGGCTCTCTCAGATCGCGGGCGCTCGGTCCGCTCACGACGTTCACCACCCGATCGCGGTCGATCAGACGGGGCGCGCTCGCGATCGCGCGGCGGCCGGCCGCGATCCGGCCTCGACCGTTCGCGATCCCGATAGCCGCTGCTGTGGCGTGGCTCTGCCGGCTCGCGCGCAGGCCGGGCGGGTTCGTCGCTGGCCCTTTCGGCCGGCGCAGCTTCGGCGTGCCCGCCGTCATCCTGACGAGGCGGCGCCGCCGGTTCGACCTGAGCTTTCTTCCCGGCCAATGCCCCACGCAGCAGGCATCCAATCAAACGCTCACCATCGCTCGCTCCCATGACCCGTCGGGCGAGCGAGTGCCATTCAGGCCCCACATCGGCGGGGAGCAGGCTGCGCAGCCGCAGCACGCTCTCGCCTTCGTGCTTGGAGCGCAGTTCCGCCTCTGACGGCAGAGCCCGCTCCTCGGGCCGGATCTTGTACAGCAGCTTGAGGTAGTAGAAGGAACCAACTTCGGTGGGGCCGATGAGCGATATCGCGTGACCCGAGCGGCCGGCCCGACCAGTTCGCCCGGTGCGGTGGATGTACGCCTCGGGCGATTCCGGGAAGGTGTAGTTGATCACGCAGGGCAGGTTTTCTAGATCGATTCCGCGCGCGGCCACGTCGGTGGCCACCAAGAAACGGATGCTGCCGGCCCGCATGCGGGTCATGACCTTTTCGCGATCAGACTGTGACAGGTCCGACGAAATGGCCTCGGCGTCGAGTCCCTGCCGGCGCAAGTGCTCTGCCACCCGGCCGGTCTCTTCGCGGGTGTTGCAGAAGATCAGTGCGCGATCGGGATTCTCGAAGGCCAGCACGCGCGACAGCTCGGCTTCGCGCTGCCCGCCGGGGATGGAGTAGTAGGTATGGCGAATCTCGTGTACGCCCACGAAGTCGGCCGACAGGGTCACCAGCTCGGGCTCGCTCATGTAGCGGCGGGCAAGCCGCTGAATACCCTCGGGCAGGGTGGCGGAAAAGAGCATGGTCTGGCGTTCCTTGGGCGTCCGTTCCAGGATGGCCTCGATGTCTTCCTGAAAGCCCATGGACAGCATCTCGTCGCATTCGTCGAGCACCGCGCACTTGACCTTGTCCAGGTGCAGAGTCCCCCGGCGCAAGTGGTCGAGTATCCGTCCGGGCGTGCCGCAGACGATCTGCCCGCCGGCACGGAGCTGTTCGATCTGACGCCCCATGGGCGCCCCGCCGTACACCGGTACGATCGACAACCCCGACTGGGCGCTGATGCGGGCGATCTCGGCCGCCACCTGCAGCGCCAGTTCGCGCGTGGGCAGAAGCACGATGGCCTGCACCGATTTCTGGTTGGGATCGACCATCTGGTCGGCAAAGGGAATTCCGAAGGCCGCCGTCTTGCCCGAACCGGTGCGTGACTGAACCATGATGTCGCGCCCCGCACGCACGAGAGGCAAGGTCACGGTTTGTACCTCCATCGGTTCGACAAATCCCATGTCCGCCAAGGCACGCAGGACTTCTGGCCGAAGACCCATATCGGCAAAAGAGGTCTTCTTCTCGACCGGCTCGTCGCCGGCCGCAGGGGCGGCGGGGGACGCGACATCGGCATTGTCTCTGGCTTCTGCTTGATCGATCATTTCCAATCTCCTGATGGCGAGCCGGTCGTACTGATGGCTTCGCCGAGTTTCGCAAGGCGCTTGTCAAGGCGGCCCAGCCGCGGGACCAGATCCTTGGCGAATCGCTTTAGCGACTCTGTGTACGTCGTTTGAATGTTGCCCAGCTCTTCATGAGCCGCGGCCATGGCTTCCATTTCCTTGCGCGCCCCGATGGGTCGCGGGCCGGCTGCGAACCGGCAGCGTTGCCCGAGCCCCACCCACTGCGTCCGCCAGACCGCGCCTTCGTCGGCCCAGCGCTGCAGTTCATCGGCGTCGTCGTTGGCGAGAAGGTGGTGCGATCGTTCCAGGTACTTGCGCAACGCCACGGCCACGTCCCTCAGCTCACCGTAGCAACTCGACACGTCCGCGTCTGAGACCTGGGCGCTGACCTGGGCGCCGGCCGGCAGGGCGTGGCGCCTTCGATACAGATTCACGCCAACCGACAGCAAGAGATACAAGCTGCCAACCGCGATGAGTGAAAGGATCGTCCAGGAAACCAGTCTGCGATATTGCCGGAATTCTTGGGCTGGATGTTTTGTGGGTAAGGACACGGTTCTTGGGGGCGACGAGAAATCGACCCCTGCCCGTCAGAGGGGGCTCCCAGCGAGGAGCGCGCGTCGCCGGAGCGCCAGCGAGTGACTACAAGCTACGAGGCCAAGGGTCGCTTGTCAAACTTCAATCACGGGCAGGCCAGATTCACGATCCAAGTTGTGCGCACTACGAAGCCCGGGGCGGACACCGAGTCCAAGCGCAGATCAGACTCGTCGGGCGGCAGGAAAGGTCGGTCTGCCACCGACAGGGTCACCCGATGCGAGGCAGTTCCAGGGGCAATCTGGTCGTCCGCGCAGCTCGGCGCAAAGGTGATCGGCTCCCGATTGACCTGCCCGCTGCGTGGCAGCCTGATCTCGGGTGCTGCGCGTGAAACCGATGCATCGTAGGGCGGGTAGTCGATAAGCCAACGAGCCACGAGTGTGTCTTCCAGGTTGGAATCGCCCAGGGTGACCGTGATGGTAAGGGCGTCCCCGGAAGCGTCTGCGGAAGCCGGCAGTACCGCGCCTGCGGGCGGGACGCTGCTCACGAGGTACGGCGGAGAGTTCCCCGGTGGATCCTCGAACTGCGGAGCCACCGGGACCACGCAAGCGGAAATCCACAAGGGCAGGGCCGCCAGCCACGCGCGGCAAGAAAATTGGGCTTGTCGCGTAGGGAGCCGGCGAGCTCCCCCTACGGGGGCTTCGGGACGGACAGCCCACCCCGCCCGCCCCGCGCTTCGCGCGCCCTCGTTGCTCGCCGCGGACCATCGCGGGAGGGTTTGGGAACCCTGCCAGGGTTCCCATATCATCGACATGGCGGCGCAGCTTGGCCAGGATGTCCGCCACCTGCGGGCGCGCGGAAAAGGCGTCGTCGCCCCGCCGGTGACAAGGGATCCCGCTTCGGTCGAGAGCCTTCTCAATGACATCGGCCTGGGCAGACAGGCGCACCAACACCGCGATCTGGTGAAAAGCCAGGCCGTGCCCCGGGGCAGCGCGGCCCGCATCCATGGAAAGAAAACTGGTGCCCGCAACCTGGGCCTCGATCTCGGCGGCGATGAAATCCGCCTCGGCTCGCTCGTCTGCAAGAACCTGGCGCAGGACCTTGCTCCCCGGCGCCGTCCCTGGCCGCAGTGGGCGTGGGACGCGATCCGGAGCGCGCTCGATAACAGCAGTGGCCAGGCGCACCACTGATGCCACGGAACGATAGTTGCGGGCGAGTGTGATCGTCCGCGCCCCGGCGTAGTCGTCGGCAAAGCGGCCGAAATAGCCAGGGTCGGACCCGCGAAAGCCGTAGATGGCCTGATCCGGATCGCCGACCGCGCACAAATTCGTCGACCGCTCCGCGGGCGCGAGCAGGCGCACCAATCGGTATTGGGCCGCATTGATGTCTTGATATTCGTCCACCAGCAAATGGCGGCAGCGGCGGCGCGCAAGAACCAGCGCAGCTTGATCGGTTTCCAGCAGGCGGACCGCGCGACCCACCAGATCGTCGAAATCCACCGCGCCTGCGCCGGCCAGCGCCTTTTCGTACGCAGCGTAGAAAACGGTCAGCTCGAGTGCTGCATCGGCCGGTGCGACGAGAGCGGCCTTGGCCGCCGAGATGGCACTCGCCGCCCGGGCCAGCGATAGCTCGCACGCGCTCGCCTCGGCGTGCACCTGCGCAAGCAGCGCCTGCCGGCTCGCCTGGTCGAGAATCGTGAAGTTTGGCGGCAGTCCAGCGGCATTGGCGTGCGCCCGCAGCAGGTCAAGCCCAAGCGCGTGGAAGGTCTGCACCGAAACGCCCTCGGCGCGCGTGCCCAAGAGCGCGGCCAGGCGCTCACGCAACTCCGTCGCTGCCTTGCGCGTGAAGGTGATGGCGGTGATCTCCGCTGGTGCCGCCGCATGATCACGCAGCAAGCGCGCAATCCGCTCGACCAAGGTGCGCGTCTTGCCGGTGCCCGGGCCCGCGACAATGAGCAGCGGCCCCTCGCCATGGGCGATCGCTTCTTCCTGTTCAAGGTTGTGACCACCGACAAGGCCGGTCGGAGTTTCTTCACTTGCCGGAGGTGGTGCTGGTGCGGCCTTTGGTCGTTCGTTGAATGCGATGGTCGCGCCCACAAAGCCGAACGCCGTCTGGGCCAGCAGACGGCGGCGCTCTTCGTCGTCGAACATGCGCACGATGCCGTACTCGCCGTCGTAGCCGGCTTGTCGTCTCACCTCGCCCGCGCGCATGCGGCGCACGGCCTCGGCAAACAGGGGCGGCCCCTCGCGGCCCAGATCTTCCAAGGGAGCATCCTGCAACACGGCCAGCTCGGGCCCGACGCGAGAGACTAGTTGCTGGCAGGCGCTGCGCACTCCCTTGCTGCTTGCTCCCACGCCCAGCACCTCGCCCAAAACCTCGCCGAGCGGCACCAGGCTGGAAAACGGCTTGGCCCCCACCGGCCGAAATCCCGCCGGCCGATCCGCCAGAGCCGCCACCCGGCCCAGCACGCCGCCGGTGAGAGGCTTTCCGCAGTGCGGGCAGATCTTCCCGCAGGCCGCGGCCTCTTCGGGTGTCATCACCACCTCGCACTTGCGGTGGCCGTCGGCGTGGTACTTGCCCTCCTCGGGGAAGAACTCGAGGGTGCCAAGAAAGCCGGCCCCGCGCTCGCGGAGCGCGTCGCGCATAGCGAGGTAGGAGAGATCGCAGTCGAACAGGTTGGCTTCGCGCCCCAGTTTTTCCGGTGAATGGGCGTCGGAGCTGGAGACCAGTGCATAGCGATCCAAGGCCGAGAGGCGCCAGTTCATGGCCGGATCCGACGAGAGACCGGTCTCGACCGCGAAGATGTGATCCGCGAGATCAGCAAAGCACTCGGGAATCGAATCAAAGCCCGACTGCGAGCCCAGGGCCGAGAACCAGGGCGTCCAGATATGCGCGGGGATGAGAAAGGCGTCCGGCGAGGATGCGAGCGTGATCTCCAGGAGATCGCGTGAATCGATGCCGAGGATCGGGCGCCCGTCGGATTCGATGTTGCCGATACGGGCCAGGCGCGACGACACGCGCGCCGCGGACTCGAAGTCGGGCGCGTAGATGAGATTGTGTACCTTGCGCACCCGATCGCCGCGGCTGTAGATGCTGCTGACCTCGACCGACAACATGAAACGAACCGGCGCGCGACAAGCCGCAGGGACCTCGGCGTCCACCGCCCGCGCCAAGTCCTCGCGCAAGGCAAAGAGGCCATCGCCCGCGGAAACCAGCTTCTCGCGCAGTTCCGCGAACCAGCGCGGATGGGTGAAGTCGCCGGTGGCGACCACGGTGATCCCTTTGCGCTGGGCCCAGCGATGGATCTGCTCCAGGTTCAGCTCCTTGCTGGTCGCCCGCGACAGATACGAATGGATATGCAGGTCAGCCACGAACCGCACGGCGGACGGAGTGTATCAAGTCCTGCCTTTCAGGGTGGCGCCGTCATCCTGGACGCCGCCATCGATGGCGCGTCATCGGGTGGCAAACGCCGCGGTGCTGCGCGGATCAAGACGGCGACCACCGGCGCAAGAGCCAAAATTCGTTCTTTCATGCACTGTATGGATCGAACAGGAGAGAAGATGTCCCGAACCCACGCAACGACGATTGATCCGGAAGCAGGCAAGACGATCGCGCCGGCAAGCCTATTGGCCATTTTGCTGGCCCTAGGTTGCGGAAACGCGAACGGCGTTGTTCCCTCCAGCGGCGGGAGCACCGGCGCAGCAGGCGCGGCATCGTCGGCCGGCGAAATCGCCGGGGGAGCGACGGCTTCTGGGGGCCTGGCTACCATGGGCGGGGCTACCTCTGGTGGCGGGATCTCTGGTGCCGGCGGCGGGACCTCGGGCACTGCCCGGATCGGTGGCAGCGCGGCCACCGCTGGCGCGACCCCGACCCTGGGCGGCAGCTCCGGAGGTTCCCCGCCCAGATCCGGTGGCTCAGCCAGTGGGGGCCTGACGACCACGGCCGGCGTGGGCGGCAGCTCTTCCCGCGGTGGCGGCTCCTCGGCGGGAGCCGGAGGTGCGAGCCTGGGCGGTAAGACTGGCGGCGGGGGCGGCACGCCGGCGGGCGGCAGCGCGGCGGGCGGCAGCCCGGTCACGTATACGCCGACCTGTCCGGCCACAGGCACCTACGACCATCCATTTCGCAATCCTTGCCTTCCGCTCGAAGACCGCGTGACCGATCTCTTGGGCCTTCTGACCGATCAAGAGAAGGTGTCGCTGCTCACCGAGCGCCAACCCGCCATTTCTCGCTTGGGAATCTCAGCCTTCAGCACCTTTACCGAAGGCATTCACGGGCTGGGCTGGGCCTCTGGCGAGTCGGCCATCCTCGCGACACAGTTCCCACAACCTTCTGGTTTGGGCGAGACCTGGGATCCCGATGTGCTCACCCAGGCATTTGCCCAGGTAGGAGCCGAGGCCCGCGTCTACTTCAAGAAATACAACGGGACGCACGCCAGCCTGGCCATCCGCGCACCCGTGGTGGACCTGTCGCGAGATCCGCGGGCCGGCCGCGCGGAGGAAAGCCTGGGCGAGGACCCGTACCTGGTTGGGGAGCTGGCCAAGGCCCTTGTGCGTGGCCTGCAAGGGAGCGAGCCGCGTGCCCTGCTAGCCGCTGCGACCGTAAAGCACTTCCTGGCCTACAATCAGGAAGAGAAGCGCGGCAGCAACAACGTGATTCTCGATGACCGAAACCTGCGCGAATACTACCTGGTTCCTTTCTATGAGTCGCTGATAGGCGCGAAAGGCCAGTCGTTCATGACGTCCTACAACGCCGTCAACGGGGCCCCGGCTGTGTGCTCGCCTCTCATCAAGAGTGTCGTGATCGGGGAGTGGGGCTTCGACGGAATGATCTGCACGGATGCGAATGCCATGCAGGCGGCGTATCAAAGCTACAAGTACTTCCCGAGCCTGGAAGATGCGGCCGCCGGCACGGTCAAGGCTGGCACTCCCGTCATGCTGGCGGGGAACGCTGCGGCCATGTCGTCGGCCTACACCGACGGGAAGCTCACCAAGGCTGACATGGATGCCGCCCTGGCCGGCAACTTCCGCATGCGCTTCCGGCTGGGCGAGTTTGATCCGCCGGCGCAGATGCCGTACTCGACGGTCGACGGCAACTCTACCCCCTGGACCAGCGACACAGCCAAGGCGCTCGCGCGCCTGGTGACCCAGAAGTCTGTCGTGCTGTTGAAGAACGACGGAAACCTGCTGCCGCTCGACAAGTCGACACTGAAATCATTGGCAGTTGTTGGTCCCAATTCTGATCTGGTTGTCACTGACTGGTACGGGGGCAAGCCACCCTATGCGGTCAGCGCGCTGGCTGGGATCAAGGCCGCGGTCGGCACCGGCGTGAACGTTCAGTACGCCCTCGACAATACCACGGGACAAGCGGTCACCCTGGCCGCCGCCTCGGACGCAGCCATCGTGGTCGTCGGCAATCACCCGACCTGTGGCAACACCACTTGGGCGACCTGCCCCAGCCCCAATGACAGCAAAGAAGCCGTGGACCGCAAGTCGATCGATCTCAAACCTGAGCAGTTGACCCTGATCCAGGCGGTGTCCGCCGCGAACAAACGCACGATTGTGGTGCTGGTATCGAGTTTCGCCCAGGCCGTCACCTGGGTGCAAGACAACATTCCCGCCATTGTCCAAATCGCCCACTCCAGTCAGGAACTTGGCAATGGGTTGGCTGACGTGCTGTTCGGCGCCTACAACCCGGCCGGCCGGACCAGCGTGACCTGGTACAAAGCCCTGACCGACATTCCTGACAAGTTCGACTACGACATCCGCAAAGGTCGAACGTATATGTACTTCCAGGGCACGCCGCTTTATCCGTTCGGATTCGGTTTGAGCTACACGACCTTCACCTACTCCACTTTGCGCTTGAGTGCCGCGACCCTGGCGCAAGGCGGTTCAGTCACCATCAGCGTGGACGTGACCAATAGCGGAACCGTCGCGGGGGACGAGGTTGTCCAACTCTACGTGAGCTACCCAACCACCACCGGCGTGCCTCGACCGGTGAAGCAACTACGCGGGTTCAAGCGGATCGCCCTGGCCGCCGGTGAGACCAAGACCGTGGCCCTGCCTCTCGCCTACGACCAGCTCGGGTACTGGGACGCGACCGCGAAAGCCTTCGCGGTCCAGGCCGGCACAGTGCACCTGATGGTGGGCGGCTCGTCAGTGGACAAACGCTCTGAGGCAGACCTGACGGTACAGTAGCCACGGCTTGTGCTCGAAGACATTGCCTCCAGGCGGCATTCATCAGGGATTTGCGCAGTCACACCGGAGACTCGTCCAGGGATCAAAATTCCCGAGTGTGGAGTCGTGGCAGGTCCAATCACAGATTTGCTGACTACACGTTGAATCAGATGCGAGGTTAACTAGAAGCGACCACTTGTTCAAAGCGCGGTCTGGCTTCGCGCAAACGAAGTCAGCGGACGAGGTGAAATTAGTCGCGATGCAGATCATCATGGCTATGTACTGCGGTCCCAAATCCGGATCCATCAGGGACGTGTTGTCGTACGTAGTCATGCAGCTCTGCTCGCACTCAGTTGTTGTGGTGGAACAAGTGGGCAACCCACTCGCGAGGGTGCAATTCTTTGCACAGGCTTCGGCCAACGTCATTGCTGACTTTCCGGTTGCCCCGCCAGCGGCCGGAACCCCATCGGTTGAGATTGCGCCTCCGGTCGTTGCCGAACCGCCTGCGGCGGGAGCACCGCCCGTAGCGCCGCCAGTGGCCTCTCCGCCCGCCCCGCCTGTCACCCCACCTGCACCGATGCCGCCCAGTCCAGGCGCGCCAGCCGACAGCGAGCCGCCCGCGATGATCCCGCCGCTGGCCTTCGCGCCGCCGGTCGCCGTCATTCCACCACCGACCGTCTTGCCACCCGCGGCGGTCACGCCACCCGCTGTCGTGCCTCCGTTGGCCGTCACGCCGCCGGTGTCGCCATTTCCACCGACGGGCAGACCGCCCTCGCTACGAGGAACAGACATTCCTTTGCCGCTGCAGCCGCCGAGAGCAAGGCTTACACCGCAGATGGTAGCTAGCGCGGAACCACGCATGTTCTTCTCCTAGGCGGGGGATTCTTGCGCAATGATACGCCATTGCACTCAGTCTGGGGAAGCTGTGTCCATCGGTTGCCAGCGACGCGGGACCCATAATTCCCCGGCCTCGATTTCCGTTCAGCCGAGCCCAAAGACGATCGTTTCACTTTCGCCGCCGCTGTCCTGGCCGCCAACTCCGCCAGCCGCCACCCGATCAGCGGCGATCACGGCCCCGTCCGCCGACGGTTCCGGCGACGCTTCAGGAAGACTCCAGGAAACCTCGGGCACCGTCATCGCGCTCTCCGCGAGATCGCCGGCACCCCTCCAAGCCTCCTGGATTCGCGCCGCTTTCTTCAGCCTGAGTCTTGGACAGGACGGGGCTTGATGCCTCCGTCGGTCTTTGCTATGCTATCGTTTTGCTATGGCATCACTACTGATCCGAAACCTGGACGACGCGGCCGTGGCACGACTGAAAGCGCGGGCACGGCGTCACAACCGCAGCTTGCAGGGCGAGGTCAAGAGCATCCTGGAGTCGGAGGCGCGCACGGCGAAAAAGAGGCCGGGGCAGCCAGGTCACCGAGAACTCAAGATCCACACCGTGAACATCCCGACGCGCGCGACTTGGTCGCGCAGCGAGATCTACGACGACAATGGCCGATAGCGCAATGCTGGTCGACACCTGTGTGCTGCTGGAGGCGTCGAACCGCGCTCGCAGCCAGCACCGCGCCGCGCGCGAACTGATCGAGCGCCACGATGGGCTGGTCTTTCCGGCCCAGGTGGCACGCGAGTTTCTCGTGGCCGCCACCCGCCCGCCGGCCAACAACGGCCTCGGCTTGGCACTGTTGGAGGCGCTGGAAAGCCTGGCCGGGTTTCGCGAGCATATCCGGCTTTTGCCTGAAGAGAAGCCGCTGCTGCCGACACTACTCGGACTCCTTGCGCAGTCCCCTGCCATGGGCAAGCGGATCCACGATGTCCACATCGTCGCGGCGGCCATGGTTCACCGCGTTCCGCTCGTGGTCACCCTAAACGAAGATGACTTCAAGGACTTCTCCGCGCACGTCACCTGCCTGACGCCAGCCGAGTCGGTCACGCAGATCACGAAGAAGCGCGTGTAGTACCGCTGCGCGCGAATGGCGAATCTACCTCTCTCCTCTCGACTTCAGCGCTTCCACGCGCTTGGCGTCGTCTTCCAGTTGGCCCCAGCGGCATAGTTCAGCGGCGGCGAGGTCGGGGTCGAAGAGGGCCACCTCGGACAGGATGCGAACGGCGTCGTCGAGCGAGTTCGCTTCCTTGAGCAGGTTGGCGATTACCAGATAGGCCGCGACGGGGGCCGTGGCTGGGCGCAGATGGTGCTCGACCAGCCACCAAGCCAGTAGTGCGGGGCGAGTCTCTCTGGGCGCGCTCACGGCTTCGGCGACCTTGGCGACCCGCGATGGCAAATCCGACCTTTCGCGAAGGATGGAGGCGGACGTGTCCCAGAAGCTGCTCGGGGCAACCATGGCCTGCGCTGGCTCGGGGAGAGCGCCGGTACCCGCGGTGAAGTTGAAGGGATAGCTGACGATCGCGATGCCCCCATCGCTCGGTTTGAGGAACGCCCAGCGGCGCACGGCATTCACCACACAGTTCTCGACGCGAGTATTGCCGAGGGTCGAGGATTGCACAACGGCGGTAATCACCTGGCCCGTGGTTACAATCGTGAATTGCACAGTCACACGTCCTTGCAGACTGGGCTTGCGGGATAGCTCCATCTCGTAGCAGTCCTTCACCTCGTTGAGATGCTGTCGTATCGTCCCATCGAAGGTCTTGACGACGCCGGGCACCGTCCTGCCGTTCCTGTTCGCGCGCTCGCGGGTTGTGTGCCATAACCACCCGAACCCCGTGGTGGCGCCACCAGTCTTTCTATCGAAGAGTGATTCGTGAACGTCACCTAGGAGGAATTGTGAGCCATGGCTGCAGGCCGGCAGATTTCCTTGTTAGGGCGGATTGCGGTTTCCGCCAAGCTCATCACCCAAGATCAATTGCTTGAGGCCTTGCGCGCGCAAGATCACTTTGGACCGACCAAGCGTCTCGGCGACCTCCTGCTCGATCTTGGCTACGTCTCGCCGGCTCAACTGCAATGGCTATTGAATGCACAGCAGGCGTACATACAGCGCCAACGCCAGGCGGAAGCCGACGCGGAGCGCAGCGCTGGTGTCGACCAGCAACAGTCCGCGTCCGCGGACGGAACCATCGCCATGCCCGAGCGACAGGTCCGGCTGGCACCAGCGCCGGCGCCGGCGACATCCCCAGCCGCCGACTCCGTACCGGCGCAGGCGCCACCCGCA
>Ga0182010_10001607_pt1 | contig 11825 bp, 9 predicted proteins | sample 611E1MmetaG_FD_120488 | JGI IMG/M metagenome (GOLD analysis project Ga0182010, IMG submission 120488) | Permafrost microbial communities from Stordalen Mire, Sweden - 611E1M metaG | ecosystem: Environmental > Terrestrial > Soil > Wetlands > Permafrost | place: Sweden: Stordalen | collected...
ATATCTGTAGCAAAGACCTGTATCTTATGCCCCTGTTTCAGGCTGTCCGAGTGTTCTTGGAGCAGGATGGCGAGAGAATAGGCTTCTTCTCCTGTCGAACAGGCCGGCACCCAGACCCGTACAGAGCCGCCAGGCTGCTTTCTCTCAAACAGGTGCGGAATGACCTTCTCATTGAGGGCCACAAAGGCCTTGGGGTCACGGAAAAAATTGGTGACGCCGATCAGGAGATCCCGGAAGAGTGTCTCCACTTCCATCGGATTTGCCTGCAGATAGCGTGCATAGTCTTCTATGTCATCTATTTGGCTGACGGCCATGCGCCTCTGGATGCGGCGAAAGACCGTGTTTTTTTTGTACTGGGAGAAGTCGTGCCCCGTATTGCTGCGCAGTATGATAAATACCTTCTCAAAGGAGTCGGTAATCGCGGGTACGAAATCGGTAACAGGCAGTTGGTGCCTGTCGAAAGCGTGCTGCGCAAAAGAGATCAATTGCTCCGGCATCTTGTCGGGCGGCAGGACATAGTCAACAAGGCCGGTGGAAATGGCGCTACCGGGCATACCATCATAGGATGCAGACTCGGGGCTCTGGACCATGGCCATTCCACCTTCGCCCTTGATTGACTTGATTCCAAGGGTGCCGTCTGTCCCGGTGCCGGAAAGAACGATGCAGATCGCCCGCTCATGCTGGTCCTCAGCCAGAGACCGGAAGAAGTAGTCGATAGGCAGTCTCAGCCCCCGTGGAGCGCTGGGTTCCATAAGGTGCAGCCTGCCGTGCAGCAGGGCCAGGTCTTTTTTGGGGGGTATTACATATATGCAGTTGGGCTGCACGCGCATCCCATCCTCAATCTTGAAGGCCTGCATGCGAGTATATTTTTTGATAAGATCGAGCAGAATGCTCTTATGATCAGGGTCCAGGTGCTGCACCAGGACAAAGGCCATCCCGCTTTCCGTAGCAGGGGGCATCGCGGCCAGAAACCGTTCTATTGCTGCCAGGCCTCCAGCTGAAGCCCCGATGCCGACAACGGGAAAGGTAATCTCTGATGCCCCATCTGCGCTGGCTTCGACAGTCCCTGCCTCAGATCCAACAGAATGCATCATCTCCGTATGCGTTGACTTAATCCGGTCCTTCTTCGAGGCTTTCTTCTTTAAGGTCATCGCATTCCTTTTTTGTCCCGCCAAACAATAGTTCCAAGGGGGAGATTGCTTCTTCTCTATTACAAATGCATTATACCAAGTTTATTTTAGGAATGGTCAGAATGCCTGGATCACCTTAGTGAAGAAGAAACGACGCTTTTCAGCTCCTTAATTATATCCCTCCATGGCGATATGAGGTTTCCCTCCATGTCGGTCTCGTATCTCACATGAGGCTTCTTTATTATAGCATCATCAAATGTGTAAACTTTTCCTTCGCGGCTGTCCTGCGAGATTACTGAAAAAGCCATTCTATCGGCGCTTAGAATGGGGCCTATCTTGTCCGAATCGAGAAGTACCATATCGCTGCCTTTGAAAAGGATATCAAGACCGGCCGTTTTCAGGTTGATCTTTCCTTCGGCAGAGAGCTTGCCCGAAATAAGTCTGCCCGCAGAAACTGCTGATAAATCAAATCGCGAAAGAGTGTCTTCAAAAGGATACGCGAGATTATCGAATCTAAGGTTCAAGTCCCTCACATCGATACTATTGTGATTTGCCGGCAAGCGCTCATCCACGATATGGACCTCACCATTGTCGATGATTAACTTCCCAGCTTCAAAGGCAGTGCTGCTTTTCTTTATCTCTACCCCTTCTTTTTCATTGCCGCCCGAGACAAACGGAAGCAGCAACCGCCCCTCTCTGTCAATAACTACTGTGAGGTAAGGCTTTACGACAGAAATGCTCGACACAGAATACTGTCTTTTGAGAAACCCCATGAAGTCTGCCCTGATCTTCAGGCTGTCGGCCCGTGCAATCTCCTCCCCTTCCCTGAAATATCTTATTCCATAGCCATCAACGCTTCCCCAGTTGAGCACTATGCGTTCTACTCGGAAATCTTTTCCCAGGGATTTTTCGAGCTCGGTCTTGAGCATTTCGTTGGCGTTTCTGATTATGAAAAAAAAAGAGAGGCAGATAAGTACGGTGAGGAGTGCTGAAACAGCCAGAATGTTCTTCCGCAGACTAGTCATGTTTTAAGTATATCAATTGGTCTATGCGGGCGTCTTTTGGAAGGGCGCGCTAAAACTCGCCCCTACGTAATTTTTGTTTCGTAAATCCGGAATTTTTTATACAACTTCCCGCCGATCATCTCCACCAGCCGGATTATGTTGATATTGTCTTCGAGTATCCATGAAAATTCAACTCGTTTATATTTTCCCCTTTTAACTCCTTTGAAAGCCTCTCTAAATAGGATGCCGTCAACGCCCTTGTTGCGATATTCGGGCTTGATGCCCAGAAGCAGCAGGCGGAGATCCCGTATCTTCCGGGAATAATAGAGCGCTTTTACCAGAGTGATCGGGTTCAACCTCCCATGCATCTTCCTCAGAACGAAATTGAAATCAGGCAACATCCCGAGGAACCCGACAGGCTCCCCCCCCATCTCGGCCACGATCGTCATGTCAGGCACGACAAGCGGTTTCAGTCTCGTTGCACTGTATTCTAGTTCATCCTCGGTCATTGGTATGAAGCTCCAGTTATTGCCCCAGGCAGCATTATAGACTTCCCTGAAGCTTCTCATTGCGGTCATGAAATTGTCTTTTGTAACTTGCCGGACCGTTATTCCCCTCTTCTCTGCAATGGCGGCAACTCTGAGTATCTTGTCAGGCAAGGCCTCTTCGACGCTGATAATATACGCATGGAGATCTTTTGCCTTGGCCAATCCGCAGTCTTTCATAAGTCTGTTATAATATGGGAAATTGTAAGGAATCATCAGCATTGACGCTTCTTCGAACCCCTCTATCATAAAACCGCACTCTTCGTTGGTAGAGAAATTCATCGGCCCTCGCATAATGGTCATCCCTTTCCCCTTCAAGTATTGGGAGACTGTGTCAAGGAGCGCCTTTGCTACTTCAGGATCGTCTATGCTCTCGAAGAAGCCGAAGAAGCCCGTGTTTTCTTTCTGATAACTTATATGAAGGTGGTTGAGGATAGCTGCTATTCGACCCGCTATTTTGCCACCCTTGACAGCAAGAAAAAACTCCACATCCGCATCCTTGAAAAAGGGGTTCTTGGGCGAGAAGTGGACCTTCAGGTCGTTGGTCAGCTGCGGAGTATAAAGCGGTTCATCCCGGTACAGTGCAAGCGGAAACTCAATAAACCTAAGAAGGTCCCGCTTGTCCTTTACCCTGACGATTTCGACGCCGGTCTCGGAAGAATCTTTCACAAGCTCTCAGCGCAGCCGGTTATATGACGCCAAGGGTCGTTCCGACCTTTTTGAAAACGGCAAGCACCTTGTCAAGGTGTTCATCGGTATGGGTCGCCATGTAACTGGTCCTGATTAGGGCCTTCCCCGGAGGTACTGCAGGCGAGGCCGCAACATTCGCAAAGACTCCTTCTTCCTGCAGGGCCATCGCCATTTTGAAGGCGTTCTCATCGGCACCAACGATAACGGGAATGATCGGAGTTTCACTCGGCCCGATTTGGAATCCGAGGTCCTTAAAGCCTTTCAGCATCTTGTGGGTATTGTACCAGAGCCTTTCGAGACGCTCGGGTTCATTGTCGATTATGTCAAGCGCGGCGCTTACTGCTGCAACCGATGCCGGCGGGGGGCTTGCACTGAACATAAAGGATCTTGCCATATGTTTTATGTAATGTATGACATCCGAATCACCCGAGATGAATCCACCGATCGAAGCGAGGGATTTGCTGTAAGTGCCCATGACGAGATCAACATCCTTTTCAAGCCCGAAATGCTCGGTTGTTCCTCTTCCCGTTTTTCCGAGGACGCCGATGCCGTGGGCATCGTCAACCATCAGTCGGGCTTTGTATTTCTTGGCTATCTTCACTACGGCCGGCAGGTCTACGATATCGCCTTCCATACTAAAAACGCCGTCGACTACGATAAGTTTGCCTCTTCCGTTATTACCTTCCAGGACCCTTTCTAGATCGGCCATATCGTTATGCCTGTATCTCCTTACCTCGCCATAGGAGAGCTTGCAGCCGTCGACTATGCTTGCGTGGTCCATCTTATCGATAATCACGACATCATCCTTGCCAACAATTGCCGAGATTACTCCGAGATTTACCTGAAAGCCTGTAGAGAATATAAGGGCCGCATCCCTCTTCATGAACTTCGCGAGTTTCTCTTCCAGCTGTACATGGATGTCGAGGGTGCCGTTCAGAAAACGGGAACCCGCACACCCGGAACCATACTTCTTAATGGCCTCGATGGCAGCCTCTTTGACCTTCGGATGGTTGGTCAGTCCGAGGTAATTGTTCGAGCCTACCATGATCAGCTTCTTCCCGTTCATTATGACTTCGGGGTCCTGGGCACTTTCGATCACCCTGAAGAAAGGATACATCCCCGCCCTCTGAAGGTCCTTCGCAATCGTAAATCTGGAAAACTTTTCAAATATATCAGTCGTTTCGGTCATAGCCAGTTATGGATTCTGTACCAGTCGGCAGTCCACTTAGCTCCTTCCTTTATTTTCACTTTTGGAGAAAAACCAAGTTTCTCCTTTGCCTTTGTCGCATCGCACATCCAGTAGGGGTGGCGTATCTCCCGCATCTTGTCGGGATTGATAATACTGCACCCCGGCATCTTCTCGGCCAGCGCACCAAAAAGGGGCATGACGAACTTCGGAATCCCCAACTTTATCGGACTGCACTGCAGCGCCTGGGAGATGGCGGCGATGAGATCATCCGAGGAATAAATACCGCCATCGGACATAAAAAAGATCTCGTCTTTTCCTTCCTCTTTCTGCGCAGAGAGTATTATACCATTTACAAGGTCGTCAACGTATAAGAATGAATAGTACGATTTTCCCCAGTACGGAATCAAGCCCAATTTGACCATCTTGAAGATAACCAGCATGTCCTTGTCCCTCGGACCGTAAACAGCCGGAGGCCTGATGATCGTAAAGGGCATCTTTCCCTTTTGCTCTAGAACTATTTTTTCGCCGCCGAGCTTGGTCTTTCCATAGATAGAGACGGGTCGCGGCTCGCAGTCCTCTATCAGTGGCCCATCCTGACAGCAGGGACCCGCAGCGGCGAGGCTGCTCACATAAACAAAGCGTTTGAGACCGGGATTGTGCCTCATGACAGCTGCTACGATATTTTGCGTGCCTTCCTCATTGACGCGGAATGCTTCTTCATCGGAAGGAGCCTTGGTGAGCCCTGCAAGATGAAATACATAATCGAAATCTTTCACTCCTGAGAGCGATTCCGGATCAGTGCAATCCCCTCTCAAGAATGACACATTCAGGCCTTCGAGGTATCTGAGGTTCGATGTACGTCTCGTAAGACAGGTTACTTCAAAGCCTTCCCCGATAAGCGCCTCAACAAGATGGCCGCCGATAAAACCTGTTGCTCCGGTAACAAGGGCTCTCATATATTTTCTAATTCTAAGGAAAGCGGCTTCTTTTTTTCAAGGAAGTAACGACCCGGGCATCCTTTCGGGGCTACTTTTTCTTTACTCTGAGCTTGAGTCCGCTCACGGCTTCCACTGTTACCTTTTCGTCCTTTACGATGCTCGCATCAGAATAGGCCGACCAGAACTCACCGTGGACCTGTACCATGCCTCCCTGCGGTCCGACATCGGACTTAGCTGTACCTTCAAGTCCAACAAGCGCTTCGCTGCCGGTGGCATGTTTTCTTTTATGAGCCTTGTAGACAAGACGAAAAGTGATGACAAAGAAAAATGCCGTAATGAGAGCTGCGGGAATGATTATCGAAAGAGATACCCGCAAAAACGGCATGGGCGATTCAAAAAGCATGAGAGATCCCAGTGTTAAAGATACAATGCCGCTGACCGTAAGAAGACCATACGAGGTCACTTTCACTTCCAGGAGGAATAATCCGATGGCTATGATAATAAGCAAAAGTCCAGCATAGTTAACAGGCAGTGTCTGAAAGGCATAAAACGCGAGCACAAGAGATATGGCCCCGATGATCCCCGGAAGAAGAACACCCGGATTGGTCAACTCGAAAAAGAGTCCGTAAAACCCAAGGAGCATGAGTATATAGGCAACGCTTGGATCGCTGATCAGATTGAGGATTTTAAGCCGGAGTCCCATCTGCTCCTTAACGACGATGGCATTCTCTGTCTCAATCCTTTTATCCACACCGGCAACATTTACCGTTCTGCCGTTGACAGCCTTCAGGAGAGAGTTCACGTCTTTTGCGACAAGGTCGACCACATTATTTTTCAATGCATCATTCTCTGTAATTGAAGCGCTCTGCCTGACGGCATCTTGAGCCCACGCAACGTTTCTGCCTCGCTGCTCAGCGATGGATTTTATATACGCTGCGGCATCGTTGGCGGCTTTTTGAGACAAGACATTATCCATCTTCCCTCCAATGGAGACAGGATGGGCCGCACCGATATTTGTTCCGGGCGCCATAGCTGCGACATGTGCCGCCAGCGTAATAAATACACCAGCCGATGCGGCACGCGCACCGGGAGGGGCGACATAGACGATGACTGGGATGCCTGCGGCCATTATGTCTTTGACGATGCTGCGCATAGAGGTATCGAGTCCGCCCGGCGTATCGAGTTCAATTACTAACGCTGCGGCCTTCACATTAGAAGCCTTTTCGAGAGATTTATGAATAAATTCGGCTGACACCGGATTGATAATACCGCTTACAGTAATGACAAGAACTTCGCCTTCCTTCACTTCCAGCTTTTCTGCAAACACTAATCCCGGTGCAAAAGCGCATACTAAAATTATGATCAGAAGCAGGGACGCGATTACACCTGTTTGACGAGTTTGCATGAATAATTATACCACCAATTGTTAAGGAATTAATGAGGTAATGAGTTGATACCCCGCTCTGAACAAATAGTGACTACATGTATAGTATAATAAAAGGTATTTGTCCTTTGGACTACTGCAAAAAATGGAGGTATTAGATGGTTAAGATTTTTTATGACAAAGATGCTAATCTGGGCCTATTGAAAAAGAAGAAAATCGTAATTATGGGCTATGGCAGCCAAGGGCACGCCCATGCCAATAATCTTAAGGAAAGCGGGATGGACGTAATCGTTGCCGAGACAAAAGGCGCCAACTGGGACAAGGCAGTTGCAGCCGGCTTCACCGTTTTGACAGCGGCCGAGGCAGCCAAGAAGGGAGATATCATCATGGTCCTGCTGCCGGATGAACTGCAGGCAGACGTTTACAAAAGCGAAATCGGCCCGAACATGAAAAAGGGCGTATATCTCGGGTTTGCACATGGATTCAATATTCATTTCGGACAAATAGTCCCTCCACAGGACGCCAACGTCTTCATGGTCGCCCCGAAAGGGCCGGGACACCTTGTCAGGGCGGAATATATGAAGGGCAGCGGCGTGCCATGTCTGATCGCCGTAAATCAGGACCCTTCCAAGAATACCAAAGAGATTGCTCTTGCCTATGCTTCAGGCGTCGGAGGAGGCAGGGCCGGCGTTATCGAGACTTCTTTCAGGGAAGAGACTGAAACAGATCTTTTCGGCGAGCAGGTAGTACTCTGCGGGGGACTGACTGCATTGATCCAGGCAGGCTTCGAAACGTTGACCGAGGCCGGATATTCTCCTGAAATGGCCTACTTCGAATGCCTCCACGAGGTTAAGCTCATCGTCGACCTCATCTATGAAGGCGGCATTTCGAACATGAGATACTCGATCAGCAACACAGCCCAGTATGGCGACCTCACGCGGGGACCGCGCATAGTCACCGAAGAGACAAAGAAAGAGATGAAGAAGATCCTCGGCGAGATACAGGACGGTAAATTCGCAAACGAGTGGCTGCTTGAATGCAAAGTGAACAAACCTACCTTCAATGCATTAACCAGAAAAGGAGAAGAGCACCCGATCGAAGAGGTCGGCGCAAAACTCAGGGCCATGATGCCGTGGCTGAAAAAAGGCAAGCTTGTCGACAAGTCGAAAGCGTAGGCCCGCTGCTTTTCCGAGGTGCTATGAGATTCGCTAAAGAAGGCTATCCTTTTATCGGTTTTTTTGCCGTCATCACAGCGGCTGCGCTGTTCCTGCTGCCGGCATGGATAGCCTTCTTTTCGCTTATACTGACTCTATTCATGGCTTACTTCTTCAGGGACCCCGACAGGAAGGCCCCTGAAGAAGAAGGCCTGTTTGTTGCACCTGCCGACGGCAAAATTCTTGTCCTTCAGACTGTCAGGGAAGCGCAGTTCATTAACGGTGAAACGCTGCAGGTGAGCATCTTCATGTCGCCCCTCAACGTTCACGTCAACCGGGCGCCCTGCGACGGCGTCGTCGACAAAGTAGTACACACATCCGGGAAGTTCCTCTCGGCGTTCAAGCCCGAGGCATCGGTGCAGAATGAAAACATCGCAATGACGATGAAAACAAAATATGGCGCAATCCTGATCAGGCAGATAGCGGGCTTCATTGCACGCCGTGCAGTTTGCAGGGTTGCTCAGGGAGATGTCCTGAAAAGGGGGGACCGCTACGGTGTGATCAAATTCAGTTCACGAGTGGATATCTTCTTGCCGGCATCTACAGTGCCCAGAGTCAGACTTGGAGAAAAGGTCACTGCAGGGGAGACTGTTCTGGGATATATCCCTAATTAAAGGAGATTCACGATATGGCTTTCAGAAAAAGAGACCCTAACCGCAAGCCGAAAAAAGGTGTCTATCTGTTACCTAATACCCTGACTCTTTGCGGCATGTTTTCCGGTTTCTTCGCCATACTTTCAGCAATCAATGGGGATTATTTGACTGCCGCCTGGGCCATCGTTATCGCCAATATCTTCGACGGCCTCGACGGATGGATCGCCCGCCTTACGAACACATCAACGAGGTTCGGCATCGAGCTTGACTCGCTTTCCGATCTTGTCGCATTTGGGGTCGCGCCCAGCATTATGATGTTCAAGTGGGTGCTCTCTCCTTTCGAAAGAGTCGGCTGGGCAGCAGCCTTTCTTTTCGTAGCATGCGGGGCCTTGCGTCTTGCCCGCTTCAATGTGCAGACCGGCGCACCAGGATCAAAGGCTTTCAAAGGAATGCCTATACCGGCTGCAGCAACAATTATGGCATCGGTAGTCATATTTTATTACGACTTCTGGACCGGTGTTCCTGACAAGAATGCCTTCTTCCCGGTGATAACTATAGTCCTTTCTCTTCTGATGGTGAGCACCCTTCGCTATCATGGGGTGAAAGAGATCGATTTCAGGGAGAGAAAGCCCTTCTGGGCCCTGATTATTTTCGTCATGGTGCTCTTCACTCTTCTTATCCGGCCTTCTACTGCTATCTTCATATTTGCAATGGCATACTTGGTTTGGGGCCTCATAGAAAATGTCTTCCTGTTCTTCAAAAGAAGACGAATGAAGCGCGAAGGGCAGCAGGCCGCAGCCGCCTCATCAGCTAATCCGGATGCAACTAATGCCGACGGCGGGGTTAAAAAATGAGAATCGTCAGGATATTCGACACTACCCTTCGGGACGGCGAACAGTCCCCGGGTGCATCGATGAATGTGGAAGAAAAGCTCCAGGTCGCACGCCAGCTCGTCAAACTTGGCGTTGATATTATAGAAGCCGGATTTCCCATCGCGTCGGTCGGTGACTTTGAAGCCGTCCGAATGATTGCGTCGGAGATCAAAGGGGCCACGATCGCCGGCCTTGCCAGAACTAAATTCGACGATATCGACCGGGCCGCCGAGGCCATCAAGCCTGCCGAGTCGGGAAGGATACATACCTTCATCGCCACTTCGGATATTCACCTTCAGCATAAATTGAGAATGTCGCGGGAAGCGGTACTCGAAACAGCGGTAAGTGCTGTGCAGAGAGCGAGGCAACATACCGACGACGTGGAGTTTTCAGCCGAAGACGCCACCCGGTCAGATCAAGACTTTCTTGCCAGGATCACCGAGGCAGTAATCAAAGCCGGGGCCGGGACTGTAAATATCCCGGATACCGTCGGATACACCGTGCCTGAGGAATTCGAAGAACTGATCAAGCACCTTATGAACAGGGTGCCGAACATAGACAAGGCCGTTATTTCGGTCCATTGCCACAATGATCTCGGCCTTGCGGTAGCGAATTCCCTTGCAGCAGTCCTCGGAGGCGCCGGTCAGGTTGAATGTACCATAAACGGGATCGGTGAGAGGGCAGGTAACGCCTCGATGGAAGAGATAGTTATGGCTATGAAGACAAGACCTAAATTTTTTGGTGCAGACGTCCGCATCAAGACTCAGGAAATCTACAAGACAAGCCGTTTAGTCTCAAAAATTACAGGGATCGTCGTGCAGCCTAACAAGGCCATTGTCGGGGCCAATGCCTTTGCACACGAGGCGGGCATACACCAGGACGGCTTCCTGAAAGAACGCTCGACTTATGAAATAATGAAACCGGAAGATGTCGGCATTCCGCAATCAAAGCTTGTACTTGGAAAACATTCAGGCAGGCATGCCTTCAAGATGCGGCTGCATGATCTCGGCTATGAACTCGGCGAGGCTGACCTGAACAACGCTTTCGAGAAATTCAAGCACCTGGCCGATCAAAAGAAATACATCTTTGATGAAGACGTCGAGACTATTGTTTCGCAGGAGGTCTCAAAGGTTCCGGAAGTCTATGCGCTGTTGGGACTATCGGTATCAAGCGGGACCTATGTCAAGCCCTCAGCCACCGTGAGGATGTCATCCCACGAACAGCCAATAGAGCGGACGGACAGCGGCGACGGCCCGGTTGATGCTGTTTACAGGGCGATCGCGGCAATCACCGGGACTAAGAGCAGCCTGCTCAAGTTCGACGTAAAAGGGATTACCGGCGGTACCGACGCTCTCGGCGAAGTCGTGGTAACGCTCGAAGAGAGCGGAAGACCCGTCAGGGGACAGGGCGCGGATACGGACATTATCGTAGCTTCGGCTAAGGCATATATCAACGCGCTCAACAAGCTCGAAATCAGGAAACTCAAATAGAGCTACTCTTATCGAGCACTTCCCTTACTTTTCTTAAAAGCACGACAGGCAAAATAGCTTTGAAATAAAATATATTATCACGTCATTTTGCGCCGGGCTTTACGGGCAAAGAGGCTGTAAGAGGAAGACATAGAAAATCACACAAGAGCCTGCAATCACAGTATTTTGCATGCGGATGTGAATGCCCCGCAAAACATCGGGGAGAGAAGTTCTCAATCTATACCATATCCATTCTTCGTGTCCCATTGGAATATCCTTCGTGCCATGACAAAGAGGTTGTCAACTCTTTTTCAGCTACGGAGCAGAAGTGTCACCTGCGGCATAGTGACGCTGTCAGCCTACTGCCGGCTAACCCTTGCTCCGCATGGAATCTGGCATAGCTTAAAAGATCCTAAGAGTTGAGAACAGATTAGCTACCATATCTGTTTATATAGTTTTACATAGCAATATATAACTGTGCCAAGACAATGAGTGCCTAATTTTAAGGACTGAATCCAGCCCATATTCACGGGGGCGAGCTAGGCTGAGGATATTTGCAAATAAATATAACATCCTGTGGTTGACAAAATCCCGGGGACCCTTATATATGAGTTATAGCGTTTCAACGGACTTAAAAACGACAATGTTTCTTATGGTGGGGAGTCTGTTATTTTGAAGGGAGATAAGGACTTAGATTATGCAAGTAACAGTCTGCGGCAAGATTAAAGACACATCGCTGTATCCCGTTTTGGATGCTACGTCCCATCTCATGGATAAAGTTGAGAGACTTTACTTCA
>Ga0182010_10001608_pt1 | contig 11822 bp, 8 predicted proteins | sample 611E1MmetaG_FD_120488 | JGI IMG/M metagenome (GOLD analysis project Ga0182010, IMG submission 120488) | Permafrost microbial communities from Stordalen Mire, Sweden - 611E1M metaG | ecosystem: Environmental > Terrestrial > Soil > Wetlands > Permafrost | place: Sweden: Stordalen | collected...
CGGAAGTCCTCGTAGGAGAGCACCGCCGCCTGGACGGCGGCTGTCTCGACGCCTGTCTCGGCCCCGGCCCCGGCAACGGCCCCGGCCCCGGAAACGGAGGCGAGCGACGACTGCATCGAGGGCCGATCAGACATCGAGGTTCTGGACCTTTCGGGCCTCGGTCTTGATGAAGTCCTTGCGGGGCTCGACGCGCTCGCCCATCAGCATCGTGAAGATGGCGTCCGCCTCGGCGGCATCGTCCACTTCGGCGCGCAGGAGAGTCCGCGTCTCCGGGTTCATCGTCGTCTCCCAGAGCTGGTCGGCGTTCATCTCGCCGAGGCCCTTGAAGCGCTGAACCGTGATGTTCTTGGTGTTCAGCTTCTTGACGATCGCGTCGCGCTCCGCCTCGGATTGGGCGTACTGGGTGTGCTTGCCCGTACTCACGCGGAATAGAGGCGGCTGGGCGATGAACAGGTAGCCGTTCTCGATGACCTGCGGCATATGTCGGAAGAAGAAGGTCAAGAGGAGGGTTCGGATGTGAGCCCCGTCCACGTCGGCGTCGGTCATGATGATGATCCGCTGGTAGCGAAGCTTCGCCAGGTCGAGCGAGTCGCCGATGCCGGCGCCGAGGGCGATCACAAGCGGCCGGATGTTCTCGCTCGAGACGATCCTGTCCAGACGCGCCTTCTCGACGTTGAGGAGCTTGCCTCGAAGCGGCAGGATCGCCTGGAAGCGGCGGTCGCGGCCCTGCTTGGCCGAGCCACCGGCGGAGTCGCCCTCGACGAGGTAGAGCTCACTCTTGGCGGGGTCGCGCTCCTGGCAGTCGGCCAGCTTGCCCGGCAGGGACATGCCCTCGAGGGCACCCTTGCGGATCACGAGGTCCCTCGCCTTGCGGGCGGCTTCGCGGGCCCGAGCGGCGATGAGTGACTTCTCGATGATGCGCCGACCGTCGCCCGGGTTCTCGTCGAGGTACTGGCCGATGCCCTCGGCCACGGCCCCCTCGACCTGGCCCTTGATCTCGGCGTTGCCGAGCTTGGCCTTGGTCTGGCCTTCGAACTGCGGCTCGACGAGCTTGACGCTGATGACGGCCGTCAGGCCCTCTCGGACGTCGTCGCCCGACAGATTGGCGTCCGCATCCTTGAGGATGCTGGCCCTTCGGGCGTAGTCGTTGAGCGAGCGGGTCAGAGCGGCCCGGAAGCCGGTGAGATGGGAGCCGCCGTCGACGGTGTTGATGTTGTTCGCGAAGCTGAAGATGTTCTCGGCGTAGGAGTCGTTGTACTGGAGTGCGACTTCGATCGATGTCGCACCTTCGCGCCGTTCGACGTACATCGGTCGGCCGTGCAGGGTTTCCTTGTTCCTGTTGAGGTGGCGGACGAAAGAAACGAGGCCGCCCTCGAAATAGAACGATCGTTCTCTATCTGCCCGTTCGTCGGTCAACCTGATCCAGAGGCCCTTGTTGAGATAGGCCGATTCGCGCAGGCGCTGTGAGATCGTGTCGAACGAGAACTCGGTCGCCTCGAAGACCTCGGGGTCTGCCTTGAAGAAGGTCGTAGTGCCACGGCGATCGCCCTGCGGGCCGATCCTGCGAACCGGCGTGGTCGGGATCCCGCGGGCGTACTCCTGAGCCCAGACGGCGCCGTCTCTTGCGGACTCTACGCGAAGCCACTCGGAGAGCGCGTTGACGACGCTGACGCCGACGCCGTGAAGACCGCCGGATACCTTGTAGCCGCCGCCGCCGAACTTGCTTCCGGCATGAAGGACGGTGTGCACGATCTCGAGAGCGTCGCGGCCGCTGGGGTGTCGACCAACCGGGACACCGCGGCCGTCGTCGGTGACGCGGACTGAGCCGTCGGCCAGTACCCGCACCTCGACGTGGGTGGCGTAGCCGGCCATTGCCTCGTCGATCGAGTTGTCTACGACTTCCCAGACGAGGTGGTGCAGGCCCCGGGCATCGGTCGAGCCGATGTACATGCCGGGCCGTCGACGCACCGGGTCGAGGCCCTCGAGGACCTGGATGCTCTCGGCGTTGTAGTCGCTCGAGGTCGCCTTGCGTGATTTGCGCGCGGCGGCCGTCTGCGGAGCGGCCGCCTGTCCGTCCTTCGCGCGCCGTGGGAGTTCCTGGGTCAAGCGTTTCCTCCGGTCAGACGGTCGAAGAGGCGCGAGAACTCCTCGTCGCTGTAGTACTCGATGACGATGCGTCCCCCTTTACGAGACCTGGCCAGGACCACCTTGGTGCCGAGGGCACGGCGCAGATCCTCCTCCAGTCGTTCCATCTCTCCTTCGACGGGGGCCTTGAACCTGGAGATGGCCGTCGGGCGTTCGCGCAGCCTCCGCACCAGCTCCTCGGTCTGGCGGACGGACAGTCCGCGGGAGATAACCGCGTCGACGAGCTGCCGCTGCACGGCAGGGGTGGTGCCGATCAGAGCGCGGGCGTGGCCTTCCGTGATGTGGCCGCCGCCCAGAGCTTCCTGGACCACCGCCTCGAGATCGAGCAAGCGGAGGATGTTGGCGATCGTCGGCCTGGCCTTGCCGACTCGCGTCGCGATCTCGTCCTGGGTCAGCTTGAACTCGTCAGCCAGCTGGCGGTACGCATGCGCCTCCTCCATGGCGTTGAGGTCGGCGCGCTGGATGTTCTCGACGATCGAGATGGCCAGCTGGTCCCTCGGCGCCATCTGGCGAACGATTGCGGGCACGTGTTCGAGGCCGGCGATCTGGGCGGCACGGACACGGCGTTCACCGGCCACGAGCTGATAGCCGTCGAGCACTTCGGTCACCAGTACCGGCTGGAGCACTCCGTGGACGGCGATGCTGGCCGCCAGACGTTCCAGGGCCTGCTGCTCCACGCGCTGCCGCGGCTGGTAGGGATTGCCCTTGATGCGCGAGATCGGGATCTCGACGGGTATGGCGCCTGCTGGGCTGGTCTGGGGGATGAGCGCACCGAGTCCTCGACCAAGGCCAATATGGCGCTCCGCGGGCGGCGACATCAATTTCCGCCTCCGCTCGAGGGTAGCGCGTGGCCTGCCGTCGATCTCCTGCCTTCGCCGGCTGGGCTCGCGGGATCGGGATGGATGGGCCGGCCGTCGCGAGCCCGCATCTCCGCGGCCAGCGCGGCGTACGCCTCGGCACCCTTGGAGTCGGGCCGGTACAGCGCAATCGGCAGACCGTAGCTCGGCGCCTCCGAAAGGCGGACGCTGCGCGGGATTATGGTGTCGAAGACCGTCGGGCCGAGGTACTTGCGGACCTCAGCGTCGACTTCGGCCGAGAGGTTCGTTCGCGGGTCGTACATGGTCAGAACGACGCCTTTGATCGCCAGGTCCGGGTTGAGGTGGTTTCGGACCAGATTGATCGTGGCTATCAGCTGCGACAGTCCCTCCAGCGCGTAGTACTCGCACTGGATCGGGATGACCACGGCGTCGGCGGCGGTCAGAGCATTGACGGTGAGCAAGCCGAGAGAGGGTGGGCAGTCCAGGACGATGTAGTCGTACGTCGAGACGACCTCAGCGAGGATGCGTGCGAGGCGCCGCTCACGCTGAGGGAGAGGTGCGAGTTCGACCTCGGCTCCGGCGAGCGAGATCGACGAGGGCACAATCGACAGGCCCACGATGGTCGTCGGAACGATCAGGTCCGTAACGCGGACGTCCTCGATTATCGCCTCGTAGACGGAATGCCCGATCTCGCTTCGATCCAACCCAAAGCCGCTCGTGGCGTTGCCCTGGGGGTCCAGATCGATAACGAGAACGGAGTCTCCGGCGAGGGCTAGGTAGGTAGCCAGATTGACTACCGTGGTCGTCTTACCGACGCCACCCTTCTGGTTGGCGCAGGCGATGATCTGGCCCACTCAGGTCCCCATTTCGGTGGTCGGCACGCTTGAATTCTAGCATTCGGGGCTGTTTCCCGGTTTCTGGACGCCGGGTGGCCCCCCGGTGAGCACCGATCCTTCGGCCGACCCGGGCTCTCTCGATGCCAGGCGAAACCGTATGCCTCTGCGATTGACGCGGACTTATCTCGCGCTTCACGATTTCGGCGACGCGAATGCCGCCCCACCTTCAGCCGGCGAACCCAAGGCGGCTGGGTCGACCCGGTCGGTCCGCCTTGTTTCACGTGGAACAAGATCGGACGGTTCGGTCGCTCGCGGCCAAGCCCATGACAGCGCCGGCCGCGGTTAGCCCGCTGGCCCCGGTTAGCCCGCTGGCCGCGGTTGGCCCACGAACCGCCTCGCTTGATTCCCAATTCTGTGGCGAATTGCCGTGGTTCGACCGCAGACGGACCTCGGACGCCCAGGATCCCCCCGAAGACAGCCTCGATTCGACCGCGACTGCCCCAACTCGCTGGCCTTGACCGGAGAGCCGTTTGGCTCATGCTTCAGACGATGAAGACACGCCATAAGAAGCTGGTTCGCGATCGGATTCCGGAGTTGCTGTCAGGGCTGCACGTGCCCTACGAGGCTCGGACTGCGATCAACGCCGAACTGCCTGCACTCTTGCTGGCCAAGCTCGATGAGGAAATCGGCGAGTACCTGGCGGCTACCGACGACCAAACTCGGATCGAGGAGCTGGTCGACGTACTCGAAGTGATCGTCGGTCTTGGCAGGCTGTGCGGGGTCGATCGTGCCTCGCTCGAGCGCTATCGGGCAAGGAAGGCCGCGGAACGAGGGGCATTCGAGGCCGGCGTCGTTCTCATCTCGGCTGGCGAAGACGACCAACCGGGGGCGTGACCAATCCCCAGGTCGGTCTAGCGGCAAACATGACCAACCTGCGCGCTCTTGAGCCCATGACTTGTTGCGGTGGCCTCCGCGGCTTTGCATGCCGCAGGGAACTGTTGGTTCGTTCTGGCCTTAGGCAATCGTCGCGGACAGTTCTAGCGTTCCAAGATCCAGCTACCGGCACCCTCACTGATTTCGCGCGGCGAGGCGGTCGCCGGACGCATGGACGAGGCGGCGTCTACTCCACCCGGTGTCCCGACGAACCGATGGCCTGGCACCGGATCGTTTGTTCAGGATTGCCTCTCGGCCTATACTCCCCAGGTCGTTTTGGCCGTCTTGGCCTCTCCCCAACCGGAGCGACCCCCAAAAACCCCTCAGATAGGCCGTAATGGGTCCCGTATTCGCCGCCGTCGGCGCTGCAGTGGCGGCTCTCCTGGAAGTGACAGTCGCCTCGCGGATCCACGTCGCAGATGCGCAACCTCAGATCGTTCTGGTGTTCGCCGTCCTGCTCACGCTGATCATCGGTTTCGAGGAAGGAATGGCGTGGGCATTCGTTGGCGGACTGTCCATCGACCTGCTCGCGTTCAGGCCGCTCGGGTCCACAGTGTTCGGCCTCCTGGTGGTCGTCGGACTCGCCGCGGCCATCGCCCCGGTCCTGGCTCGTATCCGTTTTGCGAGCCCGCTGATCGGTGTCATCCTCTTCACTCCCGTATTCATCGTGCTCTCGACCGTGGCCACAGGCCTCCTGCGGCCTCCCGCCCCCCAGCTGCGCCTGTCGAACGTCCTGGCGGCCGCGCTGGCCAACGTCATCTTCGGAGCACTTGTCGCCCCTCTGCTCGCCGCCTTTCGTCGGCGGTGGGAGCAGCGGGAGCGTCTCAGCCGGTGAGGAGACGCCATGAGCGTCGGAATCGAACACGAGCTCCCCGCCCCCAAGAACGTCTATCGGTTCGGTACGTTCGTGCTGGCTATCGTCGTCGCGGTCGCAGCTCTCGGCGTGCGCATGTTCTACTTGCAGGTCGTCGAAGGACAGACGTCCAATCAGGTGGCGCAGGGAGAGTCGTCGGAGATAGAGGCGGTACCTTCCAGCCGAGGCTTGATCTACGACTCGAACGGCACCCTCCTGGTGAAGAACATCCCGAACTTCACCATCCAAGTGATCCCTCACGATCTCCCGCTCTCCGAGAAGGCGGTCGTCGTGAGGCGGCTCGCCTCGCTGCTCAATCTCGATCCGCTTGTTGTCGACAGTGAGATCGATAGCGCCACCGGGTCGCTCTACAACCCGGTCGTCATCGCAACCGGCGTGCCCACCGACGTGGCGCGGGTCGTCGACGAGAACCACGACATTCTCCCCGGGGTGCACGTCGTGGCGGAGCAACAGCGCGAGTACACGAACGGCCTTCTCTATGGCGAGCTCCTCGGCTATACCGGCCCCCTCAACTCCGACGAGTACGCCAATCTCAAGGACGCTGGCTACTCATCCGAGGACACCATCGGCAAAGCCGGGCTAGAGGCGTACTACGAATCCGTGCTTCGGGGCACGTACGGCCAGGAGTCCGCAGCCCTGGATACCAATGGCCAGCCCATTCCGGGGCTCGTCACTTCGATCAGCTCACCCGTCCCGGGTTCGTCGTTGACCTTGAGCATCAATGCCCGAGACCAGGCTCTGGCCCAGAAAGCCCTCCAGTGGGGTCTTTCTGCCGCCGGCGTGAAGATGGGCGTGATCATCGTCGAGAACCCGCAGAACGGCGAGATCCTGGCCATGGTCAGCCTGCCGGGCTACGACGACAACCTCTTCGCTCAAGGGTTGAGCCAGACGGCCTACCAGACCCTGCGCGACGACGAGAACACGCCTCTGATCAACAAGGCCGTCAGCGAGCAATACGCGCCTGGTTCGACGTACAAGCTCGTGACCGGGACCGCAGGGCTCCAGGAAGGCGTAATCACTGCTACGACGACGATCGATTCTGTGCCGTACATCGAGCTTGGGGTGTACAAGACCCCGTACTACGAGTGGAACAAGACTGGCTGGGGGCCGCTCAACATCATCATGGGCTTGGCCCACTCAAGCGACACTTTCTTCTACCAGCTAGCCCAAAAGGTCGGGCTCGACAGACTCACCTATTGGGCCGAGCAATTCGGCTTCGGCGCGAAGACCGGCGTTGACCTACCCGGCGAGGCGACGGGCATCGTTCCCACCAACACGTGGAAGATGATCGCACAGGGCGCGCCGATGTACGACGGCGACATAGTCCAGGTCGGCATCGGGCAGGGCTTCGTCACGTCCACCCCGCTGCAGCTGCTAAACGCGTACTGCGCGCTGGCCAACGGCGGCAACCTGTGGCAGCCGCATCTCGTCACGAAGATCACCGATCCGAACGGGAACGTCACGGATGTCCAGCCAACGCTTATCCGGAAGCTTCCCGCTTCTGCCGAGACTCTCCAGACCATGCGCGACGGCACCCGGGCGGTCGTCACGAGCCGTCACACCTACACCATGGTCGACTTGCCGATCAAGGTTGCCGGCAAGACGGGCACCGCGGAGTTCGGCATCAAGGATAAGTATGGGCGACTCCCCTACCACGAGTGGTTCGTCGGCTACACCCCGGCCGACGCTTTCAACGGCGACCCGACCGGGACAACCTCCCAGCTCGCTGTCCTCGCATTCGTCTATGGAGCCGACACCTACGGTGACATCTCCACCGAGATCGTGAAGTACTTCATGTGGCTGCACTACAACCTCAAGGGCAGTCCTTTCAACCAAAAGACCCCGGGCTACATCCCCTACTGGGTTCCAAAACGAACCAACTTCTACGGAACGGCGAACAACCATTAGCACAGCAAACCGATGAGCCTCTTCCGTTCTGAACCGATGAAGATCCGGTCATGGACACCCAAGGCCGCGTCCCTGACCTGGCGTCTCTATGACTTCCAGCTGACCACCTACGCTGTGCTCCTGACGTGCTTCGGCCTGGCGATGGCCTACAGCAACAGCGTCGGCTCCACGCATACCACTCTCTCGCCCGGCTCGCCATTCGTCCGCGGCCTCATGTGGGCCGTCATAGCCGTCGTCGTGTTCGCGATCGCCACGATGTTCGACTACAGGTGGCTGCGGACCTTCGCCTGGCCGCTCTACCTCGTGAACATAGGACTGCTGCTCCTCACACTGCGAATCGGGTCGAACACCGGCGATGCGGGAACTTCGGCTCGTTGGATCAAGATTGCCGGGTTCCAGTTCCAGTTCAGCGAGCTCGCCAAGATCGTCATGATCGTGGTCTTCGCCGCCTATCTCGCCGGCCGCCAGCTGAAGATCACGTCCGTCTGGACGGTAATCGGCGCAGTCATAGTTCTCGGTCCGCCCTGGATCCTGGTGATGCTCCAGCCCGACCTGGGGACGTCGCTGGTGCTGGTGGCAACTCTCGCCGGCATGCTCTTCATGTCCGGGTCGAGTCTCAAGTGGCTTGGGACGCTGGCCGGGGCCGTTCTGGCAGCCATCCCGTTCGTGTGGTCGAACCTTCACCCGTACCAGCAGGCTCGGCTCCTCGCGTTGGTGAACCCTGGAGCCGATCCTCGTGGAAGCGGCTATCAGCTCATCCAGGCCCAAACGGCGGTCAGCTCAGGGGGACCCTTGGGCAAAGGCCTGACCAACGGCACCGTGCCGTTGCCGGTTCAGACGACCGACTTCGTGTGGGGCGTTCTGGCGGAGGAGCTCGGGTTCCTGGGTGCGATGGTCGTTCTCGCGCTCTTTGTGGCTCTGCTCTGGCGATTGCTGGTCTGCTCGTGGCGAACGAGCGACCAGTTCGCGATGATGATCGGCTGCGGCCTCGCTTCGATGATCCTGTTCCAGGTCTTCGTCAACGTGGGGATGGTCATCGGCCTGATGCCCATTACCGGCATCCCGCTTCCATTCGTGACCTACGGCGGTGCGTCCCTGGTGAGCCTCATGGGCGGCCTTGGCGTACTGCAAAGCACGAACCTGAGACGCGAGCCGCCTGCGTGGTAGCGGGAGCTCGCCCGCCTTCGCTCGTCGATATGCCCGTCAGCGTGGCCATCGAGTCATGACCGCGACCCTCTCCGAGCGCCCAGCGCCGCCCACCATCGCCACCACGGGATCGCACCACGCCCCGCCTCCACTCCCGTCGCTGGCGGTCGAACGGGCTCTCGGGTGCGTGCGGAAACCCGGCCGGTACGCCGGCGGTGAGTGGAATTCGGTCCGGAAGGATTGGGCCGCCGTCGCCTTGAAGTGGTGCTTCGCCTATCCCGACCTCTACGAGATCGGGATGAGCAACCTGGGGCTGCGGATCCTGTACGAGGTGATCAACGACCGGCCCGACCGGCTGGCAGAGCGTTGCTTCGCGCCCGACGTCGACCTCCAGGACCAGCTGCGAGCCGCCCGGCTGCCGCTCTGGAGCCTGGAGACCCGCCGGGCACTGCGCGACTTCGACGTTCTCGGGGTAAGCCTGGGCTACGAGCTGACCTACACGAACCTGCTCGACATGCTCGATCTGGGCGGCCTCGGGCTCACGACGGCGGAGAGAGCCGAGGCCGATCCCCTCGTCATCGCCGGCGGCTCCAGCGTTCTGAACCCCGAGCCGATCAGCGACTTCCTCGACGCCGTTCTCCTGGGCGAAGGCGAAGACGCGGTACTGGAGATCAGCGACGCCCTCGAGCGGATGGGCTGGCACCGCCGCGTCCGCGGCCCTGCCGGTGAGTGGCGCCGGGGAGTGGCCCGCTCCGTCGCCCTCCGGGAACTGGCTCGAATCCCGGGCGTCTACGTTCCGTCGCTCTACCGGCCCCGCTACGGCCCCGACGGAACCTTTGAGAGGCTCGATCCTGTGACGGGCGCCGACGTCCCCGCGGTCGTCCACGGCCGCATCGCGGCCGACTTCGAGACCCACGTCCACGGCATCCGCCAGATCGTGCCAAACATCGCCATCGTCTTCGATCGGGCCCAGCTGGAGGTGATGCGCGGCTGCACGCGCGGCTGCCGCTTCTGCCAGGCGGGGATGCACTACCGGCCGCTCCGCGAGCGCGCTCCGACCGTGGCGGTCGAGGCCGCGCAGGCGATCCTCAAGGCGACGGGCTACGAGGAGATCGGCCTCACGAGCCTTTCGACCGCCGACTATACGTACGTCAACGAGGTCGCCACGACGATCCACCGGCTCTGTCCGGAAGCCAACGTCTCGCTGCCGAGCACCCGCGTCGACGCCTTCACGGTCGAGCTGGTCGATGCCATCGCTCCGGGTGGTCGTCGTTCGGGTTTCACCTTCGCCCCCGAGGCCGGCAGTCAGCGCCTGCGCGACGTGATCAACAAAGGGGTCAGTGACGAGGAGATCGCCCGGTGTGCCGAGCTGGCCTTCAGCCGCGGCTGGAGCTCCCTCAAGTTCTACTTCATGATCGGCCTGCCCGGCGAGACGATGGAGGACGTCCTGGCGATCTCCAAGATCTGCCGCCGGGTTCTCGAGGTCGGCCGGCGACACCACGGTGGCAGGGCCCAGGTGAAGGCGAACATCTCGACCTTCGTGCCGAAGGTGTCGACGCCGTTCATGTGGTCGGGCCAGGATTCGACCGTCGAGATCGAGGCCAAGGTGGCCGCCCTGCGAAAGACGATGCACGGTCAGGGGCTGGATCTGCGCTGGCACAGCCCGTTCAGCTCGATCCTGGAGGCTGCGCTCGGCCGCGGCGACCGTCGCCTGAATGCGGTCGTTCGGCGAGCCTGGCGCAAAGGCGCCCGCTTCGACGCATGGGACGAGCACTTCAGCTACGAGCGCTGGCTCGAGGCATTCGAAGAAGAGGGTCTCGATCCGGCCTGGTATGCCCAGCGCGACATCCCGTTGGACCAGCCTCTGCCGTGGGGCCATCTCAGCTGCGGAGTGACGCAGGAGTTCCTGGCACGCGACCGGCAAAGGGCGCTCTCCGGCAAGATCGCAGCTGACTGCCACTGGGGTCCGTGTTACAACTGTGGCGTTCCGGCGGCCACGGGATTCGAGTGCCAGACCGGCGAGGACGGCCCACGGCAGCTGCTCAGGCAGCCCGAGGGCGTCGAACCGTCGGGCAGGCGCTGGCGCTATGTCGGGCCGCCGGGCGATCCGCGGCGGCAGGTCGCCGGCAGTAAGGAAGTCGCCGCACATTCGTGGCCATACGATTTGATGGGGACTGACGTGCAGTCGAAGAACGCGGGGCTCTCGGGTCTGGCGTCGCTGGTGGATGCGGCCGGCGGTGAGTCCACGGGGTGAGCTTCGCAGCCCTCCAGACATTCGCGGCCAACGCCGCCACGACGGTCGCCGATCCGGGCGAAGCCACGCTCGAGTTGATCCGACTCTTCGTCTTGCTCGTAGGCGCGGCCGCGCTCGTCACCCTGCTCGCGCGCCGCATCAACCTGCCGTACACGGTCGCCCTGGTGGCGTTCGGCATGGCCGCCGGCGCACTGGCGCAGCCGCTCAGGATCGACCTCACGCCGCAGCTCGTGCTGGTGGTGCTGCTGCCGGCGCTCATCTTCGAGGCTTCGTATCAGACCGATTTCGAGAAGTTGCGGCCGTCGCTGCTGGGCGTCTCGCTGCTGGCCGGGCCGGGGGTCCTGGTGAGCGCGGCGCTGGTCGCGCTGGTCTTGAACCTGGGCGCGGGGTTGCCGCCGGCGCAGGCATTCATCGTCGGCGCGATGCTCGCCGCCACCGACCCGGTCGCAGTCATCGCCACTTTCAAGGGACTCGACTCGCCCCGGCGACTGGCCACGCTGGTCGAAGCCGAGAGCCTCTTCAACGATGGCACCGGCATCGTGGCTTTCTCGATCGCGGTCGCGTACGTGACGAGCCCCGTCTCGCCGCTGCAGATGGGGGTCGCGTTCGTCTCCGTCGTGGCGGTCAGCGCCGCCATCGGGGCGGTCGCCGGATGGGCCGCTTCCCGGCTCCTTCCCACCGTCGGCGACCACCTGATCGAGATCAGCCTCTCCGTGGTGCTGGCATACGGCACGTACCTTGCCGCCGACGCGATCCACCAGTCGGGCGTGATCGCCACGGCCGTCGCCGGGATCGTGTTGGGCAACTACGGCCGGCGCCTCGGCCTTTCGCGGCGAACGGAGGAGGCGCTCGACACGGTCTGGGAGTTCGTGGCGTTCCTGGCCACGGCCTTCGTATTCCTTCTCATC
>Ga0182010_10001612_pt1 | contig 11808 bp, 7 predicted proteins | sample 611E1MmetaG_FD_120488 | JGI IMG/M metagenome (GOLD analysis project Ga0182010, IMG submission 120488) | Permafrost microbial communities from Stordalen Mire, Sweden - 611E1M metaG | ecosystem: Environmental > Terrestrial > Soil > Wetlands > Permafrost | place: Sweden: Stordalen | collected...
ATCATAGAGGCTGTATTTCCACAGGTAATGAAGAAATTCCTCTTTCATTTTAGCACAAATTAGGAAACAGCGAGAACCTAAATTTACGAAAAAAGGCAATCCGACGCAAGTCCTCCTTATAAAAAATGAATGGGAGAATGGGGGAATGGGAGAATGGGGGACTTAGGGACTGGATTCAGAGACTGCAAGACTGAATGACTGCATGACAGTAAGTCTGAAAGATAATTGAATTCAGATCAGTTTATGCTGGCGGAGATATTTTTCCATCTCAATCTGTATCTCTTTTGCTTTTTCGCCGGCAACTATATCAAATTTTTCGGTATTATCTGCAAATATTATCGCACGCGATGAGTTAACCAGAAGACCACATTTGCTGTTAAGACCATATTTTGCAACCTCTTCAAGACTACCGCCCTGGGCCCCGACTCCGGGAACCAGCAGAAAATGATCAGGGACCAGCTGGCGAATATCTTTCAACATATCAGCCCGGGTCGCACCAACAACATACATCATATTATTAATGGTGCCCCATTTCTGTGAAATAGATAGTACTCGCTCAAAAAGCTTTATACCGTCTTCATCATGATATTGAAAATTATCCGCGCCTTTATTTGAAGTCAGTGCCAGCAGTACTACCCATTTGTCTTTAAACGACAAGAAAGGAGTAACAGAATCTTCTCCCATATAAGGAGCAACAGTTATTGCATCAAACGGCATGTTTTCAAGAAATGCCTTTGCATACATTTTTGATGTATTTCCTATATCTCCCCGCTTTGCATCTGCAATAACAAAAATGTCAGGATAATTATCTTTAATGTACCGTACTGTGGCCTCCAGAGAGATCCATCCCTTTGCGCCATAGCATTCATAAAATGCAACGTTTGGCTTATAGGCAACAGCGAATTTATGTGTTGCATTAATAATTCTCTTGTTAAATTCGAAAACCGGATCTTCAGTACTAAGAAGTATTGAGGGAATTTTTTCAATTTCAGAGTCGAGACCGACGCACAGGAAGGAGCGCTTTTTGATTATGTTTTCAAATAATTTGGAGTGATCCATTATCTGTTGGTTTAAATATTACTCTCTTTCAAACGTTCCGAATTTTCAGCCATCTGCAACTTATCAAGAACTTCCTGGATATTTCCATCAAGAATTACAGGAAGATTATAGACTGTGTAATTAATCCTGTGATCAGTCATCCTTCCCTGCGGATAATTGTAAGTCCTGATTTTAGCTGAACGGTCGCCGGTCGATACCATAGTCTTTCTCCGGTGAGATACCTCATCCAGATATTTCTGGTATTCAAGATTATAAAGTCTCGTCCTGAGCTCCTTTAATGCTTTATCGTAGTTCTTAAGCTGCGACTTTTCATCCTGACAAGTAACAACAATGCCAGAAGGAATATGTGTAAGACGAATAGCAGAATATGTAGTATTTACTGACTGACCTCCGGGTCCCGAAGAGCAGTATGTATCCTTTCTGATATCTTCTGTCCTGAGGTCAATATCAAATTCTTCTGCTTCGGGAAGAACTACCACCGATGCAGCAGATGTATGAATCCTACCCTGAGTTTCGGTTTGTGGGACCCTCTGAACACGATGAACGCCAGACTCATATTTCATAATTCCATAAACTCCTTCCCCGGTTATGCTGAGAACTATTTCTTTATATCCTCCTGCTGTACCCTCAGATATATTATTAACCTCCACTTTCCATCCTTTCGTTTCAAAAAACTTGCTATACATTCTGAAAAGGTCACCAGCGAAAATACTTGCTTCATCACCGCCTGTCCCGGCTCTTATCTCCATAACAGCGTTTTTATCATCCTCAGGGTCGGCAGGGATTATAAGCATTTTTATTTCTTCTTCCATCTCAGGAATATGCGATGTTAGCTCATCAAGCTCAGCTTTTGCCATATCACGCATTTCCTCATCCTTTTCACTATCAAGAAGTTCTTTCGTACTCGTAATATTGCTGAGGGCCAGTTTATATCTTTCGTATGACTCAATTATTGGAAGGAGATCCTTATATTCTTTATTTAATCTGACATACTTCTTCATATCCGAGAGAATATTGGGCTGGGTGAGGAGATCACCAACCTCAATAAACCGGGATTTTACCCCCTCAAGTCTCTCAAGAATCATGTTGTTTGCCATAGTTCAATAAATTTTCAGGGTGCAAAGGTAATAAAAAAGGCGTAATGGTACAATGGCCTAAAGGCTCAATGGGATAAACAAGTTACAACATAATGGTTTTAAAAACTCTGTGACACTCAGTGTCTTCTCTGTGTAACTCTGTGTAAATGAAGAATTAAGATTTAGATTAAGCTTCCCGTGTAAAGAATATTTAATACCCGAAAGTACCGAATTCAGAACATAGAGTAAGCTTCTTGTTTTCAGATTCCTCGCAATGACCTATAATTTTAGCATCAAGATTAAATTCTGAAGCTATACTTATCATTTCTGCAGCATTTTTCCGATCCGTGTAAATCTCAAACCTGTGACCCATGTTAAAAACCTTATACATTTCCTCCCAGGCTATTCCTGATTGTTCATGAATAAGATGGAATAATGGAGGCAAGGGAAATAAATTGTCTTTTACAATATGCATTTTATCAATAAAGTGAAGAATTTTTGTCTGACCTCCGCCTGAGCAATGTATCATACCATGTATTTCTGAACGCATAGTTTCAAGGATCTTTTTAATAACAGGTGCATATGTCCGTGTTGGTGAAAGCACCAGTTTCCCTGCATCTGTATTTAAACCCTCTATGGGGTCGGTAAGTCTTAACTTACCTGAATAAATAAGATCGTATGGTAAAGTCGTATCAAGGCTTTCGGGATATTTCGAGGCCAGGTATGGTGCAAAAAGATCATGACGGGCTGACGTTAGTCCATTACTCCCCATACCACTGTTATAAACCTTTTCATAAGTTGTTTTACCCGTTGATGACAGACCAATGATAATATCTCCGTTTCTGATCGTATGATTGGATATTACATCTGATCTTTTCATCCTTGTAATCACTGTGGAGTCTATAACAATAGTCCTGACCAGATCGCCCATATCTGCAGTTTCTCCACCTGTTGACCAGATATTTATTCCCAGTTTCCTGAGTTCCTCCAGCACTTCTTCGGTTCCATTGATTACAGCAGCAATAATTTCGCCCGGGATATGATTCTTATTTCGCCCGATTGTTGAAGAGAAGAGTATGTTATCATAAGCGCCGACGCATAGCAGATCATCAAGATTCATTACGATTGCATCCTGTGCTACCCCTTTCCATACTGAAAGATCGCCTGTCTCCTTCCAATACACATACGCGAGCGATGATTTGGTGCCGGCTCCATCGGAATGCATAATATTGCAGAAGTCCTTGTCACCTGCAAGAAGATCGGGGACAATTTTACAGAAGGCATTTGGAAACAGACCTTTATCTATATTCCTTATGGCTGCATGTACATCTTCTTTTGATGAAGAAACTCCCCTCTTGCTGTATTTTGATTCGCTGGTCATATCGGTTAGATCAAAGCCCGAAGATAGAAAAAAGAAGAAGTAAAGTGGTTATCTCTGCTGATTTTTCCCATCATCATATACCCATTCTATAGATTGTTTCAGAAGCTTTCTGAAGCTGGAATTTTCAAATGTGTCCACATCATGTCCGCTTTGCAGGGTAACAATCCGTGCTTTCCCATATTTCTTTGACCAGCCAATAATGTGCGTGCTTGTCGGTTCATTGGTTGTCAGCAGAGGTATCACTCCTTGTTCTACATAAAACCCTTTATAAGTTTCATCGAAAACCTCAAAATCGTTCAAACCCTTTGTAACCGGATTCTTAGGATCAACGATATTAACCATGAAATGTATATCATGAATGTAAGAGCTGGCAGGATATTCTGTACCATTGATTGTTATCGGTTTATGAAAATATTTTCCGCCCGTAATATTCAGATATTCCGGCCAGTCATCATAGGCACAGATACTATGATGCAAAACCACAAGAGGTTTGCCTTGCCGTATGCAATCAGACATATCTGCTGCTTGTTTTTCCGTTATATTCTGCCACATATGGTAAAATACCAGAACGTCATATTTACTGCGGTTCTCTTTAAGGAACATATCATATGCTGCGGGTAATTCAGCTATCTGGTATATTATGTTATCACCCAGACTTGCAAGCATCTGATTAAACTGCTCGGTTTTATAATCATGACCACCGGTAATTACCAGTATACGGATTGGTTTGGAAGGAGGGTTTGAAGCAGAAAAAACAGACCATGGAATAAAAACAAAAAACAGGAAAAACAGATTTTTTTTCATAATTGCGTTCCTACTGTTATTTCTTCGGTGGTTCATAATCAGTTCTCAAAACCTTGAACTCCGTTCTTCTGTCAATCTGATATGCGATCTCCTTCTGCTCGTCAGTAGGAAGAGTATTGACAAACTGCTCATTAAGCTGTGCACCTTCTTTCAGGAACGAATATTGTGAAGCGATTGCGGCATCAACTACCTTTGGACTCGACTTACCATAACCTTTTGCTGTAAGTCTTTCTATTTCAATTCCTTTACTTACCAGATAGTCGACAACAGATTGTGCTCTTTTCTGTGACAGAATTAAGTTATACTCTGCTGTATTCCTTGGATCTGTATGGGACATTAACTCAATTGTCACATTTGGGTTATCATTAAGAGTCTCAACGAGTTTATCAAGTGAAACCATCGATTCGGGTCTGAGATCCCATTTATCAAGGTCATATAGGATATTGGGAAGCTCGATTGTTCTGTCAGTAGGTGTAAGAAGTATGGTAACCATGAATTCCCGGCTCTTGTCCTGTCCCTTGGTTGTCTCTTTCTCCTTACCATTCAGATAACCTCTTTTTGAAGCGAGGAATATATAATCTACCTCTGCTTTTAGAGCAAATTTAAAATCACCTCCCGAACCTGTTTCTGCCTGCAGGTTTGATCCGTCACTGGCGATCAGCTGAACAACCGAACCGGTAATAGCCAAACCGGTTTTTTCGTCTTTCACAAGTCCGGTAACATTAAATTTAAGTGGTGGCAGTTCAAATGAATATAGCTCATCATTCCCTTTTCCCTTTCTGGTGGAACTGAATATTCCTTTTTCACTTCCATCTTCGAAAGCAACGCCAAAATCATCAGCAAAACTGTTAATAGGGGGTTTCATATTCTGTACAATCCAGCTGCCATCGGGTTGCGGAATTGCCTTGAAAATATCAAGGCCTCCCATTCCAATTAGCCCGTCGGAAGAAAAATACAATGTACCATCTTCCCTGATATATGGAAAGAGCTCATCGCCAGTAGTATTTATATCGGGACCAAGATTTACCGGCTTTGACCATGCATCTCCGGCTCTTAGCCTGGTAACTTTCCAGATATCCTTTTTACCAAAACCACCTGGAAGGTCAGATACAAAATATAATGTCAGACCATCTTTTGATATTGAAGGATGCGCGGCAACCAGAGAATCTGGAAGAAGTCCTATATTCTTAGGAGAGCTCCATTTATCCCCATTCTTTTTTGAGTACATTATTATGCAACCCTTTTTCTCACGTTTCCCTGCTTCACATCTTGTAAAATATAGTTCTTTATAATCAGATGATAATGAAGGTGTTCCGTCTTCAAATTCGCTATTTATCACCTCAACAGGGACAGGTGTACTCCATTTTGATTTTTTATCTACACGGCTTTCAAAAATATCAGTGAAATTCTGTCCGGTTGCCCCATGGGTTTTTTTCCCTGTAACTCCATCCCGGGAGGATGTAAAGTAAATAAGTCCAAAATCATCCCGTCCATATGCCGGGCTGAAATCAGCTTCCTTCGAATTTAAGTCTTTTAATTCATCTATCTTATAGGCTTCCGGATTTCGCATCCAATCAACCGACAGTTCACATGATCTGATTTCCTGTTCTGCCCTCGCGTCTGAAGGAGCAATCTGTTTGTATTTTTTAAATTCATCAATAGCCAGCGGATATTTCCCATTCTTTTTCATCGATTCGGCAAGCCAGAATTGAGCTTCAGGTTTTGAGTATGATGATTTCACTGCAAGTTTATACCAGGTCTCAGCATTTTTTGGATCATTTGTTAGCCTGTAACATTCTGCAATCATAAAAACGAGCTCAGTCCTGGAATTTTTATCAGCTTTTTTTGTTTTTGAATATGCATCCTTAAAGAGATCAGTAGCGTCATAATATTCCCCTGCAGCAAAGGCGGAATAAGCTCTGTCTGCTTTTCGTTTCTGTGCACTGATCCATGTAGAAGATGCAAGAGTAAGTATTATAAGTAATAGGAATAATTGTTTCATGATTCTGCCTTCATTTTGACTATAAAAGTAAACAATTTAAGGGAATTTGATAATAATAATAAACGATGAGGATCAGTAATTATTATAATAAAAAATATGCTGACTTTATCAATTGAGACATGAATTCACTTTCAACATCACCGCAGGCGGGCACCTCCGCTAAAACAGCCCGCCGGGCAATTTTAGGGGAGATACGACACTGTAGTGCCGGGGTGGGAAATGGGGTTAGTACATCAGGGATAAAAATTTAAGAAGTCATAATACCGGCAATGAAAAAAGGACCCCAGATTGGAATCCTTTTAAACAATCATGAAAAAAACTAACCAACATTTATCTTGTGAACAGTAATTCTCTGTATTTAGGAAGCGGCCACATTTCATTATCGACTACAAGTTCTAATTTGTCAATATGAACGCGTATTTCATCCAGGAATGGTTTAACCTTACTTTCGTACGCAATTGCTTTTTTATAATTATCCTCTATAATATTAGCTTTTTTACGTTCCTCAACCATATCATTTACCAGCTTCTTGATCATTGAGATATGATCAGAAATGCTGACTATCACTTCTTTACGTGCTCCTGCCAGTCTCTCAAATTCAGTGTTATTAAAGACTTCCCTGAGCCCTTTGACATTCTCAATGAGAGAGGTCATATAGGTAATGGCGATAGGAACAATGTGATTCATTGCAAGATCTCCAAGTACCCTTGATTCTATCTGCACCTTTTTAGCAAATTTCTCATACTCAACTTCTACCCGGCTTTCAAGCTCTTTATCTGTAAAAACACCTGATCCGACAAGAACTTCCCTTGATTGTTTGGTCAGATAAAGACTGATAGACTCCGGTACGCTTGGAAGACTGCATAAGCCTCTTTTCTTTGCTTCCTTATGCCATTCTTTACTATAATTATCACCTTCAAATAATACTCTCTCTGATTCAAGAATATCCTTTTTCAATACCTGGAAAATGGCTTCATCCTTGTTTACTCCCTTTTTAATAATTGCATCAACATCTTTTTTAAACTGAGTCAGCTGATATGCTACTGCAGCATTCAGAACAATCATTGCAGGACTGCAATTTGCAGATGATCCTACAGCTCTGAACTCAAACTTATTACCGGTAAATGCAAAAGGGGAAGTCCGGTTTCTGTCGGTATTATCGAGCAGAATTTCTGGTATCTTGCCAATTCCAAGCTTAAGTTCGGTCTTTTGAGCCGGGGTCATCTTCTTGTCTGTCACCTTCTTTGATATGTTTTCTAGCATATTTATAAGATAAGAGCCAAGAAAAACAGATACTATTGCAGGTGGAGCTTCGTGTCCTCCGAGTCTGTAAGAGTTTGTTTCATTCATTACTGATGCCCTCAGAACATCGTTACTGTCATTAACAGCTTTGATAACATTTACCAGGAATGTAAGAAACTGTAAGTTAGTTTTTGGATTTTTCCCGGGTGATAAAAGGTTAACCCCGGTATTTGTTGCCATTGACCAATTGTTATGTTTTCCTGAACCGTTAATTCCTGCAAATGGCTTTTCGTGAAATAAAACTCTGAATTTATGTTTCCGTGCAACTCTCCTCATTATATCCATCAACAAAAGGTTGTGGTCAACTGCGAGGTTTACTTCTTCGAATATCGGTGCACTTTCGAACTGATTTGGAGCTACTTCATTATGACGTGTTTTAACCGGAATTCCGAGTTTATATGCTTCGCATTCGAAGTCTTCAATAAAAGCCATAACCCGTTCTGAAATAGAACCAAAATAATGATCGGAAAGTTGCTGATCTTTAGATGATTGGTGACCCATAAGGGTTCTCTCAGCCAGAACAATGTCAGGTCTTGCATAATACAAAGCATCATCAATTAAAAAGTATTCCTGTTCACAACCAAGTGTGGCTATTACTTTAGTAACATCCTTATCAAAATACTGGCAGACATCCGTTGCCGCCCTGTCTAACTCTGAAAGAGCTTTTAACAGAGGTGATTTATAATCCAGTGCTTCTCCTGTCCATGATACGAATATTGTCGGAATACATAAAGTGGTTCCGACTATAAACACTGGTGAGGAAACATCCCATGCAGTATATCCTCTTGCCTCGAAGGTATTTCGCAGACCACCACTTGGAAAACTTGAAGCATCCGGTTCAGACTGAACCAGAACTTCCCCTGAGAATTTCTCAACAACCTGTCCATTGTCAGTAATCTCAATAAATCCATCATGCTTCTCAGCAGTCCCATCTGTAAGAGGGTGAAACCAATGAGTGTAATGAGTCGCACCTTTTCCTGTAGCCCACGCTTTGAGGCCCATAGCAACCTGATCAGCCTCCTGTCGGGTTAAGGATTTTCCTTCATCAATTGCACGTTTCACAACCTTGTATGCCTCTTTGGAAAGGAAACGCTCCATTTTAGGAAGATCAAAAACGTTTTCTCCGTAGTATTCGGAAACGATTTTCGACGGTGTAGTAACTTCAACAGGTCCCCTGTTGAATACTTCTCTTAAAGCACTAAATCTAAGTTCTGCCATTTTTTTAATATTTTTTTACAAAAATAATACATTTTTTAAATTACATCCTGTTTTTTGTCTGTTTGTTGACATATTTTTGCTTTTTTTATCAACATACCCCTGTTTTTTTAATACTATTTCTATTTATTTTATGTTTTTCAGCTCTTAATGTCATATTTCAAGAAATATTTTGCGCTTTATTAAATATTAGTGTTCTGACCGGTTTCCTGATTTTTCGTCTTCATAATAAGTTATTTCTTTTCTCAATAGAAATCCTGCCTAATTCTTTGTATGTTAGAATTATAAAGGTTTATAGTTTTCTATCATTACCCGTTTAAGGGTAGTTCACTGAATGTGGCAAACGGTGTAACACTTCAGATACGTTCAGCTTTTTCGGAGTAGATGTGCAGTACTTATTATATATTAAAATGGCGTTATATTTCCTGACCAGGCTGAGAGAGAATAGCTTCATTTGATAAATGTTTTTCTATCTTACTTAAAAACTGGCAATTACACACCTTTGAACAATTTGCTTCACGCTCCGAGTTTTAATGAAAATTTGTTATATTTGTCGCCTGTATTTAAAAAGGTATATTTCTATTAATTATTAAAGAACATATTAGATGTCAGCACTTCAATTTTTGCGCGAGAAAGCCGGAGTATTAGTTGCAGGATTAATTGGGTTCTCACTTTTCCTGTTTGTTGTCAGTGATTTCTTCGGTAAAGGAAGGGGTCAGCGACTGAGGCAGAAAAAATATTATGAGATCGGCCAGATCAGCGGAGAATATATTTCATATCAGGATTATGAATTAAGATTGCAAAACCTTCTTGAGATTTATAAATTATCGGGGAGATCAAATGTTGATGAAGCCACTAATGAATCTCTGAGAGAACAGACCTGGCAACAGATGGTAAGAGAAAAAATCCTGGATCCCCAATACAAGAAACTTGGTCTTGGTGTCAGCACCGAAGAGGTCGATGAATTGGTTCTTGGCAACAATCCACATCAGATTGTTCAGCAATTATTTACCGATCAGAAAACAGGTACCTTTAACAAATCATTTCTTGTAAACTTTCTTAAACAGACTGAAGTTGATGAAACAGCCAAGAAATACTGGTTGTTTTTTGAGAATGAGATTGTAACTGACCGGACAAATACCAAATACAATAATCTTGTTTCCAAAGGATTATTTGTTTCTTCAAAACAGACTGAGTTCGAAAAAGCTCTTAACGGCAACACGGTAGATTTCAGCTATATTCTTAAAAATTATGCTTCTGTACCTGATTCGTCTGTTAAAATTTCTCAGGGTGATTTAGATGCATACTATACAAAACATAAGGAAAACTATAAAAGAACAGCATTAAGAGATATTGAGTTTGTGACGTTCGATGTTGTTCCTTCTGAAGATGATATCAAACAGACCGAGCAATGGATCAACAAAACAAAAGAAGAATTTTCAACAGCACCTGATCCGGTCCAATTTATCAATCTCAGTGCTGACTCAAGATATGTCGGGTTTTTTATTCCTTTGAGCAATGTACCGGAGAATCTTAAAGAATATGCTAAAAAAGAAGATTTAAAAAGTATTTTCGGGCCATATATTGAGAATGGTTCCTATAAAATAGCCAAACTGCTCGAAGTAGCTGACAGACCAGATTCTGTACATGTTCGTCATATATTATTATCAACAGGTAAAACCAGAACAATCGAAACCGCAAAACATGAAGCTGACAGTCTAGTAAAACTGATCAAAAGCGGGACTAAGTTTGAAACTATAGCAATGGCTAATTCCGATGACCAGGGTTCTGCAAAAATCGGTGGTGATCTTGGTTGGTTTCCTGAAGGAAGAATGGTAGTACCATTTAATAATGCATGCTTTACAGGCAAGAAAGGCGATTTAAAGATAGCTGAAACGACATTTGGCATTCATATTATTGAAATTCTGGCACAGTCAAAAGATACCCGTAAGTACGATATCGGTTTTATAGACAGAAAAATTATGCCGGGCTCTTTAACAAATCAAAAAGCATATAGTGAAGCAAGTCAGTTTGCCGGCACGAATGATACTTATGAAAAATTCACAAAAACCATAACAGAAAAAGGGTTGAATAAAAAAGTGGCTAATGATGTTGCACCACAACAGAAGACACTACCAGGACTTGACAATCCAAGATCACTGATTATGTCTTTATTTCAGGCAGAGAAAGGCAAGATAATTCTTGATAACAGTCAGCAGGCAGTTTTTGAAGTTGGTGAAAAGTACGTTGTAGCTTATTGTACCAAGGTTCAGGAAGATGGAGTAGCACCACAGAAAGATGTCGAAAACGATATCAGGTTCGCCATTCTAAAAGACAAAAAAGCTGATCTTATTTCAGCTGAATTTAATAAAAATAACAGTTCGGGTAAAACCGTTGATGATATCGCACGGGCAATGGGCCTTACAGTTCAGGAAGCCAGCCAGATTAATTTCAGATCCTATACAGTTCAGGGAGCAGGAACTGAACCTTCACTGATTGCTGCAGCTTCGGCCTCTAAACAGGGCGTGGTTTCGGGACCGGTAAAAGGAAGTAACGGCGTCTACCTGCTCACAGTAAATAATATAACTGCAAATCAGGCTGAAGACATTAAACAATTGCACGACAGGCTTAGATCTACCTTCCAGATGAGAGGTACTTATGAAGCGTATGATGCCCTGCGTAAAAAAGCTAATATCATTGATAAAAGATATAAATTCTATTAATAGATTTTTCCGCAATTTAAAAAAAGGACATGCCGGTGCATGTCTTTTTTTTGCCCAAATATGGCACGCATTCCAAATATTACAAATCCGTGTCAGCTAAATAAAATCGATAGCCTGATACATTTTACCATTTTCATAAGTAAGTAAGGACATTTGAACAAACGAAGTAAGAATGCAGAAGTCTTTTCTGGTTAACTCTTTCCACCCTGCAAACTGGCTCCTTCGCTAAAATAGCCCACCGGGCTA
>Ga0182010_10001615_pt1 | contig 11792 bp, 14 predicted proteins | sample 611E1MmetaG_FD_120488 | JGI IMG/M metagenome (GOLD analysis project Ga0182010, IMG submission 120488) | Permafrost microbial communities from Stordalen Mire, Sweden - 611E1M metaG | ecosystem: Environmental > Terrestrial > Soil > Wetlands > Permafrost | place: Sweden: Stordalen | collected...
AGTGGCTACGAGGAACTTTTTGTGGATATCTGCTCCACAAACCCTATTCCTTTGCGTCTCCATAACTATTGCCGTCCTGATATGTGCAGATTGAAATCCTCAAGGGGTGCATTTTCCCATACGCGTTCTAAGACGCATTCTGGCATCCGAGTGTAGGTGGCTAGTTTTATAACCGGGATCTTGTCCCAAAAATATCACAGCCTTCACTGCACATATCGGATACAAATATGCCGCAAAGGTACATCATGCTTTACATTCTTCGGGCATGAGTCGCTGGCTCATGTGGGTTTTATAAATATGCTTTCGACTTCGTAAGGTCTGATGTTGCGGTCTAGATTGTGGGCCACAATTTCGTTCTAGCTGAAGCTGCTTTTTCTGTAGCTGGTAATTGTCGATAATTGATTCCATAGTGTCTGGAATCGGGACTTTGCCAGAAGCAAAAAAAGGGCCTGTTAAGAGAATGCCAAAAAGAGGGATAGATTCTTGCAGGTTACACGCACTTGATCTACGTATTCCAGATCTACTCTTCTGTCAGCCCGTAACGCTTGTAGACCAGGTAGTCTGGTCGGCATCATGTACGTCGGCTTCGAGAAGATCGAGTCGGGATGGATATCGGGGTTGATCTGGCGCAGGAGTACAGATGGGGAGAGACTTATGTGAAAAGAGATGGTGCAGCTGGCCAAAGCTATAATAGTTCCATAAAACCAATGACAGATTGGATTGGAGTGTAGTATGGATATGTCGATTAAATTCAAGGTTGCATCATTATTGATTATTGTTATTATAATTTTATTGATTCTTGAATCCTTGACTTGCTGGGCGGCAAGATTGGAGTATTCCTATAAAGTACGGAATAATGAAGTTTGCGAAAGAACAATTCCTAGGAAATTATTATTTCTGATAAACTGAAATTAAAATCTTATTAAGTTTGCTAATATCCAGTCAATTAAATAAAATTGCTATAATTTGAATGCACAGAAAAGTTCTATGTTACTTTAAAAGATATTAGTGAAAATGACATAGAACTATTTTAGGAATCGATATCAAGTGGCATGATATATGTTTGTGATGGCATTGAAAGGCGATAAAAAGATTTTGGTATGGGTGCTTATTGCTTCTCTTCTTTTTCTGGATTTATTGCCAACATGTACCCAGGATGACGTAGACCATTTTCGGCATTTAGTTCAGTTTTTATAATATTCCTTGCTTCTTCAGCACTGAGTTTTCTAAAGAGACCATATATTAAAGGTTTTATGAAAGTGTCCATCATCAATATTTCTTCCTTGGTGGCCGGCCTGGGCGGGTAATATGGAACAACGGCGATATATTCATGCGCGCTCTTTTGAACCATCGGCACCGACATTATAGAGAAAAGATGCAATAGGATATTACAAAGATGTAAAATATGTTCTTGCTTAATTATCTTTTTTATCTGTTTTTCTGGTAGATAATGCAGGATGATAACAGATACATAACATAACCCGGCAAGCCATTTTTGGAACTTCCTTCGAACAATAAAATCGTTAGACTTATCACGCGGATCGGTTTTTTTCAATTTCTCAAACTCGGCATCAGTTAGCATACTCCTCTTGTGGTTAGTTAAAGTAAATAACCTTTTCGAGATTACTACTCTGATAACATCGTATACTTTTAATACTATAATTAAAGCGTATCATGATATAACAAATTTTTAGAGATATCCTTAAATAGATTAGTGAGTTAGTTATTGGCAGTGGTTGAAATGAGACCAACAAAATATCAAGCGACCCTGGTCGCCAAGGTGGACGCAAAAACCCGCCTAGCTGTCGAGGATCTGGCTTTCAAAAATCGTGTGAGTTTAGGAGAAGTAACCCGCGAGCTGCTGGATCTTGGTATAAAGGCCAAAGGAATGACATGAAAATATTAGATGGGCCCAGGGCCGCGAACCCTGAGCAGAACCAAAGCAGAACACCCAGGCGAGGCATTCTATGTACAAAAGTGCTAATCTAGGTTTTAAAGTTGCCGGTTTGTGCCAAGATTTGAACCGATTTGTGGGTGAAGATGCGATTTGTTCGGACCTGCAATGTCAATTCGCGAGCCGATGCGCGATCATTTCAAACACATTGCGATCAAGGCGAGCATGATAGAAACCCTCCCCCGGCCGACCCCCCTTCACGTCAATTTCGATCAGATCCCCGGTGAGCTGCGATACATCAATCAATGGGTTTTGTGGCGCTACGTGTGGAAAGACGATAAAGCGAAGTGGGATAAGCCGCCCTTCCAGCCCAACGGCCAACACGCGAGTTCTGCAGCGGCCTTTACATGGAGCCCCTTTCAGGCAGTGAAAGAGGTATACGAAAACGGCTTGAATCTGCCTGTAGACGATCCCCTTCATTTTGACGGTGTAGGCTTTGTCCCTCACACAGTCGGGCAGGCAGATCTTCAATTCGTATTCGGCGATCTGGACAAATGCCGCGACAAAGATACTGGGGCGATCTCCTCCGAAGCCCTGGAAGACCTTCAGAGCATTAATTCCTACTGTGAACCAAGCCCCTCGGGGACGGGCCTAAGATTTGTGGCCCGTGGTGCACCTCCCTTCCCACCAGGCAAGGCCGGCCGGAAGAAGGGCGGCATAGAGCTTTACCAAAGCGGTCACTACCTGACCATAACAGGCCATAGGCTACCAGAATATCCCGCTACCATTGAGAAGAGACCAGAGGAGCTTAACGCATTTTACCAAAAGCATTTCAATCAACCCGAGCCTGAGCATCCAAAAGAGGAAGCTCAAAGCCAAAGCAACGGCTCAAAGTGGGCAGACGAACAGGTAATAGCCCTTGCTGCCCAGGCACACAACTCGCCTAAATACCTGTCTCTGATGGGTGGGAGCATAGAAGGCTATCCTTCTCAGTCCGAGGCCGATTTAGCATTATGCCAGCTAATCGCATTCTACAGCCCCGAACCGACGCAAATAGACCGGATCTTCCGAAGGTCAAAGCTCTATCGTGAGAAATGGGAGCGAGAGGACTATCGAGAGGATACAATAAGAACAGCAGTAGAGCGCACGACTGAACACTATAGCGGGAATGTGTGGAATGACAGCGAGGCCGGAACGGATCCGGCTATAAGGACCGTTACAAAGGACGATCTCAAAAGCACTATCGGAGTGCACCCGGGCACCGGCGCGGTTAATCGAGTTGTGGAAATGGAAAAGGACGGCCAAATAACCAAGTTCCTGGCGTGGGTGTCCGATTGCACCGTTCATATCCATACGGAGACCAGGGCGAAGGATGACACCGAATTCATTTTCGTAGGTGCTGGAGCTGTTGATAAGCGAGCCGTGAAATTCACCCTGCCCGCCAGCTCCTTAGCAGACTCACGAAAGTTCAAGGCAGCCCTCATCAATGCCTTCGGAGCTAAAAACCGAGTCGGTAAGCTCAGTTTTGAAATGGTGCAAGAAATATCCCTAAATCCCCGACTTATGGAGAGGATCGAAACCCCGACATGGAAAGAGAATATCCCTCTTTTGCCGGGCGTTGGCCTAACTGAGAATGTGGAATATAGGCTCTCTTCCAAGATCCCGGCCCAGGTCTATGATGGAGATCTTCAAGCAGCTAAAGAAATCCTGCAGAAGCTTTTGAAGGTCCATAAGTTCGCTCCTATCTTGGTTGCTACGATCCTGGGCGCTCCAGCTATTGCCAGATGGCATAAGAACGATCGGTTTGGTCTCGGGCTGTGGGGAATGACAGGGACCCTCAAAACGACCGCAGCCTTAACCGCGATGGGTGTCTATGGTATTGGATACTTGGACAGTCCTAAACTGAAGGCGGGAAAGGCAGGATCTACCGGCGTCGGAGCTATGGAGGTGTTCGCAGCGGCTGGATTCTTGCCACAGATCTACGACGACGTTAAGACTGTGGACTCAAAAGACGCCCAAAATTACGTTGCAGTTATTCATAGTGTTCTTGAAGGCGAGGAGAAAGCCCGAGGGAAGAAAGATGGAGGTCTCCGAGAATCCAGGGATTTTACGTGCATCCCAATAGTGACCGGCGAAGTGAGACCTCAAGAGGCTTCAACCTCTGCACGAGTTCTTAATCTGAATTGGTCTGATGCAAACGGCCCGCTCCTCACAGAAGTACAAAGCAGTGCGGCTCTACTGCCTGTAATTGGCTATCACTGGTTAAGGTTCCTGGCGAATACCGATTTTATCTTAGGCAAGGATTTTGAAGCTTTCAGATCAAAGAAGATGGAAGAGTTCTTAGGGCTCAAATATACGAATCCCGGTAGGCTGGCAACAATCTACAGCCTTCTTGTGAGTGTGTGGGATCTACTAGAGACCTCACCCCTAGGAGACGTGTTCACAGAAGCGCGTGAGAGCTTCAGGGCGGCCGTCCTGGAAGCCACGGCCACACAAGGCGCGGCGGTGACTGAGGAGACAGAGATTTCAAGGTTCCTGAGTGCGCTAGAAGAGCTTCTTGCAAGCAATCCCGGCATGATTCAATCTGTGGACGGCAAGAAGACGATTATTGGGGCGATCATTGGCAAGTGGATGGACAAGGGCCTGTTCCTACTGCCTACAGAGACCTTGAACGAGTTGATGAAGATCAAGGCATTCAGCCAACAGCCAACGATAGACAGCATCACCCAGGCCCTGAGCGAGAAGGGGTTACTGGTCCACAGTGAAAAAGAGCACCTTAAATATCGGTGTCGTTTGAACGGCGGGAACGTCCGGGGATGGTATATCAAAAGAGATTCGTTCCCGCCAAAACCCGAAGTGTTCCCGGCCGCCGGGAACGGTAAAAACGATGGCAGTAAGCCCAATGTTCCCGGTATCCCGGTGTTCCCGGCGAAAAACAAAGAAAACATTTCTGAGAAAAATCTAGGAGAATTAGTAGATCGACAGAAAGATTTTATTAAAATAACCGGGAACACCGGGAACACCGGGAACAGAGAGATAGATAATAGAGATATAGATAACGATTTTGATAGTAAAGTAAGTGTTCCCGGTAGTGTTCCCGGTGACAAAGAGAGCGGGAACACCTGTGGCATAGGCCCTCATCCCCGCAAAGACAAACCGACACCGACAACCTCTGATAAGATCCGGGCGGCGGCGATCTCCGAGTACGGCCTCTGTGGGTGGGTAGATCCGGCAAAGCTTGCGCATGCCTTAGGCATCCCACTGGATGAGGCGGAGGCATGGCTCCGGGCCCATTATGTGGCCTATGAACGTGATGGCGGTGGCCTTGGCTACAGGCAGCGAAGAGCAGGAGATGCACCGGCATGAAAAAAGGCAAGAGACGAAACCGACAGGCAAGGGTCAATATCCTGCGCCGCGATGCGGCTAACGCTAGGAGAAAGGCCGGGCGGCAACCGGCCGGGAAGGGCTACGACAAGCATAGCTATGATAAACCGTTATCAGAGGAGAGCTGATGCAGGAGATCCGTGCCGATCCGTTACAGGGTTACGGATGCGATCCGAGATGCAAATGTGGGCAATACCCCGGCCATTTGGAACTGGATAAGGCATACTTGAATAACGAGATATCCCTCCAGCAATATGCCGATAAGGTGGGATGCGCCAAGCCAAGCGTTGAACGGCATGTGAAAGGCCATCTCCCTGATGCACTCCTGAAGGCGAAGGACATCAAGGACGTAGCCAACGGCGACAGCCTCTTGGACGAGCTGAAAAAGGCCCGGGAAAGGACATTCTCGCTGTTGGACAAGGCAGAGGCCGCGGCGGATACTCGCGTCTATGGGTCTCCTGTGGCCTATTTGAAAGAGATCCGAGAGCAAATCAAACTCCTTGCCGAGCTGGAAGGCAGGCTAGCCACGCAGCCAACGGTAAACGTCCTGGTCCTTCCTGAATGGCTTGAGCTGAAAACTAGGATTGTGGCCGCCTTGAGACCATACCCAGACGCGCTGAGGGCCGTGAGAGATGCTATCCAATGATTTCAGGGCCGCTCTGGACTGGGAGGTCCACAAGGCCGATCCTGTCGCCTGGGTTCATGACTGTGGTCTTCTCAGAGACAAGGCCGGGAATGCCTGCCAGCTTGACGATAACCAGAAAGAGATATTTGAGCCTAAGAATAAAAGGATCATATTAAACTGCCACCGCCAATATGGCAAAAGCACAATCAGCTCATTGTTGTGCTTCCATCGAGCCTTGTTCTATCCAAGGTCCCTATGCCTATTGGTAGCTCCATCTCTAAGGCAATCCTCAGAAAATTTCAGGAAAATAGCTGATGCCCTGGAAACTATCACACCGAAACCCGAGCTGGTCGAAGATACGAAGTTGACCCTGAAATTCAGCAACGGTAGCAGGATAATATCGCTGCCAGGATCGCAGAAGACCGTCCGGGGATTTACAGCACCCGATTTGATAATTATTGATGAGGCAGCACAAGCAGAAGATGAGCTATTCGGGGCATTGTTCCCTATGCTGTCGAATTCGCCAGATGGAAGATTAATCTGTGCATCAACCCCATGGGGCCAAAGAGGATTCTTTTACAAACTCTGGACTGAGGGTGAAGGCTGGCTAAAAATCAAGGTCGTTGCCAGCGAGAACCCCAGGGTCGCCCCTCGCGTGCTTGAAGAGGCCCGGCGGAGCCCTAACGGGATGTTGTGGTTCAGGCAAGAATATGAGGGTGAATTTCTGGGTGATGATAGCCATTTCTTCACTGAAGAGATGATCTCAAAGGCTCTGCATCCAGACGTTCCTTTAATTCCTTTTGGAAGTGGTAAAACTTGAGAAAAAGGTTCTATTTAGGATTCGACCCGGCGCAGCTATTTGACTTTGCGGCCCTGTCCGCTCTGGAAGTGACGTACGATGTGCCCGGCCAGGATACAATCTATCGCTTAGTAAACCTGGAGCGCAGACAGAGAGTATCATATCCCGCCCTCGTTGAGTGGGTTGTGGATGCACTCAAGACCCCTGCATTCAGGGAGGGAGCATTTGAGCAGCCCCAAATCGTCTTGGACGCTACCGGCGTGGGCATCGCAGTACGTGACCTGCTCAAGCAGAAGAACGCGGCCCTGGTCTCTATCATGACTACTGCGGGCAACTCATTGAACCGAGACCAGGACGGCTACCATGTGGGCAAGGCCCGGATCTACGGCAAGTTTTTCACCGCCTTCGATGATGGCCGGGTCCATATCAACCAGGAGCATCCACACTTCACCCAGCTTCATCAGGAGCTTAAGGCTTTCAAATCGAAGCTGTCCGCTGCCGGGAACGCTCTTTTCGAGGCTGATGTGGGTGAGCACGACGACATGATTACCTCTCTCGCGCTGCCGGTGTGGTACTTTGAGGAGTTCAAGCCCGTGGGCACTCCGAGGCTCGTCTTTTCCGGTGGCGTGAAGGCCTCTTCCATCATCAGCGGCGGCGCAGTCCGTCGATCTGGCGGCATTCCATCATGGATGCCGCCAGGGACGGACGAGGGACGCCCAGGATGCCGCCGATAAGCGAAAAATACGATGATTAACAAATAAATGCACAAGAGTCAACTAATTGGAGTGAATGAAAATGTCAGGGAGTGATTATGAAGGAGCTACGAATAAATCCCTATTTTTTCGATCTAAATATCAATTCTGGAAGGCTTAGACGAGTTCGAAGCATAATTTGTTGTGTATTAAAATAGGGCTTTCCGACTGCTTTCCACAAACCTTTTGGATATGAGAACGATCTATACCCGGAGGATTCGTGAGAGGGGCTGGTGGGCTCATTCACAAGCCCATATATGCGTACATTTTTTAAAGTACATTAACCAAATTGTTCCTATATTAACCTATAAATCGTCATGCATAGACCGTTATAGTCAAGTATCTATTACCTGAGTATAAGTCCTAACCGCATCTTTTCCTACTGCTAGCGTTTTACTACCGGTACTAACTACTACGCCTAGGTAGACAGGGATCTTGGAAAGAGTACTATCGCATCACTTCTATTTGGCTTTAATATAACTCTCACCGCCAGAACAGCTACCAGCTCTTAGCCCCTGCCTTACTGCTATTAAGTACTACGCTACACAACGTTGTGAGAGCCGGTGATCGAAGGTGAAACTAATCCCTGTTTTTCTGTTGCTATCGATTGACTACCACTGGTGCAGTGGTGCAGCGCAGGTCAACCATGTTTTTCCTGCAGCAGTGCCTGAACATCCGCATGCATGCTACTCAGCCTTTTTGTGATAGGATGCTGCGGGCCGTACTCTTGCTCCGCCAGCCCCTTGATCCGCCAGATGTCGGAAAGAAGCTTACCAACCTCCTTCGTTATGTACTTGCGATTTTGCTCAGTCATGAGTCCACCAGCTTTGTGGCTTTGTTCTGCCGCAAATACAAATAAATAAGCTGCTGCCTAGATACCTTCAAGATGGACCAAGAAGCAATGCAGAGCCTCATCGCCGAATTGCGTCGTCGTCATGGAGAGCTTGAGGGCGTGGAAGCCAAGGCCGCCCACACAGGCACACCTCCTGACCTCTTCAAGCCTCTTTCTGCCTTCGCCAACCGGCCAGGCGGAGGAGTCCTGCTTTTCGGCCTGGACGAGGACGCTGGCTTCAAGGTCGTGGGCGTGGGCAATCCTCGCAAGTTGCAGGAGGACCTCAGTGGTCTGGCCGCTCAGATGGAGCCGCCTCTGCGTCCTGGCTTCTCTGTGGAGGAGCTGGAGGGAAGGACTATTGTAGCTGTAGAAGTCCCGGAGGTCTCCTATGATCAGAAGCCTTGCTACCATCGCCCGCACCGTCTTCAAGAAGGATCCTTCATCCGCGTGGGAAACTCAACGCGCCGGATGAGCGATTATGAGATCTTCAGCTTCATAAGTTCCCGTACTCAGCCTATGTTCGACGAGGAACCGATCCTCAGAGCCACGTTGCAGGACTTAGACAGAGCGAAGCTGGAGGAATACCTGGCGCGGAGAAAGGAAGCACGTCCCAATGCCTCTTACTGGAATCTGCCTTTTGAGCAAATTTTGAAGCAGCTTCAGATTGTCGCCGAACTTGAAGGTGTCCTGCGTCCCACACTTTCCGGGCTGCTGATGTTCGGCGTTTATCCCCAGATCTTTGAGCTTCAGCTCTTCATAGCTTATCTGCAATATTATGGCACCACGACGACAGAAGAGGCGCCTTCTGGAGAGCGTTTCCTGGATAACCGCAAGTTCGAGGGCACGATAAAAGAGATTATTGATGGCACCGTGGCCTACGTGATGGCCAGTATGCGCAAGGGTAGCCTCATTCGAGGCGTTTACCGGCAGGACATTCCTGAGTACCCGGAGGTCGCTTTGCGTGAGGCCATAGTCAATGCCGTAGCCCATCGGGATTACAGCCAATTCGTGCGCGGTAGCCATATCCAGGTGCGAATGTTTGCCGACCGATTGGAGGTTGAGAACCCAGGAGGGCTTTATGGCAGAGTGACAGTCGACAAACTGCAGGAAGGACAGTCCACCAGGAACCGGTTGCTCATGCATCTTATGGAAGATGCCCATTTGGTGGAGAACAGGGGCAGCGGCATAGATGCCATGCTGGATGCCATGCAGAAGAGGGGACTGCCTGCACCGGTATTCGAGGACAAGAGGACGTCCTTCCTGGTGAAGTTCTATCAGGTGATGACTGCGGAGCTTTCAGAGGAGGAGCAGAGAGTTCTAGCCTACGTAAAGGAGCATGGCTCTATTAAGAGGGCTGAGGCTCAGAAGCTGCTTGAGGTTAGCGATAGAAGGGCAAAGTACGTACTTGAGAAGATGGAGAAAGCAAGACTCTTGCGTCAAGAGGGGCGACAGAAGAGCGCGCGTTATATGTTGCTCTAAATATGGACAATTTATGGACAAAAATAATTGTCCATAAAATCTCTTATTTCTCCGTGACCTTTGCGGCATCCGGGATGGAGGGCCTATCCTACCAGGGCAAACGCTTATGATAAGATAAAAATTATAAGTTTAAGAGCGGCATCAAAGCTATTCTAGCTTCTCGATACCTATCTTCTTTACCTTTGGCTTCCAGATCTTGTCTGGCATCCATGCTGGTGCACCCTTGGGCTTCTTTACCTGCTTGCGCTCTCCTGTAAACACATGCACCTTCTTGGTACCGCGTTCACGCAACTTGATATCGGTGTAGCCTCGATTAGCTGCCTTGAGAGCGGCCTGGCGTGGCTGCTTTCCTGTAAAAACTCCAATCTCGGTGCCATCCTTGTCCCTGAGGGCAAAGTTTCTCCTCTCTTTCTCAGCCATAATACCACTCCTATATCAAAGAACGATAAATTAGGATGGATCTGATTGTATGCTTATCTGTTTGCCAGAGGTATGCATATCCTCAAGATTTTTCCTTACTTATACTCACTTGTATTGAGCGGTATGTAACTATTAATGGCCTCTAGCCATGTATTATCATCGTCTGTACTTGCTTCTTCAATTGGTTTTCCTGACTTGTCTATCTCATAGTTCATAGGAATTTTCCCCCAGTTCCAGAGATCGCCTTGTGAAGCTTTAGTCATTTGGTCGGTTACATTCACGCTGGCTATTTGCGTCAAAATAGCTTTTCCACTGTCCCCACCTAGCTGCACAGTTGCAGTTGCCATGCAATTCAAAGCTAACAATAGAATGATCAGGCTTGATAGCATCAGTTTTCTCATTTAATATCCCTCAATGATTTCATCCTTAGTTGTTTCTATGACCATGCAGTTTCAGATATCAGAATATCCAGAATATGAATATCAAGCCTTTTGAGATTTGATAAGATGAATTAACAAATTATAGGAAAACTTATGTGACGTGGATTTCCTCACGATCCGCAAGACGATATGTTATCTTGAAATTTTTCCAAAAAGCGTTCCGCGGATATGTCGATAAAGCAACGAACCTTCTCATTCGAGGTCAATGTAGAATGGCTTGATGATGCCTGTTCTTTCATCTTTATCCCTTAAACCCTACGTGGACTACGTAACAGCGTTAGAGTATATCGATTTCTACTGCGTAAGAACCGGATTACGAGTTACGTAGATACGTAAGAAGAGAATTTGATAACATATACAGAATAAGAATAATGTTTATATGCCATCAATGCCAACTTCGTGCTTCATAAATTCCTGGACCGTTTACCTTCGGTAGAATCGAATCTTGTTCTTGCTCTCTAATTCTCCCTGAATTTATCTATAGTTTGCCTTCGGCGTTGCCATCGAAGAGATTCCCTTGGTCTGCACGATTGATACTTTGCTTCGGTTTCCCCTGATGATTGATGGCAGAATCAGTATATAACTTCAACTCATTCTCCCATCACGACCCCTTATGCAAGCATCGGGGTATTTCGATAAAATAAAATTTGAAGCGCTGTAGTTTACAGCGCCTTGCCGTCTGTTTCGCCCGTTCTGATCCTGATGGTCTTCTCCACTGGAATGACGAAGATTTTCCCATCACCAATGTTACCCGTGTAGGCGTTCTTTCTAATGATCTCAATTGCCTCGTCTTCTTTCTCGTCAGGAACCACTACCTCCAACTTGACCTTGGGGAGCATGTCCACCACATACTCTTCACCTCGCCAGATCTGCTTGATGCCTTTCTGGCGTCCTCTACCTTTCACCTCAATGGTGGTCAGGCTGATGTAGTTGGCATCCTCCAGTGCTTTCTTGACATCTTCTAGCTTGGAAGGTCTCAATACGGCCTGAATCATTTTCATTGTCTCACCTCTGCATTTGGCGTTCCGGCGCATTCGGGAATTGACTCACCCATATATCCATTTGTGCCCATCTCTGGTACATCCAGACCGCACATCTCTACAGACGGATCCACACGCATTCTGGTTACCAGAGTGCTGGCCTTGAGGACGATGAACGCGAGCAATC
>Ga0182010_10001616_pt1 | contig 11789 bp, 11 predicted proteins | sample 611E1MmetaG_FD_120488 | JGI IMG/M metagenome (GOLD analysis project Ga0182010, IMG submission 120488) | Permafrost microbial communities from Stordalen Mire, Sweden - 611E1M metaG | ecosystem: Environmental > Terrestrial > Soil > Wetlands > Permafrost | place: Sweden: Stordalen | collected...
AAAGCGGACAGGAATGGGGCAATCCAAAAAGGATTCTGACCGGACTTAATAAAGGACATTATTGCCAGGTCACCACCAGTGGAAATTATTATATTTCGTCAAATTCCGGAGGAGGCGCTGGATTAAATGACTGGTGTAGGGTCATAATTACAGGAGCTGATACGGCAGCATTAAGCCTGGATAGACCATTAAATACAGGCGGGGAAAATCTCGATTTCTTTGTTTCACATGACGAATCATTTATGATAGTGACTAACCGTCCGGGGTTAGGTATTAGTTATAGAAAAGACGATGGCAGCTGGACAAATCCCAGAAATTTTGGTCCGAAAATAGACTTTGGACTCGGAAGCTGGGGTCCCTATGTTACAGCAGATAATAAATACCTGTTTTATACAACCGGTACAAAACCTGATTATTCAGATGTTTATGTATATTGGGTTCGTATAGATGGCGTGATTGACAGTCTAAAACATACTATCAGCTCCCGTATTGAAAAATAGCCATTAACTCCTCTCTCCTTTTCGAGAGATATTCTATCTTTTTGTTAATGCTATCAGACCTGTTTTGATTGAATCTTAACTGATAGAACAGATTCAAATTTTGTAGTTTTTCTATTTTCTGGTCTATTGAATCTATTCTGCATTCTAACATTTTAAATCGTAAATACCCGTAATTAATGACTTTCATGATATTTATATTTAATCCACGTTATATATCAGATATATTTATTTAAAGACTAAACCAATGCCCCCTCATTTTTATCTGAGGGTATCAAAACAAACTTTAAATTTTAAATTAAGGAGCAATTGTGATCAGTCCTACCTGTATACGAGTTGATTAAAATAATGTTACACTTTCTGGTGTTAAAATCATTGGACGTTTTTGAATATTTAAAATTATGTCGTATGTTTACGATATTAGAAATTACAATATGAATAAAGCTGAAAAATTCGATGAATCGTTACAGGAACTTGCCCGCTTTGCAAAGGTACTGTCACATCCTGCCCGATTGGCAATACTTAAATATCTGGCTGAAACTAAAACGTGTATTTCAGGAGATATATCTGATTATCTGCCTCTTGGCCGCACAACAGTATCTCAGCATTTAAAAGAACTCCGCGATTCAGGTCTGATACATGGAGAAATTGACGGGCTGAAGATAAACTATTGCCTTTGCTCAAATGAAATAAAGAGGTTCCTGGCGTTATTTGAGATTTTTTTTATCGGGATAAAAGAAATTGATTTAGAATGTACTTCAAATGATAATTTGGTTATAAAATAATGAAAATGAAGATCTTAATATTATGTACCGGGAATAGTTGCCGCAGCCAGATGGCTCAGGGGTTCCTGCAGTCATTCGATACAAGGATGCAGATCTTCTCTGCCGGAACGGAACCGGCTGCACGCATAAACCCCACTGCTGTTAAGGTGATGAAGGAAGCGGGTATTGACATTAGTAAAAATAAAACCAAAAACGTTGATCAATATCTGGATGAAGCATGGGACTATGTTATCACGGTTTGTGATGACGCCAATGAATCATGTCCCGTTTTCCCAGGAAAAGTCAGGAATCGCCTTCATATGGGATTTGAGGATCCGTCAAAGATAAAAGGATCGTATACCGAAATTATGAATGCTTTTTACGAGGTCAGAAATGAAATAAAAGATGCATTTTATGAATTATTTGAATCGGAATTAAAGAGAAAAATATGAAACCCAGACTAAAGTTTCTTGACAGGTACTTAACTCTATGGATCTTTCTTGCAATGTTCATCGGAGTCTTCTCAGGCTTTTTCTTCCCTTCAATCGCATCATTCTGGGACTCATTAAAGTCTTCACCTGAAAGTACCACCAATATCCCAATTGCTATTGGCCTTATTCTGATGATGTATCCGCCACTAGCCAAAGTTAAATATGATGAATTAGGCGGAGTATTCAGGAACTTTAAAATTCTTGGTTTGTCACTTGTACAAAACTGGATTATCGGACCTGTCCTGATGTTTTCCTTAGCTATTATATTCTTTAAACTATTCCCCGGTAAAGACAATTCAAATCTTCCGTATATGTATGGAATTATTTTGATTGGACTTGCCCGCTGCATCGCAATGGTCATAGTCTGGAACGATCTTGCCAAAGGGGACTCAGAATATTGTGCGGGTTTAGTCGCATTCAATTCAATATTCCAGGTATTATTATTTTCAGTTTATGCGTGGGTTTTTATCGCTGTTTTGCCCGGGTGGTTTGGCGTACCCACTAATTCAATTGTTGCAAATATAACAATAGGACAGATTGCAAGAAGTGTTTTTATATATCTCGGAATACCTTTCATTGCAGGTTTCCTTACCAGGTTTATTATGATCAGGGTTAAAAGCAAGGAATGGTATCAAACAAAATTTATTCCAAAGATAAGTCCTGTTACCCTGATTGCTCTATTATTCACTATTATAGTAATGTTCTCATTAAAAGGTGAATATATTGTAAAATTGCCGTTTGATGTTATATCAATCGCCATACCTCTGATCATATATTTTATAATTATGTTTATGTTCTCCTTTTTCATGAGCAGGAGAGCCGGTGCAACCTATGGGCAAACCGCAACACTTTCGTTTACAGCGGCCAGCAATAACTTTGAACTTGCAATAGCCGTTGCCATCGCTGTATTCGGAATTAATTCAGGTGAAGCATTTACTGCAGTAATAGGACCCCTGGTTGAAGTACCAGTTATGATCGGTCTGGTAAATGTTGCTTTATTTTTCAGGAGAAAGTATTTTAGTTTAGCTATATAGAATAAGCTGATTTGTTTAGCCTGTCAACAAACATAAAACCGAAGCTCTGGTATATTTATTGAGAGTTATTATTACTTATCTTTGGTTTTAGCAGTCTAAAGAAGAAATACAAATGGACAATAGTAAGGCAAAAAAAGAGCTTTTAATTGATAATAAGATATTTACAAAGGACGATACAATATCCCTTATTAAACTTTTTATCAAATCTTCTGATGAGATACTGGAAAAGTCTAAAGATAACTACAGGAAGGAATTGATTGAGAAAGGATATGTGGAATCAGGAATTAGAAAGAGCGATATTGACCGGGGACATTCGAAGCTGGAATTTACAGACTCTGATCATTCAAAATATACTTCGTCTTTTGAAGAGATCTCTGAGACTATTAACATTCTAAGCAATATGAGAATTATTGAGATTAATCTATATTTCTCTGAACAGGTATTCAATACCAGATTTATAATAAATCTCAAACACTCAGACTCACATTCAACTCCAGGTTATGCAATTGTAGAAGGGGAAGACTGCGACTGGGTAATTGCTACAACCAAAATAGTCAGGGACTTTTTCTCAACTTGCAGAAATCAATCCACATTCGTTAAAGAGCACAAATTATATATTGTCCCGGCAACTATTTTACTATTAAATTTCTTTCTTAACAATTCGATTGGACTCATCGCTCAAAAAATGCATCTGTTCCCAAAATTTGCCATGATGACCCTGTCGAAAGACTGGATGTTCTTTACTGTAATATTATCCTTAATTACTCTCTCGCCAGCTTTCCTTATATATCAAAGATTAATAAAAATCTGGCCAAGAATTGAAATACAAACAGGTAAAGACTTTCAGCAGATACAAACAGGAAAGCGTTATAAAGTATTGTTACTGACTTCAATTATATTAATTCCAACTTTAATTTCATTTTTGTTACGACTGTTGTAAATAAAATAGTTTCTGCCGTATCGATGTATAAGTTATATCATAAAAACGATGTCAGAGCATCTAAAAACGTAATAAATAGAGGGATAGAGATAATAATTTCTTGATTTTAATCACTCATAACAAACCATTCGTCAAAAGCTGAATTTACTGCAAACAGATCTGCCGAGGATAGATTCAGGGTTATATTTCTCTGATAATCTTTATATTATCTTGAGACATATTAAACAGTTTCATTACCAGATCTATACAGACGATAAATTTCCCGGATTTTTTGACAAATAGTCCTGTTTATTGCATAAACTGAGATTTTGTGTAAGTTTTCATCTGGAATACTTAGACTAATGAGTGCAATAACCATCTCATTTTTCATATAACCCGGAGTTAATAGCTTGAAATTAAAGTACTAATACAGTAATTTTATTTGATAAATATCTGAAATATCATTCATGTAAACATTAAAAACTAAAAGTGATGGAAGTACATTATCAGATTATATCAAGAGAAACAGGAATGGTTGTTCTAAGAAACAGAAAAATCGCTAAATCATTACGCTGGTGGCTGAAAGAAAACGGATTTACTTTCAAGCATTCATTTTACGTTCCGCGCTCCTATTATTTTATCCAGTCGAAAGATCTATGATATGTATGTGCCTAAATAAATAATCCGGATTCAAAATTGAATCCGGATTATCGTAACAATCCCCTGGAGGACTTTTTTAATCCAGGGGATTTATCTTTTACTCATATCTTGACGGATATTATCTGTATACCCTTAAATAAAGAGGCCGAACATGCGCAAACAAACCTTAACAGGTGCGAACGAGGTGATCACGGTGAAACCAAATAAACATAATTCTTAAAAAATAAAAGAGGGTGACCTTTTAAGACACCCTCATGTAACAATCCCCTCTAGGACTTTTCTTAATTCAGGGGATTTATCTTTTACTCACATATTGACGGATATTATGAAATAAACACACATATGCGACCAATATAACAAATTCAGTAAGCCAGACGTAAACGAAAACCAACCTTGTAAATAGATGTGTAAGGTTGAAAAAATTAATAGTAAGAAGAAATACCGTGCTTACTAAAAACACACTTAACATTATTACACCCGTGTCATTCTTTTTATAGCTTTTCATTTTTTTATTTTTTAGTTATTATTTTTCCCCTTTATTATTTATTTCTTAACTAGTTTGCTTTTTTAATCTGATCAAATTTAAACCTGAAATAATCCCCAATATTTGTCCTTTAAATATGTATTAAAGATAATGGTCAACTTGCTTCCTGCAATACGCATATTCCCATTTAATGGAGAATCTGAGTTGATTTTCTTTTAGCTGGTCGATGGAATTATGATGAATACAACCCGGATCTTTCTGCTTGGGATAAAAAGTGATCAATTCGTCAAAAAGGAGTCAGAATTTACAAAAAGAGAGAGCTGAATTTGTAACCATTTATAAGAGGCAATCTAACTTACTGATTATAGGCAAGTTAAATAAACTGCTTTTGTAAAACATTAAAAACCATCCTTTTGACAAACAGTTAATTTATTAGGATAAAATTTTGCTGTTTATTAAAAATCACAGGCTTTTTGTAGGGATTTTTTTTATGAAAACGTCAGAATAACGTATCCACACATTTATTTTAAACAATATGCAAAACCGTACGAAATGAAAGATTTATTACTTGAACCATGTTTCGACCGGGACTTTTCGATCATGTTGAAAATCGGTCACCCTGTAAAAAACTGATGAATCATTTTCGATCTGGTAGGTCCAGTATCCGGAAATTCCACCGGGATTGTAATAGGTTCTTTTCAGGTATAATTTATCTCCTATCAAAAATTCGCATTTTTTACCATAAGCCGAAATTTTGCCAAATTCATTTTCCATAGATGTTTTAATCCAGAGAATATTTGGACCAAGCTCTGTTTTTGATATTGTCTGACGGTAATCAAGAAATTTGCCCACATATTTTCGACTTATCAATAATCTATTCTCAGTAACGTTAGGTGATATCTTTTCCGAATTTTTCGGTCGCAGTGTATACGGCAAAATCATGATTTGCGTTGTCCCAATATCAGTGTAGTCAGAACCACCTTTTGTATCAAGTTCAACTTTCAAGAAATATTTATCAGCGCCCCAATATATTCCGGGGAAAATGCCAGTTTTATCTGTACCGCTTCCGATGGTAATTGAAGCAAGTCCCATTTGATTTGTTTCAACTCTATGTTTCTCACTATAAACAACTGTATCAAAAGCATTTCCTGATAAAATGCTTATTCTGAAGGAAACATTCCCTGAAGCTACAACTTTGCCTGCTGATGTATGCACAATTGTCTGATAGCTGAAATTCTCAGGCTCCTGACCTGTTGTCGTGAGACAAAGACTAAATACAGCAAGAAATAACACAAGCCCTTTCATAGCAATAATTTTATTAAAGTTATGAAAAACATCCAAATAAATCAATTCAAATCTAACCCGAAATTCACTCTGCTTTATGAATCTGCTTTATATACAACATACTAATTGATTTTAAACAACAGCTTTGCAGCCTACTTTGTTTAAACACATTTATTCACTAATCAAAGCTACGCATTTACCCTGTCGGAAGCTTTTCAAAGATTTAATTCCGCATCATAAAAGTCTTACTTATAGTCGCGAATTGTTATAATTTATGCATGAATGATATGTTGCCGAAAGGGTTTACAACATCCATTTATTAATGAACTGAAAGAATATTAATCCAATAAAAAATTATTCAGGTTTATTAGTTTACCTGCACTCAGGGCACTTAGTGAGGTCCTTTGAAATTGCATCAACTGTGAATTCTTTGCCGCATTTTTCGCATTTCACCTGAAATTTGTCCTTTGCGAGAAGTCTGGAAGCAATGGCTGTGTTATATTCCATTGCCTGTAAGTCCCTGGTTTGTGAATACTTGTCTCTGCGAAGATTTGCAGCAACAAAATCTTCTTCTTTTTGAATTGGAATTTCTATTTCATTTTTCATGATGCAAAGATACGAATAAAGCAGAGGGAAGAAGACAGTATCCTCATATTTAAATAAGAAAAGGTCTTTGGTTGGTCGTTACCCATTCTTATTCAACCCCTTATGAAAGTGGCTCTGATATAGCTTTATTGCTTTATTACTCTAAAATGTGCAAAAAACTGATCAGGATGACATGTTATGATAAAAGACATATACTGTGATTACATGTAGTAAGAAATATTAATTCATATTAATGACAAGTCAATCAATTATCAAATTAATAACATAAATTTACTCTCATAAAACCTAGCATACCATGAATAAAATTAAAATTAACCGCCGTCTTTTTATAAGAAACACTGCATTAGCAGCTACAGCTCTAACTTTAGGTGCAAAAAGTGCTTTCTCAATGAATGTAACCCCACCAAAAAACATATTGCCCAGATGGAAAGGATTTAACCTGCTTGATTATTTCTCTCCTTCTATGTCTGAAAATGATAATGAAAGCCGTACAACTGAGGATGATTTTAAATGGATGTCAGACTGGGGTTTTGATTTTGTAAGAATACCAATGGCTTACCCCAGTTATCTTTCGTTTGACCGGTCAAAAGATATTGTAATTGATGATGTATATAAGATAAATAATAAAGTCGTCGATCAGATTGACAAGCTGGTATTTATGGCTCAGAAACATGGATTACATGTAAGCCTGAACCTTCACAGGGGACCAGGATATTGCATAAATGCAGGTTTTCATGAACCATTCAATCTCTGGAAAGATAAATCTGCACAGGATGCCTTTAATTTTCATTGGGGAATGTGGGCGGAGCGATATAAAAGCATCCCTCTAGAGAAATTAAGTTTTGACCTTCTTAATGAACCTGCCTATATTGACGACATGAATGACCAATTCGCCAAAAAAGAGCTTGTACCGGGGGCAATCTATCATAAAGTTGCAGAAGGAGCTTCAAAAGCAATAAGAGCGGCAAGTCCCAACAGGCTGATAATTGCAGACGGCAATGGAGGAGGCAGCAATGTTACTCCCGAATTGATTGATCTTAAAATAGCACAAAGCTGCAGGGGGTACTGGCCACACTATATTTCTCATTATCAGGCTCCATGGGTATGGAAAGATCCTTCCAAGGCACCAACTCCTGTATGGCCGGGAACAATGGAAGGGAAGAAATATGGAAGAGAACAACTGGAGGAGTTTTACAAACCATGGGCTGAACTCGTAGGAAAAGGAGTTGGCGTTCATTGCGGTGAATGCGGATGCTGGAGAAATACACCACATGAAGTATTCCTGGCCTGGTTTGGTGACGTTATTGACATCCTCACAAAAAGTGGAATCGGCTATGCTCTCTGGAATTTCAGGGGTGATTTTGGAGTCCTGGATTCAGGTCGCGCTGATGTGAAATACACAGACTGGTATGGTCACAAACTTGATAGCAAGATGCTTACTTTACTTATAAAATATTAAATTAATAGACACGGTCATGCCATGGCTTGACCCTATGATCTAATTAGTTATAAATGTTAGGGCACGCCATGGCGTGCCCTAATAAATTTGTGCTCTCTGATCTGTGCCCTGTGCTCCGTGCCCTATCTGCAAGCCGTAACTCCCTTGAAATAACCGATCGACTCTGCTATTCCCGGGAGCGGATCCTTCATGTCTTTTTCAAATTCGAGACTGCATGAACCTGCGTATTTAATTTTACGAAGTGTGTCGACAAATTTTGGAATGTCGATTATTCCACGCCCCATTTCAACTGTAATTCCATCTTTTGAAGCTTTATCTACATCCTTCATATGAATATCGTAAATCCTGGACTGGTAGGCAAGTATATCAACGGAAGGATCTTTACCATCCCTTGTCGTATGTCCGATATCAATGCAAATTCCAATCCTTGGATCGAGATCTTTTATATGATCCCAGACATCTTTTGCGTTGGGATAAAGAGGATTGTCGGGACCGTGATTATGAATAGCCAGTTTAAAGTTATAGGACTTAATCTTTTTCTCGACATAAGGAAGAAGTTGGTAATCGGGGGCGCCTACAATCATTTTAACGCCTGCCATCCTGGCATATTCAAAAGCCTGATCAACCGATTCATTAGTTTTCATGTAAACAACGCCTACAGTATAAACATTTATTCCGGCAGCCTTGAATTTATTCAGTACCGTGTTAATCTGTTCCTGAGTACTATTCATAGGCATATGAAAATCTTTCAGGGAGAGATTTGTAACTCCGATTCTCTTCATCATTTCGATAGTCTTCTCAACGGTGAACTCCTTGAAAGTATAACCGGCCATACCAATTGTAAAGGTATTGACGGCTTTATCTGCGGAGACCGCTATTTTTGGAAATGCATACACAGAAGAAGCTCCTGCGAGAAGAACTCCTGTGCCTGCTAACTTAAGAAACTTACGACGTGAATTCATGGTTGGATTTTTTATTAAAATTATATTGCTAACAAAAAGTTTAAATTAATCCGTAATTTATTGATCAGGCTTTTTGATGACCATATTGTTATCAATCAACCTGCTGTTGTATGTCTGGATCACAGCCTTCAGTTTTTCTTCCATCATTTTCTCAATATCTGGCTCTTTATTGAGTAGGTTGATCCCAAGGAAAATATCATTTTTGTAATTATACAGGCCTATCGGCTTATTGTCAATCATTTCCAGTATGTGATCTTTCATATATAGGTTATATGTACTTCCGTTTGTATTAAATGCAAATGATTCATAGGAGTCATCCATGAGATCATTTCCAAATGCAACGTACGGTTCATCATAATTGAGATAGTTTAGAACAGTTGGCATAATATCTATTTGCTGAGCTATTCTTTGCTTGTACCCTTTCAGATCGCTTCCTGGTTTGAAAAATATTATCGGAACGCAATAGGAACCAAAATTATTCTGAAATTCTTTGTGTACCGATTCATTTGTATGATCAGCCGTAATGACAAAAAGAGTATTCTTAAACCATGGACTTGTGGAAATCTCATTAAATAACTCACGCAAAGCAAAATCAGAATATCCTATTACTTCAAGTATCGGAGCTGGACCTTTTTTAAATCTTCCGGCATATTTCTCAGGAACCTTAAATGGATGATGTGAAGAAACCGAAAATATCGATGCCAGGAATGGCTGACGGAAAGTATTGAGCTTTTCTCCGAAGAATTTGAAAAACGGCTCATCCCATACACCCCAGATACCATCAAAATCAGCTTTGTATGGATACTGATTGAGACCAATATAATCTGAGAATCCTGCCATTTTTGTGAATGAGTCAAATCCCATTGATCCGTTTGGTGCTCCATGGAAATATGCGGAATAATATCCTTTTCTTTTTAGCAATTCGGCTATACCATTAATCTGATTATTGGCATAATGTGAAATAGTATATGGTGTCTCAAGCGAAGGAACTGAAGCAAGAACAGAAGGCATTGCATCTATTGATTTCTTCCCGTTCGCTATCGAGACATCAAAGGTAAGGCTTACTCTTATAAGTGAGTCAATAAATGGAGTATAACCCTCATATTTCCCCCCTTCAAGTCCGGGATTGAGCGACCCTATATACTCCCTTGCAAAACTTTCAAGAATAATTATTACTACATTTTCATTTTTAAAAGGCTGAGTTTTCAGGGGAATGTGGACCGGGTTATAAAGTTCTTTCAGCTTTTCACCATCAAAAAAATTATACTTTGCAAGAGGTTTTTTGCCAAAGGTTCTGAATATGCTGAACGGAGTATTCAGCACAATTGCAACATCCCGTGGATTTTCAACGTAACGGGCGGCATTGCTGATAGTAATAGGACGGGTTGAATGCTTATAACCGCCACGGGCAGCTCCTATAACCAGGGCGATTACCACGGGGATCAACATAATATTAACTGAATAATAAGCCGGTTTATTTACTTTTAAAGGCCGTTCACTTTTTACTTTATTATACAGATAAAACATCAGAAACCATAGAAAAAATATGAACAGACCGGCCGGCCAGTAATCGATTAGAAATCTGAAAAACACTTTTGCGTTATTATCATCCTGAGCGAATGTCTGAAACACATCGGCAGTTGCCCTCTTGTCCACAAACCTGTAATATACAAAGTCCATCCCGTTCATGGCCAGTGCAATACCGTTCGTTATAAAAAACAGATACTTCAGAACTGACTGATAAATATCACTGTAACGAATTTCCAGAGGGATGATATGTAAAAGAATGAAAATCATATTTATATAAACAACGGCAGAAATATCAAACATCAAACCGCCCTTCATTATTGTCAGAAACCGGCTTATTGGTATATCAGGAAACATTTTGAAATTAAACAGAAAGAATCCTAATCTGCAAAGCGAGAATAAAAACATTATAAGTAGAATCCTATATATAAGAACTACAAAAATATTTCTGGAGAATACCCAGTTTTTCATCAGTATATGATTTTTTTAATTATCTGAGGGAACCACATCTGATTGGCAGCGAGCTATATTCATTCTTGTTGGTGATTTGCAGCAATCATGCGGGTTTCACTTTATAACCTATCATTCATTAATATTTCAGATCTGACCAGACCAGATCATATTATTTGTTGAAGAGATAAAACTATAAAAACTACTTTGAAGTTGCAAGCCGGATATTTTTAATCCAGTGCAATTCGGATCCTGATGCATTATTCTGATTTTTTGGGTTTCTTCCCACATTCTCAACAGGCATTTTCCCGTTTTTACCCTGTCGGTTAGAGTTTCCGGGTCTATATTTTGCATTGGTTCCATTGCGTGTGCCACCTGACTGATAATCATAAGATCGAGAATGATTTACACTCTCTACTGATTTTTTATTATCAGATGAAAATCCATATTCAATGCCCAGACTGAAAGGCATCGCTCCATTTCCCACTCTTGAGTTTCTGACAGGCAGTCTTGCTATTGGCATTACCATCCGGTAATGTAGTTTTGATGACGCATCAAATTTAATCCACCCTCTGAAATTGACGGCATTGTCTGAGGAAAAGTGTCTCTCATGTTCACCGATAAAACCAATAATTTCGATTGTATTAGCCAT
>Ga0182010_10001617_pt1 | contig 11787 bp, 7 predicted proteins | sample 611E1MmetaG_FD_120488 | JGI IMG/M metagenome (GOLD analysis project Ga0182010, IMG submission 120488) | Permafrost microbial communities from Stordalen Mire, Sweden - 611E1M metaG | ecosystem: Environmental > Terrestrial > Soil > Wetlands > Permafrost | place: Sweden: Stordalen | collected...
GCCCAGGCAGGGTCTTGTGCCGCTACTCGGGCGGCTCCATCGTCGAGGCGTTGAGCGAGGCTAGACTCAACCCCCTTTTCGGTCAGCCCGCCAGGGTTGAGCGGATTGCCGGACTGCCGGTTAAGTCGCTACCATAGGTGCGCGGGGACGAACGGTCGGAGTCAGATGAATTCGCATGATCGACGGTCGCGACCGGACGAGGTGGGCGGTTCCGGCCCGAACAGCGAGCGCGGCGCAACCGATGGGGCAGGTGCGCCTCAAGCCCGGTCCGATGGGCTGCCCACGGCATTCGTCGATGAAATGGCCGACGGCATCGCCTTTCAGAGCGCCATCAGGGACGACACCGGGCATATCGTCGACTTCGTCATTGAGTATGCGAACCAGGCATTCGGCCGGCTAGTCGATCGCCCGCTCGATGAATTGGTCGGCCGGCGGATGCTCGAGATGTTCCCAACCTGGGCGGACGGGCTCTTCGGCATCTGCGTCCAGGCCGTCGAGGCAGGTCCGGCGCGGACCGAGGAGTCGCTGCCAGAACAGCCCGGTTTCGAGTGGAGCGGAGCCGGCGACCTTACCCCGAGCGTCGAGATCAGGGTCAGCAGGCTCGGTGACGGCTGCGCGATATCTCTTCGCGACCTCACAGCTCGGCGACGCGTCGAGGACGAGTTGTTCAGGTCGCAGGTCATGCTGCGGTCGGTCCTGGATACCTTCCCGCAGCGTGTCTTCTGGAAGGATTGCGATTCCGTGTTCGTCGGCTGCAACGCGGCCTTCGCCCGGAACCTGAAGCTTGCGGATCCATCGGAGATCGTCGGCAAGACGGACTTCGAGATCCACACGCACTCCGACGCCGAGATGTATCGCGCCGATGACAAGGAGATCATGCGGAGCGGCATCGCGAGGATCGAATACGAAGAGCCCATGACCCGAACGGACGGCTCAGACGGCTGGGCGAGGACGAGCAAGGTGCCCATGCGGGACAAGGACGGCCGGGTCATCGGCGTTCTTGGGGCCTACCAGGACATCACCGACCAGAAACGGGCCCAGGAAGCGCTTCGGGAAAGCGAGAGGTTCCTCGACAGCGTCATCGAGAATATCCCGGTAATGGTCTTCGTGAAGGACGCCGTGACCTTCCGTTTCGTACGCCTCAACAAGGCCGGCGAGCGGATACTCGGCAACCAGCGGGAGCGCCTGATCAACCAGGACAGCTCGGATCTGGTGCCTCCCGAGGAGGGGGCGCATTTTCTTGAGACCGACCGGATCGTTGCGTCGACCGGTCAGACGGTGGAAATCCTCGAGGAGACCATTACCAATCCCGAGTTGGGACCCATCGTGCTGCACACGATAAAGGTCCCTCTCTTCGGCGACGGCGGCAAGGTTCGCTACGTGCTCGGCATCTCAGAAGACATCACGACTCGCAAGGCGGCCGAACAGGGGCGGCGCGAGAGCGAGGAACGATACCGGCACATCATCGACTCGATCACCAACTACATCGTGAGCGTGCGGCTCGCCCACGGAGTGCCGGTCAGTGTGACCCACGGACCGGGGTCGGTCGCGATCACGGGCTACACGCCCGACGAGCTCAATGCCGATCCCGACCTCTGGGGCAGCCTGGTCCTGCCGGAGGATCGCCAACTCGTCGAGGAGAGCACGCGTCGCGCCCTGGCCGGCGTCCGCATTGCCCCGATCGAATATCGGCTTCGCCGCAAGGACGGGGTCGTGCGCTGGGTCCGCCAGACGCTCGTCCTACGTTTCGACGTGGATGGCACGCCGACTGCCTATGAGGGACTGATCGAGGACATCAACGAACCGAAGATGCTCCAAAATCAGCTGCTCCAGGCACAGAAGATGGAGGGGATCGGCCGCCTCGCCGGTGGCGTGGCTCACGATTTCAACAACCTCCTCACGGCGATTCTGGGCTACGTCGAAATGTGCAGCACCGACCTGCCGCCGGAACTGCCGCCGGACCACCCTGCCCGAGTCGATCTGCAGGAAGTGGCCGCGGCCGGGGAACGGGCGGCGAGTCTCACCAGGCAATTGCTGACTTTCGCCAGCCGTCAGATCGTCGCGCCCGAACGACTGGACATCAGCTCGCTGGTCACGGATCTGGTCAACATGCTTCAGCGCTTGCTCGGCGACGACATCGAGATCGAGACTTCGCTGGCTCGTGACCTGCGGACCGTCGTGGCCGATCCGGGCCAGATCCAGCAGCTCCTCGTGAACCTCACCGTCAACGCCCGGGACGCGATGGCGCACGGGGGCCGCCTCGTCATCGAGGTCGCCAACGAGCTGATCGATACCGAAACCATCAAGGCGCATCCAGGCGCGGTGCCGGGGCCGCATGTCCTTCTCACCGTCACCGACACGGGCGACGGGATGACCGAGGAGGTCCGCTCTCGCCTGTTCGAACCGTTCTTCACAACGAAGGGACCGGGCAAGGGCACGGGGCTCGGCCTGGCAACGTGTCACGGCATCGTGAGGCAACTGTCCGGTCACATGGAGGTCTTTTCCGAGCCGGGCCAGGGGACGATGTTCCTGGTCCACCTGCCCAGTCAGGGCGGCCCGGCCGATCCTCGACCGGTCGCGCCATCGGCCCCGCTGTCGTCCGTAGGGAAGGAGACTGTTCTCGTCGTCGAGGATGAGCCGAGCGTCCGGCGGTTGGTGCTGCTTGGTCTCCGTGCCCGCGGATACACGGTCCTCGAGGCGGCAAACGGCGCGGATGCGATCCGAGTCGCGACCCGAACGGGCAACGCCCTCGATCTGATCGTCAGCGACGTCATGATGCCCGGCATGAGCGGCCCGATGCTCATACGGGAACTCGCCGTCCTTGCCCCCCGGGCGCGATCCCTGCTGATGTCCGGCCACGCGGATTCGGCAGTCCTCGATGACGCGCCCGAGCTGCACCATGCCTTCCTGGCCAAGCCGTACACGCCGGAGCGACTCGCCCGCAAAGTCCGCGAGGTTCTGGACGGCTCCGGATGAGCGCTTGACGGCCCGGGCCGTCCCCATCGCGTATTGGCGGGCAAAGGGCTCCAGATCGTCGTCAGCGCCGGCCCAGAAAGACGACGCCGCCACAGAGCGCGGCGACCCGCGGCCCGTGGCGGCGATGTGCTGATACGGTCAGTCGATCGTCACGTCGATCGTGTACTCCCAGACGCCCTTCTCGCCGCCCGCCCAAGGCCGACTGTACGAGAGCGTCACCGTGCTGCTGCCGGCGTGCTCGGCCTTGAGCATGAACGTCGTGCTGCTGGCGGCCCCGACCACCACAGAGTCGCTCGGACCCTCTGAGACGAGGGTCGCCTGATTGCCCGAGACGCCAACCGCCTGGGAATCGCTCGGCGCGACGCCCACGGGCGGGACCGGGGTGCCGGCATCGGCCGGGCCAGACGCGGGCATGCCGGTGGACACGCCCGAGGAGCTGAGCGCGTCGCCCGAGATGACGGGCTGATCCCACGAGAAGCCGGTGCTCGCGTTCGAGCAGAGCGTCACGTAGAGCACGTCACCCGACGCGAGATGGACTTTGGCGCTGGCCTTCGGCTGCCTGGCGAATGCGTCGCAATCGATGGTCAGCTGTGAGGTCGGGGGAGCGATGTTGGCAGCCATTGGAACCCCGGCGGCAGTTGTCTTCGCGGCGGACGTCGCCGTTGCCGTGCGTGCTGCCTGGCTCGACGCCGGATGCTCGAAACTGGGCGCCGGCGAGGAGCAACCGGCGACGATCATCATGGCCGACAGGCCCATGACAACGACAAGGCGCGCGCCGATCGAGGAGCGAACGAACATCGGGGTTCTCCTGTGGTGTGTGCTGCGCCGAGACGAGTCGTCGCATCGGCGGGTAGATACCACGATGACGTTCGATGGGCGTTGCCGGTTCCCGTGAGGGATCGGTCCGCCTATGCCCCAACCGCCGGGTCTCCGGGCTTCGGCGCGAGGAAGCCGTCCTGATCGCGGGCGGAGAATCTGCGCTGCAGCCCTCCGATTCTGGCCGCACTTCATGCATTCTATCCAGTAGCTTTCGCCGCCGATTTCGAGCGGGCCCCATCCACGAGCGCTCAAATGGTGCGTGCTGGCACCTGGATAGCCCAGCGACCTTGACACGAGGACGGCAATTCTTTACATTGCTTGCAGACGACGCGAGACGAGGCGCGAATTGCTTGCACCCTCCATGCGACGAACATCATCGGAGACATCAATGGACCATCCACGGGCAGGCAGCACCGAGGCGCTCCGGACGGGCGCGGCGAATCCCGCCGCCGGCGAAGGCGTGCGTCGATGAAGCTGACTGGCCGCCAATCCGACGCCGTGGCGGCGTTGCTCGACATGTATGACGAGGGCCGCCGTCAGCCCATCGCATACGCCCGCGTCGCGGAGCGGCTCGGCGTGTCGACAACCACCGCCTACCGAATGCTCCGCCTGGCCGAGTCGCTTGGTTACGCCAGGGCGACCTACGCCGTTCGGCCGGAGAAGACCGGAGCCGGCAGATCTCAGGTTCTCTTCGAGCCGACCGATCTTGCGCACGCGACCGTTGTCGGCATGGCCGAGGGCGGCCAGGCCGACGAGGGCTGGGACCTCACCCGTCAGCGCGTGCTCGAGGTCCTGGCGTCCGACGACGGGGACACCGCCCAGGCCATCGAGCTGCTGGTTGGCGGCCTGGACCGGCCTCAGACGCCGGTGGAGACTGCCGCCCGGATGATCGCCGCGCTCATGATCGGTGTCGAAAGCAGTGCCGCAGAAGAGCAGGAGCATCAACTCGCCGATCTGGTCGCGCGACCCGCAACCAGGTTCAGCCTCTCGACTCTGAGCGGAATGCTGCTCGGCCTGGCGCTCGCCGATCGAGCGACGCGGAGCCTCGCCGGGCGTCTCGAACGACAGCTGACGAAGCTGCAGACGGCGCTCGGAGATCTCTCCGTCGATGAGGCGGCTTCGATCACAGCCTTCGCCGCGCAGTTGCTCGTAGCCATGGAGGCCCGCGGGCGCCGCCCGGCGACGCGTCGAACGAACAGCTAGGGGGCGGCCTCAAGCAGGCCTCTCCACAAAGCAGGCCACAGGGCGCGCTTCGGTTCCCGCGGAGCCATACCCACTCGTGATCCCAAGCGGCCGATTCGCGAACGGCGCGACCGACCGCCTGGTTTCGTGCACCCTCGAAAGGAGATTCATGTCCTCGCTCTATACCCGTCTCGGCCGATTCGTCGAGTCGAGACCGGCAACTATCCTCGGGATCACGATCGCCGTGATCCTGGTCGCGGCAGTCGGCGCGGCCCAGACGAAGATCGTCACATCTGAGGAAGTGTTCGCCGACACGTCGAGCCAGACCTACCAGGACTACTCGGCCTACGCGGCCACTTTCGGCGCCGATCCGCTCGTCGTGATGATCCCGGGCACGCCCCAGGAACTGACGAGTCCGCAGATGCTCGCGAAGATCAAGACATTGAACGATGTGCTCGCGGCCAATCCCGGCGTGAAGTCGGTGGTCAGCCCGCTTACCTTCCTGAATGCTGCGCCACTCCCGGCAGGCGTTTCCCTGGACCAACCGGGCGTCGCCACGAGCATGGTTTACGGCTCGGACGGCAAGCCGAACGCGGCGCTGGCCGGCCTGTTTCCGACCGGCTACGAGTTGGTCCAGATCTCGGTCCAGTCGAGCGTCGGCATCGACGGCCAGGGCAAGCTGGCCGATAGCGTTCGAGCCGATGTCGTGAACGCCGGTCTGCCCACGGCAAGCGTGGTTGCCGGATATCCGCGCCTGTACGGCGAGATGGTCTCGACGGTAACGCACGACATGGCCGTCACGGGAATTGTGGCAATTCTCCTGATGATCGCGGTCCTCTACATCGTCTTCCCCGTCCGCCGGCGTCTGCTGGCGCTTCCGATCGTCCTCATCGGCGTTCTGATCACGTTCGGAATCACCGGTGCGGCCGGAGTCGCGCTGACCCTGGTCACGATGGCCGGTCTGCCGATCCTGCTTGGGCTGGGCATGGACTTCGCCATCCAGTTCCACAACCGCTATGAGGAGGAGCTGGCCCGCGGCGATACGCCGGCGTCCGGCATGGTCGACGCGCTCTCGCACATCGGCCCGACCGTCGGCACGGCGATCCTGGCCACCGTCCTCGGCTTCGCCACTCTCGGCATCTCGTCTATCCCGGCCGTCCGCGACTTCGGCGCGCTGCTCGCGCTGGGCGTCGTGGTCCTGTATGTCGTTTCGCTCGTCGTCCTCAACGCCCTCCTCTCCCGCCTCGACAAGGGGCGAGCGGTTCGGGTGGCTTCCGACTCCCGCACAGCACTCGAGGGATCGCCCGCCGGCAGCTTTGCCAGAATCAAGGCTCGGCTTCCCCGGGTCGATCTCGGTTCTCGCCTGGCCTGGATCTCCAAGATGTCCGTCCGATTCGGGCCTGCCGTCTTTGCGCTCGCGGTGCTCGCCGGCCTCGGCGGCCTCGGCGCGGACCATCTCGTCCCCGTCCAGACGGATCTCCTCAAGCTGATCCCGTCCGATGCGCCCGCCGTCGTGGCGATGAATCAGGTGCGAGACGTGACGGGTAGCAGCGCCTATATCCAATTTCTCGTCCAGGCCGACGACGTTACGTCGCCACAGGTTCTGGGTTGGATGAGCCAGTTCCAGGCTCGTGAAATGAAGGCGCACTCGCAGATCACGAGCGTCAACAGCCTCACCACATTGATGGCCTCGGCCTCGGCTGCGACCGCAGCCTCCGGCTCTGCGACCGCAGCGTCCGGCTCCGCGGCCGCGAGTTCGCCCGCTGCGGCACTGGCTCAGGTTCCTGCGCCCATCCTCGATTCGTTGATCTCCAGCGACCACAAGTCGGCATCGATCACCTTCAACTTCCAACCAATGTCGATCGATGCTCTGTCGCTCCTCATCAACTCCGTTCAGGCCGACGCGCAGCCGCCCGCCGGAGTCACAGTCCGCGCGGCGGGCACGCCTTCGATCATGGCCTCCGTAATCGGCGCCATAACCGATCGCCGCGGCCAGATCGCCATCGCCGGCTTCCTCGCGGTGTTCCTCGGTCTCCTGCTGGTCTACCGGAACCTGGCCAGAGCCTTCGTCCCCGTAGTGCCGATCGCTCTCGTAACCGGCTGGTCGTCCCTTGCCATGTACGTCTTCGGCATCGAGCTCAACCCGCTCACCGCGGTCATGAGCGCGCTGATCGTGGGCATCGGCACGGAGTTCTCCGTGATGCTGCTCGGCCGGTACTGGGAGGAGCTGGGTCGCGGATCCGCTCCGCGCGAAGCGATGCAGGAAGCGGTCCGGCGCATCGGGCCGGCCATCACGGCCTCGGGTCTCACCGTCGTGGCCGGGTTCGCGGCCCTCGCTGCCTCGTCGTTCCCGGCGATCCGGGAGTTCGGTCTCGTGACCGTTTTCGACGTCCTTCTCTGCCTCGGAGCCACGTTGATCGTCGTTCCGCCCCTCGCGGTGGCCCTCGTCAAGAGGCCGCAAATGTCAGAGCGTGGACTGGCCAGCGCGATCCGGGCTCGGCTCTCGATCGGCTGAACGAAGCCCAGGAACTGGGAAGGAGCGTCTCGCAACGGCGAGGCGCTCCTTCCTGCTGTTTTGGTGCACCTAAACCAGGCAGGGCCCGCGGCCCGCTTGGTGATCAGTGGCCTCGCGCCCAGGATGGGCGCGAGCCTGAAACTCGCGACTGGTTCGGCGCACATCGGCCGGCGCTCGTCGATTGTCCAGCCGCGATTCGTCACCGGTCGGCTGTTCCCGGGCCCCGATTGAGGTATTCCGCCCGATGACAGCCTGACTAGAATGGCGAAAGACGGCGCGCATGACGGGCTCGGACTTGGCGCGAACAGGTGTCATACGCACTCGCATCGCCAGGAACCTGGTGCGGCACGACACGCCGAAGGCACGGACAACCGCGGAGTTGACCGATGGAGCGCGCTGGTCCTCCCGTGGAGCTCTCTGCGACGCCCGGCAGCGGCGCCGCTCCCTCCGCGCAGCCCCGGTCGGCGGGCAAGGAGCGAGGCGTTGCCCCCCGAGTTCTGGTCGTCGAAGATGATCCTGCAGACCTCGCGACGGTCTATGCCGTCCTGAACGACGCCGGCTACCACGTCCATCCGGCATCGAACGCGTCTCTGGCACTTCGATTCCTGGCGAGCTCAACCCCGGATCTGATACTGATGGACGTGGGCTTGCCCGACAAATCCGGCTTCGAGCTCTGCCTGGCGGTCAAATCGAGGGATGAGATCGCCGAAGAGTTAGGCGAGAGGCTGGCAGAATACGCCCACGAATACTGTTACGAGGCGATCCTGCGGCTCGTGCGGCCGCCCAACGCGGGCACCGCCGTCGACGCTCCCAACTGATCGAGGTAGGAGCCAGACGGCGGCGCCGCTCAATGACCGAGCAACGCGAGCCCGACAACTAGAAAGGACTTGAGCGAGTATCTGGAGGCCAAGGCGGCTCGGCGGATGCGGACACGGCATGCCCTCAATCTGGAAATCGATAGGCGTATCGCCTCTCTGATGGAGCGGGCCATTCTGTGGTTCCGCCCCGAGGGTCCGATTGAGGGGCGCGATGCTTTTCGGCTCCGGTTCGGGATCGGAGTCTGCGCTCTCGCTGTACTCCTTGGGACCGCCTCGTGCTTCGCGGACATTGTCGAGGGCGCGCAGGTTGCGGCCATCATCATCGGCTGCTTCGTCTTGGTCATGGCCGGGCACCTGCTGGCGCTCCGCTTGGGCGCCCCGCTGGCGCGGCTCTTCTGGACGGTGATGGCGACGTTGTGGGCGTTCCTGATTCTGCACTCCCTTACCACGAGCCTATTCGAACCCACGAGGCCCTTCTGGCTCGTCCTCCTTCCCCTGGCCGCATGGGCTTGGAGCGCGCCGCGGGCTGAGGATGTCGCCGTTCCGGAAGGGTTGAGGAGTACTGAGAGGGGCCTCCTTCTCGCGCTCGCCGCCGCCGGTGTCATATTCGCAGCGCGCCAACTCGGGCTCACGTTTGGTCAGGCCAATGTCACAAGCGACGCGGCGCACATTGTCGATGTCGCACTGTTCATCGCCACCGTGTTCGGCATAGTTGTGCTATACGACGTCTCGGCCCGCGGAGCCGCAGCCGAACTCCTCAGGATGCGCTCGCTGCTGCACGTGTGCGCGTGGTGCAAGAAGATCCAGGACGAAGGCGACTGGATCACGCTCGAGGACTTCGCAGGGCGTCGGACCGGGAGCGAACTCACGCACGGCATGTGCCCGAGCTGCGGCCACGAGTACTTCCCGGGCGTGCTCGGCGAGCGGCCCTGACGCTCATTCCGCCCGCGTCTCGACGATTGCCGGACGGCCTGGTTGTGTCCTGCCGCGGGCTTGATGGTTCGCCACCGGATCGTGTCGGCGGGCGGCCCCGAACCTACGGTCAGTCGGCTGCTGCCCGGAACCCTACGCGGCCCGAGAGCGGCGCAGTTCGGTGACGTTCACCGGTGTGGTTGCGCCGCTGCCGGCCTCGATCCGGAAGCGGGCCACGATCGCATCGAGTTCGTCGGCCATGCTCGCGAGGGAGGTGGCGCTGGCCACGACCTCCTCGGCCTGGGCACTCATCTGCTCCGTGGCGGCGGATACCTCCTCGGCGGAGGCGCTGTTCTCCTCGCTGATGGCAGCGATCGACTCAACCGAGCCCGAGACCACGCGGGCAGAAGCCGTCATGCGCGCGGCCGCCTCGTCAGTCTGGGCGGCGATCGTGGCGATTGCGTCCGACGCGGCCACGACACCCGCTGAAGCCTGGCTCATTGCCTCGACTGCGGCCGTGATCCGTTCCACCGCTCGTTTGGTGGCCGAAACGGACTCGGAGATGGCGTCGAGCGAAGAGCCGGCCTGGGTCGCCAACTCGGACCCATGCTGGACTTCTTCCGCTCCCGCGGCCATGGCCGTGACAGCTTGTTCGGTGCCTCGCTGAACCTCGGCGATGAGTGCGGCGATCTCCTTGGTGGCACGCGACGAGCGCTCGGCGAGCTTGCGGACCTCGTCCGCCACCACCGCGAAGCCCTTGCCCTGCTCGCCGGCTCGGGCGGCCTCGATGGCCGCGTTGAGAGCAAGAAGGTTGGTCTGCTCGGCGATGTCGTCGATCGTCTCCACGATGGCGCCGATCTGATCGCTCTTGGCACCCAGCTCAGTTACCTTGACGCCGGCCGTCTCGACGGTCTGCCTGATGCGTTCCATCTCGCCGACCGTCTCGCGGACCGCGGCCTGACCAAGGTCCGTTGCCTCGGCGGCCGTCGCGGCAACGTTGCCGACTTCCTCGGAGGCAGCCGTGGCCGATTTGATTGCGGCGGCCATGTCGCCGAGAGCCACGGACGCGGCATCGACCTTGGCGCTGATGTCAGAGGCGCCCGATCCCACCTGGACGATGATCGCGTCCAGTTCCTGAGCGGCGTTGCTGGTGTCCGAGCTGGCCCGGGCCTGCTCCGAGGCTCCCGATGCCACTTGGTTGATTGTCTGGGCGATCTGGCCGCTCGCATTGCCCGATTGGGCCGCGGCATCGCTCAGTTCGCTCGACGTCCTGGCCACCGCCTCGGCGGCGGTCTTCACCTGACCCACGGTGCCGGCGAGACCGACTCGTGCGGTTTCGTAGCTTCCGAAGGCCGACTGCAGCCGCTCGAGCATCTTGTTGGCCACGGCGGCCGCCTGGCCGATTTCGTCGCTGCCGTGGCGGTCAATTCGGGGCGTTGCCGTATGGATCGCGACCGTGAGGTCGTTTTGCGCCAGGGCCGCGAGACCCACTTCCAGCTCGGCGGTGTCGTTCTCGGCCAGCGACGTCATCATCGCTTGGACGGCCTTGACCCCATTCACGATGGAGCGGGCCAGGAACCAGCCAACCGCGAGACCGAGCAGCATCGCCAGGAGCCCAAGGCCGATGCTCAGTGTCTGGGTGAGGGTCGCGGCGGCGCGCACATCTGCGGTGGCCTTGTCGATCTGGGTCTGGACGGCGTCGATGTAGACCTGCGCGGAATCGAGCGCTCCAACGAACGGCACGGTCGTGTAGTCGAACGCGGCCTTCAGGTACTGGCCGGACCGGGCCTCGACAAATATCTGCTCGTTGCCGAACAGGTAGCTGTCGGAGCCGGTGAAGACGTCCTTCGACTGGGCGTCGAGCGTCTTGCGATCGGCGTCCGTGAGCGGCTTGGCGCCCCAGTAGAAGGCCTGGAACTTCTCGATCGCGGCGCGCTGAGCGTCAGTGTCGGCGAGGTCGAGGGTCGTGGCGACGGCCTGCTTCAACTGGTCCACTTCGGAGTAGTAGGTCAGCAGGACCTGATCGGAGTGCGCCTTGTCGCCGGACATGCTGTTGACGACCCAGGCGCCGTCGTCGTCGATCGACCGGACCAGAGTCACGATCTTGGCGGCGGCGATCCGTGCCGGGTCGAGGTGGTTGACGATGCGGTCGGAGATCGCCGACTGATTGCCGCTTGCGAGGATGTCCACCGCGAGGGTAGAGCCCATGAGAAGGAGAACGACGACGAAGCCACCAACCAGCTTCGTCCGCACAGACACGCCTCGCGAACCCTGCACCGATCCCTACCTACTTTCTGGCATCCAGGCCCGCATCACCGGGAAACTCCCGTGTGGTCCGGATAGGTCAGTACTCGGTTGCCGTTCTCGCGCGCTTTAGCTGTCGCTTCGGTCCGCAACATTCGTCGGGTGCAATGCGAACGTAGGCCGCGAATAGCCCCTCGGCATTGCGACATGAGGCAGGACTACAATTCGTGCGAGTGTCGGCAGCCGGTGTCGACCTTGTTCCGGGGGCGAGCCGTGACGTCAAGTCGCGCCAGGATCAGGAGCTCGATCTACGCCGATGCA
>Ga0182010_10001619_pt1 | contig 11781 bp, 6 predicted proteins | sample 611E1MmetaG_FD_120488 | JGI IMG/M metagenome (GOLD analysis project Ga0182010, IMG submission 120488) | Permafrost microbial communities from Stordalen Mire, Sweden - 611E1M metaG | ecosystem: Environmental > Terrestrial > Soil > Wetlands > Permafrost | place: Sweden: Stordalen | collected...
ATCGGATGTGATATTCGGGTCTCCACCCTGTGCTTCAATGATCTGCTTCATCTTTTCAAGAGCTTTCCCGTTCCTGAGCGTTTCTAGTGCAAGCTCTTTACCATGGTCCCTTGGAGCTGCACCACCCATTTCTAGCAGAATACCCGCAAGACCAGCACTCTTTTCAATAAGGCTGTTTGGGCCTTCCATGCTTTCCAGCACTCTAAGGGCTTCCCGTACCTCCAGCGCAGGGCCCACCTTTCTTCCTATTGGAGAGGACCCGTAGGTAATGGCACACTCTACATTCATTCCAAGCCTGTGCCCAAGATTAATCAGGTCTCTTGCCAATTTTTGCCCCTCCTGAATGGTTGGAACTTTGGTGCCAGCTCCTATAGGAATGTCTATTACCACATTGTCAGCCCCGATAGCCCCCTTTTTTGCCATAATTGATGCAAGCATCTGGTAGTAAGGATCAATTGAGAGGGGGTATTCGACTCTGATTAGCTTATCATCTGCAGGAGCGATGTTAGTGGCTCCTCCCCATACAAGAGCCCCGCCAACTTTCTCGGTTATCTCCTTGACTTCCGTAGAGGTAAACTCGACAGGACAGAGGACTTCCATGAGGTCTGCAGTTCCACCTGCACCTGTGATTGCCCTGGAACTTGTCTTTGGAATCAAAAGTCCATTTGCAGCAACTATAGGAACAACAAGAAGGGAAATCTTGTTTCCTGGCACTCCCCCTATAGAATGCTTGTCCATGATAGGATGTGTATCAAATTCGATCTTATCTCCACTATCTATCATAGCTCTTGTCAGCCATTCTACCTCGTCATCAGTCATCCCATGGATATAAGTAGACGTTATAAAAGCCGAAAGTTCAACATCACTTAGGTTTTCCTCCACGATATCATTTACTAGCATCTTGATTTCTTCTTGCAGAATAGGTTTTTTATCCATCATTTTTTTAATAACGGTTCCAGATTTTGAGCGTAATGCTGGTACAACTTCGACCGGCTTATCCCAGTCTTTGAAATGCCTGTAAATTTCGACAAAAGCTCCCAGAACGCCTGGAGGAACCATGTCATCAGTTGTGTCCACAATAGCAGAAAGGCTTTCATGTCCACGGATGCGGATCCGATCCCCAGGATAAACCCCCAGTTCCTTCGCATCTGAAATATTCAACAACACTTTGTGCTGTCCTATTTTAATATTAAGATGTTCCAGCTTCAATTGCATAAATAAACTCCTTCCATTTAGTTTTTCTGGCCTTATACTTTTTTTAACAACAACTTTGTTACAATTATTTCCATGAATCAAGACTTTCGGTAAATTTATCAAACCTAAAAACCGACAACAAAGCCCTAAAAGGAGTCTTGAGGCTTAAGAGCAAATTTAAAACTGAAGTTACTTATTTACCTTTATATTATATTAATTAAATCCGTAAAATAAAATTAAGAAAAAAAATAAATAACTGAAGAAATACGGTTCATAATTATCATATTCTGCAAATGTGCACATATATATAATTTGTTTAACTGTTTACCCACTATTTACCGCCATCTGATACAGGCCTCGTCTTCTTTTCCCATAATTACAATTATTTTACTATTTTATACGTTTATCAACCCAAAAGAACATAGTTTCAACAACTACCCTCTTTTGAATTTTCTCTCTTTCTTTTATACTAGGTTTCATTTTCATATATCTCTTCATTTGCAATCAGATGCAATATAATTGTGGTAATTTTCCTTGCTAAAGCAATAATTGCTTTTTCATACCAAATTGATTTCTTCTTCCGGCTAAAAAAAATTATCTTAACTTGCTATTCTTCTTTCTTGCTGCTGCCTGAACAATCTGCATTAGAATCCACCTCACTACCTTTGATCCTTTTTATGATTCTTCCGTTGCAAAATTTATCCGTAAGTTGTTATATATTCGGAACAACTCCACTCAATGAAACAAACTTATTCACTGACTAAAAGTTCTTGAAATCTCCCATTTAGCAATTAGAGTTACTAAACCAATTCCTCCAATACATAGAAACTTACATTAAAATTTCCACCTCAAGTTTGTAGTATGCATAAAATGATTGAAAATCAGAAAGACAAAAAGAGCCTAGAAATGTACTCTTTTTCAGTTGGTGGTAATAACCTAAAACCACAACAAAACTCAAAGATCTATAAGCAACGATTCTCGATCGAATAATGTTCTCAAAATCGAAATACTTCCAAACCAGAGGTATTGTAAAAAACAAATGTTTTGCCTTTATTTACGAATAATGGATGGAATACTTACTCCAAGCAATATCAAATACCACTGAGTTTAAAAAAACATTAGTATAGTTTAGGTTGGTAAATACAATCCATAGATAAATCATTGAATAGTGATCATTCTATTCTTATCATATCCAAAAACAATATGATTCTATATGTACAGGGCAATTCAATCTGAAAATTTTTACCCTCTATCAACTGGAATTTAAGACGAAAACTTTGAAAGGCAAAAAATTAATATTCAACATTAATTTCCTGCAAAATTTGTGAAAAATGGCGGGATTTACTGGATACCTGAACCAGATGGTGGAGTACTTAATTTATATAAATGTACTAATTATTCCATAAGAGGAAAATAATCAAATAAATTTGGATGAAATTACATTCTCTTTTCAAAACTGGGGAAGAACCAGAAAAAATTGAAAAAACTCGAAAATGATGGAAGTACTGATTACAAACCTAAATAGAAAAAAACAAACTGGGCATGTTAAAATTGTCAGGAAGTATAACTTTGAGTGAAAATGAATTGAAAACCTTCAAAAATAAGTTAACTTCACAATGCTAAAGTAGCTACGGACATTTTATTGTCCAAAAATTCCTTATCAAGTTTTAAATCTTATGACAAAACCACAAAACTAAAAAAACAGATAAAAAGAATATCGAAATAGAAATCAAAAAAAAATTAAGATGCTTGAAGCTACAGGTTATTTTTCTCCATCCTTAATTAATCTCTCAAAATAAGTGATGTTCCTGTCATATCCTGTGGTTTTGGAACGTTGAGGAGTTCCAGAAGAGTCGGAGCAAGGTCACATAGTTTTCCATTCTTAAGAGCTTTTACCTCATCATTTCCTACGTAAATGCATCTTACTGGATTTGAAGTATGTGCAGTATGTGGTTCTCCTGTTTCCGTGTCTATCATCTGTTCGACATTTCCATGATCTGCAGTTATAAGTGCGATGCCTCCCTTTTCTTTCAGAGCCGCTACAATCCTGCCCACACAACTATCCACGACTTCTATTGCCTTTACTGCAGCTCCACATATTCCGGTATGGCCAACCATATCCATGTTTGCGAAGTTAAGGATAATAACATCATACTTTCCTGATTGAATTTTGCTGATAACTTTATCAGTAACCTCATAAGCACTCATTTCTGGTTTAAGGTCATAAGTAGCGATTTTCGGAGAAGGGATCAGACAACGATCTTCTCCTTCATAGCATTTTTCCTGCCCGCCGTTAAGAAAAAAAGTTACATGGGCATATTTTTCGGTCTCAGCAATGCGGAGCTGAATAAGTCCCTTCTTACTAATGACTTCCCCAAACACATTTTTCAGCTTGTTTGGAACAAAAGCAATGGGCAAATCCAAGTTTTCATCATACTGCGCCATGCAGACATAGTAAACCTTCGGACATTTTTCCCTCACAAAGTCTTCAAAGTTCTCTTTCACAAAAGCCCAGGTAAGTTGTCGCGCCCTATCTGGCCTAAAATTGAAGAAGATCACAGAATCATTATCTTTTATTGTTGCTTCAGGCTTTCCTTCTGAATCAATGATTATAGTTGGTTTTACAAACTCATCAGTCTCTCCCCTGAAATAAGCCTCGGAAACTGCAATCTCTGCATTAGGAACTGTATAAGGAGCAACTCCATTTGTTAGAGCTTCAAAGGCAATTTTTGTCCTATCCCAACGCTTATCTCTGTCCATTGCATAATACCGCCCTGAGACCGTTGCGATTTTTGCATCCCCATTTTGTTTACAAAAAGCATATAGTTCCTTTATGTCGCCAAGAGCGGACTTCGGGGGCACGTCTCTTCCATCCAGAAAAACATGTATGTAAACTTTATTTAGCTTGTTTTCATTTGCAAGTTTTATAAGTGCAAAAATGTGGGTCATATAACTGTGTACACCTCCGTAGGAAAGGAGTCCCATGAGGTGAAGGCTTGAGTCGTTGACTTTTACATTTGAAATCGCATTCAGAAAAACTGGATTTTTGAAAAAATCTCCATTTTTAATAGAGAGATTTATTCGGGTAAGGTCTTGGTACACTATCCTTCCCGCCCCTATATTCAGATGCCCAACTTCAGAGTTTCCCATCTGACCTTCTGGAAGACCGACAGCCTCTCCGGAAGCTTCTAAAAAACACCATGGATATTCTTTCATCAAAATATCAAGATTTGGAGTTATAGCTGCCAGAATATCATTTCCTTCTTCATCTTCTCTGTATCCCCAACCATCGAGGATAATGAGCATAAGAGGTCTTCTTGTCTTAATCATCAAGGAAATTCTTCACCTATTCATAAATACTTATTGTAAAGCTTTTAGCAGCACTATGAAATTTGAATATTATACATTTACAATATATTAAAAAGAGTATTTACTGCCATTAATTATAATCGGCTTCAAATTACCTATTTTTGCAAGTAACCTTTAAGATTCTTTTTATTTTATGTTAAGGAATAAATCAGATTTCTTACAAATTGAATTCGGAAAAAAGTAAATGATAGGCGGCGTTATCGCGACTCTCTAATGGATATTTCTCTCCTTTACGCTTGCTAATTACCCCTGAATTTTATACGGATTTTTCACAGGCTTTAAAAAGGGCATCTTGAGTGAATGTGCCAAATCTTTTTTATATATAACTGTACTGTTCCTATTTGGTATCATTGTGGCATTATTCTTCTGAAACCACCTACAAATCATCCTAATACTGTCAAGTAGGCAAGATAAAAAGTATGTTATTTAGTTTTTATTTCTTTTAGCCTCCTAAGAAGGAGACAGGTAAATTAGCGATTTCTGGATGTCCCAGATTTTAAACCGTAGCTAGCGGCAAACTCTTTGTTTACCTCAACTACTTCTTCATTGAAGTGTTGGAGGTTATCTGGAATTTGTCCAAGTGCATCGGCCTTATCCTGCGTATCTACTAAAGTAGCAGGTGGTACAAACTTGCCATCGGCAAGCTTCACGCCAATAACTACAGCTCCATGAGCGATAAAGCATTTTTCGCCAAGGGTAGATGCATGCACTACTGCGTTAAAACCTACAAAGCTATCATTACCGATCTTCATGGGGCCATGGACTACTGCGCCATGGGCTATTGAGATGCGCTTTCCCAGCTCAATAGAGCTGCCTTCAAGGCCGTGAAACACTACGCTGTCCTGGATATTGCATTCGTCACCTATGATGATAGGGTGCGCCTCATCCGCTCTGAGTGAGACCACAGGCGCGACATATACTTTTTCCCCTATCCTTACATCCCCTATCAGTACAGCTGAATCGTCCACATAAGCGGTTGTTGATACTGTCGGCATGCACTGTGTACTGTTCCAAGATGTCTTTGGGTTGATCTTTAGCATATTAGCACTCCTCTCTGATTTAGGATTCTCCTTAAAAAAGATTGTCACCGATTGTGATTTCTATTGAGAAGGATTTGCAACTCTTTACTGTTAAGGATAGTAATATGCCTTTTGCTACATTTTGTGATTAATTGCCTAGCTTAAGTTTTACTAAGTGCCTGTAAAATAAGCTTATATAATAAATTAAATAATATAATGAATAATACTGATAAATTTTCGCCAAATTTAAATAGGGGTGGAACACATTAGAATTGAACCATGATCTAGTCATTCGAAGGTAATGGAGGGATTGACGAAAGAAATGGGAAACTAAATTAGCACAGGTTCTTGACAGTAAATAGATAACTATTCAGCCTGGGCAAAACAACGGTATTCGTTATTTTCACTAAAATTTAATAAGCAAATTCATGTTAATCGATTTTCTTAAATTGATGGTTTTGGTTTGTTTTTTCTTCTTCTATTGACTAGTATTTGCACTTATTTCCACTAAAATCGATATCAATTACTAATTCAGGTAGGCTGAACAGTTATAAGTACAGATCAATATAGGCTTACGCACTTGGCCACAAATCAGTTAAAGAAATATTATAAATTAAATCCATATTTTAGACGGCAAAAGGCTTAATGTTATTTCGGTCAAGACTTAATGTTATTTATCTCAGCTCAACTGCGTAAGTCCTGGAAGATTAATTGTCCGGATTGAATAAGAATGGAATAATTTCCTTTCGAAGGTGTTAAAATTATGGCAGATGATGTCAAAATATTAGGCATGCCCGCAGCGTCCGGGCGTTGGCTCATGGTGTTTGTGGGCCTAACAATCCAGCTTTGTCTGGGTGCCATTTATGCATATGGCGTTGTGAGAGTTCCAATTACAGCTTACTTTCAGTCTCTCGGTTTAGCTCCGACAGCAATGGACATGACTTGGCCATTTGTAATATTTCTCTTATGCTTTGCTATTTCTATGCCTTTGGCAGGTCCTTACATTCAAAAAGTGGGGCCCAAGAAGGTGTCCCTGGTTGGAGGAGTACTTGTTGGAATCGCCTGGTTTGCAGCATCTTTTGCTACATCCCCATTAATGCTAATTCCATTGTATGGTATCATTGGTGGAATTGGTGTAGGGGCAGCTTATGGTTGTGGAATTGCAGTCTCATCTGCTTGGTTTCCTGACAAACGTGGTCTCGCTGTAGGACTTACTGTATTAGGCTTTGGATTCTCTTCGGCGATAATCACACAGATAAATGAATTCCTGCTCAATAGCGGAATGGGCATAATGACTGTCTTGAAGATATTCGGTATCGCTTTCTTCATCATTACAGTTGTATTGTCAATGTTTCTAGTGTTCCCGCCAGCAGGATGGTTTCCAGCAGGATGGACGCCACCAACACCAAAAGCAGGAGCTGCTCCAGTTGCTAACCTCACTAGAGCTGAGATGGTAAAGACCAAGACATTCTATGGCTTGTGGTTGTGCTATACAATCGGAGCGTTGGCTGGACTTACAGCTATCGGAATTGCAGGACCTGTCGGTCAAGATATGCTGAAAGGCGCTGGCTTAAGTGTACCTGTAGCAACGGCAATGGTTACAACCCTGATATTCCCCTTTGCTCTGGCTAACGGCCTAGGAAGACCAATATTCGGTACCCTAACAGACAAGCTGACTCCAAGAAACACAGCGTTAATAACATATGTGCTCATCATTGCAGCGTGCTTGTTAATATACACGAATTATGCCTCTCCAAGAGCCTACATGATCGGCTTCATTCTTCTTTGGGGCTGTCTTGGCGGCTGGCTGGCAATTGCACCAACTGCAACAGCAAGCTATTTCGGAACCAAGGACTACGCCAAGAACTACGGACTTATCTTTACAGCTTACGGTATAGGGGCAGCGATAGGTGGCATAGTATCAGCACAGGCCAAAGATCTCCTGGGAGCTTACCAGCCATTCTTCCTAATTGTAGCTGTTCTAGCAGTACTTGGAATGGTCTCGGCATTTGTTTTGATGAAACCACCAGAGTGAATGTCTCCAAGACTTCCGTAGCCAATGAAACGAATAAGAGCTCAACTTAACTCTTTTTCGTTTATTTTTTAGTTAAAAAGAAGGCAGGTAAATTCGATGTTGCTGCTTATTGAACTTCAGCCCTTAGCTGGAGACAAATCTATGTTGATTCTTCTTCTGGTTTAGCATTCTCCATAAAAAGGTTCCATTAATATTGGTTTCCATAAATAAGTCTTCTCTATATCTATTGCAAGAATTTTGATCGTTTTTTTCAGAATGTCTCAAAACTTACCCACTTACATTGGGATAACTTATGCTGTGGATTTAAAAACCAGATAGTTATTTATTTCAAAATTCAGATAAATATCAACCTTATTGCACAATTCTTGCCCTGTCTGTAGAATCAAATTTAGTTTTGATATCACATTTTTGTTACGTTTATGATTTTTTGTGCTCCCTTAGTAATTAGTTGATATTTTGATACACCTTTAATTTAGCAATTGTATTAATGCCAATTTACTCTTAGTGATTCCAGATTTTTTTGCAGGTGTATTCTTTTCCATATGCCCATTTTCCTTTTCTTTAGTCAATCCAATGTGATTTCTACAAAAGTTAAAATAAGTGTATTAGAGTCTCATTTAATTGTAAAGGCACCTGATTTTCTTTTAAAATCCTATCATTTTTCTTTAGACTCTTTTGTTATCCTGTCTAAAAATTAGATTTTGTCTTTCAAGTAAACTCATTGATATTCCCCTTTGATCTATATTTTGACCAAAGATAACTCTTTATCAACTTTCTGGAACCTTTTTCATTGTCTATTTTTGATAACCTGAGCATATTTTAGGCCTTTATCAGGTACTAACGCTGATTTTTTAGGTATTCCTCTCTTTCCAGTTCTAGGAAACTCAATCCATTCTACATACTTTTTCAAAAGGGCTTCAGCATAGAATTTTAGTCCATCTGTGGTAAAAAGAGGTTTTGAGTCTGAAAGATGCTTATCTGTTACCTCTATCAATTCGTCCGCCACAAATATTTTCCTTGGTTCTAAGATCAAATCGATTATTAACCTTGACTCAGGCGCAAAGTTTACCCATATCAAGGTTATTTTATCCTCGTTTTCTGATCTTGGCGCAACTTTTTTTCGACTATTACCCACAATTCGTCCATCTCAATTTTAGAAACATTTAAATCTTTCATCAAATCGTCATTTAGCTTCTCGCATTGTTTCGCTGCGCGAAACAATCAGTTACTGACTGTAGCCGGTCTGACTTCCAGTACATCAGCAAAGGCTCCTATTGGCATTCCTTTCATAGCCATTTTTAACGCTAACAGAACAATTGATTCATCGTTGCAAAGATTATCAAAGAAAATATCTGTTCGATCATTGAATACTCTGCCGCATTCGCGTCAGATATATTTGCGAACTCTTTTGTTGCTGATTTGGTATGTGCCATTGCCTATGATATTTCCCTTCCCGTAAATAGCATACAATTTACAATCTTAGTTAGGACAGTAAACATCAGTGAACTTTGGTTTTGCTCCTCGTTTCCCATTACACAATATTATATTAAAACTGATATATAATCAAGCTAAATGAATGTAAAGCACCTGATTTTGCAGGATTTTGATTTTATATGGGATTATAAAATAGATAAAATAATATTTAAATTATGCGCTCATCTCAAAACCAATTTTATTTCCACATCAATAAGTATTTCATAATTATTTTCCTAATCAGAAGATCGATTGATTATTTTAAATTCCAGATTTAATAACGTAATTTTGAGTTTTGGGATGAGCTCTATAATAATTAATTCAGATAATTATCACCAAATTTAAATAGGGGAAGCAAATGTAAAATAAACCGTTAGATAATTACTTGAAGGTAATAGAAGGATTATTGAAGATATTCTAAATATCCGGTTAACGGAAAGAGGATTGGATTTCATAAGTCAAAACATCAAAGATATTACGAGCATCCGTGATGTAGCTGTAAATATAGCAGATAAAACCGCGAACCCTGCTCCACTGGGTTTGATGGGTTTCGGAATGACTACTGTGCTTCTGAATTTGCATAATACAGGATACTATGCACGGGGAGGGGTGATTCTTTCTATGAGCATCTTCTACGGTGGATTAGCACAAGTCATTGCTGGAATAGAGGAATGGAAAAAAGACAACACTTTTGGAGCTACTGCTTTCACCTCATATGGACTCTTTTGGCTCACTCTGGTGACAATTGTTCTGCTACCTAAGTTAGAAGATAATTTTACTGCACTTGCTTTAACAGCAAAAGACTTTGCAGCATATCTATTCTTATGGGGATTCTTCACCCTGTACATGTTCATAGGCTCACTGAGAACAACAAGGGCTCTTCAATTTGTTTTCTCCTGTAGTTGACCATCCTGTTCTTCTTGCTTGCCGCAGGGACCAATCTGGCCAACCCAGCAATAACCAAAATTGCCGGCTATGAGAGGGACTCATCGTAGGCCTTTCAGCGATTTATGCTACCATGGGTCAGGTACTAAACGAGATGTACGGAGAGAAAATTATTCCTCTATAATATTTACCTACATTCTATAGCTGCACACAAATTAAGAGGATTTCGATATACTCTGAGTTTCACGAATCATATATATGCTAATTATAAGCATATGATAAAATTAAGGGGATTATCGAAATCTTCTATAACTTTTTTGCATTTTTGTCCACTATTATTCATTGAAAATTAGATTAATTTTTAAGCTACTGTCATATTGATAAAATATATGGCATTTTGGTGTACATCTGCGGAAAGTGGGATCTATAATGTGCATGTTTTGAGGTTTTAATATCCCTTATTTTTTAGACTTTTTGATATCTATGAAATCGCAAAAATTTATCATTAATTGCACTGGTAACTGATTGCAATCAATCAAAGCTACCCAGTTCATAATCTTTTTAATTGTTTCCTGTTAAACAACAGTGCACTTTTCTGAGTTGGATCGATTGGATTTATTGGATCGATTCTAATGGCTATTTTTGCTGTTATTCTGTTGGATGAGTAACCTTAAGGTCAAATCAAAGTTGTGCTGGCGCACCCCGCTGCAAGCAACGGGGTATGTTCGCGCCATCGCTCTGGTTGTAATGGCTATTAAAAATCGAGTATTTACATTTGCTGATATGCTTCTTTTTCTTCCTTGTTTCCCTTATTTTCAACATAGTTTTTGATAACATCTGAAGTTGTTCCATCTCCTATAGTTCCAATGTAGCCTCCATCACTCCACAGTTCACAACCCCAAAGCTGTTTTTTGATTTCAGGGTATTGTTTAAAGATTTGTCTTGCTGTAATACTTTTTATAATTTGCATGATTTTTGAAAGAGAATACTTTGGTTCAGCTCCAACTACCATAAATACCTGTATTGTTTACAGCTTTCGTTAATTATCACTTGAAAATTAAATAATATTTCTTTAGTAAAATAATGAATAAACATTTATTCCTTGACTTGGCAAGACTGCAAGTAAAATATACCCTTTTAATATATCTCTTAGTTATGAATTTCTGTTTGACCGTATGTAACTGGTCACTAACTGATTACGGCTTCTGATAATTAAACCATAGAATTGATTCCATTTTTATCCCCAGGTGAAGAGTATATCTCTAGCTATTTTCTCAGACGCGTGAATTCAGATGTAGGTCTCCAAATCTTATACTAGTAAATATAACCAAAGGATAGGACACTGACAGGCTCAAGGTCAGGCTCTTAGCCGATGGTGATGGGGGGAAGTGTTATGCTAGCCCCTAAAAATCGATTATAGAACCACTAAAGTAGTTCCAATGGATTTTGTGGGATAAGTGATTTAGACCGTCTATTTGGTAGATGGTTTTGGTGACCGTGGTGACTATGTCAGAAATCGTGATAGAGATCATGATGTAGAAAATGATGGTTTTCGTGGATTTGTAAGCCATACTGATTTATTTGATGAGTTTTTGCTAATAAAGGCATTTTTATGCTAATTAATAGATTTAATTCGGTATTAGTTGGCATTTTTACTGATTAAATCGAATTAATTTTGGGATTTATTGGTCAATTTATATCTAAAATTGGTATTTATTTGATAATTACTTTTTACTAAAAAGGCGAAGGAGAACTGTTTTAGGAAATAAAAAGACTCTATTTAAGCTTTCAATCCCAAAATAAAAT
>Ga0182010_10001620_pt1 | contig 11777 bp, 14 predicted proteins | sample 611E1MmetaG_FD_120488 | JGI IMG/M metagenome (GOLD analysis project Ga0182010, IMG submission 120488) | Permafrost microbial communities from Stordalen Mire, Sweden - 611E1M metaG | ecosystem: Environmental > Terrestrial > Soil > Wetlands > Permafrost | place: Sweden: Stordalen | collected...
CATCGCTTCTACTATATCATAGGCCTCTCCGCTCGCCAACCTTGTTAGCTCACCTGCGGTGTGGGGCCTCCGCCCCCACGCCCCACCACTGACAATGTCAGTGGTTTTGACCCATTAATAAATAATGAATAATAAACCATATCGCGTCCATGTCGTAGTCTATCCTCATTATGGTGAACGGATATTCGCGCTTCCCGTAGATGAGCCCGCTTGGGTGATTGATTCAAAAGATAATTACGAACCAATACGATCATTGTGGAAACAGCACAAAGTCCCTGAAGGCCACAGCATAACGGCTTTTAAAATTAATCCTACGACAAAGCCTGAAGACTGGCTTATTGATCAACTTTACAATGTAGACCTTCATTATGGCGAAATTCCCACACGCCGCCATATTCTGTGCTCAACGTTGTTGGCGTACAGTGGTCAGATAGGATTGCAGAGAAGCTGAAGGAATACGGATTTACTGAATACGAATCAACCAATGAAGGCTTTATTACAAGAAGATCTGTGGCAACAAAGCGCTGCACTGGATCGGCGTGAAATTACTCACGCCTCCGCATTCAAAAGACAGCCAATTACAGATGGTGCTGAGTTCCCTCAGCCGAAGACTTCCAGTCGTAACATAGTATCCATACAGTCGCGAGCGGACTCGCGATTATAAGTAGGAATTCTCAAGGTTGAAATGAAGCTTTGCGACCGTAGTGAACGTTGTCCCCGATATCCAATCTAATTGCTTTTCTCTAGCTTCATTAAAAGCAATGCGATCGCGTATTCAATCACCTGTCGCTGATTATATCAACATGATGCTGCGATATCTCTTAGAGGATCTTTGTGAGAAGGTATATAATGGATAACTCGGTAGAATTTCGTGATAGCGAAATCGAGAGGATCAGCTGCTGATCCGGCCGTATCGAGGCTCTAAGAATTGAGGCCGGAGAAAGGAAGGCGAGAAAGGGAAATATGAGAAAGATTGTCAATGATTCTATCGATATAGCGGCTATTGATAAGCAATTTGCACAAATGCTGAGGGAGAGCAATTCAAGACTAGAAAAGATAATGACCGGCAAGTATAACAAAGGCGAAGTCGTCGTGGAGAGCAGAGCAATGGACAAGCAAATTACGGGAATGAAGACTCTGCTTCGCGAATTTAAGGGCGGCAAAATAAGTGTTCAGCATATAAATGAACAAATGAAGCTTCTAACCATGCAACGTAAAAGTGGCAAAGAAGAGGAAAAGCATTATGAGTGACGCAACGACGACTAACCTATTATCGCTTGCCCTGATCAAGATAGGCATTATCCCCGAGAAATGGACGGGTCAGATAACCATCAGGCTGACCGACGGCGGTATTAACTGGATTGAGAAAAGCGAGGATAAAATAAAGCGTCTAGCCCTGAGGAGACTCAGGGCCTCTAAGTTGCTTGATGAGACAAATAAATAATAGTCAAAACATGCTATTAGAGTGATGATCTCGGTGATTTCGACAATCATGATGCTGTTTTATCTCTTATGCGCATTTGGCTGGTTTATGGCGACTTATTATGATGACGTTGGGTTCGCTGGTTGCAACGATTTCCAGAAATAACCTAGTATCTGTAACGGCACGAGCAGACTCGCGATTATAAGTAGACATCAAGAATATTACATCGCGTGCTTTCAGCAGACATCAACCGCAAACCTTCAGCGACAGCAAGACTAAAACACTGGAGATTACTAATAAACCCAGCCGCGCCTGCGTCCGCCTTGTTGGGCAGTGTCGCTAATGCCCCGGCATATACTTAAATAGAGTGCCTTCGATAGTGGCTGCAATAATTAGCAGAGGCACCACGATCCAAACATAGATTATTATGCATTGCTTGAGTCTAAGTTTTAGATTCTCAATCCTACCTCTTTTAAATGGCCAGAGTCCAAGCCATATTCCATATGAACAAACTAAGACAAACGCGGGCAATTCGAAGACTCCGTGAGGAATTAAGAGCCCTATTTTGGAAAGACGCGGGATGACTACCGACCCTATAACGTAACCATTCGCGATAACCATAGATAGCGGAATCAACGATAAGAGTGCTCCGGAGAGCAGTGCAATAAATGAGGCAATGGCATTATGAGTGAATATCTTGGCAATTACGTACAACAGTGATCTGTTTTGAAGGTCTTGGGACAGCATTCGAATGGCATTGACCATTTCTAACAGTATCCCTCTCAACTCTGGAGGATTAAAGACACTCAATGCAGCAGCTAAGGAAAATATGAATATTGTAAAGACAAGAAAATATTTCTTTTTTTTAATATCAGCGAATATGTTTTTGTAAGTATCTTTGATGTCCATTCTACTTCTGTTCTCCAGTGTACTTGACTATAAACCTAACTTGTATTTGCTGTAAAAAGTATATCATATGGCACCGCGCACGACATTATTTATATAAGGGGTCAAGGCACGAAGGTCATGTTGCCCCGATTCTCGCATCTTAAATCATGCGGCTGACACGCTTGATTTCTGCAATTTAATGCCAGCAGCTTAAGAATTCATTATGTGGACACGCATGTCATATCACACTATAATAAAAGCGTCTGAATGCCATATCGGGTCTGTAATTTCAGAAGAATCTAAAAAGCTAAGTGGCGCCGACATGTATGAGATTATTGTTATACTCTCACAATACATTGCCTATCAGGATGGACAAAGATAATATGGAACCTCATTTAACAGATATTTCACATGTCATTCAACTCGCAGTAGCGCCAGTTTTCCTTCTCACCGCTATTGCGACTCTTATTACAGCTCTGAATAACCGGCTAGGTCGCATTGTCGATCGCAGACGCGTCCTTCAGGACCGATTGCTGAATCTTTCCGGCAAAGATGCGGAGACGATAAAGGCAGAGCTTCAGCGGCAAAGACACCGAGGCAAGTTAATTTACTTCTCAATCTTCTCCGCTGTCTTGGGTGCATTATTGATATGCCTAGTAGTGGCGAGCGCATTCATCGGTGCACTGTCGACGGTCGACTTGTCAAAGGAGATAGCCATTCTTTTCGTTCTTGCAATGTTTGCTATTATCGTATGCCTTGGGATATTTTTGCGAGAGGTTTTTTTAGCGGTTTCGGGAGGAAGCAGCATTTATCAATAGAGTGGATGTTAATTTTGGAAATTATTAAATCTCTGATCCCGGCACATTGAGGATATTCGGTAGGCACAAACATTCTCCACTGACAAGAGCTGGTTTCGACTTCCGAAAGAAAGCTTGAGTAATGAGCTATGGATCCGTGGTATCGATAATAAGTAGAAAGCTAGATTCCACGTCACAATTGTTGAGAGGACTTTTATTAATGAGTTGTTCCGGTGTCCGGCTGTATTGGCTTTATGACCCCTTGCTTTGTTAATGCTATTATTAAATTTTGCAAGTTATTTGATAAGTCAATAAGGGCGTCGGGGGTGAGCACCAATCGACAAGCAGTATATTTTCTTACGGTTGGCTTATGGTCTGGTTTGGGTATCCCCGTTGGCATGTCCATTCGCTGTACACACAGTTCAATGCGGGCAGTTTGTCCATCAAACGTCATGGCGCCGAACGAATCAACAAATGTCTCGGAAATCTCTGGCAAATCAATGTAACGGATTTGATTTTCTGGAAGTTTCATTAAATCTCTCCAATTCAAAGTTTATTATTGCCGCCAATGGCAATGCGGTGCGCCTCGTTAATAGGTTTTATTATTATCGTCATCAAATTGTAAACGCACGTGCTGGATTGCTTAATAACAACCAAAATGGCCTCTCTCTCTTTTGGCCGATCCGTCCGATGCTCTGTTTAGCTGTTGTCGTAACGCGCTGCCTGGAGGCGATCCAAGTGCAAGGCAGTGGTTAGATAGTGCACGAATTCGACAGGAATCGGTCATTTTGCGAACTCATAATTGAGGTTTATGATGCGTCCGCGCCAGTAGGGCTTCGGTCCCTCGGGAAGCATCCATGCAACCTCTCCTTCAAGTGGAATGAGCATCCCATCACGTAGCTCGTAGTGGCTCCATCGGCCTTCCCACGGTGTGGGTATCACCGCGCCTGCAACGGTGCGCCCGCGAGTCTCAGCGCGCCCCGATTCAATCAGCCCATCCTCATTGAAGCGGACCAGCATTGTTACAGTGATTTTACCATCCTCCAGCATTGCCTTGGATGAGGTATCGTTAACCGCCTCCCAGCGAACGCCCTGGCTTGGGAGTAGCGCTGTCGGGTACCATGCTGCTTCGGCAAAGAATCGCATCAGTTCACCTTGCGCTATCTCCTGCGTGCCGCGAAGATTCACTATCGACACCAGTCCGAACAGTGACGCATGAAGAAGACCTTCGCCGGAAATGTAGGCATCATGCACACGTGCCGCCACTCCAGGCATCATCGCGATACGGGCTTCCCAGTCGAAGCCAGGCCGCTGGATGATTACTCGCTGGGTAGAGGTGAAGGGCTTCCATTGTTCGCCGGTTTCGCTCATGTTAAAGGTGCCAGCGTGTTCAACGCTGACGGCCGCGACCATAGGTTGTCCAGCCTTAAGTACAGTGCGAAAGTACTTTTGAACCGGGGCAGGTAAGCCGATCAATTCATTCGGATCAAACGTCTTTACCCCGATGGGGAGACGAGCTGCCTCCAGCTTGGCATGCATCTCATTTGTTGCAGAGCGCCAACGACTAGAGCCGTATACCAGCGCAACGGTAATTAATACAGCCAGTCCAAGAATCACAAATAGAATCATTTCCACCTTATGTCATTTCTTCTTTCTGCTTCAACATTTGCTGCACCGGGAACCGCCCGTCGCGGGTCTGGTTGACGGACGGGTTAGCTTTGCGATGGCTCAAGCCAGTACCGCCTGTACAGGTCGGCGCAGCGACTGCGGCATTCTCGGGCCTCGTCCGAAGCGAACAACAAGGTCGGGCCTGCGGCTTCCAACGCCGAGGAAAGCTGCAAACTGCGGCCGTAACGATGAGACTTCGACCGGCTGGTTGATCATTGCGGTGCGAATTCCCAAAGCGGTCGATTGCAGGGCAAAGCGCTCATAGCAATGGCCGGCCTCAACCCAGTGAGTTTTATCGTTCGTTTCCGATATGAAAATCGCAATCCCGGCGGAACTGCGAATGTGTCTCGCATACTTGTCATTCTCGCTCTTTGGCGTAAAGAACATGCCGAAGAGGATGCTTCCCAGCCACCTTGGCACGGATGGATTGCCAGACGCTAGCGTGAACAGCCCATCCCCAGTTCTGACCGCTTCCTCATCGCCGAAGCGAATCCATGATTTTAATTCCTCGACGAAAGAAGGATCGTTCATCTGAGCTGTATTCGCTTGAACAACATACTCAAGGACTTTTTCTATCGTTGTTTTCTCGGTGAGAAGAAGGACATGAACACCATTACCTGTGCCGGATTGTTCAAGCATCCTCAATTCCTCGTTTGACAGAGGCTTCCCGTCGAACTCTGCACGCGTGCACTGACGCTCAGGAATCACCTGGAACAGTGGCGAGACGACAGCATTGGTCGGCTCCAGAGCGACCCTTATTCCATCCGCTGCCGAGGCGTTAAAGCACGCCTCACCTTTCAAACCATTCGCCAGTGCCGCCTGTATCAGATTCTCTGTTGCGCACCCAAGCGAGACAAAAAGGTGGTGATCGTCTGGATCGACCGCAGGACATCGACGCGCGAGATCAGGCAAAACCGAGATTGCGCACTCTTCGCTGCGAAACTTCCAGCACTGCGTGTTATGACTAGACGGAGCGAGGGTCGCATAGCGAACGAGCTCGCGCTGAACTAAAGAACCGCCACTGATCCGGCCTTCGGAATGGCGCCAAGTCCTGCGCACGGCGGCTTTGTAACTTTCATTATCTGTTCCTGACGAGCAAGCCCCCAAGGCCAGTGGTCCACCGACCATTGCCGTTGCGGAAATGATAAACTGTCTTCGTGTAATAATCGCGCGCCTCCTAATCCGACGCAGAAAAGTCCTACCCAACAAGCAGCCACTGGGCAACGAATGCAGGAATGAAAAAAGCATAGCGCCTATTCTCGTTCGGCTGGATGAATTTGTTTGCCTTATTGGATCTTCGTTTTAAATAGCCTTTACGGTCACGATAATAATTTCGCGTGGGCCAATCAGTTTCCGGTCATCTGCAAAAATAGTAGCATATTATACTGACCTTTTACATCAATGAAGCACAGGGCTGGGCTCGATAGCATGACGACTTGATGATAACCGGAAGAAAGCTTCTTAATAAGCCGCATCGTTCCACTGATGATAATGAATAGCAACCAAGACAGCATACTCAACATGATCGCCGCAATGATTACGACATGAAAGTGATAGAACTATCTCGATGATATTTTGAAACGACTATCGATGATTTCCTCCGATACAACACATCAGCACTTTAAACATGATCTGGATATAGAGATTGAAGATGCCATTATCTTTGGTGAGATGCCAAAATATTTGGGAATGTACCGACTTTCAACTAGACAGACGGATGATCAAATAATCTTTACTTTCATCCCACATACTTTTGCCACCTCCCCGCACTAATTCCTTATCCGCAGTTGAAAAAACACACGAGCACTAAAACTGGAAACTAACGTTTGCTCTTCTCAGTGAAACCTGGAATGTGTGGGATTCGACATTATTACGTTTTTATGACATTGCTAATAATGATGTGTTTAAAAAGAAATGGTTGATGGTGCAACACCTTGTTCTTGTTGCAATTTTATTTCGTATCCAAAATGGATGCGAACCGGTGTCTTAGCCTTGCGGAGGGAAAGCTGCAGGACTATTCAAGCGCACAAACGTGTTAACACTTGATGGTGAGAAAAATCAAATAGATCAAGATGTTGCCGGCCACATAACCGTGTACTAAAATGCTTTATTGGTAGTTCCAACGGGAGTCGAACCCGTGTCTTAGCCTTGAGAGGGCGTTATTAGCATTGTATTAATTTCTTTGTCTGTCAACGGTTTGGGTGATTTACTTTAGTTTTCAGGGTGTTTTAAGCTTTCTGTTATTTCTGTCATTTCTCTTATTTACCATTATTTCCGGTAAAAAGTGCCTATTTCTTCCACATGCGTTGACAAAAGTGTTGACACTCAAGGGACCTCAAATGTCGACCTAAACACGTTTTTTACCACGTTCTAGCCTGTCTGAAAATAATTGTCTACCCAACACTGTTCACCGAACAACCATAATAGAAACGCATCAAAGTGTCGTTGCGTTGAGAGGGCTATTCGGTACAAAAACGTAGATTGGCTTCTGGCGGGCAGTTTGGGCAAACTACCTGTTTTTTAGCGGTTTTTAGGATTTCCATTGATTCCATTAATTCCATAGAATCTGATGATTATGATGCGTTCTATCACAATTTTATCACAGTCTTATCGCCGAGTGACAAGGTGTTAAAGTTATCTTAAAGTGGCAATGAACCTAACATCCAGACCGTTTACACTCACTATACTTATGACAACGCTCTGAAGTTTTCTATCACATGCATACAGTCTAAAAGGTCAATTTTGCTGAACCCCGGAAATTTCCGCCAAAACTCAGGAAACTCCAGGCATAATTCAGGATGATGTAAATACTCAAAAGTGTTAAAATATAACATGAAATATACGCAATACTTCCTGTTTATGAAGAGACGTCCTGACAGAGCGTTTATTAAAGAGGAGTGGATAATAGAAACAATGACAAATCCTCTCAAGCAGGAAATTCAATCTGATGGAAGGATAAGAAAATGGAGCTACATAGGGGAAGTTGAGAAATATCTGAGAGTAATTCTATTGGATGACGGAGAAACCGTTCATAATGCTTTCTTTGATAGAAACTTTAAGGGGGAATGAATATGATAATTCGTTATTTTTCAGATACTGATACAGCGTTGATTGAGTTTTCTAATGTTGTTGTTGTTGAGACAAAAGAAATATCGGAAAACCTTTACATAGATTTGGATGAAAAAGGCAATCTTGTAAGTATGACGATTGAACATGCAAAAGAAAAGGCTGGTATTTCAGAGGTATCCTTTCTTCAAATGGAAAAGGCAAGTGTCTGATAAATTAATCAGCGAGACTCCTTTTAGCTGAGCCTATGATGTGAGGCGTAACTTCAGACTGCCCTCAAAGCGACTGAAACACCTGAGGTGTCAGGAGATTTGCAAAGGCATATGGCATACTTCTAACCATCAAGTCCCCTAGTTCCGTTAAGTTAGATTAGCGGAATTAGGAATTATGGGTTAGATTGGCTCCCAGAGCCATTCTACAAGCTACGTCTCAGCCCGTATATTATTTATCCCCCTACCCGCGGATTTCTAATTTGAAATTTCACTTTAATCCGACCTTTTCTAATTAGAACACTCTATTTTGCTTAGGAAATCAACAACCAGGTCTGTCAAGCGATCTCTACCTTTCAGTATCTGCTTCCAGTCAAGGGATTACAATTCATCCGTGAGCATGTGCTCAAGAGGAGGCCTCAGCAATCCTGGAGCGGGGTATTGAGCCCTCTGTGTCAATATAACTGAGACACCTCCCTTGTAAGAAATTAGAGTAGAGGGCGGGGAGGAGTAAGAGTTATGATAGCTGAAAAGTTGGAGGCAGCCCAAGGCGCTGAAATGGCCGACAGGGAGCCTAGTAAAACTTGGAGCGAGGGAACACAAGTGAGCAAACGAGGATCAGGCCTTGGTGCGGCAGTCGTCCCGCCGAATCCCGAGGTGCCGGCAAAGGCTGCCCGGAGACGTTTTACTGCTGAATACAAGCTGCGCATTCTGAAGCAGGCCGATGCTTGCACCGAATTGGGAAAGCTAGGAGAGCTTCTTCGCCGGGAGGGTCTGTATGCATCGAACCTCACGACGTGGCGTCGCCAAAGGGAAGAGGGAGTTCTGTCAGCTCTTAAGCCCAAGAAGCGGGGTCGAAAGGAAGCCGTCCGCAATCCGCTCATTGAAGAGAATGAAAAGCTGCGCCGGGACAACGAGCGGTTGACGGAGCGCCTACGGCGGGCCGAGATCATCATCGATGTCCAAAAAAAAGTATCCCAGATGCTGGGGGAACCCTTCAAGACGACCCAGGAAGGAGGGACCGACTGATGGAAGCCGCCTTCACACTTGCCACTTGTAACGTCTCACATTATTCTGATCCCATATTCTCACTATCTTTTGATCCATTCACAATAGTCTGACCGGAAGCCGAGTGGCTTCCGGTCAAGTCTTTTTAGATGATCTCGGTGGACGCCATGCGTACGTGCTCGGCCGAGACGACCATGCACTGTTCGGCTGTAGCTGCGATAAGAGCACCTTTTGCCAAGAAGTTGGCCCGTCGAAGCAATCCTCCTGATCCCTGATGGATCGCTAACACTGCCTCCTCCGAGAAGAGCTGTTCTTTGATGCTGGCTATCTGCAGGTGATGCTTGATGTAGCCAGACATATCTTTGTGTTTGAGTCCTTCGAGATGGCTCCTGCCTATGACCCGTGAAGACAGAGGCCAGGAGGTGTGGAACATGAGTTTGTCGAGGAGATTGTTTTGTCCTGCCAGCACAATGGGCATGATGGGTTTTGAATCCATATCGAACTGACTGATGGCGTGCAACTGGCCGAAGATCTCAAGCCGCATCAGGGATGCCTCATCGATAATGAGAACCGGCGTTTGCTTTCTTTGTGCGATCTCCGTGATGGCATCGCGAAGTGTACTGGTAAGCTTTGCCAGAGAGTTACTGCCAGCATTGACATCGAATCCGGAGCATAACTGTCGCATGATGTCCAGTATGGAGCCCGTGGACCCCACGATACATACGACTTTGTACTGCGATGGATGAAGCTTGCTTGCGGCATATCTAAGAGCTGTGGACTTGCCACTACCAACATCGCCAGTTACGACGCTGACGGCGCCGAGTTTCAGTGCGTACATGAAACGCTCTGTAGCCGCCTTGAGTCCCGGCAACGGATAGACGTCCTCTATCCTGAGATCTTGCGCAAAAGGTTCCTTATCGAATCCGAAGTAAGTTCTATAGCTCATGGCAATCCTCGTCTTTGCTCTGAAAGAGTTTGCCGCCTTCGTACCGCTTGTCCGTTTCCGGTGCCGAAGATTCCGGCGTTATCAGTTCGACGATATCATGGCGACGGCGGATCTTGCAGTTGACCTTTACGTCCAGAGGCACGAGCATTCCTTGGGACACGCCGTCTCGAAAGGATTCTACCCTAACTGGATCATCTTCATGGAACAACAGAGTCACCACGCTGCCTATCAGATGGACGGGCGCTTCATAGAGCCGTCCATTGAGCGAAACCGTTCGGTCCCGGTCCACCTTGCGGTTAACGCGCTGCCGGAAGTGATCATCCAGATCCTTTGGCGCCTCCCTGAGCAGGTGTTCCCGAGACTGCAGAGCGGATTAAGCACTTTGATGGAATTGACAAAACTCGGCATCCGGCGGGAGCAGCTTTGGCGGAATACGCAAGGGCTTATATATTTTATCTGTCTGAAACGCATTATTCTTTATGATGAGAAAACTTGCTATACCTCCCCTACAACCGGGATGTTTATTGTAAATTTAGTGCCTTTCCCGACTTTGCTTTCTATTTTTATTTCTCCATTGTGTTTCTTTACAATATCATAAGCAATGCTCAAACCAAGACCCGTACCGCTCCCAACTTCTTTTGTCGTATAAAAAGGCTCGAATATCCTGCTAAGCTTGTCTTCAGGTATCCCGCTGCCTGTGTCAGATATGGAAATGTATATATTTTTGTCGTCATTCCATGTCCTGACTGTTATATCCCCATGTTCTTTTATAGCTTGGGCTGCATTTACCATTATGTTCATGAATACCTGATTGAGCTGGCCTGCGTAACATTTTGTCATCGGTATGTTGCCGTATTCCTTGTTAAGCTTTGTTTTATACTTAAGTTCATTCCAGATTATATTAATCGTACTTTCAATTCCTGAGTTTATATCTGCTTCTTTATACTCCGCTTCATCAATACGCGAGAATCCCTTCAGATCCTGAACAATCTTTTTAACCCTGTCAGCGCCTTCAAGAGATTCTTTTATCAGATTAATCAAATCATCGGTGATATAATCAATTTTGAGGCGTCGCCTGTTTTCATTCAAATTACTCAAAGCTGTGTCCGCGCTTTCTTTCTGCGCCAAAACGTCCTGCAGTGCCTTTGACTGAACCCCAATAAATTCCGACATTTTGTTTGCGTATTGCTGCAGGGTATTCAGATTGCTCATTATAAAAGCCATGGGATTGTTGATCTCATGCGCTACTCCTGCTGCAAGCTGTCCTATAGACGCCATCTTTTCCTGCTGTAACAGTTGTGATTGCATTGTCTTTAAATCTCCATATGCCTTCTCTAATTCACAGTTCTTTTGTGCAAAAGCATCTTCTGCCCTCTTCCGCTCGGTGATGTCGCGGAAGGTCACTACTGCGCCAACGCTTTTGCCATTCTTGATGATGGGCATGCTTGAATACTCCACGGGAAAACTACTTCCGTCTTTGCGCCAGAGCATCTCATCTATCACACAGCTTTCGATAGCCTGGGTGCAGGAAGCAGACATAGGACAGTCTTCCACCGGATAGTTGGAGCCGTCCTTGTGCGAATGATGGATGAGATCATGCACGCTGTGCCCTAACATCTCGTCTTCGGCAAACCCAAGCATGCGCAGGGCGGCGGGGTTGACAAAGGACGCGTGGCCCTTGGCATCCACTCCTAATATTCCTTCTCCGGCTGCATGAAGTAACAGGCGCTTGCCCTCTTCACTTTGCCGAAAGTATTCTTTGGACCGGTCTA
>Ga0182010_10001622_pt1 | contig 11774 bp, 7 predicted proteins | sample 611E1MmetaG_FD_120488 | JGI IMG/M metagenome (GOLD analysis project Ga0182010, IMG submission 120488) | Permafrost microbial communities from Stordalen Mire, Sweden - 611E1M metaG | ecosystem: Environmental > Terrestrial > Soil > Wetlands > Permafrost | place: Sweden: Stordalen | collected...
GGAATTCCCAAAGAGAACATCAAGCGCGTTTTTGAGCCGTTCTTCACCACCAAGCAGATGGGGCGTGGCACTGGGCTGGGCCTGGCGGTGAGCTACGGCATCGTCAAGATGCACCGGGGCAACATCAGGCTCAAATCGAATGCCGACCCGTCGGCTGGCCCGACCGGCACGACCTTCACGGTGACGCTGCCCCGCTTCGAGCGGCGGGAAGAATCCATGAGCTTCTTGGCGTCGGAGGAGGACGGGCCAAAGGACGCCTTGTGACGACCACCTTTTCAAACCACCAGAAACCCCGCGTCTGGGCGCGGACGCTTTTCCTTGGGGAAGAAGTACGGAGTATCCCCTGCCTATGAAAGCAGCACTGAAGAAGAACGTGATAACGGAGAACCTGGAGGCTGTTCCCATGGACACCTTGCGTGTGTTGGTCATAGACGACGAGCTTGGGATGCGGTCCGGTGCCTCGCGTGTGCTCGACGGGTTTCGGGTGGCGTTGCCCGATGGCGACGGACACGTATGCCTGCAAGTCGAGCAGGCGGAAAGCGGCGAGGAGGGGTTGGAGATGATGGAGGCGCGCAAGTTCGACATTGTCTTGCTCGACCACAAGCTGCCCGGAATGTCGGGCCTGGATGTGCTGGATCGGCTCAATCAGAAACATGAAGACGCGCTGGTCGTCATGATCACGGCATACGCCTCGCTGGATGTCGCGGTCAGCGCCACCAAGCGGGGGGCCTTCGATTTTCTTGCCAAGCCGTTCACCCCGGAGGAGCTGCGGGATGCCGTTCGCAAGGCGGCCCGGCACCACATCTTGCGCTGGCAGGCACGCAAATTGGCGCAAGAGAAGCGCCAGGTTCGCTTCCAGTTCTTGTCCGTGCTGGTGCACGAACTCAAGGCGCCGTTGGTGGCCGTGGAAGGCTACTTGCGGCTCTTGCAGGAAGGCGCGGCTACCGATCCGGAGACCGCGAAGCGCGCGGTGGACCGCAGCCTGGTGCGCCTCGACGGCATGCGGAAGCTGATTGTGGACCTGCTCGATCTGACCCGCATCGAGTCGGGCCAGAAGGCGCGCGAATTTTCCGCCGTCGATGTGGTTGAAGTGGCGCGTGCGGCGATCGAGACCGCGCTGCCGGCGGCGCAGGAACGCGCGATCACCATGGAGGTGCATGCCCCCGACTCAGTGGTGTTGCAAGCGGATAGGGGCGAGATCGAGATCATGCTCAACAACCTGGTGTCCAATGCGGTGAAGTACAACCGCGACGGCGGCCGGGTCGACGTGACGGTGTCGGACGGGCTCGCGGGCGTGACCATGGTGGTGAGAGACACGGGCATCGGCATGACAAAGGAAGAGACCGCCAAGCTCTTCGGCGAATTCGTGCGCATCAAGAACAGCAAGACCCGCCACATCATGGGCAGCGGGTTGGGGCTGTCGATCTTGCGCAAGCTGGCCACCATGTACGGCGGCGACGTGGCGGTGTCGAGCCAACCCGATGTGGGTACGACCTTCACCATCCACTTGCCCGCAACGGCCTCAGGAAAGGATCTCATATAGAGAGGACGTCAATGCACGAGCCACTGAGATTCATTGACGAGGCCGCAATCGTTTGCGTCTTGGCGGCGCCGGCCAGCAAGGATGCGGGGCACGTGCGCGCGGTGCTGGCCAAGGCGCGTGGACTGGCCGGGCTTGAGGTGCAGGACGTGGCCACCCTGGCTGCGGTGAGCGATCCCGAGCTGCTGGGCGAAATATTCCAAACCGCGCGAGCGGTGAAGGATCAAATCTACGGGCCGCTCCTGGTGCTGTTTGCGCCGCTCTACGTGTCCAATCTGTGTGCCAACGACTGTACCTATTGTGCCTTTCGCGCGCGCAACAAAGAGGTCAAGCGACGGGCGCTGTCACAGGACGAGATCCGCCGCGAGGTCGAGATCCTGGTTGATCAGGGCCACAAGCGCATCTTGCTGGTGGCGGGCGAGTCGTATCCACGCCAGGGCTTCCAGTACGTGCTCGATTCTATTGCCACGATCTACAGCGTGAAGCGGGGCAAGGGCGAAATCCGCCGCGTGAACGCCAACGTCGCGCCTTTGACCGTCGATGAATTCCGCGCGCTCAAGGGCGCAGGAATCGGCACCTACCAGTTGTTCCAGGAAACCTATCACCACGCGACCTACCAGGGTGTGCACCTGGCGGGCAAGAAGCGGGACTACGACTGGCGCGTCTCCGCCATGGACCGCGCCATGGAAGCCGGGATCGACGACGTGGGCATCGGCATCTTGTTTGGCCTGGCTGATTGGCGCTTCGAGATCCTGGCCCTTATGCAACACATTCGGCACCTGGAGGCGCGGTTCGGCGTGGGGCCGCACACCATCAGCGTGCCGCGCCTGGAACCGGCCATCGGATCCGAGATTGCATCGACCCCGCCGCACGCGGTATCCGACGTCGACTTTCGCAAGATCGTTGCCATTCTGCGCTTGGCGGTGCCCTACACCGGCATCATCATGTCCACGCGCGAGACGCCCAACATCCGGCGCGAGACCTTCGCCTTGGGGGTATCGCAGATCTCGGCTGGCAGCCGCACCAATCCGGGTGGCTATGCCGAGTCCGAGGCCAACCCGGCGGAATCGAGCCAGTTCCAGCTTGGCGATCATCGCGATCTGGACGAGGTGGTGCGCGACGTGGCTTCGATGGGCTACGTCCCATCGTTCTGCACCGGCTGCTACCGACTGGGACGCACCGGCCATGACTTCATGGACCTGGCTAAACCCGGCGCGATCAAGCTGCACTGCGACCCCAACGCACTGTCGACCTTCACTGAGTACCTGGAGGACTACGCGAGTCCCGAGACGCGCAAAGTGGGCGAGGCCCTGGTGGGCAGCACGCTGGCCAACATGGACGCGCGCCAGAGAGAAATTTCGGAGGGGTTGGTGCGCAAAGTGAAGGGCGGAAAGCGTGACGTCTTCGTGTGAGGCTTGACCACGCGGATCCCACCATGACCGAGACACGCCGCGAGCGAGACCTGCTGGGAGAGCGGGAGGTTCCCGCGGGCGCGCTGTATGGCGTGCACACGGTGCGGGCGCTGGAGAACTTTCCGCTCTGTGGGCGACCGGTGCACCGGGCTTTGGTGCGCGGCTTCGGCGCGGTGAAAGGGGCGTGCGCGATCACCAATCAGCGGCTGGGTGCCTGGACCGCGGATCCGGCCAAGGGCGAAGCCATCGTGGCGGCGTGCGCCGAAATGGCCGGCGGGCAGCTCGACCCACACGTGGTGGTGGATGCTCTGCAGGGCGGGGCGGGCACCAGCACCAACATGAACGTCAACGAAGTGCTGGCCAATCGCGCTTTGCAGATTCTAGGCGAGCCGCTGGGGCACTATCAGCGGGTGTCGCCCCTCGATGACATCAACCGGCACCAGTCGACCAATGACACCTTTCCCACCGCGATGCGGGTGGCCGGTTTGTGGCTGCTGGCCGCGCTGGAAAAGGAGGTTGTGGCGTTGCAGGAGGCCTTCCAGGAAAAGGAGAAGGCATTCGCTCACGTCGTGAAAGTGGGCCGCACCGAAATGCAAGACGCCGTCCTCATCACCTTGGGCCGCGAGATGGGCGCCTATGCCGAGGCGCTCACCCGCGACCGATGGCGCATCTACAAGTGCACGGAACGTTTGCGCGTGGTGAACCTCGGAGGCACGGCCATCGGCACGGGGTTGGGGGCGCCGCGCAGTTTCATTTTTCAGGTTGTGGACGCGCTCTCACAGATGACGGGGCTCAGTGTGGCGCGCGCGGAAAACCTGGTCGAGGCGACGCAGAACGCGGACGTGTTTGCCGAGGTCTCGGGGATCCTCAAGGCGTGCGCGGTGAACTTGTTGAAGATCTCATCTGACCTGCGTCTGCTTTCATCCGGGCCCGAGGCCGGGCTGGGCGAGATCAAGCTGCCCGCTCGCCAGGCTGGCTCGTCCATCATGCCGGGCAAGGTGAATCCAGTCATTCCCGAGGCTGTCAGCCAGGCGGCCCTGTTGGTGATGGCCCACGACGCCGCGATCGCGCAGGCCTGCGCGGCGGGGAGCCTGGAGTTGAATCCGTTTCTGCCTCTCGTCGCCCACTGTCTGCTCGACAGCCTGGACCTGCTGGCGAACGCAGCCCGGATCCTATGCCGCTTCTGCGTCGAAGGCATGACCGCCGACGAGGAACGCTGCCGCGCCCATGTCGACGCGTCGACCGCGGTGGTCACGGCGTTGGTGGCGCGCTTGGGCTATGAAGCCGCATGCACCATCGCGGGCAAGGCGAGCGAGCGCGGCTGTTCCATCCGCGATGTCGTCTTGGCCGACGGCGTTCTGACTGAAGCAGAGTTCGCCGAGCTGACCACGCCGGAGGCAGTGTGCCGCCTGGGCTCGCCCGACGGGGGAGGGGAGTGATGACAAAACTCTCCACGCCCAAGGGCATGCGGCTGCACATTGGGATTCTCGGCCGGCGCAATGTCGGCAAGTCCAGCCTGCTCAACGCGATCGTGCGCCAGCAGGTGTCGCTGGTATCGGAGGTGGCGGGAACCACGACCGACCCGGTGGAGAAGCCGATGGAGCTTCTGCCTTTGGGCCCGGTGCTGTTCATCGACACCGCCGGCATCGACGACGAAGGGGCGCTGGGCGAGCTGCGGGTCAAGCGCACGACTGAGGTGTTCGATCGCATCGACCTCGGCCTGATTGTGGCTGCGGGCGAATGGGGGCCATTTGAGGACGCACTGGTGCACGAGATTCAAGCGCGCCAGGTTCCGTTGGTGGTGGCGTTCAACAAGGTGGATGTGGCTCCGGCCTCGTCAGTCGCGCTTGCGGCTTTGCGCGAACGCGGGCTTTGCACGGTCGAAACCAGCGCGGTCACCGGCGCGGGACTGCTCGACCTGCGACAAGCGCTGCTCGGGCAAGCCCCGGCAGATTTTCTCGACAGCCGTCCCATCGTGGCCGATCTGGTCGGCCCGGGACAAATAGCCGTGCTGGTGGTCCCCATCGACAAAGAAGCTCCCAAGGGACGCCTCATCCTGCCCCAGGTGCAGGTTCTGCGTGATCTGCTGGACCACGACGCGTTCGGTTTGGTGGTGAAAGAGCGCGAACTGCGCGCCGCTCTCGACGGTCTGCGTGCGCCCCCCAGTCTGGTCATCACTGATTCGCAGGCGTTCTTGAAGGTGGCCGCTGACACACCGGCCGCGGTACCGCTGACCAGCTTCTCGATTCTTTTCGCCCGACTCAAAGGCGATCTGGTGGCCCAGGTCGAGGGCGCCCTGGCCATCGAGCAACTTCGCCCCGGTGACCGCGTGCTGATAGCCGAAGCCTGCGCGCATCACCCGATCGGGGAAGACATCGGCCGGGTGAAGATCCCGCGCTGGCTCACGCAATATGTGGGCGGTCGCCTCGATTTTCACACCGTGCAGGGACACGATTTTCCCGCGGACCTGTCGCCCTATCGGCTCATCGTCCATTGCGGCTCGTGCACCATGAACCGCCGCGAGGTCCTCGGCCGCATCCTGCGGGCGCGCGCGGCCGGCGTGCCCTTCACTAACTACGGCCTGTGCATCGCCTACAGCCTGGGGATCTTTGCCCGCGCCCTGGCTGCTTTCCCCGCGGCACAGGACGTGCTTTCCCGCCATGAGCAGACTCGACGAAATACTGGCCAAGCCAAGGCCTGACCCCGACGACCTGGCCGTCTTGCTCGGCGCAGATGCGCCGACGGACCAGGCCCGCGTGCTGGCCGCAGCCTACGCAGTCAAGGTGCGCGTCGTCGGCCCGGTGGTCTACTTTCGCGGTCTGTTTGAGCTGTCGAACCTGTGCACGAAAGACTGCCTCTACTGTGGCATTCGACGCAGCAACCAGAACGTCGAACGCTACTCCATCCCAGTCGACGAGATTCTGACCGGCGCCGGCTGGGCTTATGAGCAAGGGTATGGCTCGGTGGTCCTGCAATCCGGCGAGCGCAGCGATCCGGCTTTCGTTGACCTGATCACGGAGCTTGTGACGAAGATTCGCGCACTCTCGCACGACGAGCTGGCGATAACCCTGTCAGTAGGCGAGCAGTCGGAAGCGACATATCGCACTTGGTTCCAGGCCGGTGCCGAGCGTTACCTGCTACGCATCGAAACCAGCGATCCCGCGCTCTACCGTCAGCTTCACCCGGCGGATCACAGTTGGGAGCGTCGGCGCGATTGTCTGCGTTTGCTCCACAGCAGCGGCTACCAGCTCGGCTCGGGCGTGATGATCGGTTTGCCCGGCCAGAGTACCGAGCAACTCGCCCGCGACATTCTTTTCTTCGAGCAAGAGAAGGTCGTCATGATCGGGATGGGGCCGTTCATTCCTCACGGCGAGACGCCTCTGCGCGATGCCATTCGCAACTTTGCCTGGAAACGACACGCGCAATTGGCGCTGGCCCTGCGCATGATTGCGGCCACGCGGCTTTACCTTCCGGACGTGAACATCGCGGCCGCGACCGCGTTGCAGACCCTGGCGCCCGACGGCCGGGAACAGGGGCTCATGGCCGGGGCGAACGTCATCATGCCCAACCTGACAGACCCGAGGTACCGAAGCTCCTATCAGCTCTACGATGGCAAGCCCTGCCTGGACGAATCGGCCACGCAGTGTCGCGGCTGCCTCGAAGGGCGTATCACAAGCCTGGGCGAAACCATCGGCTTCGGGCTGCGCGGGGATTCCCGACGCTTTCTGGATCGCAATATCGGGGTTGCAACTAGGGGTGCGAGTTCACGTGGCCAGCCGCGTGCGGTTGAGAACACAGGGGGGAGAGGGGAGGGCACAGAGATCCATGACCGTGGACGACGCCGTGAATACGGGGTGAAGATTAGTTAGTGATTTCGGTCAGATCCATGATGCCGCGGAGAGAGATTAGCCCCTGGGGCCGATGTGGTTGCGGAGCATAGATTTGTGTGTGGATCTACGAAAACTTCGCTTGACGAATGACGATATGGAATGATACCATCACCGTGAAAGATTTCACAGCGTGAGAAGAGTAACAAGAAGGATCTGGTGAAATGACAACAGTCACACAGGACATTCAGCCCATCCTTAAGAAATACCCGAATGCTCGCCGCGACTCCCTGATCACGATCTTGCAGGAAGTCCAGGACGCGCAGGGGTACGTATCCAAGGATTCGGTCATCGCTATTGGCCAGCACCTGAGGCTGCCCGCCAGCAAGGTGTTCGGCGTTGCGACCTTCTACAATCAGTTCCGCTTCCACCCCACGGGCAAGTTCCATGTGCAGGTGTGCCGAGGCACGGCCTGTCACGTGAAGGGCTCGTTGTCCCTGCTTGATACCGTGAAGAAGGAGCTGAAGATTCTTCCCGGGCAAACCTCCCGGGATCGGACGTTCAGCCTGGAGGTGGTCGCCTGTCTGGGTGCCTGTGGCCTTTCCCCGGTGATGTGTGTGAACGGCGAGTTCTTTGCCCGGATGACGCCGACCCGGGCGCGCAAGCTCCTCGACGGTTGTCGCAAAGAGGCGGTGCAGTGATGACCACCATGCCGAAATCGCTCTTTGCCCCTCTGGACGTGTCGACCACGCCCGATCCGGTTGTCTTGGAATTCCTGAAAGCGGGCAGCGTCGCCAAGGATGAGGCGCAGGAAGCCTACCTGGCCAAGCTCCGTCGCGAGGTGGTGAGCAAGCCGGTCATCTACCTCGGCACGGGAACCTGTGGCATGGGCGCCGGTGTTGCCAAGGTTGACAAGGCGGTCCGCCAATACTTGGAAGCTAACCACAAGGACGTCGAGATCGTCGAGGTTGGCTGCATCGGCATGTGTGCGTTCGAGCCGATGCTGGACGTGCAGATGCCTGGCAAGGGCCGCCTGTCTTTCATGCAGGTATCGCCCGACAACATCGCCGGCATCTTGGACGGCGTATTCGCCGGCAAGGTTCCCACCGCGAACCTGGTGGGCCAATTCCGGGCCGGCCCGGCCGAGGCGTGGGCCGACTTGCCCTGGGTGGACCAGCACCCCTTCTTCAAGCCGCAAATGCGTTGGGTTCTGGAATTCTCGGGCATCATCGATCCCCGCAGCATCGAGGAGTACATAGCGCGCGGTGGTTACAAGACCTTCCTGGAAACCATTCGCAACAAGACCCGCGAGTCGGTGTGCGACACGGTCGAGAAGAGCGGGCTGCGCGGTCGTGGCGGCGGCGGCTTCCTCACCGGCCGCAAGTGGAAGATGGCGCTCGCCCAGTCAAGTGACCAGAAGTACCTTATCTGCAACGCCGACGAAGGCGATCCCGGCGCTTTCATGGACCGCGCCCTGATCGAGAGCGATCCGCACAAGATGCTGGAAGGCATGATGATCGGCGCCTACGCCATCGGCGCCAAGGACGCCTACGTCTACATTCGCGCCGAGTACCCGCTGGCGGTGCAGCGTCTGCGCGAGGCCATCGCGCGCGCCACGGCCTACGGCCTCATCGGCGACCACATCATGGGCAGCGGGTTCAATCTGCAATTCCACATCAAGATGGGCGCCGGCGCATTCGTGTGCGGCGAAGAAACCGCGCTCATGCAGAGCATCGAAGGCCGGCGCGGCATGCCGCGACCGCGGCCGCCCTACCCGGTGCAAAGTGGGCTTTTCGCCAAGCCAACCGTCATCAACAACGTCGAGACGTTGGCCAACATCCCGGTGGTCATGCGCAAGGGCGCTGAGGCCTACGCGGCCGTCGGCACGGCCACCAGCAAGGGCACCAAGATCTTCGCGCTTAGCGGAAAGATCCAGCGTGCGGGTCTGGTGGAAGTGGCCATGGGGACCTCGCTGCGCACCGTGATCTTCGATGTGGGCAGCGGGCCGCCGGCAGGCAAGAAGTTCAAGGCGGTTCAGATCGGCGGTCCTTCGGGTGGTTGCATTCCACCCCATCTGCTCGACACACCCATCGACTACGAAACCCTGAAGAGTGCCGGCGCGATCATGGGCTCGGGCGGTTTGGTGGTTCTCGACGAAACCACCTGCATGGTGGACTTCGCCAAGTTCTTCATGGAATTCATCCAGTCCGAAAGCTGCGGCAAGTGCATCCCCTGTCGCGAGGGCACGCGCCGCATGTTGGAGATCCTTGATGCCATCACGCGGCCGCGGCGCAAGGAAGAGAAGATCGATGCCCTGGTTCGCTTTCAGGGAATCATGCGCCTCTCCGAGTTGGCCGAAACCATCAAGATCACCAGCCTGTGTGGGTTGGGGCAGACCGCGCCCAACCCGGTGTTGTCGACCTTGCGCTGGTTCCGCGAGGAATACGAAGCGCATGTCTTCGAGCGGACCTGCCCGGCCGGTGCCTGCAAGGACTTGGTCGGAGCGCCTTGCCAGAACACCTGCCCGGTGGGCACGGAAGCCTGGCGCTATGTCGCGCACATCGCCCGCGGCGAGTACGCGGAAGCCTATCGGGTCATCCGCAGCGCAAACCCCTTCCCCTCGGCCTGCGCGCGCGTGTGTGACCACCCCTGCGAGCTGATGTGTCGCGCGGGCGCCACCGGCGGCGAGCCGATTGCGGTGCGCACCCTGAAGCGCTTCATCGTGGATCGGGTCGCCCCCGACACCTACAAGGAACCAGTCAAGGTCGCGGGACCCAATGCGCCCAAGATCGCGATTATCGGGGCCGGCCCGTCGGGGCTGACCGCGGCCCACTACCTGGGCGTCATGGGCAACCGGGTCACTGTGTTCGAACGTGAATCCAAGGCCGGGGGCATGTTGGTCTCGGCCATTCCGGAATACCGCCTGCCCCGCGATACCCTGCAGAAAGAAATCGACTCCCTGCTCAACGTCAACGTCGAGGTCAAGTTCAATCAGACGCTGGGCAAGGATTTCACCATCGATTCGTTGATGGACAAGGGCGGCTACAGGGCGGTGTACGTGGCCACCGGCGCGCACGAGAGTAAGAGGCTGGGCCTATCCGGCGACGATGCCGAGGGCGTGATCCCCAGCATCAAGTTCCTCAAGGCTTACAACCTGGAAGGCAAACATCTGGCCAAGGGCCGTGTCGGAATCATCGGCGGCGGAAACTCTGCCATCGACGCCGCCCGCGTCGCCTACCGCCAGAAGGGCGTGACCGGTGTGACCGTATTCTACCGCCGCACCCGCGCGGAAATGCCGGCCTACGGGGAGGAAATCGAAGCCGCGCTGGCCGAGGGCATCGTGCTGCAGCCGCTGGTGGCTCCTATCGGGGTCGTGGTCAAGGACGGCAAGCTCGCTGGCGTGAAGTTCATCAACAACGAGCTGGGGCCGCTCGACGATTCGGGTCGCCAGCAGCCGGTGCCGATTCCGGGCTCCGAGCACGTGGTGGATTTGGATACGCTGGTGGTGGCCATCAGCGAGCAGCCGGAGACCGGCGGGCTGGCGGAGCTCAAGGCCACCCGCTGGGGCACCGTGACGGTGAACCCCGAATCCTTCACGACCAGTCGGCCCGGCGTGTTCGCGGGCGGCGATGTGACCACGGGCCCGAGCACGGTGATCAAGGCGATCGCCGCGGGCAAGAGCGTGGCGGTCATGGTGCAGAACTTCGTCACGGGCAAGCTGCTCAAGCAGTTGCCCAAGGTGAAGTTGCCGTCCTTCTACGTCGAGCCGGTGCACGTGGCCGGGGAGGAAGAGGAAGGGGATGTGATGGCAGCGCGGGTCAGGCAGCCCCACCTGCCGGTGGCCGAGCGGCAAGGGAATTTTGCCGAGGTCGAGTTGTGCATCTCCGAAGAGGCGGCCCAATGTGAGGCGCGGCGCTGCTTGCGCTGCGACCTCGATTTCACAAGGCCCTTGCACTGAAACCTGAGTCATCGCGAGGAATACACGATGTTTATGATTGAAGTCGATAACAAGCCCGTCGAGACCAACGGGGGCGAGACCATTCTTTCGGTGTGCAAGCGCGAAGGCGTCCACGTGCCGACCCTGTGTCACATGGAAGGCCTTCCGCCGAGTGGCGCCTGCCGCCTCTGCATTGTGGAAGTGGAAGGGGCGCCCAGCCTGGTGCCGTCTTGTTCCTTTCCAGTTGCCAAGGACATGAAGATCAAGACCCGTTCACCCAAGGTGCTGGCCGCGCGGCGAACGATTGTGGAATTGCTGCTGTCCAATCACCCCGATGACTGCCTCTATTGCACGCGCAACCAGCGCTGCGACCTGCAGTCGCTGGCCGCGGAATTCGGGGTGCGCCAGCGGCACTACATCGGCAAGAAGAACAACCGCGACATGGACGTGTCGTCGCCATCCATTGTGCGCGACCCGGACAAGTGCGTGTTGTGCGGCCGCTGCGTGCGCGTGTGCGAGGAAATCCAGGGCGTCTCCGCCATCGACTTCATCCACCGCGGTCCTCGGGCGGTGGTGGGCACGGCGTTTGAAACCGGCCTCAACGTCTCGTCGTGTATCAACTGCGGCCAGTGCATCCTGGCTTGCCCGACCGCGGCCCTGACCGAGCACAGTTACCTCAATGAGGTGATGGCGGCCCTCTCTGACCCGAACAAGTTCGTGGTGGTCCAGCACGCGCCCGCCGTTTCGGTGACCATCGCCGAGGAATTCGGCATCAAACCGGGCAAGGACGCCGACGGCCATATGGTGGCGGCCCTGCGCAAGCTGGGCTTCAAGCGCGTGTTCGACACCTCGTTCACCGCCGATCTGACCATCATGGAAGAAGGGTCAGAATTGGTGAAACGCATCCAGACCGGCGGCACGCTGCCCATGCTTACCAGTTGCTCTCCCGGTTGGATCAAGTACGTCGAGCAATTCTACCCTGACTTCATCCCCAACCTGTCCACCTGCAAGAGTCCGCAGCAGATGATGGGCGCGGTGATCAAGACCTTCTTTGCCCA
>Ga0182010_10001624_pt1 | contig 11759 bp, 8 predicted proteins | sample 611E1MmetaG_FD_120488 | JGI IMG/M metagenome (GOLD analysis project Ga0182010, IMG submission 120488) | Permafrost microbial communities from Stordalen Mire, Sweden - 611E1M metaG | ecosystem: Environmental > Terrestrial > Soil > Wetlands > Permafrost | place: Sweden: Stordalen | collected...
ATGAATCAGGACTTCCTGGCCGGTGTCGGCAACATCTACGCCGACGAATCTCTCTGGCGGGCGCGGATCCATCCGCTTCGCGATGCCCACACTCTGAGGCCGGACGGCGCGCGCCGGCTCCACACGGCGATCCGCGATGTGCTGGCGGAAGCTGTGGAGCGGCGCGGCAGCTCCGTGGACGACTACACCGCACCAGATGGGGATGGCTCGATGCAGGAGCATCTGGCGGTCTATCAGCGAGCCGGCCGGCCCTGCCTTCGCTGCGGCCGACCGATCCGGCGGATCGTGGTGGGTGGGCGAGCGACGCACTTCTGCAGCTGGTGCCAGAGGCTGCCGGCCGGGCAAGGCGCCACCGCGACCGGCGCTTCGGACCTGCGTGCTCCTCGCACCCGCGGACCGCGCTGGACGGAGCTGTCCGGCGAGGGCGCTCTGGGCCGCACCGCCGAAGAAGAAGTGCGTGCCCGCCGGGTCGCCGCGACCCGCACCGCGGCCGCGACTCGCCGAGCCGCCGCCCGCGCCGGTGGGGCCGCCTGATGTCGATCGTTCGACTCGTCGGTGTGCACCGCGAAGTCGGTGACTTCGTCATCCTCGATCATGTCGACGCGGCGATAGCCGCGGGCGACCGGATCGGTCTCGTCGGCCCGAACGGAGCCGGCAAGACGACGCTGCTGCGGCTCATTGCCGGCATCGACGAACCGGATGGCGGCGAGGTCAATCGCAAACGTGCCATTACGATCGCCATGCTCTCGCAGGAAGCTCATGTCGACCAGGCATTCATCGGAGCGCCGAGCCTCAAGCAGGCAGTCCGGACGGGTGCGATGCGGCTCGAAGAGCTGGAGCGGGCCCTTCGACAGCTCGAGCACGACGGCCGTGTAACCGAGCCGGAGTACGAGCGCCTGCAGCATGAGTTCGAGGTCAAGGATGGCTACTCGCTGGATCAGAGAGTAGAAGCGGCGCTCTCTGGACTGGGATTCGAACGCGCCGATTGGGACCGCCCGCCGACCAACCTCTCCGGCGGCGAACAGACGCGCGCGGCGCTGGCCCGGCTGCTGCTGTCCGATCCGGAGTTGCTGCTCCTGGACGAGCCAACCAACCATCTGGACCTCGGTGCGCTGGAGTGGCTCGAGGAACATCTCGGCCGGCGCCACGGGGCTCTCCTCGTCGCCTCCCACGACCGTGCCTTCCTCGACGCGACGGTCACGCGAGTGTGGGAGCTGCGCGATCGCAAGTTGACGCCGTTCCGCGGCAGCTACTCCGCCTACGCCCGTCAGCGCGAAGAGCGCGACCTGCGGGCCGTCGAGGAAGCGGAGGATCGAGCCGGCGAGATCGCCCGCGAGCGCGAGCTGATCCAGCTGTACCGGCATCAGCGCAAGCACGCAAAGATGCACGAGCACGAGGCTCGCCTGGAGGCTCTGCAGCCGCTGGAGAAGCGGAGGTCCGATGCCCGCCTGAGGCTGCCGACCGAGGCGCTGGCAGGTGGAGGGCCGGCTCGGTCGTACGAATCCGTGGTCCGGGCCGAAGGGCTGGTCGTCGGGTATCGTGCCGCGCCCGCGCCCGCGCCCGCCGCCCCGCCGACGGCCGCCGCGCGCCCGGCCGCCCCGCCGACGGCCACCGGCTCCGCGACCGCACCCGCCCGCGCCGCCACCGGGCTGCCGCCCGCGCCGCCGGTCGAGACGCCCATCGCTCGAGTCCCGTGGCTGGAACTCCGGCGAGGCGACCGCGTCGGCATTGTCGGCCCTAACGGCGCGGGCAAGACCACGCTTCTGCGCACGATCGCCGGGGAGTTGCAGCCGCTGGACGGCGCGCTGGAACTGGGCCGCAACGTACAGCTCACTTACCTCGCCCAGCTCCGCGAGGCCCCGATTCCGGGCGCAACCGTTCTCGATGCCCTGCTCGACGAAATGCCACTGACCCAGGCCGCGGCGCGGAGCCACCTGGCCCGGTTTCTGTTTCGCGGCGACGACGTCCTGAAGGAAGTCACGGCACTCTCCGGTGGGGAGCGTTCCCGGCTGGAACTGGCGCGGCTCTTCCTTCTTCCGGCGAACCTGCTGCTGCTCGACGAGCCCACCAACCACCTCGACATCCCTGCCCGTGAGGCTCTGGAGGCCTACATGGGCGGCACCGACGCGACACTCCTGATCGTCAGCCACGACCGGCGCCTTCTGGAGAAGGTCTGCACCTCGTTGTGGGTCGTGGACGACGGCCTGGCCGTGCCTTTCGATGGCGGCTATCGCGCCTGGCGGTCGGCGGTCTCGGATGGATGGACGGCGAAGGCTGCCGCCGAAAAGGAGGCGGCCCGCTTTCATGTCGGTCGAGGGCGGGAGAGCGGCGCGCGCCGCCCGGGGGCCGCGGTCGCCACTTCGAGTCCCAAGGCCGGGGCAAAGGGAGCCATCCCCGTTCAAGCGTTATCGGGGAGTGGCAAGGCAACCACCGCGGCCGCAACCACTACAACCACTACAACCACTACTGGAGTGCCCGCTCCGACTTCGCGGCCCCAGGCCCCCAAATTGTCGAAGGATGCCTACCGTCGCCGCAAGACTCAGGTCGATGAGGAGCTGGCCCGTCTTGTCGAGCGCAAGCGTTCGCTGGAGTCGGCCCTCCAGGACCCGGGCGTACACGGCAACTTCGTCGAGTTGCGCCGGGTCACGGGCGACCTGGCCGTGGTGAACGAGGCCATAGTCGCCGCCGAGGAGGCCTGGCTCGAGATGGAAGAGGCGGCTCCGTGACGGAGCGCGGATCTCTGGGAACGCGATCGCCGCTCATCGGTTTGATCGGCCCGATCGGCTCCGGCAAGTCCACCGTTGCCGGCCGGTTGGCCGAGCGCGGTGCCGTCGTCATTGACGCCGATCGGCTGACGCATGACCTGATGGCTCCAGGCACTGCGCTGGCGGATGCGATCGCGGCCGCGTTCGGTGAGGAGTACCGCCGTCCGGACGGCTCTCTCGACCGCGCCGCATTGGGCCGGCTGGTCTTCTCGGACCCCGTCCGGCTCGCCGAACTGGAGTCGATCGTGCACCCGGCCGTAGCGCTCGTGGAGAGGGAGATGATTCGCGCGGCCGATGCCCTCAGCCCCGTCGCAATCGTCCTCGAGGCGATCAAGCTCGTGGAGGCCGGCCACGCGGAATGGTGCGACGAGGTCTGGCTTGTCGTCTGCGAACCGTCAACGCAGCTCATCCGCCTCGTCGGACGTGGTATGGCCGAGTCGGACGCCCGCCAGCGGATCGCCGCCCAGGAGGCCTCGTTGCCGCTCTGGCAGGCCGCGGCGACTCGAGTGATTCACACGGACGGCCCGCGAGATGGTGTGGAAAGCCAGGTCGACGCCCTCCTGGATGTAGTACGGTCGCATAGTCGCACCTGACGAGGGGGCATAGCCCTGACTCGTACGATTGACCGGTTGCGGTATGGGCAAGCTCAGAGATACGGTGGCTTCATGGGAGAGCCCAACGGCGCGCGCCCCAGAGCCTCGCGAGGCCTGCGGCTAACACGGAGGACCCCGACCGTCGCGATCGTCGCGGTCGCGGTCCTGGCTGTGCTCTTCGCCGCCAATCCGGTCGGGTCTGCCGCGCCGCCCAGCGAGCCGCCCGCGCAAGGGACCCAATGGATTGCCCTGGATCCGGGCGGCAGCGTCAACCCGATGGCGATGCTCATGCCAGGAGTTCTTGCCGCCGATCCAACGTTGTCTCAGCGCATGGCCACAGCGTCTCCCGCCGCCACGGCTTCGCCGACGTCCCATCCGACCCTCCGGCCGATCGGCGTCATGACGACCGGGACGGCCGGGACCGATCCGAACCGCCCGTTGCCGATCCAGTCGTCCGACTGGTTGGCACTCAAGGCGTCGGGCAGGATCGCCCTCGTCGACGGCAAGATCACGGTTCTGGCCGACGGTTCATACCCGTTGGCGGTCCCGGCAACCGGGCTGCCGGTAGCGGCCAAGAAGGTGCTCGACGTCTCGTACACGCGATGGATCATCGAGGCGCCGGGCGTCGGCAGGGACGAGAAGGGAACCTACTACAGAGACGAGAGTTACTGGAAGCTGTGCGGTGACGGCGCGATGACGGTCGCTCTCTGGTACTGGCAGCAATTGACCGGCCACCCGAACGTGACCGGCACCGCCGGATACTTCCTGGATCCATTCGTGGCCCAGGGCGCGTGGTGGCCGAGGCCGGGGCCGCGGGTTGCCGTCTCGGGACGCACTCGGCTGGGCACCTACTGGTCCGGATCCGACAAGGTCAGCGGCTTCACCGCTCACGCTCGTGGCTTCGAGATGTACCTGGCCACTCAAGCGAAGCCGGCGACGTGGAAGACGCCCGGGTTCGCGGTCTTTGCCAGCAATCGCAAGCCGGTCTATCCATCGTGGGGCACGAACCGTGCAACCATCCAGGCAGGACTCAACTGGGAAGTCTCGGGCCACGACCCGAGCGCCTGGGGGACGGCGTACTACACCTCCGTCATCGGTTCCGACCCCTACTTCGCCCACGACCTCAACGCGGCCGTGATGCTGGATGTAGGTCGTGATGGAGTTCCGGTGGTGGCTGCTGTGGACAGGTGGTTCTTGCCGAACTGGAAGCATGGCGCTGCCACGCAGCATCTCGACCACTCGATCGCCATCGTCGGGTACGACAACACGGCCAACCCGCCCACCTACACCTACACCGAGACTTGCGGCCACGCTTGCAACCAGGTGAACGCCAACCGAAACGGCGACGTCCATGTGATCCCGCAGGCCCAACTCGTGCTCGCGATGAGATATCGGGCCGGCGCCGGATTCATCTGGTAGGGCCGCCGGACGCGACGTGGTCGAAGTGGCAGCCGGTTGGGTAGGGTGGACGAGGGGAGCCCGGTCCGTAGAATTGGGTCGATGACAGCGCCCTTTGCCACGCGACGTTTGGCGGCCCTGGCCGGAGCCGTCGCGTTCCTGTTCGCGATCGGCGGTTTCGCGCTGCTCGCTCGCGGCGGCGATCCCTCAGGCACGCCCGGCGCGACCGGCATGTCGGGAGCTACGGGCTTGTCGGATGCGTCTACCGCGGCATCGAGTTCGTTCTGGCCGGCTGGCACCCCGGTTCCCGTCGCCTCACCGCCCGCCTCCGACCCCGCAAGTCCTGCCGGATCGGGCTTCCAGCCCATCGACATGCTCGCAACGCCGCCTCCGCCGGATAAGGCCTCGGCGCGTCCCTCCTACCATTCGACCGACAAGCCGTTCCACCCGAGTCCGGCCAGGCCGTACACAGACCAATCGGTCGATTGGGTGACGCTCAAGGCGGCGGGTCGCGTCGCCATCGTTGACGGCAGGACGGTCATTCTCAGTGCCACAACAGATCCTTTGCTCGTGCCCGCGACCGGTGCGCTCGTTCCGGCCGCACGCACTCTCGACACTTCCTGGAGCCGCTGGATAGTCGAGCCGCCCGGCCGCGGCACGGACGAGAAGGGCAACAAGTACACGGATCGCAGCTACTGGAACCTGTGCGGGCCGGGCGCCGCAACGGTGGCGCTCTACTACTGGCAACGCCTCACCGGCCACCCGAACGTGACCGGGACGTCCGGCTACTTCGTCGACCCCTACGCCGCGGAAGGTGCGAAGTGGCCCTCACCGGGACCGCTGGTCGCCTACTCGAAGGGCAAGCCGATCGGGACATACTGGTCGGGCTCGGACTCTATGAGTGGCTTCAACGCTCATGGCCGCGGCTTCGTGATGTACATGGCGACGAAGTCTCAACCGCCGACGTGGAAGGCGACCGGAATTGCGGTCTGGGCAGACGATCAGAAGGCACCGTACTACCCGACCCGCGGCGCGTCCCTCGACGCCATCGAGGCCGGTCTCAACTGGGAGGCTTCCGGCCGCAACCCGAACGGCTGGTTCCAGTCCTGGTACGGGACGGTCAACATCTTCGACCCGACTCTTGCTCGCGACCTTCAAGTTGCCGTGATGCTCGATGTCGGCCGCGATGGAGTGCCGGTCGTCGCAGGCGTTGACACGTTCGACCTCCCGAACTGGCAGGCCGGCGCCTCGACGCCGCACACGCGTCATGCCGTGGCGATCGTCGGGTACAACAACGCGGCCAATCCACCGACTTTCTCGTACATCGACACCTGCGGCCACTCCTGCAATCCACGCGCCGGCAACAAGAACGGCCAGGTTCACGTCATCGCCCAGTCGAAGATGGTGGCGGCGTTGCAGGACGCGGTGGGAATGGGGTTCACCTGGTAAGCGCTCCAGGGTCGACTTGCCGCACGCAACGCGGAGCCCGAGACCAGTAGAACGGCTGTGCTATAGCCTCCGGCAGCGGTATACTCGTAGACCCTGCTGGCGAGGTTATTGGTGCCCGATTTCCGGCTCGTCGCCGATTTCAAACCAACCGGAGATCAGCCGGTCGCAATCGAACAACTGAGCGAAGGCCTGGCGAAGGGCCTGCGCCATCAGACGTTGCTGGGCGCTACGGGCACGGGCAAAACTTTCGCGATTGCCTCAGTGATCGAGCAGCACCAGAAGCCCACGCTGGTCCTTGCCCACAACAAGACTCTGGCGGCCCAGCTCTACTCCGAGTTCCGGGACTTCTTCCCCGACAACGCCGTCGAGTACTACGTCAGCTACTTCGACTACTACCAGCCCGAGGCCTACCTGCCCCGGTCGGACACGTACATCGAGAAGGACTCGAGCCGCAACGACGAGATCGACAAGCTCCGCCACGCGGCCACGAAGGCGCTCTTCGAGCGGCGCGACGTGATCATCGTCGCCAGCGTGAGTTGCATCTACGGCCTCGGCGCCCCGGTGGATTACGGCGCCACGATCTTGCGGTTGCGTGTCGGTGGGCAATACCGCCGCGACGCGGTGCTGCGCCACCTCGTGGATCTCCAGTACCAGCGCAACGATGCGGCGCTGAGCCGTGCCCGCTTCCGTGTCCGCGGCGACACTCTGGAGCTGATTCCGGCGGCGGAGGATCACCTGGTCCGCGTCGAGTTCTTCGGCGACGAAGTCGAGCGCATCACCGAGCTGGATGCGCTGACCGGGGAAGTTCTTGCCGACAGGAAGGATCTGAACGTCTATCCGGCCACGCACTTCGTCACTCCGAAGGACAAGCTGATGGCCGCGGTTGGGGCGATCGGCGACGAGATGGAGCTTCGCGTGGGCGAGCTGGAAGCCCAGGGCCGCCAGCTCGAGGGTGCCCGACTGCGCCAGCGCACCACGTTCGATCTCGAGATGATGCGCGAGCTCGGCTACTGCACCGGCATCGAGAACTACAGCCGCCATCTTTCCGGACGCGAAGCCGGGTCGCGCCCATGGACGCTGCTCGACTACTTCCCGCCGGACTGGCTCCTCGTCGTCGACGAGAGCCATATGTCGATTCCACAGGTCGTGGGCATGTACAAGAACGACAGGACTCGCAAGGAGATCCTTGTCGATTTCGGGTTCAGGCTGCCGTCGGCGCTGGACAACCGGCCGCTCACATTCGAGGAGTTCGAGGCGAGCCTGAATCAAGTGGTCTACATGAGTGCGACGCCGGGTCCGTACGAGCTGGAACGAAGCCAGCGCGTCGTCGAGCAGCTCATTCGCCCGACCGGCGTGGTCGATCCGCACATCACCGTCAAGCCGACGGAAGGCCAGATAGACGACCTGCTCGAGCTCATCCGGGGCCGAGTCGAGAAGGGTGAGCGGTCGATCGTCACGACGCTGACCAAGAAGATGGCGGAGGATCTGACCGACTACCTGCGCGAGCTTGGGGTGAAGGTTCAGTACCTCCACTCAGAGGTGGACACGCTCGAGCGGGTCCAGATCCTTCGAGACCTGAGGCTGGGCGTCTATGACGTGATCGTCGGCATCAACCTGCTGCGCGAGGGCATAGACCTGCCCGAGGTCACGCTCGTTGCGATCCTCGATGCGGACAAGGAAGGTTTCCTGCGCAGCGCCTGGTCCCTGATCCAGATGGTGGGGCGAGCCGCCCGAAACACCGAAGGCGAAGTGGTCATGTACGCCGACCGCGTGACCGAGTCGATGAGAGTCGCCATCGACGAGACGGACCGGCGACGATCCATTCAAGAGCGGTACAACACGGACCACGGCATCCAACCGACGACGATCGTCAAGGGGATTCGGGACATCAACGATCGGCTCCGCGCGGTGGCGGAGGCGCACGGGACGTACGCGACCGGACCCGGGCAGGAGCGCGCATTCACCGAGATGGCCAAGGGCCAGGTCGAGAAGCTGATCGGGCAGATGGAAGCCGAGATGAAGCAGGCGGCCCGCAACCTGGAGTTCGAGCGAGCGGCGGCATTGCGCGACGAGATTCAGGAGATCCGGCTCCGGGTACTCGAGGAAGACGCCTCCGCGGTCGTTGGCCGTGCGGCGGAGCGGGCGGCCCATGCTCGGCCTTCCTCGGCCGTCGCCTCGAGCGAGACTCCGGCGCGCGACGGCCACGCCGCCAAGCCGGTGCGCCAGGTGGCGCGCAGGATTTTCGAGTCGATGTACTTGGGCGGCGATTCGCCGGCATCGCTCGATGTCACCGAGGTCAAGGTGGTCGAGGCGGCGGAGGAGCCCGGCGTCGCGGAGCCCGGCGCCGCGGCAGAGTCCGGCGGCGATGCGGTCGGCGACACTGCCTCGGATTGGCTGCCCGGCATCCGCGACGAGCACGAAGACGATGGCTGGGCCGCGAAATGGCTCGAGCGGCCCACGTGGGACCACACCGTTACACCCAACGTCATCAAGCGCACCGGGGCAAGGCCGCATCGCGGTCCGCGACGGTAGAGGAGGTTCGATGGATCCGCTTGGCGAGGCATTCCAGCACCACACCTGGGCGACGGAACGGTTGATCCGGCATCTTGGAACGCTGCCGGAGGCTGCCCTGAGCGCGACTGCGGCCGGCGTCTACGGGGAGGTGCTGCCAACGCTGTCGCATCTGCTCGCCGCGGATGGCCGGTACCTGGCCTATCTCGAAGGCGTAGCGCCGCCTTCGAGGCCCGGGCCGGACGCCACGAACCAGCTTGCCGAGTTGGCCGACCAGCTGCGCGACCAGGCGGTCCGGTGGCGGGTCCTGCTTGCGCACATCGGCGATGTGGACGTTACCCTGCCGGCCCGGGGCGACCGACCCGAGTTGCCCCATGCCACGAACCTGCTCGTCGCTCAGGCGCTCCATCACGGGGATGACCATCGCACGCAGATCTGCACGGTGCTGACGTCGAACGGCTACGAGGCGCCGGATCTGGACGTGTGGGAGTACTGGATGGATCGCCGGGCCGAGTAGCCGCCGGCCACAGCCGGGAGTCGGCGACGAGCCTGCGTCGGCGCGGACCGGTCAGCTCAGCCCGAAGGCTCGAGCGGCAGCCACCACCACGACTGCGGCGGCAACGCCCGGGAAGAGCATGCGCGTTCTGGCTACCACAGCCACGCACAGCCCTACGGCGATCGGCTCGACGCCGATAAGCAGTCGAGGTGCAGGCCCCGAGGTCAGGAGGCAGTTCACTGCGGCGAGGGCGGCCAGCGCCGCCGGCCCGGCCAATCGCAGATACGTGACCGCCCACGTCGGCAGTCGCTCGATCCCGGGCGCGAGCATCGGCAGCGCTCGCGACGGGTACGTGCAGAGCCACATCAACAGCGCAAGTGGGATGAGGCCCAGGCTCACGCCGCTCACGGCAGCCCCTCCTCGGCGGCCCGTTCGGTGGCGTCGACGGTTTCGGCAGAGGCCACAGGCTGGCCGGGTCTGGCGGGCACGGCCAGGCCGATCAGCGGGCCGACGACCGCTCCGGCGACGAGCCCTACAGAGGTCCCGGCCAGCAGCCCAACCGGGACGGCGACCAGGACGGCACCCGCGGCGGCCGCGATATCCCGGCGGCCGGAGACCATTCCGAGCGACAGCCCGGCCATGGCCGCCGGAAATGCCACGTCCAGGCCGAGGCGGGTCGTGTCGACCGCGCCTGCGGCCAGGAACCCGAGCGCCGACCCGGCGGTCCATGGGACGAGGATCACCATCGCGCCGATCCAGTAGCCGCGGGCGTCGAATCGGCCGATCCGCCGGAAGTGGGCAAGCGACAGGGCGAACGTCTCATCGGTGAGGAAGTGCGCCATGACGGCTCGTTCGCGCCAGGGGCGCTTGGCCGCATAAGGCGCAATCGACGCCGAGTAGAGCAGGTGGCGGGCGTTAACGAGAAGCGTGACGCCGGCGATCGCCACCCAGGGAGCGTGATCCTTGACGAGGCCGGCGGCCGCGAATTGAGCCCCGCCGGCAAGGACGACCAGGCACGAAACCACAACGTCGGCCAGTGAGAAGTGCGCCTTGAGCGCCAGCAGGCCGTACACCAGCCCAACCGGCAGCGCATAGGCGGCGATGGCGAGCGCATCGCCCGCCAATTGCCGCCGAGATTCTTGGACCGTGACCCCGCTCATCGCTTTGCCCTTCGTAGCTTCGGTCGTCGGATGGTACCGAACTGTCGTCCTCTCAGGCGCTCCAGCGCGCACGAACGTCTGTTCGCTTTCCTTCAAGTGGCCTACAATGTGGTCCTATGCCGCAGGAACAGCTCGTCGTTCGCGGGGCCCGCGAACACAACCTCAAGAACATCTCCGTCTCGATCCCGCGCGACCGCCTGGTTGTGATCACCGGTCTCTCCGGATCGGGCAAGAGCAGCCTTGCCTTCGACACGATCTACGCCGAAGGCCAGCGCCGCTACGTCGAGAGTCTCTCCGCCTACGCTCGCCAGTTCCTCGGCGAGATGCAGAAGCCGGATGTGGACCAGATCGACGGTCTGAGCCCGGCAATCTCGATTGACCAGAAAGGCGCCAGTCGAAATCCGCGTTCCACCGTTGGCACGGTGACGGAGATCTACGACCACCTGCGGCTGCTCTTTGCGCGCATCGGCCACCCCCATTGCCCCACCTGCGGCCGCGAGATCGAGCGCCAGTCCGTCCAGCAGATCGTTGATCAGATCTACGACTTGCCCGAGGGGACACGGCTGATGGTCCTCGGGCCTGTCATCAAGGACCGCAAGACGGAGGGCGACCGCGTCTTCGACCAGATCCGGCGCCAGGGGTTTGCCCGCGTTCGCGTCGATGGCGAGCAGATGGATCTCGCGGAGACGCGCCAGCTGGACAAGTACAAGCGCCACACCATCGACGTGATCGTGGACCGGTTCGTCGTGCACCACGCGGACGTGCCGGCGGATGCCGCGGTGGACGCCGAAGGCCAACCCATCGATCCTGATACGAACGAGCCGATCAAGCCACCCGACTCCACCAGACTGGCGGACTCGGTGGAGACCGCTTTGCGCCTCGGCGAGGGCGTCGTGTTGATCGCTCCGGTCCCGCGCGACGGGGAGGCGCCCGCGTTTGACGAGCGCCGATACAGCGAGCGCTACAGCTGCCCGCACGATGGCACGACGGTGGACGAGCTCGAGCCGCGCAGCTTCAGCTTCAACTCGCCCCACGGCGCCTGCCCGGAGTGCACCGGTATCGGCAGCCGACTGGAGATAGACCCAGAGCGCGTAATTCCGTTCAAGAACATGTCGCTCGCCGGCGGCGCACTGGTGCCCTGGTCCCGCATGCCGATGGAGAACTCCTGGCACGGCAAGATCATCGAGGCCGTGTGCAAAGAACACGGTTGGGACTACAACGCACCGCTCAAGGATCTCCCGCCGGAGGCGCTCGACTACATCCTCTTTGCGGGGCGCGGGGAGAAGGTCGTCATCGGATACCGCCATGAGCGCGGTGAGAACACGTACGGGGCCACGTTCGAGGGCATCATCCCCAACCTGGAGCGCCGCTACCGCGAGACCGAGTC